>FTFO01000121.1_pt1 | contig 30611 bp, 26 predicted proteins | sample 1640461 | NCBI WGS metagenome assembly FTFO01 (sample SAMEA3914814, study PRJEB12502) | metagenome | biome: forest; material: soil | place: USA | collected 2011-09-16 | depth 0.1 m
GCGCAAGTCCAGGCCAAAGGCGCACAGGTTGGCCAGCATGGGGGAGGTGGGTGCGCCCTGTGGCAGGTGGGCGCCACGCAAGCGCTTGGCACCCAACCAGCTCAGGCCGGTGCCAGCACCGCCCCCATCGCTATTGCTGCCATTGCTTGCATTGCCACCCTCGCGCATGCGTTCCACCACCATCTTGGCCGTGCGGTGGGTGCACAGTGCGGTCAGGCACTGCGCCACAGCGGGCGGATAGCCCAGTGTGTGCCATAGCGCGCGCACGCGTGCTGCACCAATGCTGCCAAAAAAGTCTTGCAGATCAAACCGAATGACCACCGCTTGCCCGGCATGCGCGGCCGCGTGCGTGGCCACCGACCGCCCCGGCACAAATCCGTGCGCCGCTTCATGCACCGGAATGTGCTGCAGCATGCCGGCGTGGATAGCACGCTGCACCTTTTTGAGGTCGACCTTGGGCACTTCCAACAGGCGCAGGCCGCCCGTACGCTTGGGCTGCAGCTTGTAGCGGTAGTGGTCCGCTCCCAACGGCGTGGATGGGCTGAGCCATTCCAGGCGTTGCAGCGGGATGTCCAGCCATTGCGCGAGGTCCACAACGGTAGGCAGATCGGGCAGGGCGCACTGCTCCAAGCCAAAGGGACGCGGCCGCATGCGGGGTGGGCGCAGTATCAGTCGGCGGATGCGGGGCAAGGCGCCGTCGGCAAAGGCTTGGTCGAATGGACTGTCCGGCTGCGTCGACTCGTCGTCCAGGTACTCGCTCTCAGGGTCTTCGTCTTCGGTGTCTGGCGCGCTGGTGTGTGCAGCAAGGCCCCGTGGTAACAAAATGCGCTGGGTCAGCGCATCCAGATCCATTTTTTGCCAACTGGTAGTGGACACCTGTGCGAGCTGCGCAACCATGGCACGCAACCACAGCGGATTATCGCCAAGTGCCGCGGCGGCCCTGGCTTGCAAGGCTGCTACACGCGTGCCTCCGGGCTTGTCGGCATCAGCCAGTAGCGCACGGGCCAGACTGCGGGCAATCCATGTCTTGTATGAAATGTCGCGCATGGTCCTTACGCCAATCAGCAATCAGAAAAGGTGGCAACCAGCGCGCCAACCAGCAGGTCCGGCGTGCGCTGGGGGCGCAGAATGCGCCTTCGGCGCACGCACCGAGATGGCTCAGCATCAATCAACCATGGGGGTACCCCACAGTGCAAGTCAGAACAACGAATCGTTCAACACTTGCGAATCTTGGCGCGCTGGCGCCGCCGTGATTCTACGGCCGCATGTGGCCTGCCGCAGCACACTCCGTAACAATTCGATCCCGATGCGCAGGGCTTTCCTGATTGCCATTGCCGACCAGCGGGCACACAATCGCCGCGATGAAAACCCTATTACCCCTGCTATTTGTCTTCATCGCCACTGCCGCGCAAGCCGACCTGACGGCCAAGCCGGTGGGGCCGATCAAGGTCACCACACCGCCCAAGCTGGTGCCGGTGGAGCCAGCCCATCTGTTGGGCCCGGACCTGGCCATCATCAGTGCCGACCAGACCAGTCCCAACTTTTGGATAGTGAAAGTCAAGAACATTGGCGGCGGCAGGACGCCACCCACTACCGTCAAGGTGACTTTGACGATCTACCCGAAAAACGGTGGGCCTGGTTCCCAGGTGGGAACCGGGACCGCCTCCATGGACGGACTGGAGCCCGGCAAATTGACGGATGTGAACGTCACAACAAATATCGACAGCAACTCTACGATGACCGCCGAGGCCATTGTGAATCCAGACAAGAAATTTCTGGAGACTAACTACGGCAATAACTACTTCACCAAAACTGCGGGGTATTAAGGCAGCCTCAGCCGAGGCACAATTTTTCGCAGGGCCGCTTCCCTAGGAAAATTCGCCCCCCTGAGGTTGTGAATAAATTGGAGTGACGCTGGTCCCGCGAGTGGTAATGCTGAGCTCGCAGCAGGGCAGGGGCACACACCGCCGTTCGTGTCCCCCGGCCTTCGGCCTCCTCCTTGACCTCACTTTGGTGTGCACCCCCACCCTGCCGCTGCGAATGGCATTTTCTCGTGCAGGCGCGAAAACGATGCCACTTCGGGGATCAGGCTGTCTGGGCGTTCTGCGTAGGTAAAGGGGGAGGCCGAAGGCCGGAGGACACGGAGCAGAACGTCCAGGCAGCCTGAGCCCCAGTCCGACCAATACCTGTGCTTCGATTTATTCACAAGCTCTCGGGGGCAGAAAGCCAAACGCAGTGGGCGAACGTGGGGGCCCTACTCCTTCCAGCCGCCGCCGAGTACCTTATACAAGGTCACTAAATTTTGAACTTGCAGAACCTGCACCTGCACCGCCGCCTGTTGCGTGGCAAATAGCGTTCGCTGCGCGTCCAGCACGTCCAGGCTGCTGGCGGCACCATTCTTGAAGCGCAAGTCGGTCAGTTGCATGCGCGTTTGCTCGGCGGCCAGTTGGGCGTTCTGTGCACGCAATTGCTCGGTAAGCGTGGCGCGTCCGGCCAGTGCGTCGGCCACTTCACGAAAGCCTGTCTGAATCGCTTTCTCGTATTGCGCCACCGCGATGTCGCGGGCAATTTTGGATGCATCCAAGTTCGCCTGGTTGCGCCCGGAATCGAAGATCGGCACCAGCAATTGCGGCATGTACGACCATGCGCTGGCACCATTGCTGAACAGGTTTTCCAGGCTGTTACTGACGACGCCCACGCTGGCGGTCAGCGTGATGCGCGGGAAAAATGCTGCGCGTGCCGCGCCAATGTTGGCATTGTTGGCCACCAGTAGCTGCTCGGCCTGGCGCACGTCGGGGCGGCGGGTCAGCAGTTCCGACGGCACGCCGGCCGGCAAGTCGGGCAGCAAACCCTGTGCCGTGATGGGCAAACTTGCGGGCAAGTCTGTAGGCAGGGGTTGGCCGATCAACAGCACCAACGCATTTTCATCCTGCGCACGCTGGCGTATGGTTTGTGCCAACGCGACCTTGGCACCTTCCAACTGTGACTGTGTCAGGCTCAGGTCAATTCTGGATGCCGCCTCGTTGTCAAACTTGAGCTGCATGAGCTTGAGCGAGTCTTGGCGGGTGCCCAGCGTGTCGCGCGTGATGCGCAATATTTCATCGTCTTGCAACAGGTTCAAATAGGCGCCGGCCACGGATGCAATCAGGCTGATCTGTACTGTCTTGCGCGCCTCTTCCGACGCCAGTAATTGGGCGCGAGCGGCCTCGGTCAGCGCGCGAACCCGGCCAAAGAAGTCCAACTCATACGCGGTGATGCTGAAGCCTGCCGTATAGGTGTCGGTCACGGTGGCGGAGGTCAGCGGGCCGCGTGCATCGTTGATGCCAGCATTGACTGTCGGAAATTGGTCAGCCCGGCGCAGTTGCAGTTGCGCACGCGTCTGCTCGATGGCGAGCACAGCCACCCGCAGGTCGCGGTTGTTCTGCAACGACAAGCCAATCAGGCTTTTCAGGCGCGCGTCTTTGAAGAAGCGTTGCCACTCAATATCTGCCGCGTGGTTGGCGCCGGCAGCGGGGCTAACCGTTGTGTCGGTAGCCACCGTGGGAAACTCGACTGCAACCGGTGCGGCGGGGCGTTCATAGCTGGGTATGAAACTGCAGCCGGCCAGCCACAGCGCGGTGGTAAGTAATGCCAGGCGCGGCATGGCGCGCGTGGTGGGTGTGGGCATGCGCAGTTTATTCATGGGTCGTCGCATGGTTATCGCCTCCGATATGGTGGCCGTGCTCGGCATCAAACTGGTGCTGGCGCTCGCTGCCCTTGAAAATGCTGCGCACGACAACAAAGAAAATCGGCACGAAGAAGACAGCAAGGAAGGTGCCCAAAATGCTGCCGCCCATCACGCCCGTGCCAATGGCACGTTGGCTGGCCGAGCCAGCGCCGCTGGAAATGGCCAGTGGCAGCACGCCCAGCATGAAGGCCATGGAGGTCATCAAAATCGGGCGAAAGCGCAAATGCGCTGCTGCCAACGCCGCTTCAATGGGGCTCTTGCCCTGCGCCTGCAGGTCCTTGGCGAATTCGATGATCAGAATTGCGTTCTTGGCAGACAAACCGATGATGGTGATCAGCGCAACCTGAAAGTACACGTCGTTGGCATAGCTGCGCATCCAGGTTGCCAGCAGCACACCCAGCACGCCCAGTGGCACGACCAGAATCACGGCCAGCGGAATCGACCAGCTCTCATACAACGCGGCCAGGCTTAAGAACACTGCAAGAATCGCAAAGCCATAGAGGACGATGGCTTGCGAGCCCGCAATCTTTTCTTCACGTGACAGGGCTGTCCACTCGAAGGCAAAGCCTTCCGGTAATTGCGCGGCGAGTTTTTCCATCTCATCCATTGCATCGCCCGTGCTGTAGCCAGGCGCCGCTTGACCGCCAATGCGCACGGCCGGGTAGCCGTTGTAGCGAATCGTTTGCATGGCGCCTTTGACCCAGCGCGTGCTTGCAAATGCGGACAGCGGTACCGGCTTGCCCTGGGCATTGGACGTGGTCAGCTTCAAAATATCGTCGGGCTGCATGCGCGACGTGGCGTCGGCCTGTACCACCACGCGCTGCAAGCGGCCCTGGTTCGGAAAGTCGTTGATGTAGGCCGAGCCCAACGCGGTCGAGATGGTGCTGTTGATCGAATCAAAGTTGACTGACAGCGCGTTGGCCTTGTCGCGGTCAATATCGATTTGCAACTGCGGCGCATCTTCCAGTCCATCTGGGCGCACCTGTGCCAGCACCTTGCTCTTGCTGGCCATGCCCAGCAATTGGTTGCGTGCGGCCACCAGGGCGTCATGCCCCTTGCCGCCGCGGTCTTGCAGCCGGAAGGTAAAGCCCGATGCGGTCCCCAGCTCGGGGATGGGGGGCGGGCTCAGCGGGAAGATGAAGGCGTCACGCACCCCCATCAACGCGCCAAACGCGCGCCCGGCCAGTGCCTGGGCAGTATGTTCCTGGCCCTTGCGTTCGGACCAGTCTTTGAGCGTGACGAAGGCCAGCGCCGCGTTCTGCCCTTGGCCCGAAAAGCTGAAGCCCATCACACCGACCATGCTTTGCACTTCGGGTTGTTTGAGAATGAAACCTTCAACCTGCTGGATCACACCCAAAGTGCGGCCCTGTGTGGCACCGGGCGGCAACTGGATGTTGACCAGCAAATAGCCTTGGTCTTCATTGGGCAGGAATGACTTGGGCAACAGCACATACAAGGCGCCGACGGCAGCAACGAGCGCGGCGAAGATCACCAGGTAGCGGCCTGCATGGCGCAAGATACGGGCCACCAGACCTTCATAGTTCTTGGCGGTGCTGGAAAAGCCCCGGTTGAACCAGCCAAAGAACCCCGTTTTGGCATGGTGGTGGCCGGCCTCGACCTGTTTGAGCAGGGTCGCGCACAGTGCCGGTGTCAGCGACAGCGCCATGAAGGCCGAGAAGCCGATGGAACACACCATCACCGCAGAGAACTGGCGGTAGATGTTGCCGACCGAGCCACTGAAAAACGCCAGTGGCACGAACACCGCAATCAGCACCACGGTAATACCGATGATGGCGCCCGAAATCTGGCTCATGGCCTTGCGCGTGGCCTGCAGCGGTGGCAAACCCTCTTCGCTCATGATGCGTTCCACGTTTTCCACCACCACGATGGCATCGTCGACCACAATGCCGATCACCAGCACCATGCCAAACATGGTCAGCACGTTGATCGAATAGCCGAGCGCCAGCAGCATGGCAAAGGTGCCCAACAGCGCCACCGGCACCACGATCGTCGGAATGATGGTGTAGCGGAAGTTTTGCAAAAACAAAAACATCACCAGGAACACCAGGACCACCGCAATGACCAGCGTTTCAGCCACCTGGGAAATAGATATCTTGACGAAGCGCGAGCTGTCGTAAGGAATGCTCCACTTCACCCCTTTGGGGAAGTAGGGCTGCAACTCCGCCATGCGGTCACGTACGGCTTTTGCCGCAGCTAAGGCGTTGCCGCTGGGCGACAATTGAACGCCAATACCGGCTGCCGGTTTGCCATTCAAGCGTGCCGAGGTGGCAAACGTCTGTGCACCCAGTTCAATGCGGGCCACATCTTTCAAACGCACGGCCGAACCATCGGCATTGGCGCGCAGCAAGATGTTGCCAAACTGTTCTACATTGGTCAGTTGGCCGTCGACCAACACAGTGGCTGAAATCGACTGGCCGGTGATGTTGGGCAAATCACCGATGGCGCCAGGCGACACCTGCGCATTCTGCGAGCGGATCGCCGCGTTCACGTCGGCTGCCGACAGGTTGAAGCCGTTCAACTTGGCAGGGTCCACCCAGATACGCATCGCGCGTTCGGTGCCAAACAGCTGGGCCTGGCCAATGCCTGGCAGGCGTTGGATTTCCGGCAGCACATTGCGCGACGCATAGTCACCCAGGGCCACAATGTCGATGTCCGGGTTGTCCGACGACAGCATCGTGAACAGCAGGAAGTTGGAGCGTGCCTTGTCAACGCGCACGCCCTGTTGGGTCACGGCGGCTGGCAGACGCGGCGCGGCGCGCGATAGCCGGTTTTGCACGTCCACCTGCGCCAGGTCGGGGTTGGTGCCGGGCTCAAAGCTGACCGAGATAGAGCCCGTGCCATTGGCTTGTGCCACCGACTCCATGTAGATCATGCCGGGCGAGCCATTCATTTCGCGCTCGATGACGCTCAGCACGCTGTCTTCCAGCGTCTGTGCCGAGGCGCCGGGGTAGCCGGCCGAGATCACCACCGTAGGTGGTGCCACCGGCGGGTATTGCGCGATGGGCAACTGCGTAACGGCCACGCCGCCCATGACCAGAATGAACAGCGCAATGACCCACGCGAAGATGGGTCTGTCGATAAAAAATTGGGCCATGCTGTGCGTCCCTTATTTGCTGGCCGCAGTCGCCGGGGCGGAAGCACCGGGAGCGGCCATGGGCGCACCGCCCGGAGTCCAAGGCACGGTTTTCACGGGTGCGCCGGGTGCCATCATTTTTTGAAAACCGTCAACGATCACTTTCTCACCCGGCTTCAGGCCATCGAGCACAACCCATTGGTTGCCTTGTGCCGTGCCAATTTTTACCGGGCGGGGCGCGGGTTTGTTGTCAGCGCCTACGACCAGAACCGTGTCGCCCTGGCTGGTACGCGTCACGGCCTGCTGCGGCAGCAGCATGCCGGACGGCAGCTCAGCCTGTGACAAGCGCACGCGCACATACTGGCCGGGCAGCAGCAAGCCGTCGGCGTTGGGTACTTCGGCGCGCAGTGTGATCTGGCCTGTGGTCGCATCTACCGTCAGGTCGGTGAACAGCAGCCTGCCGGGGTGCGGCAGCTCGGTTCCGTCTTCCAGCACCACGCGCACTGGCACCGAGCCGTCACCGGCGCTGCGCAATTGTTTGGTGCCAATGGCCTTGCGCAGCTTGAGCACGTCGGTGGTCGACTGGGTGAAATTGACGTAGACCGTTGCGGTCTGCTGAATGACCGCCAACTGCGTGGCCTCGGTCTGGCTGACCAGCGCGCCTTCCGTCACCAGCGACTGGCCGATGCGACCGGATATGGGAGCGGCAACACTGGCGTAGTCCACATTGATCTGCGCAGTCTGCACCGCCGCCTTGGCCGTGGCTACATCGGCCTCGGCTTGTTTCTGCGCGGTGACCAGTGTCAAGAACTCCTGCTTGCTCACGGCATTGGCTTCGACCAGCGGTTTGTAGCGCTCGACCTGGGCGTTGGCCTGTGCCAGGTTGGCTTGGCCCTTGGCCACGCTGGCCTGGGCACTCTCCAGCGCCGCGCGATAGGGCGCTGAATCAATTTTGTATAACAACTGGCCCGCCTTGACCTCACTGCCTTCGCGGAACAAACGCTGCAACACCACGCCGTTGACGCGTGCGCGCACCTGCGCCACCCTCACGGGGCTGACGCGTCCTGGTAATTCGGTCTGCAGGGCGACGGCTTCATTGGCCACAGTAATAACGCCAACGGTTGCCGGTGGCGGGCCGCCGGGAGCTCCTCCCGATGCGGCGCCACCGGGAGCTGCATCTTTGGCGCCACATGCGGCCAGCAGCAGGGCTAGCGGGGCCAGCAAGGCCAGGTTGCGGTGCAGTGGGAAGCGGCGCAGGGTCGGATCGATGGTTGGGCGCGATGAAGACATGGAGGATCCTTCTTTCATTGAGGATTCTGGCTGTCGCCAGAAACAGGCACGTGGGCGTTGAGCCAGAGCAAATGGGCCGCAACTAAATGTAGAAAACGTGGAAAATTAATTTAGTATACATACAACTCTGAATGTATATGGCCCGACGCACCAAAGAAGACGCACTTGTCACCCGCGACCAGATTCTGGACGCGGCGGAGTGCGTGTTTCAGCGCCGCGGCGTTGCCAGCACGTCATTGCAAGAGATTGCACAGCAGGCAGGCCTGACCCGCGGCGCCATCTATTGGCATTTTCAAAACAAGGCCGACCTGTTTGATGCCATGATGCAGCGTGTCAAGCTGCCCCTGGTGGCCCTGCTCAACAGCCAACCCGAGGCACAGGTGCAAGACCCACTGGGTCACCTGCGGCGGTCCGTGGCAATAGCCTTTCACCAGACCGTGCACGACCAAAGGGTGCGCCGGGTCTTTGAAATTGCTTCACACAAAGTCGAATATGGCGACGACCTGCAAGTGGTGCGGGACCGGCGCATTGCCGAGCGCGCGGCCCGCGTGCTGGACCTGGAACGCCTGCTGGCACTGGCTATAGCGGGTGGGCAACTGGCGCCTGCGGTGGCTGCGGGCGCAGCGGCCGTGGGCTTGCATGCGCTGCTGGACGGGTTGATGTCCAACTGGCTGCTGGCCCCCGATGCCTTTGACCTGGAGGCGGTGGGGGCTACGGCGCTGGATGCCTACCTGGGCGGTCTGTCCATTCGATAGACCTGAAGCCCGGTCGACGCGTTCAGGCGATGGCGTGCATCGTGATGGCCACACCGGCCAATACGGCATTGCCCGACAGCGGATCACGTAATTGGTCGTCCAGCAACGCATTGATATTGGCCCCCGGTCGCTCGGCCGCGACCTGAAGTTTGGCTCCCGGTGCATCGTGGCCCCAACCATGCGGCAGGCTGACGACGCCGGGCATCATGTCTGCGCTGATGTGCACTTGCGCGTCCACGTTGCGTGGTCCATTGTGAATGCGGGCCATGCCACCGTCCTGCAGTTGCAGGCGCGCCGCGTCTGTGGGATGTACCAATGCTGTACAGCGAAACGGCCCTTTGGCCAATACCGGCAAGTTGTGCATCCAGCTGTTGTTGGTGCGCACATCCCGCCGGCCAATGATGACCAGGTCAGGCGCCGGGGTGGCCAGGTCTGCTGTTGGGCGTGCCAGATCGGCCAGCAGGCTGGGCGGCGCCAGTTCTATCTTGCCGCTGGGGGTGCGCAGCATTTCAGGGATGCGCGGCTGCAGTTCACCCAGATCAATACCACCGGTGCTGTTGGACGCCATGACCTTGTTCAAGTTCAGACCATCGGGTTTGCTGCCAAAACCATCACCATAGGGGCCGCTGCGCAAGGCGACATCCAACGCGCGGCGTGGTCCCTTGAGACCTTGGGTGGCTTTGATCACGGCGTCAGCATGTGCGCCAAACAAGCGCTGCGCGTCGTCGGCGAATTGCGCGTCGTCCAGCGCATCGGCGTCAATGCCCGCTCCCTTGCCTTGCACGATGGCGGCCAGTTTGAGCATGGTCTGCCATTCTTCGGGCTGACCGGCAGCGGCGGCCAACACGGGTGGGCTGTAACGCGCATGGTTGCGCCACGAGAGCTGCGGAAAGGCCACGTCGTAGTGAAAATCTTCCAGGGGTGACACGCCGGGCAAGATCACGTCGGCGTGGCGCGTGGTCTCGTTCAGGTAGATGTCCATGCTGACCATGAAATCCAATGTGTCCAGCGCCTTGGACAGGCGGGGACCATTGGGGCTGGACAGCACCGGATTGGTCGCTACGGTGATCAGTGCACGAATCTGGCCGGGGCCAGCGGTTTCAATTTCTTCTGCCATACAGGTGATGGGCAGCTCACCAAAGACTTCGGGAGCGCCGCTGACCCGTGCATGGTGGCGCCCGGTGGAAATGCCCTTGCCAATACCCGGTTTGCCCGCCGTATTGGAGGCAAAGGCTGCCGATTTGGTAAACAGCACACCGCCGGGTGCGTCCATGTTGCCGGTCAGCACGTTGAGCACATCGACCAGCCAACTTGCCAAGCTGCCGTATTCCTGGGTGCAGGTGCCAATGCGTGCATAGACGGCAGCGCGGGGAGCGGCTGCGAGTTCGCGCGCGAGGGTGCGAATGGTGTCAGCCTTGATGCCGCAACGCGCTGCCACCGCCTCTGGTGTGAAGGGCTGCACCGCCTGATGGACGTCAGCTACGCCGTTGACCCACTCGGCCACACTGCCCAACTTGACCAAATTTTCTGCAAACAGCGTGTGGACCATGGCCGCCAAGAGAAAGGTATCGGCGCCCGGGCGCAGGAAGTGGTGGGCGTCGGCCACAGCTGCGGTTTCGGTGCGCCGCGGGTCGATCACAACCAGTTTGCCGCCACGCGCCTGCAATGCTTTCGCCTTGCCGCGGAAGTCGGGCACGGTCCACATGCTGCCATTGCTCACCAGTGGATTGGCACCCAACACCAATATATAGTCCGTGCGCGAAATATCGGGCAGGGCGACGGACAGCCAATGCCCAAACATCAGGCCGCTGGACAGTTGCTTGGGCATCTGGTCCAGCGTGGACGCGGAAAACACATTCTGCGTGCCCAAGGCCCGCGCCAGTTTACCGAAATAGGTCAGCAGCCCGATTTTGTGTGCCGACGGGTTGCCTACCACGACGGCCGTTGCATTGCGCCCATGCGCTGCAATCAGTGGCGGTAGCCGGCGTTCGATCTCCGCAAAGGCTTCATCCCAGGTGGCTGGCTCAAACGTTCCATTGCGCTTGATCAGCGGAGTGCGCAGGCGGTCCGGGTCTTCGTGCAAATCTTTCAGCGCGATGGCCTTCGGGCAGATGTAGCCGGCGCTCAACACGTCGGCTTCGTGACCCCGAATACTGATGACTTTACTGTCCTGCACCTTGATCTCCAACCCGCAGCAGGCTTCACACAGGGGGCAAATTCGGTGGTGTATGGTTGTCGTGTCGGTCATGGATTCCTCATGGAGCAAAGTGGCTGATGCTGTATTTAGGCATGACTTGCTGGCAGCGTCCAGAACACAGGTGACTGCCCGAACCTTGATTTGTGACGTATGTTGATAATGGCTGCATGCGTCTGCACCCTGATATTCTGAAACTGGGCCTGGTCAGTTTTTTGACCGACCTGAGTTCTGAGATGATTTTTTCCGTATTTGCGATCTTTTTCACCACGGTCGCTGGCGCGTCAGCTGCGTTGCTGGGACTGATTGAAGGTTTGGCTGATTTTTCAGCCTCCTCATTGAATTACCTGGCTGGCTGGTTGTCGGACCGGGGTGGCAAGCGCAAGGCCTTTGTGCTGGTGGGTTATTGCTTTTCGACGCTGGCCAAGACAATTTTGCTGGTCTCCAGCTCGGTATTGGGTTCGAGTCTGTTTCGCATCATCGAGCGGTTGGGCAAAGGCTTTCGCGGTCCGCCGCGTGATGCCTGGTTGTCTGCGATTGCGCCGCAGGGGTCACGGGGCTACGCATTTGGTGTGCACAAGGCGTTGGACAAAGCCGGAGCCATTGTGGGACCGTTGGTCGCCTACGGTTTATTGTCTTGGTTCGGAGAAACACCACAGGGATACCGTTACCTGTTCTGGGTGGCATGCGTGCCTGCACTGCTCAGCATCATGGTGTTGGCGTTCATCGCCGACCAACCCGCCATCAGCCATGCGCGTGAAGGTGTGGGCGAGAACTGGCGCCTGTTGCATCGTGATTTCAAACGGTTTTTATTGCCAGCCGGCATCTTTGCGCTCGGCTATTTCAGTCTGGGGTTTTTCTTGCTCAAAGCCCACGACGTCGGGTTCAGCGCCACCCAAATTGTTCTGCTCTACGCCTTGTTCAACACCACGTGTGTTTTGGTGGCACCGCTGGCGGGGTCGTTGGGCGATCGGATAGGGCGTAGCCGCGTGGTACTGCTGGGTTATGCCTTGTATGCAGCCCTTAACCTGGGAATGGTGTTTGCCACGGCCCGCTGGGAAATTGTGGTGGTCTTCGCGGGCTATGGCCTCTTTTATGCGGTGGAAGACTCTCAAAGCAAGGCATTTATTGCCGATATGGAAACAGAGCGCCGCGCCTCAGCCATGGGGGTGTATAACTTTGTCACCGGGTTGTTGTACGTGCCAGCGTCGTTGATCGCGGGCGCCTTGTGGGGTGTTGCACCGGCATTGGCATTTGGACTGGCGACAGCACTGTCGCTGGCCGCCATGGTGGCGTTTGCGGCAACCCGCCCGATGGAAAGTTAGTTGGACAGAACCCGAATTTGTATCAACCTGCGCCCATCCATCGACCCGTTGCTGTTGTAGTTGCCAGGCTTGGTGGCGCTGCCGGTAGTTGCAATGGTGACCCATTGGCGCAGCGGCGCGCTGATGGTAGACGTAAAGTGCTGGCGTGTGGTTGCGGGCAAGTCGGAGCTGGTGCGCTCGTCCACGGCAGACGATTGCACGTCGATATCAAGTTTTGCGGCCTGCTTGCCCCCCGGCCAATGCGGTGTGACGGTCAGGCTTTGCCCAGCCTCCATCCAGGTTACGGCCTGGGTTACGCCGCCAGAGGCGCTACTGGCCGAGGCGCCGGGTGTGCTCAGCGTGGCGCTCTGAGACTCTATTTTTTGCACCCATTGCAATGGCATGGACTGGTTGAAGTGCAGGCTGGCTTTTTCGCCGTTGCGTACCCGCACTTGCTGCGGCGCAAAGTCCACGGCGCGCGGCGCAGTGCTGACTGAATAACTGCCATTGGCGGAGCCGGTGCTATCCGCATCCTCCAGCCCTTCCTTGATCTGGCGCAATTCGACCGTCAGATCACTGTTGGGTTGGGCAGCCTGCACCGCCAGTTGCATACATCCCAGCAACGCGAGGGCGAAAACAATGCGGCTGGCTACATTTGCTTGCATGGCGGTGGTGTGTGCTTTGGATCAAAGGGTACTCGCATCATGCCCCCATTTCAACAGGTCTCTCGCTATTTGGTCCTATCATCGTGGTAACAGGAGCCAGCCATGCAAAGCCAAGTCAGCGTCAGCTTTGAGAAATCGCCACCGATTCGCATTGATATCAGCCGGGAACCGGCCATGGAGCGAGACGCGGCACGCCAATGGCTGGACGAGCAGTTCACGCAAATGGAGTGCGAGCCCTTGCGTGCCACCGGCAAATTGCTCATGGCTGACCGCGTGGTGGTGGTGGCGCAGGCCGCCGGGCCGGCCAAGTTTGCAGACACCGCGTGGGCACAGGCCTTTGCCCGTGCGGCCAGCGCAGTGCTGGGCAAACCGGCGATCCACGTGGACGCTGATTCGCTGAGCATTAGCTATTGAGCCAGTGGTCAATGGCCGGCCCATGCAGCAATGCATAAGTAACTGCCGTTTGCCAGACCCTGGAAATTGTACCCTAATGCATTGACAATACCGCCATGAAAAAGCAGATTCTGATTGCCGGTGGCGGCATAGGGGGGCTGGCGGCTGCGCTGGGCAGTTCGCGCGCGGGCTGGGCCGTTCAGTTGGTCGAGGGTACCCGTGCGTTTGGCGAAGTCGGTGCTGGCATTCAGATGGGCCCCAACGTAACCCGCGTCCTGCACGGCTGGGGCTTGGAGCAGGAGCTGCGCCAGGTTGCCGCATATCCAGAGTTGATGCTGGTGCGTTCGGCTGTCAACGGACAGGAGCTGGGCCGACTGCGCCTGGGAGACCGTGCCCACAAACGCTATGGCGCGCCCTATGCCACGATACACCGGGCCGATATCCATAAGTTGTTGCTGAAGGCAGTCGAGCGGAGCGGTGATGTGGAATTGATTCTGGGGCAGTGGCTGGAGTCGTTTGTAGATACCGGCGACGGCGTGCAGACCCGCACCCAGTTGGGTGTGGAAATGCAGGCCCAGGCTCTAGTGGGCGCAGATGGCCTGTGGAGTGCTGTGCGCCAGCACCTGCTCAAGGATGCCGATCCGCGTATTACCGGTCATCTGGCCTACCGGGCCTTGATTCCACAGCGTGACTTGCCGGCCTATTTGCGCAGCCAGAAGGTGACCGTGTGGCTGGGTCCGGATTTGCATGTGGTGCAGTACCCGGTGCGCCGTGGGCATTGGCTCAACGTGGTGGTGATTGCCAAAGGCTATGTCAAAGGTGAAGTCGATGACTGGGACCAGAACACGGTAAGTGGGGAGTTGCAGACCGCCATGGGCAGCACCTGCAACAAGTTGCAGGATTTGATCAGTGCTATCGAAAATTGGCGCCTGTGGGTGTTGTGTGATCGGCCGCCCATGACGGGCGCCCACGAGCAGGCGCAAGGCAGTGTGGCGCTATTGGGCGATGCCGCCCACCCCATGCGCCCTTATATGGCGCAGGGCGCCGGCATGGCCATCGAGGACGCTGCGTGTCTGCAAAAGGTATTGGCGCTGCCGCAATTGAGTGTGGCCGAGCGGTTCAAGCAGTATGCCGGCGAGCGTTGGAAGCGCAATGCGCAGGTGCAGGCCCGTTCCATTCGCAATGGCGAAATTTTTCACGCCAAGGGTGTCATGCGCTGGGGGCGCGACCTGGGGATGAGCCTGCTGGGCGAGCGCATTCTGGATGTGCCGTGGTTGTACCGCAAATAATCGGATTCAAGTTTCGCGATGCAATCTATGACAACCCGTCGGCGCTGGCTTGCAGCCGCCAGCGCAGCAACGGCAGGTAGCTGTCTACCTTGGCAGCAGGCGTTGGCGCAAGTTACTGCACAGCAGCCCGTCTGGCCGACCCGCCCAGTGCGCCTGTTGATAGGCTTTCCGGCGGGCTCCAGCCCTGATCTGACTGCGCGTGCACTGGCCGAGCCACTGAGTAAGGCAATGGGGCAGCCGGTGATCGTGGACAACCGCCCCGGTGCCAGTGGCAATATTGCGGCGGACATGGTGGTGCGCGCCACCGACGGCCATACGCTGGGGCTGATGATCAACGGCAACCTGACGATTGCCCGCTTGCTCAATCCCAAGACACCCTATGACCCACTGAAAGACCTGGCGCCGGTGTCCCTGATTGGCACAGCGCCATTGGTGCTGACGGCACCGGCCAGCTACCGTGGCGTGGCGCAGGATTTCTTCAAGACCGGCTTGCGTGCGGGCGACAGCTGGAGCTACGGCACGCCCGGCCTGGGCACGGTCGCGCATCTGGGCATGGAACTGCTCAAGGCCAAGACGGGCCTCACGCCCGTGCACGTGCCTTACCCGGGCAATCCCCAGGTCATCAATGCACTGCTAGGCGGTCAGATTCAGTTGGCCCTGTTGCCACCGGGTCTGGCCATGGCGCATGTGAGCGCTGGCCGACTCAAGGCCATTGGACTGACGTCGGCGGGGCGCAGTACGTTGGTGCCGGATGTGCCCAGTCTGGCTGAACTGGGCGTTCCAGGGCTGGCGCTGGAGATCTGGAATGCCATCGCCGCGCCCAAAACCTTGTCACCGGCAGTACTTGGCCGCCTGGCCATCATGGTCAGTGACATCGTGCGCAGCCCAGACATGCGCCAGCGACTGTTTGACCAGGGTTGGCAGGCGGTCGGGTCGTCGCCGCAGGGGCTGGCCAATCGCATGCAGCAAGACGCTGCATTATTTGGCGCGGTCATTGCGCGCCAGGGCATTCGAAACGAGTAGTTGGCTGGTTACTGGCTCAATTGCTCGATCAACCGCATCGTCAGGTACAGCCGCGGGGCTATGCTGCTGGTCTCGACAAATTCATCGGACGAGTGAATGCGGTCACCCACCACGCCCAATCCGTCCAGTACCACGGGTTTCGCGGAGTTGGGCGTGTAGGCAAAACCGGCATCGGTGCCAAACCGCATGGCGACTGGCTCTATGGACTTGCCGATCTCTCCATAAACACTGTTGGCCAACAGGGCCAGTTGTTCGGTCTGCGGATTGCGCTGAAACGGTGGGCGGCGGTATTCAACCTTGACCTGCACCTTTGTTTCCGCAATGAGCTTTTTCTGAATAATGCGGTCAGCGTCGCGCTGCACCCGATCGACTTCGCTGAGGTCGGACATGCGCATATCGGCCGTCGCCTTTCCCGCCTCTGGAATGATGTTGCTGCGGTCACCGGACTGCACCACGGTCCAGTTCACCGTGGTGCCCTTGGCGGCATCGCCCAACTGCCCCAGCTGCAGCATCTGAAAGGCCAGTTCCATGGCCGCGTTGCGACCTTTCTCGGGCGCGGAGCCCGCATGCGATGCCAGACCCTGCACCTGCAAGTTGACAAAGGAAATGCCATTGGTCGCGACAATCACTTTTTCGGCCTCTGGTGGTTCAAATATCAAAACCGCGTCTTGTAGCGGCGCCAGTTGGCGAATGGCCACGCGTGAGCCGATGGAGCTCTTTTCTTCGTCGGGATTGAACAGTACCGTCAGCTCGCCATAGCGCGCAAAGCCGTGGGCACGCAACAGGCCAATGGCATGCAAGATCAAGGCCACGCCGCCCTTGGCATCGGCGACCCCAGGGCCAAAGGCGCGCTGGCCTTCCACACGAAACGGCCGGCGACCGGCTTCGCCAATGGGAAACACCGTGTCGTAGTGGATCATCAGCATAATCTTGGCGCTGCCCTGGCCTTTGAAACGGCCGACGACCACTTTACCGGCGGACGGTGGTGCAGCAGAAACCTCCACATCGGCGCCCAGCGCACGCAGTCGCCGCGCCAACTCAACCTCCACCAGCGCAAGGCCTTTGCCGTCATCGGTGCCGGAGTCCAGGTTGACCAAAGTCTCCATGGTCTTGAGTACTGCGGGCTGTTCGGCCATTGCAGCATGCAATGCCCAATCGTGGTTTTGGCCGTGCGCTGCCGCTGCGGCGAGCGCCAGCCCTAATATTCCGAGTCGTCGAATTGTCATGTCTTGGTCTCCGGTGGTGATTGCATGCAAACATGGAATTTCGTCCATTGCACAAGATGAATTCTTGTCTTTTAACGGTCGGCAAGATAGCGAAAGATCGGCGTCAGGTTCATTCCTAAAATGAATGAACTATGCGCAAACTCTATCCCGCCATGCCATGGCTACGTGCCTTTGTTGTGACTGCGCGCCATGGAAGTATTTCGCGCGCCGCGGAAGAACTCCATCTAACCCAAGGGGCCGTCAGCAAACAAATCCTGGAGTTGGAGCAAAGCCTGGGTGTGGCGCTGTTCACGCGCCTGCGCAAGCGGCTATTTGTATCTGCTGCGGGGCAAAGTTACCTGCCAGCGATTCAAGCCGCGTTGGCGCAGATTGAGGCCGCCACGCTGGAACTGATGGCCCACGGCAACCAGGGCGGCGCGCTGCACGTGTACTGCGTGCCGACATTTGCCGCCAAGTGGGTGATCCCCCGCATGGCGCGCCTGTATGCCATGCACGCGTCGGTCACGGTGGATTTTGTGCATGCCAGTCGCGGCCAGGACTTCAATGGTCTGGATCTGGACTGCGCCATCCGTTACGGAAATGGCGACTGGTTGGACGCAGACAGCGATTTTTTGGCCGGTCGCAGCATGTGCCTGATTGCACCGCCCGCATCATCACTGCGACAGCCAGCGTTGCGCAGACCAGCCGACGTGGCGCTGCATACCTTGCTGCAGCATTTTCAGGTGCCCTATGCGTGGCCACAGTGGTGCCAGAGGCAGGGGGTGTCCGACGTTTCTGCCAACCATGGCCCGGTGCTGGACAACTACAACTCGGTGATACGTGCCGTCATGGCGGGCCTGGGCTTGGCTCTGGTGCCAGCCTGTCTGGTTGTCGACGATATTGCGGCTGGGCTGGTTCGCGCCCCATTGCTGGACCACGCGGTTCCGTTTGAAACCGAGTCCGGGTATTTTTTGTGCTGTCCGCGAGGGCGCATCCATACACCGGCGCTGGCCCTGTTTCGGCAATGGCTGCTGGACGAAGCCAAGTTGGCATCGGCATAGGCCTTGCGGGGGTAAATATTTCCAGCTTGGCGGCAACTGGTTAATATCCTGGGCATGTTGCATATTTACGGCCTAAAGGATCACCGATGAAGCACCCAGTGGGAAGTGCCGACGCCATGGCGGCCCGGCCGGAGCGCGCCATGCGAGGCGCTTTGGCACTGCTGTTGTTGTGTGCCTGTGCCAGCGTGCGGGCACATTCCGGCGAGGCCAATGCCAGCGGGTTTTTGGCTGGTGTGTTGCACCCATTGACTGGATTTGACCATCTGCTGGCGATGGTCGCAGTTGGCATCTGGGGTGCGACCTTGGGCTTGCCTCTGGTTTGGGCACTTCCAGTTGCCTTCCCGATGTTGATGGTGGTCGGCGGCATTCTGGGTATAACTGGTGTGCCGCTGCCGTTCATCGAATCGGGCATTGCGGTTTCCGTGGTGGTACTGGGCCTGTCCATCGCCGCGGCCTGGCGGGCGCCAGTACCCGTGGCGCTGGCCATCGTGGCCGTGTTTGGTGTCTTTCATGGTTACGCGCACGGTGCGGAATTACCCAAATCGGCGTCACCGGCGGCGTATGTCGCCGGTTTTGTGCTGTGTACCGGCGCCTTGCATTTGACGGGCATTGCCCTTGGGACGCTGAAGCGGCTGCGCCACGGTGCGCTGACCTTGCGCGCAAGTGGTGGCTTGATTGCGGTGGCTGGTGTGTGGATTTTTGCGGGGATGCCCGGTGCTGCCTAACCGCTTGCTGCGTACGGTGCTGGTGGCGGGCGCCGCACTGTGTTGTTCCAGGGCATGGGCGCATGGTGGTTTGGCGGGCAGCAAATCCTTGTGGGGCGGTATCTCGCATTTCCTGACGTCGCCACTGTCGCTGGCGGCCATCGTCGGCTTGTTGGTCGCCCTGTTTGCCATTCCACAGCGCCTGAGTCTGCTGGCCACGGCCTTGGCCGGTATTGCGGCTGGTACGGCCAGCGCGTTCTCAGGCGATGTGTCGACCTATCTGGCGCCAGCCGCCGTAACTGTGGTGGGCCTGTGTGCGCTGGCGGGTTGGAAGCCACCGCCAGTGGGCGTGCTGACTCTGGCCTTGGTGGCTGGTGTGGCCGGTGGCTTGGCGGCCGATCTGGATGCGCCCAGCCTGCCAGGTGGAATAGGCGTCGGTGGCGTCGAGTTGTTTATCATGGGCTGCCTGTTGGCGGCGTGCCACGACGTTTCCGCCATTGCCCGCCTACAAACGGTATTGCCCATAGCTCGGCGGGTGGTGGGTTCCTGGGTTGCTGCGATGGGCTTGCTGATGACCACGTTGGCCATCCATCTGGTTAAGAACTGATCAGCGCTTCATACGCAGCGGGGAGTCATGCGATATGCCCCATCGGTCGGTGGACGGAGCATTGCCCGCATCCGACTCCATGTCCTTGGCGAACCACAATGCCAAACCCACACCGCCAATCATCACTGTCAGGACCAAGATCAACTTCAGGGCCGTGAGCCAGAGTGGTGGTTCGTCGTTAGCGATCTTCTTCTTGGTTGCCATGCGTCTTCCCCTTTCGCAACGTCAATCGATACGGCCCAATAGCAGGTACTCCATCAGTGCCTTTTGCACATGCATGCGGTTTTCTGCCTCGTCCCATACGACAGATTGTGGACCGTCTATGACGTCCGCGTGAACTTCTTCTCCGCGGTGGGCCGGCAGGCAGTGCATGAAGAGCGCGTCTGCCTTGGCTGCCTGCATCATTTCGCTGTTGACACACCAAGCGGAAAAGGCCTTTCGTCGGGCCTCGTTTTCGGCTTCGAAGCCCATGCTGGTCCAGACGTCGGTCGTGACCAGGTCGGCACCCGCGCAGGCATCCAGTGGGTTGCTATATATTTTATAGCTTCCGGCGCCCATGCCGTTGGGCGTTACCGCGACTTTTTCGTCCAGTTCGTAGCCGCTGGGGGTGCTCACCCGCAGGTGGAAGCCCAGGGTCGCCGCGGCTTGCAACCAGGTATTTGCCATGTTGTTGCCGTCCCCCACCCACACCACGGTCTTGCCGCCAATGGGTCCACGGTGCTCGATGTAGGTAAAGATGTCGGCCAATATCTGGCAGGGGTGAAACTCATTGGTCAAACCATTGATGACCGGCACTCTGGAGTGCGCCGCAAAGCGCTCCAGTTTGGACTGCTCAAATGTGCGAATCATCACAATATCGGTCATGCGGCTGATGACCTTGGCGCTGTCCTCTATGGGTTCGGCGCGACCCAACTGGCTGTCGCCCGTGGTCAGGTGCACCACACTGCCGCCCAATTGGTACATGCCGGCCTCGAAGCTGACGCGTGTGCGGGTCGAGGCTTTTTCAAAAATCATGGCCAAGGTGCGGTCCACCAGCGGGTGGTGGCGCACAAAGGTCTTGAACTTGTTTTTGATAAATGCGGCGCGCTCCAGCAGGTAGTGGCATTCGTCGCTGGTGAGGTCGTTAAATTGAAGGTAGTGCCGAACCGGTGGCGCGCCTTTGGGTACCGTGCTGGGGATACCTGTATGCAGGGAATTCATGCCGTTTCTTTCAATAGCGTTGCGATCAAAGGACACAGTATGGCGGAAATCTGTTCCGCTTCGACCGCAGTCAATATCAGCGATGGCACCAGGCGCACCACGGACTCGGCTGTGACACTGATCAGCAGGCCTGCGTCGGCAGCACGTTGCACCAGCGCACCGCAGGGTTTGGCCAGATCAATACCGAGCATCAGACCCTGGCCACGAATTTCTTTGACCATTCCACTGGCCAGTTCAGGCGCCAGTGCCTGCATCAATGCCGCCTTGAGGTGGGCGCCGACGGTGGCCGCATTGGCCAGCAGATTGTGTTCCTCCATGATGCGAATGGTTTCCACCCCGGCCCGCATTGCCAAAGGGTTGCCGCCAAAGGTGCTGCCGTGGTTGCCCGGTGCAAATATCTTGGCAGCCTTGGGGCCGGCCACCACGGCACCCACTGGCACGCCCGACCCCAGGCCCTTGGCCAGTGGCATCACATCGGGCTGAATGCCGGCCCATTGGTGGGCGAACCACTTGCCCGTGCGGCCCATGCCACATTGCACTTCGTCAATCATCAGCAGCCAGTCGCGCTCGTCACACAGGGCACGCACGTCGCGCAGGTAGTCCATGTGCATGGGGTTGACGCCGCCTTCGCCCTGTATGGCCTCAAAAAACACAGCCACCACGTTGGGGTTGTTGGCTGTGGCGGCTTTCAACGATTCAATGCTGTTGATGGGCACGCGAATGAAACCCTCCACCAGTGGGCCAAAGCCGGCCTGCACCTTGGGGTTGCCAGTGGCGCTGAGCGTGGCAATGGAGCGGCCGTGGAAGGCTTTCTCGTAGACCACAATCTCGGGGCGCTCAATGCCCTTGTCGTGGCCAAACTTTCGTGCCAGCTTCAAGGCTGCCTCGTTGGCTTCAAGTCCAGTGGAGCAAAAGAATACATTGGTCATGCCCGAGCGTTCCACCAGCATTTTGGCCAGTTCCTCTTGCAGCGGAACGTGGTAATAGTTGGAGGTGTGGATCAGCTTGGTGACCTGGTCCTGCAGCGCAGCAACCAGCTTGGGGTGGTTGTGCCCCAAAGTGTTGACGGCAATGCCTCCCAGTGCGTCCAGGTACTCGCGGCCATTTACATCCCAGACGCGGCAACCCTGGCCGTGTGACAGAGCGATCGGAAGGCGCCCGTAGGTGTTCATCACGTGGGGTGAAGTGGGGACGGCAGTGGCAACGGTCATGTGAGCTCCAGGGCAACGTAGTATCAGAAGAAAAGGCCCACTCTGGTTCGGAGTTTGTCGTGTGACAGTTCCGTTGGGAGCAGGCTGGTGTTTGCCGATTCTAGGCTTTGCATTGCAGCATTTATTTGACAAATTGGCATCACTGCAATGCGCACCAAGCCTGTCAACAACCTGCCGTCTGGCCTCAGATAAAATCGCAGGTTGTCGCAACACCTTTTTTCTTGCGCATTGCACAACCTGTTGCTGACTTCACCATGCCTCTCTCGTCTGCCAAAGAAATCTACATCCTGGGCGTCACCCGCGGCGGCAAGACATTTCGCCCCAGCGATTGGGCAGAGCGTCTGGCCGGTGTCATGAGCCAGTTCCGACCCGGCGGCCCGCAGCCGGGCAGTCACTTGGCCTATTCCCCCTGGTGCGTGCCGACGTCCATCGGGTCGGTCAAATGCGTCATTGTGCACAGGGACCTGCGTGACTATGAGGTCATGGCCTGGGATTTCTGCCTGAATTTTGCCAAGGACAATGAGTTGCAGGTCAGCGCGGTACGGCCCGAGTTGCCATCCCCTTTGCCCAAAGTTTGAGTGCTAGAAAAGCCATTCGCTGAGCTTCGTTGGCGCGGGGCTCAGGCTACCTGGACGTTTTGCTCCATCTCCTCCGCCCTTCGGGCTCCCCCTTGAGTTGCGCAAAACGCCCAGACAGCCTGATCCCAGAGGTTGCATTGTTTGCGCGCGTCCGATAAGACAGTGCCGTTCGCAGCGGCAGGGTGGGTGCGCACGCCGCAGTGAGGTCAAGGAGGAGCCCGCTGGAGCGGGCGGGGGACACGAACGGCGGCGTGTGCACCCACCCTGCTGCGAGCCCAGCACTATGGACATTGTCATGTTTCAGGCAACAAAAAAGCCGTTCAAAGAACGGCTTTTTTGCTTTGCTGGTAGCGCACCCGTTACAAACGGCGATTTCCAGGGGTTTGTGTGAACCGACCCGAGGAATTCGTGCGAATTGCCTGACGAATCAGGCGGCTGCGACGGCCAAGGCTTTCACCTTGGTGGACAAGCGGCTCTTGTCACGTGCGGCCTTGTTCTTGTGAAAGATGCCTTTGTCAGCCACGGTGTCAACCACGGCTTGCATTTTGGCAAACAGTTCCGTGGCCTTGGTCTTGTCACCGGCCAGAACTGCCTTCTCAACGTTCTTCACCGCGGTGCGGTATTTGGAACGCAGGGAAGTGTTTGCTGCATTGATTTTGACGTCCTGACGGACGCGTTTACGGCCCGACGCCAGGCGCGGGTTCTTTTTCTTGGGTTTTCCAGATGCCATAGTAATAGTTCCTTGTGTCTGAGGATGATGCCAGCAAAGCCGACGATTATACCGCGTATGAAGCCAGCCGCCAAGCAGTGTCGGTTTGCATGCCTATTCGATATGGTTCCAGGCCAGGACCAGCGGGCTACACTTGCAGTGTGAGCCTTACCAAATCTGCCTCCATCGTTTCGTTGTTGACTCTGGCGTCGCGCATCACCGGGCTGGTGCGCGACTTGCTCATGGCCTCCACTTTTGGCGTCGGCGCCATGACGGATGCGTTCTGGGTGGCTTTTCGCATCCCAAATATGCTGCGCAGAATGTTCGCCGAAGGGGCGTTTAGCCAGGCTTTTGTGCCGGTTTTGGCCGGTAGCAAGGCACAAAACGGCGACGCGGCAACCCACGCCTTGATCGATTCCGTGGCAACTCTGCTGACCATGGTACTGGTCGTGACCTGTATCGTGGGCATTGTTGGTGCACCGGTTTTGGTTTACGTGCTGGCCAGTGGCCTGAAGCAGACGCCTGCCGGTTTTGATGCGGCGGTGCTGATGACGCGCTGGATGTTTCCCTATATTGCCTGCATGTCACTGGTGGCGCTGGGGGCTGGGGTGCTCAATACGTGGAAAAACTTCTCTGTGCCGGCCGCCACGCCCGTATTGCTGAATGTGGCGATGATTGCCGCGGCCTGGTTGGGCGCACCGTGGTTCCAGGGCATGGGTATCGAGCCGATCTACGCCATGGCTGCCGGCGTGATGCTGGGCGGCGTGCTGCAACTGGCAGGCATTTGGTGGGCCATGCAGCGCATGGGCCTGGCGCCAAAATTACGCTTTAGCTGGGCGGCCGCGCGCGCCGCCTGGGCGCAGCCGGACACCAAGAGAATCACCCATCTGATGGGGCCAGCGCTGTTGGGTGTCAGCGTGGCGCAGATATCGCTGTTGATCAATACGCAAATTGCGTCGCATCTGGCCACCGGATCGGTCACCTGGTTGAACAATGCCGGGTTGCTGATGGAGTTTCCCACCGCCATGCTGGGGGTGGCACTGGGCGTAGTGCTGATGCCACAACTGGCGGCGGCCAAGGCGGCTGGCGACACCGGTCAGTTTTCGCAGATGATTGATTGGGGTCTGCGTCTGGTGGTCTTGCTGGCGGTGCCCAGCGCGGTGGCACTGATCACCTTTGCCCAACCGCTGGTTTCCGTGATTTTCCACAATGGCCGCTATGCGGACAGCGATGTGGCGCAAACCTCCATGGCGTTGATGGGCTATGGTGCCGGCCTGGTGGGCATGGTGGCCATCAAGGTCTTGACGCCGGGCTACTTCGCCAGCCAGAATATTCGAACGCCAGCATTGATCGGCATCGCGGTGCTGATCGTCACGCAAGCTTTGAACTTTGTGTTGGTGCCCTGGATGGGACAGTCGGGCTATGGCCATGCGGGATTGGCCCTGTCTATAGGCCTGGGGGCCCTGGTCAATGCGCTGTGGTTGCTGGTGGGCCTGGTGCGCCGCGGTACCTATGTACCCTTGCCGGGGTGGGCGCGCTTTGGCCTGCAGGTTCTGGCGGCCAGTGCCCTGTTGGCGATATTTCTGATGTGGGCCAACAATGCGGTGCCCTGGTTGGCTTTGAAATCTGACAAGCTCAAACGCATGGGTTTGTTGACCGTTTTTGTGTCAGGCGCAATGGCGATCTATTTCGCGGCGATCTGGGCGGCTGGGCTGAATGTGCGGCAGTTGTTGCGGCGGTGACCGCAGAAAGTCAGGCACTATGCAACTGTCTTTTGACCAGCCCACGCCCCTGGAGTATTTTGCCGCGCTGGTGGAGAGCGACGGTGAATTTGCCTTGTTTGAGGCTGCCATCAGTCTTGCCCATGACGAATATCCAGAACTCGATGTGCAGACTGTGCTGGGCGAAGTCGACCAATTGCAGGCCCGCCTGCGCCGGCGTGTGGCCACCGATACCGGTCCGGTGCAAAAGCTGCGCGTTCTGAACCAGTTCTTCTTTCAGGATCTGAGTTTTGCTGGCAACGCCAATGACTATTACGACCCCGACAACAGTTTTATCCACCGACTGCTGCAGACCCGCCGGGGCATCCCCATCGCGCTGGCTGTCTTGTGGATGGAATTGGCCCAAGGCCTGGGGCTGGCAGTTCGCGGTGTCGGATTCCCCGGCCACTTCCTGGTCAAGGTGAACCTGCCGATGGGCCAGGTGGTGATAGATCCGCTCAGTGGCAAGTCACTCAGCCGCGAAGAGCTGTCGGAGCGCCTGGAGCCATACCGCAAACGCAGTGGCCTGCTCGATGAGTTGGAAACGCCTCTGGGCCTGTACCTGCAGACGGCGCCGTCGCGCGACATCATTGCGCGCATGCTGCGCAATCTGAAGGAAATCCATAAATCGCAGAGTGATTGGGCTCGCTTGCTGGCGGTGCAGGAGCGCCTGATCATTTTGCTGCCCCAGTCCTGGCCAGAGTACCGCGACCGCGGCCTGGCCCACGCCGAGCTGGGTCATATCGAGCAGGCGCTGTCCGATCTGGAATGCTATCTGGTGCATGCTGATGATGGCGTCAATCTGGATGCCATTGCCGATTGGGTGGATGCGTTACGCCGTTCATAAAACGCTGCCTCCTCGCTTCACCACTGCGCGGGGTCTCTGCCTATAATCCCGCAGCCCGCACGCCCAGAAGGCGGTCGCGGCTTTGCCGGACTGTTCCGGTCAATCCATTCTCAACCCGATACCAGGATTGCCATGAAGCTTCAAACTACGGTGCTGGCGGCGCTTGCCGCTTGTTTCTTGTCCCCTGCCATGGCCGCCGCTCCCCGCGGAAGCATTGCGCAGCCCACCGCCACGGATATTCCCAAACAATGCGAGGCTGCTATTGCCCAGGCCAGAGGGCGTATTGAAAAGATCAAGACGCTCCCCCTGCAGAAGGTCAATGCCAAGACGCTGTTGCAAGCCTGGAACGTGCTGGATATGGGCCTGCAGGATATGAGCGGCCCGATCGGGCTGTTGGCCGAGACCAGCCCGGACCCGGAAGTGCGCAAGGCCGCCGAAGCCTGTGATCTGTTGTTGTCGGCCCTGCCCAACGAGTATTTGCAAAGTGAGGCGCTGTTTCAACGTGTCAAGGCCTTGCAGGTCCGCGATCCTATCGATGTGATGGCGCGCCAGAGCATTCTGGACGACTTTGAGGAGCGTGGCGTGAGCCTGCCGGCCGACAAGCGTGAACGGGCAAAAGCGATCTTTGAGCGGCTGGACAAACTCTCGCAAGACTTCTCCCGCAACGTGCGTGACGTCGACACCAAGTTGGCGTTCTCCGACAGCGCGCTGCTGGGTGTGCCGCCCACTGCCTTGGCCAATCGCGCCAAAGATGCCCAGGGCAACTATGTATTTGGACTGGACTACCCCGAATTTGAAGCCATCATGTCCAACGTGGAGGTCGAAAGCACCCGCAAGGAATACTGGACAGCGTTTCAACGCCGGGGCGGAGACGGCAACCTGGCGCTGATGAGCGAGGCCGTCAAGCTGCGTCTGGAGTTGGCCCAACTGATGGGAACCACCAATTTTGCTGACTGGACCATCAAACGCAGAATGGCCGGCACGGCGCTGGCCGTGACGCGTTTCCTGGACGAAGTGCAGGGCAAGGTCGAGGCCTTGGAGCGCAAGGAACTGGACGAACTGCGGGTCGAAAAAGTCGCATTTACCGGCGACAAAGATGCCGCGCTCAAGCGTTGGGATGTGCAGTTTTTCCAGCAACGGTTGAAGAAGTCGCGCTACAGCGTGGACCAGAACGTGGTGCGCGCGCAGTTTCCAACCGACCCTACGATTGCCTGGATGATGAAGGTGACCAGCACGCTGTATGGCGTGCAGTTCAAGGAAAACAAGACGTTGCCCGTGTGGCAAACCGATGTGCGGGCCTACGACGTCTTTGACAACAACAGCGGCAAATACCTGTCCAGCTTCTATCTGGACCTGTTCCCGCGCGATGGCAAATACAAACATGCGGCAGCCTTCCCGGTGCGCGGCGTGTCGATGGCGGCAGGGCGCACCCCAGTCTCCGTATTGGTCACCAATTTCAGCCGTGAAGGTTTTGACCAGCGCGAACTGGAAACCCTGTTCCACGAATTTGGCCACATCATGCATGGCGTGTTGTCCAAGACCCGCTACCTGCTCAACGCGGGCACTGGCGTGAAGCGCGACTTTGTTGAAGCACCCTCGCAGATGTACGAGGAATGGTCGCGTCGCCCAGAAACCTTGGCGTTGTTTGCACGGGTCTGCCCGACATGCAATCCCATCGACCCCAAGTTGATCGAGCGTATGAATGCGTCACGCGCCTTTGGCAAGGGCATCCAGTACGCACGTCAGCGTTTGTATGCAGCCTTTGACATGTCCTTGCATACGCCCACCGTTGTCGATCCGATGCAGGCATGGATCGCGCTGGAGGCCAAGACGCCACTGGGCTATGAAGCCAACACCTTGCCGCCCGCGTCCTTTGGCCATCTGATGGGCGGCTACCAGGCCGGCTACTATGGCTATATGTGGTCCGAAGTGCTGGCCTTGGATATGCGCTCGGCGTTTGCCAAGAATGCCATGGACACCAGCGTGGGTGCACGTTACCGCAAACTGATTCTGGAGCGTGGTGGCGAGCGTCCGCCGGCGGAACTCGTGGAAGCGTTCTTGCAGCGCAAATCGTCATCCGATGCGTTCTTCAAGGAAATTTCCGGGCAGTAGGCCATGAACCAGGCAACACTGCGCATCCCGGGAATGGTCTTGCGCGACCATATGTTTACGTGTCCGTTGGACTATGCCAACCCGGGTCAGACCATCACGGTCTATGCCCGGGAGGTGGTTGCGCCCGGCAAGGAAGACGCCGATCTACCGTATCTCGTGTACTTCCAAGGTGGGCCAGGATCTGGCTCGCCCCGACCTACGGCCGATACCGGGTGGATCAAGCGGGCCCTGCAAGACTTCCGCGTGCTGTTGCTGGATCAGCGCGGTACTGGTCGTTCAACCCCGGTCACCGCGCAAACCCTGGCCCGGTTTGGCAGCGCCCAGGCGCAGGCAGACTATCTGATGCACTTTCGCGCCGACAACATCGTGCGCGATGCAGAGGCGATTCGCCAGCAGTTGGTGGCCGGGCGGACGTGGAGTATTCTGGGACAAAGTTACGGCGGTTTCTGTGCTGTGCGCTACCTGAGTGCGGCTCCCCAGGGCCTGCGGGAAGTGTTGATCACGGGAGGCATTCCCAGCCTGACCCGTCCGGTGGACGATGTCTACCGTGCCACCTACCAAAGAGTTTTGGCGAAGAACCGTCTGTACTACCAGCGCTATCCCGACGACGTTGCGCTGGTTCGGAAAATAGTTGACCGGCTGTTGCAGCACGATGTGCGACTGCCGGGTGGAGGCCAGCTTACAGCGCAGCGCTTTTTACAACTGGGGCTGCAGTTTGGCATGAGCGGTGGCTTTGAAGCCGTGCACTATCTGTTGGAAGAAGCCTTTGTCTCGGGACCGGATGGGCCGGACGTTATCAACTGGAATTTCCTGTTCCATTTTGAGCAGATGCAGTCGTTTGACACCAATCCGATCTACTCGCTGTTGCACGAAGCCTGCTACACCCAAGGCGAGGCCAGCCTGTGGTCGGCACAGCGTCTGCTGGCCGAGTTTTCGGAATTTGGATTGGCAGACACCGGGCAACCCGTGCAATTTACGGGCGAAATGATTTACCCGTGGATGTTTGACGGCTACACCCAGTTACAGCCCTTGAAGGCGGCTGCGGAGATACTGGCCGCAACCAGCGCCTGGCCGCCCTTGTACGATGTGGCCCAGTTGCTGCGCAATACCGTTCCAGTGGCGGCCGCGGTCTATTACGACGATATGTACGTACACCGGGAGTTTTCCCAGGAAACTGCGGATCTGGTGCCCAACATGAAACTATGGGTCACCAACGAACATGAGCACAATGGTCTGCGGGCCGACGGTGGTGCGGTCCTCGGCCGTTTGTTGGCGATGGTGCGCAACGAGATTTGACGGATCTTTAAATCGGTGGCGTTGTGCCCAGTTGTTTGACGCGTCCGGAACCCATGATGGATTTCTCCTTCAGGGTGCCCTCGCCGTAGTAGCGCACATCACCGGTGCCGGCGATGCTGATATTCAAGACACTGCGAACCCAGACGGTGGCATTGCCGGAGCCTGCAATGTTGATGTTCACATCCTGCACGGACATACCTGAGGTCAGCACGTCGCCGGAACCGGCAATACTGACGTCCATGGCTTTCGCGGCACCGTGAACCTCGAACCGGCCGCTGCCGGCAATTGACACAGAAACGTTGTCACACTGCAGGTTCTGAATGGTGATGCTTCCGGCGCCAGCAATATCGCCCTTGAACCGCGGTGACTGCAGGCGTGCACCCGTCAGATCGGCGGAACCTGCCAGCGAAAGCGCGTCAATGGAGCGTGCGTTCAAGGTAATCCTGATTTTGCCGGCATGGGCCAGGGTCACGCCTTTGACGGCGCGGACACTCAGTTCGCCCGACTTCACGACCGTCTCTATGAGGGGTATCAGGTTGTCGTCGGCATCAATGACGATGTTTTCATTGCTGCCCTGGATCAGTTCTACGGTGCCGGGCAAAGCGATGGAAATTTGGTGGAAGGGGCTGAGTTCCCGCTTGACGCTGACGGCATGGCCGGAGCCTTGTACCGACTTGTTGCCAAAAAACTCCAGAGCCTGGACTTGGACGGCGCCCAAGCCCAGAACAACGGTCAGCAGCGATGCCGAAAGAATGGGTACCGCGTGGTTACGTGTTTGCATCGTGGCTGCAAGCGGCTCAGGCCTGGCGTGCGTGCACGATGACGGTTGGCAACGTGACTTGTGCCATACCCGCCTGTGCCATGGCATCAAAACGCATCAACAGGGAGCCATTGACTGCCAGGCTCATCACGATTGAAAACGCGACGGCGGCAAGCTTGAACTGTGTATGGTAGTTGTGCAACATGGTCTTCTCCGGTTACGGACCACCGTGGTCCGATGGGTGAACTGTAGGCAAGATCCCGCCAATTTGCATGCGCAATGCGACGAATGGCAGGTAGGCGCGAAGGCCCGCTGTTATTGGCTGATGAACCGCAGCCGACCTATTGCCGCAATAGAAACCGTGGGGTATCCAAACTCTGCAATTCATGCGCTGGCCTGGCCGGTGGTGAGAACACAGACAGGCGGTTGCCGTGCACGAACGACTCCTGGGCCGGCATCAAACTCGGTGCGCGGGTTGCGGGGATTCGCTCGCTGTTTGCTGCTGGGCCAACCGGCTCGTTGGCGGCCGGCCTGGAGGGTTCCCATTCGCCCGCAATAGCAGCATCCGCAGGTACTGCGCTGGCAGCTAGCGCCATGCTGGGCAACTGCGTCACCGGTTGCAGCCATTGCAAAATGGGTTCCCACTGCTCCAGATCCGGCTTGCTGGAAGCGCCAGGGATATCAAAAATGGTCAGTCCGCTATCAAGGCTGCGAACATAGGCCTGCGTTTCGCGCAACACCCCTAAAAAGGGCACTTGCAATGCGTCTGCCCATGCGCGCAATGTCAGCGCCGCGTGGGTCCGGGCGTCAATGCGCATGCCGACGAC
>FTFO01000242.1_pt1 | contig 28518 bp, 31 predicted proteins | sample 1640461 | NCBI WGS metagenome assembly FTFO01 (sample SAMEA3914814, study PRJEB12502) | metagenome | biome: forest; material: soil | place: USA | collected 2011-09-16 | depth 0.1 m
CACCGACCGACTTCTTGGTGCCATCGGCAAATGTGATGCCGTGGCTGACGCATTTGCCGTCAAAGTAGACGTTGGCTGTGGTGTTGACGCTAACGCCGGTGATCTGGGTGGTGGGTGTGGTGCTCATGGGTTGCTATTTTAAGGCAACCGATTCAGTAAGCCGTTTATGCCGGTCGGTTAGGCCAACCGCGCCTCAAACGCCGCCTCGCTGAAGCCAACCGTCACCTTGCCATCCGCCCACACCACCACCGGGCGCTTCACCACACTGGGCTGCACCAGCACCACGGCACGCGCAGTGGCGGCGTCCACCACCGTGGCCTTGACCGCATCGTCCAGCTTGCGCCACATGGTGCCCTTGCGGTTGACCAGCGTCTCCCAGCCCACATCGCGCAGCCAGGCATCCAGATGGGCTTCGGGCACGCCTTGTTTCTTGAAATCGTGGAACTGGTAGTCCACGCCGTGGTCCGTCAGCCAGGTGCGGGCTTTTTTGACGGTGTCGCAATTGGGTATGCCGTAAAGGGTAATCATGGTGCTGATTTTGTCATGGGGTGCAGTTGGTGTATTCGTCGTTGGCGGTTCGCAAGCTGATGCGTTTTCCAGCAATTTCGACATCCTTCAGGCGGTGTTCGACCATTTTGTATTCTCCACGCTGCAGTTGTTCAAATAGTGCTGAACAGTTTGCCAGATCGTTGGTCAATGCCACGAGCTTCCATCTGTTGGCCGCCTCCAATTCAAAAAGCCTTCCGTGGAGCCCAGAGTTGACTTTTTCGACGACAAACAATTCGACTTTGCCGTCACCATAGAAATCGATTTGGTACACGTCGCAGGGCTCCGACTTTCGCGTAAGGCATTGGGGAATTTGCCATTCTCTGTCTTGGTTGGCCCAGTCCTGGGCTAGAAACGATTCCGGGAGTGGCCGGTTTCGCGGCCATACCGTCAGGTTTGTCCGCAAATCCTGGCTGTTGGCTACCTTGCCGGACCTATCCCACGGGTTTTTCTTTTCAATTGCACGTATGGCTCGCTCGCGTACCAAAACGGCATCAACCCCGCTTGTTTGTGCCGAGAGTTGCTTCAAGGCCTCCAACCCATAGCGGCGCCCTTGAAATTTCAAATATTCAAAATCAAAATTCTTGGCAGTTTGCTTGCCACTTTCCAACCTGGCTACCTGGTCTGCCACGGAGATTCTGGCTGGATCCAACACCGGTGAGAACAGCGCCAGCAAGACTCCCAATATGACAAACGCGGTTGCGATATTGACTGGCGCAATGGTCTTGAGCCAATCGGTTTTGCGGCCAGCCGCCCATGCGTATCCAACAGCGTAGCAGGCGGCCACCAGCAGGCAACTGCTGGCAATGATGCGGTCTGTCGTCCAACCGTAGTCCGCGACACGCAAACCCAGCGCATAGGCCGCAATGGCGACCAGTGGAAGCAGCAAAACGCTCGCCAACCGCGCGCAGACGCGCAAAACCGGGGTAACCTGGTCCGCCACCGCACCGTTTTGAAACGCCGCGTTGATCAGAATGACCAAGGCCGCCGCCGCCGACAACAACAGTTGCGTTGCATGCTTGGTCTCCCAAAGATGGGTCAAACCGGTGAAGGGCAGGCTCAGCAGGAACCCGCCAATGATCAAGAGCGCAATTGGCAAAATCCACGACAGCAGAACCAGCAGCAAGTTGCGAATGCCCCGCACGATAGAAGGGCGCACATCCGTGAGCTGCATGGCGCAGGCAAAGGCAAACACTGAAAACGGTATGGCAAACCAGGATTCCTTCAACAAATCCTGCAAAAAATTCAATTTGATGAGCTTGAAAAGCTCGGCACCCAGCCACAGCACAATCCACGAGACGCCGACAAACAGGCCGGAGAACATCATCTGCACCAACAGCTTCCAGGCGCTATCGAAATAGCTAGGGTAACTTGCAATGCGCCGTTGGTCGGTGGCTGCTGCCAAGACCAAGGCGTGCGCAATAAAAAACCCGGCAACGCCAAACGTCCACAGAATGGCTGTCGGGAATGGCTGCGCCGTGGCATCGTTGATGCGCCAACTATCGTGAAAACCCAGGCCTGCGGCGATCAGCGTGGCCGCCAGCACCCATTTGCCAAGCGTTTTGGCCGGGATGTGCCCCAGCCCGGAAATCACCAGAACCGGAACAAATACAAAAACCACCAGCAGCGGCGCAAAAAGCAACGGCTCATTGGCCGGCCAATGGTGGGTTTTGGTAGCGTGGTACAAAAAGTACAGCACGAGCCCCTGAAGCACACCTAGGCCCAGCCGGGCCCATGCAACGCGAGTACTGGTAACAGGATGTGATTCGTCGCTGGCGTCTATGGCGGCAAGTGGCTGCATATACGAGTTTCAGTGCTGAGTAGGTTGGTGACGGAGGTGCCGGTGAGTGTATCGGCCCGGCGTGGGGCTGTTGTCCGGCTTGGCGACGCAAGTTATTGACTCGACGACAATAGCCCGGCCTATGAATACTGTCCCCATCACTCTATCTGACTGGCTGGCGCATTGCGAGCGCCTGCACCCCACCGCCATCGACATGGGCCTGGAGCGCGTGCGCACCGTGGCCCAGCGCATGGCCATACGCTTTGACTGCCCTGTTATTACGGTGGCCGGCACCAACGGCAAAGGCTCAACCTGCGCCATGCTGGAATCCATTTTGTCGCAGGCCGGCTACCGCACCGGCGTGTACAGCTCGCCGCACCTGGTGCATTTTGAAGAACGCCTGCGCTTGCTCGGCCAGCCCGTAGACGCAGCCTTGCTGGTGACCGGCTTTGCAGCGGTGGAGCAGGCCCGCACCAGCGGCGGCCCGGTGGTCTCGCTGTCGTATTTCGAATTTTCGACGCTGGCCATTTTTGACGTGATGATGCGCAGCGGCTTGGATGTTGTCATTCTGGAGGTCGGCCTGGGCGGCCGGCTGGACGCCACCAACATCATCGACACCGATTGCGCCGTCATCACCAGCATTGACCTGGACCACACCGAGCTGCTGGGCAACGACCGCGAAGCCATTGGCTACGAGAAGGCCGGCATCATGCGCACCGGGCGCCCGGTCATCGTCAGCGACCCCATGCCGCCGCAAAGCATTCTGGACCGCGCCCTGGAAGTGGGCGCTGACCTGTGGCGCAACGGGCATGACTTCAACGTCTCGGGCGACCAGCAGCAATGGGGCTGGGCCGGGCGCGGGCGGCGCTACAGCGGGCTGGCCTACCCGGCGCTGCGTGGCGCCAACCAGCTGATCAACGCGGCCGGCGTGCTGGCGGCACTGGCAGCCTTGCGCGAACGCCTGCCCATCACCGCCCAGGCGGTGCGCAATGGCCTGGCGTTTGTCGAACTGCCAGGGCGCTTTCAAATTGTGCCGGGCCAACCCACTTTGGTGCTGGATGTGGCGCACAACCCGCATTCGGTGGCGGCTTTGGCGGCCAATCTGGACGCCATGGGCTATTTCCCGACCACGCATGCGGTCTTTGGCGCCATGGCTGACAAAGACCTGGCGCTGATGTTTGCCAAGGTGCAGCCGCTGATCGACCGCTGGTACTTTACCGACCTGCCAACCCCGCGCGCCGCAGCGGGCGCTAACTTGCTGGAGCGCTGGCAGGCGCACAACACGCGCAAAGATGCCAAGGGCGCGGTCTATGCCGACCCCATGGCCGCGCTGCAGGCGGCAATAGCCGCTGCGGACCCCGCTGATAGAATCGTGGTCTTTGGATCGTTCTATACCCTGGGTGGCGTGCTGGCGCAGGGCGTGCCCCGGCTGCAGGCCAAACATCTGAGTTCCTGAATCACCTAATCCATGGCTTTTTTCAAATTTCGCAAAGGCGGCGGTGACGACCACGCTGCTCCCGCCCCGGCGGCTGAGAGCATTGAGGCCATGCGCACCCGCGCCCGCCACCGCCTGATTGGCGCTGCGGTGCTGGTGGTTATTGGCGTGATCGGCTTCCCGCTGCTGTTTGACAACCAGCCGCGCCCCATTTCGGTGGACATTCCCATCGAGATCCCGGACAAAAACACCGCCAAACCGCTGACCACAGGGCCGCAACCCAAGCCCGCTGCCGAAATTGTGGAAAGCGATGCTGGCAAAGAGCATGTGAGCCCTGCTACTACTACTCCGACTCCCACGCCCGCACCCGCGCCTGTGGCAGCACCTGCCGTGCGCCCGGCGCCTGTTACCGCTCCGGTTGTGGCCGCCACAACGCCGGCGGCCTCGTCACGCGCATCCACCGGCACCGTGCAACCCGCCGCACAAACCGCCAAGCCAGCCTCGAAACCCGAGGCCAAGCCCGCCGCAGACAAGCCTGCCACCAAGCCCGCTGAAAAACCAGCCAGCAAACCCGCAGAAAAGCCCGCTGACAAGCCCACGCCCCACACCGACGACGGCGCCAAGGCCCAGGCCCTGCTGGAAGGCAAAGACGCTGCGCAAAAACCAGCTGTAACTGCAACCCCCGCAGCGACAGCCACCAGCCCAGCCAGCGCTGCATCCGGCCGCTTCATCGTGCAAGTTGGCGCCTATGCCGACGGCGTCAAAGCCCACGAAGTGCGCGTTACGCTGGAAAAAGCCGGCATCAAGACCTATGCCCAAGTGGTCGAGACCAAAGACGGCAAACGCTACCGCGTGCGGGTAGGCCCATTCGCTTCCAAGGCCGAGGTCGACAAGGTGGCAGAAAAAATCCGCAAGCTGGACCTGCCAGCCGCCATTTTGGAGCTGTAACAGCCCCCCAAAGCCATGCCCACGTTGGACTGGATATTTTTGGCGGTGCTGCTGGTGTCGTTCCTGGTGGGTGCCTGGCGCGGCCTGGTGTATGAAATTTTGTCGCTGGCCAACTGGATAGCGGCCTTTGTGCTGGCCCAGTTGTTTGCACCGGCTGCGGCGCACTGGCTGCCCATGGAGGGCGGTACCGAGCTAGTGCGCTACGGCGTGGGGTTTGTGTTGGTGTTTATCGCCACCCTGTTTGTTGGCAGCATGCTGGCGTTTTTGATACGCAAGGTGGTGGCGGCCGTTGGCCTGCGCCCCATAGACCGCGTGCTGGGCGCCGTGTTTGGCCTGGTGCGCGGTGTGGTGGTGTTGCTGGCGCTGTCGGTCGTGGTCAGCATGACGCCGGTGCACACCGCCGTGTGGTGGACCGAGGCCACCGGCGTGCAAGCGTCCACCAAGGCACTGCAGACGTTAAAGCCCGTGCTGCCCGAAGAATTTGGAAAGTATCTACCTTAAGTGAGAAACAAATTATGTGCGGAATAGTAGGCGTAGTCAGCCAGACGCCGGTGAACCAACTGATCTATGACGCCTTGCTGCTGCTGCAGCACCGCGGGCAAGACGCCGCCGGCATTGTGACCCAGCAAGAGCGCAAGTTCTTCATGCACAAGGCCAAGGGCATGGTGCGCGACGTGTTTCGCACCCGCAACATGCGCTCGCTGCCCGGCAACTGCGGCCTGGGCCAGGTGCGCTACCCCACGGCCGGCAATGCGTATAGCGAAGAAGAGGCCCAGCCTTTTTACGTGAACGCACCGTTTGGCATTGTGCTGGTGCACAACGGCAACCTGACGAATGCGCATGCGCTCAAGAGCGAACTGTTCATCACCGACCACCGCCACATCAACACCGAGAGCGACTCCGAAGTCTTGCTCAACGTGCTGGCGCATGAAATTGAAAAAACCACACGCGGCCTGCCGCTGCAGGCGGTGGACATTTTTGCCGCCGTGCGCAACGTGCACCGCCGCGTCAAAGGCTCGTACGCCGTCATTGCGCTCATCGCCGGCCACGGCGTGCTGGCCTTCAGAGACCCGTTTGGCATTCGCCCACTGTGCATGGGCACCGCGCCCGATGGCAGCACGGTGGTTGCCAGCGAATCGGTGGCGCTGGAAGGCACCGGCTACCAGTTCACCCGCAACATCGACCCCGGCGAAGCCATTTTTATCGACCTGGCCGGCACCATCTACTCGCAGCAGTGCGCCGACAACCCCCAGCTCAACCCCTGCATTTTTGAGTTTGTGTACCTGGCCCGGCCCGATTCGGTGATGGACAACATCTCGGTCTACCAGGCCCGTTTGAACCTGGGCGAGGCACTGGCCAAGCGTGTGATATCCACCGTGCCACCCAATGAGATTGACGTGGTCATACCCATACCCGAGTCCAGCCGCCCCAGCGCCGCGCAACTGGCCCAGTTGCTTGGCTTGCCGTACCGCGAAGGTTTTGTAAAGAACCGTTATGTAGGCCGCACCTTTATCATGCCCGGGCAGTCGGTACGCAAAAAATCGGTGCGCCAAAAATTGAACGCCATTGCCAGCGAATTCAAAGGCCGCAACGTGCTGCTGGTGGACGACTCCATTGTGCGTGGCACCACGTCCAAAGAAATCGTGCAAATGGCGCGCGACGCCGGTGCCAAAAAAGTCTACCTGGCCAGCGCCGCACCCCCGGTGCGCTACCCCAACGTGTATGGCATAGACATGCCCACCAGCAGCGAGCTGGTGGCGCACAACCGCACGGTGGAGCAGATTCGCCAGATCATTGGCTGCGACGCCTTGATCTACCAGGACGTGGACGGCATGAAAAAAGCCATTGGCTCGCTGAACCCACGCGTCAAAGACTTTGACGCATCCTGCTTTGACGGCGTGTATGTAACCGGTGACATCACCAGTGACGACATCAACCGCCTGAGCGCCACCCGCGTGGGCGGCGAAGAAAACACTGAAGACACCTCGCGCCTGGCGCTGCCAAACCCAGCCGATGAATAAACCCGCTGACGAATCAATGACCTCCAGAAAAATTCGCACCCGCATTGCCCCATCGCCCACCGGCTTCTTGCACCTGGGCACGGCCCGCACCGCACTGTATTCATGGGCCTATGCCCGCCACTATGGTGGCGAGTTTGTGCTGCGCATTGAAGACACCGATGTTGTTCGCTCAACCCAGGAATCGGTGGACCAGATTTTGGAATCCATGCGCTGGCTGGGCCTTGAATACGATGAAGGCCCCATCTACCAAATGCAGCGCCTGGAGCGCTATGCCGCGGTCATACAAAGCCTGATCGCTGATGGCAAGGCTTACTACTGCTACAGCAGCGAAAAAAAGTCTGACGACATGCTCGAAGCCAAAGATGGCAAGCGTGAAAAACACTTGTACGACGGCACTTGGCGCCCGGAACCGGGCAAGACCCTGCCACCCGTGCCCGAAGGCGTGCAACCCGTGGTGCGCTTTTGCAACCCACCCGATGGCGACGTGACCTGGGACGATTTGGTCAAGGGCCCCATCACCATCAGCAACCGCGAGATTGACGACCTCATCATCGCCCGCTCCGACGGTGTGCCCACCTACAACTTTGCCGTGGTTGTAGACGATTGGGACATGGACATCAGCCATGTATTCCGTGGGGATGAGCACATCAACAACACGCCCTGGCAGATCAATATGTTCAAGGCGCTGGGTGCGCCGCTGCCCCAGTTTGGCCATTGCGCGGTGATATTGGCACCCGATGGTCAAAAATTGTCCAAGCGCCGTGGTGCACGCAGCGTGACTGACTATGAAATGGACGGCTACCTGCCCGAGGCCATGCTGAACTACCTGGCCAGGTTGGGCTGGAGCCATGGCGACGAAGAACTGTTTACCCGCGAGCAACTGGTGGCCTGGTTTGACGGCACCCACCTGAACAAAAGCCCCGCCCAGTGGGACCCGGTCAAGCTGCTGTGGGTCAACGCCCAATACATTAAACAGGCCGACAACAACCGCCTGGCCGCACTGGTGGCCCAGCAATTGGCAACGCACCACGGCATGGCGCTGGACGCCGCCACGGCAGCCGCACACCTGCCCCAGGTGTGCGCGTTGTTAAAAGACCGCTGCGACACCACACTGGCACTGGCCACATGGGCCGCCAAGTTCTATGGCGATGTGACGCCAGACGCCGCCGAGCTGGCCCAGCACGTGACTGACGCCGTGCGCCCCGCCGTGGTACTGCTGGCCGAGAAGCTGGCAACCTGCGCGTGGGACAAGGCCAGCATCGCCGCCACCATCAAAGAAGTGCTGGCCGCACAGGGCATCAAGATGCCCCAACTGGCCATGCCCGTGCGCGTTTTGGTCATGGGCACAGCCCAGACGCCATCGCTGGATGCCGTGCTGGAAACATGCGGAAGAGAAAAAGTAATTGCAAGACTAGCCAAGGCCTGATTTTTAACGCTATAATTTGAGGCTCGGGAAATGAGAAAGCAGTAAAAGGCTTTTGAAATTGGTAGAGGGGGTATAGCTCAGCTGGGAGAGCGCTTGCATGGCATGCAAGAGGTCAGCGGTTCGATCCCGCTTACCTCCACCAAAAAGATTTCTGAGAAGTTCGGATTATTGTTAAAGTTAGTCCCAAGGTTTTGACCCCATCGTCTAGAGGCCTAGGACACTACCCTTTCACGGTAGGTACCGGGGTTCGAATCCCCGTGGGGTCGCCAAGTTTTAGTTTGTCGCAAGGCAAAATAAACGGCACAAGTTGGTAAACAGCAAGTCCGCAAGGGTTTGTAACTTGGCTCGCAAGAGCAAATGTTTCCACTACCAGGAGTGGTAGTTCAGTTGGTTAGAATACCGGCCTGTCACGCCGGGGGTCGCGGGTTCGAGTCCCGTCCACTCCGCCAGAATTTCGTTATAAATCAACGACTTACGGAAAAGCCCTACTAAACTAGTAGGGCTTTTTTTTGCCTTTTCGGCGGCGGGACTGTCCCCAAATTGTCCCCAACTATCCCTGATTGTCCCACTGTGTCCCCTAGTGATGTCCCCACATCGGCTCGCAACAATGCCCTTGTGCGAACAGGTGAAGTGTGTAAACTGTGGGACAACGCAGGAAGCTGAGACAGTCGTTCTACGCAGAAAGAACGTATTGGTGGGGAAAGAGCCCCAGGTCAGGAGCCAGACTACTCAGCACGACATCATGCGCCGCAGCGAGAGCCAGTGATCAAGCGTAGATCGCTGTACTTGACCGAGGTAGTCAAGTTGCATTCTGGAACGCTCTGGGTAGGAAGAAGCCCACTGTAACGACCCTCATGAGGGTCTTATGGAGTCTTCCTATGTTGGATCCCGGAGCACTTTACGCACCCATTGACGCCGCCGCATTTTTCAAGGTAAACGTTTGCAGCATCTATCAATCGTTGCCTGGCAAAAGGACGCGTTCGAAGCTTGGCCGCCGGCTCCCTGAGCCGATTCGATTCGGCCGAATGATTCGTTGGACTGGCCAACAACTGATCGATTTCGCGTCACCGATGGCGCCCTCAACTGAGTGGCCCGCAGAAAATCCATTGGTCAAAATCACACCGGCAGCTAGACGTCCAGGGCGTCCGCGAAATGTTGACATGTATGAACGAAAAGGAAAAGGGAAGGAGGTAGGGAAAGAGTAGGCGCCCGTGATGAGTGAACCCAATCGTATCAATGGCTGCACAACGAGCCCTGTGATAGATGAAGCGAAGTACCAAAAAAACCTGGCCAGAATCCGGGCTAGGGGCAATTCTGGTCCAGCAAACACACTGGAACCCGATCGGAATCAGCAGGTCGAGTTCTTTATGGCGGACTTGGTTGAGTACGCAATAAAAGACGACCAGGCTACGATGGAAGCACCGGTGTATTCGTTGTCCACCAAGAAGGACATGAAACCATGGCGTTGGACCAGTCGCGATGGCAAAAAGTCTGTTGAGGTGATGCCGGGTGGCTATGGCCGCGCCACACAGCACGACAAGGATGTGCTCATCTACTGCACCAGCCAGTTAGTGGGCGCGCAAAACTCAGGCCGGAAAACGTCTCGCACCGTGAGGTTCACTGCCCACAACTTCTTTTTGGCCACGCGGCGACAGGTTGATAAGGACAGTTACGAACGGTTTTCAAAAACTCTGAATCGACTAAAGGGAACGCAGATAACTACAAATATTGTCACAGGCAATAGCAGGGCTGCCAAGGGGTTCGGGCTCATTGATTCGTGGGCGATAGTTGAAAAGACGTTCGCCAATGGCGTGGTTCGCATGGTGGCAGTAGAAGTCACGATTTCCGAATGGCTTTTCAATGCAATTAGGGACAGTGAAGTACTCACTATTAACCGTGACTATTTCCTGTTGCGGAAACCGCTTGAGCGTCGCCTTTACGAAATCGCCAGAAAGCATGTTGGGCGCCAAGGACTCTGGGAGATTGGAATAGAGGCATTGCGTCACAAGTGCGGCAGCACGGTCGGCCGACTTCGCCAATTCCATGCAGCATTAGAGCAGGTCATCGAGGCCGACTCGCTGCCTGACTATCGATTCACTCTGACGCCTGCGGGCAAAGCGCACTTTTACACCCGGGATGCGCAGCAGCTTGCAGAGCGCATTTTGAAGGCTAAGTCGGAAAAGTGCCGGTCTGTGGATAAGTCCAAATAGGCACGTGGTTTCACACGCAACAACACGTGGTTTCAGACGCAAAAGCACGTGGTTTCACACGCGCCTACTTCGTCGTTTCACCTGCACAAGCACGTGGTTTCACGAGCACAACACTTCGTGGTTTCACGCGCGCGAAACGTCCGCAAAGCCGCGCCAGTGTTAGGTTCTCCAAACCCGTAACACGCGCGCGCGTCTTTAACGTATTAACTTAATCTTTAACTTGTGCGGCCTAGGCCGGGGCACCCTCCGGGTTCCCCGCTTCGCGGCACCCCCTCCACCCAATAGCCCCCAAAGGGGCGAATTGGTTCCCCAGGCCTGCGGCCCACTGGTTGCCGCACGCGGCACCAGTACCTCGCCAATGCATCTCCTCCGAAAAGTTCAGAACAGCCAACAGCCGGTTGAACAGATAGACAGCCTTCGCCATGCCCCTCACGGGGCATAGATACCAATACCCAACCAGACGGCTGGGAAGCTCCATCAGAACGGTCTTGTAACCGTCCCAGAACCACCCTTGCTTCGGTTTTTGCGCCGCGGTGCTCTTATGGGGGAAGGTCGAACTAATTTGATCCTGGACGTTCTTTTGACGCTGGCTCCGCCAGACTTGGCTTGTCCAGCAAATCAACATTCTTCATGGCGCAACCAATTTCAAGCTTCGAAGCACTTTGCAAGCCAGCTTGCGTTGCCTGATCACCGCAATGCAATGTTCTGCCAATTGCCCATCGTTTGTCACAAAATAATCGCAATACCCAAGCGGCACCATCGCATGTTGCAGATCGGCAGCGTCCGCCGGCTCTGGCGTAAAAGACTCGCGAACGCGCAGTTTCGACATGGCCTCCTCAACTGCCAATGCTGGAGAGGCCGCCAAAAGTTTGCGGTGGGTCGCCATGAGATAGTCGAGCCATTCGCTTCTTTCACTTGGCTCGAGTGGTGTTGCGCCCGCTGGATAGAGCCTCGCTACAAGACGGTCCCGCCATTCGCTTCCAGCGCCTGGCAGGAAAAGCTCCAAGTGCTCACGGTCAATGACGCCCTGCAACAACTTCGCTCGCCCATCGGTCTGAGCTTGGCGGCCGATCAATATTGCCTCGGGCGTCACTTTTGCCGATCGATCGACATCAGCGAGAAACACTGGATGTGCACGAAGCGTAGCGACAGAGCTGGTAAACGTCTCATCTGGCCGACCGCGCTCGCCAAAAGAGCCCCACATTTCTGGAACTGTGGCGTTGAATGGCGAAAAGTTCCTGTTACGCACAGGGCCTATTTTGTCAAATTCTGGTTGCAAGAACCGATCAACTTCCTGCCTCTTGACCTTTGTTGAATCGCTAACCCACAGAGGATCTAGGTTTTCAACGAAGCGACAGCATTGGTCAATATGTTGCTGGTTGTTGGACCGCGCAAGTTCGTACATGTTCCATGCCGATAACACGAATCGATGCCCGTGAGCCTGCAGCAATTTCACATGCTTTAGTAGATCTGGTGCATCACTGACGCCGGGAATGCCGGCTATTCCCGCGATGATGTTGTGATCCAGATAAATGGTGGCCATGTGGAGAAGTTTAAACGTCGCGCTTATTCCACGTCTTTTTGAAGTCTTTGCGACTTTGCTCTGGGTACTGCTTTTAGAGCGCTGGAATAAACGCTGCGCTTATTGCGTGAGGCCGTCGCACGCTTGAAAAATGGGGTTGTGGCTTCGCCGAAAAAGTGTAAGTTGATTGTTATGAGCAATCATTTTTTCACTGGTGGGCCATCGCCGCTTTGCGGCGACCGCGCCCGGCGTAAACCGAGCCCATGGTCTCGGCCCTGCGGGCTTGGTCGCTTGTCCAAACTGCCGCAAACGCGGTCAAGGGGGATGGTGCCACCAACCCCCTGGCAAGCGAGCTTGCCCACCCCCTTGAAGCACGGCAAGCCTTTGCAGGCATGCCGAAAGCAGCCGCCCTGCGGCAGGCTCCCTCCGGTCGATGGTCAGTGCTGGCACAGGGCCAGCATGGGGCGCTCGCCGCGCGGCGTTCCCAATGGGCAGCAAGTCATCAATCACCGTATCCCTATCTTGTCGCCTTTCATGAACCTTAGCCTGCACGGGCGATTTGTCAACGGCCTTTCGCGGCATAAAGCCGCTCGTGTCGTCGCAATGCGACCCACTCGCTTTTTATTCCACGAGCCGTTGACAAATCGCCCGTGCAGGCTCGCGGTGTCATGGGCGACGGCGATAGGGATACGGTGATTGATGACAGGGGCAAGCCGCCCGTGGAAACAACAAACGAAGGGCTCAAGACTCCTGGGTCCGGTGCAATGAACAGCCGCAAGGCATAACGGCCATGGGCCAGAGGGAAACCGATATGGATCATAAATACATGTCTTACACGTGCGATTCAGCTGGCATTGTCACGCGTAATCATCGAGAGCTCCTGAGCTCTGACATCACTGACATTTCGAATTACAAAAGACACGAGGCACTTCGCGGTTGGCCTGAGCTATGTGTCTATTGGCATTCTTTGGCAGATGGTTCAGCTGCTGGAATTGCTCCAATGACTGATGGCGCCCTAAAAGCAATCGAAAGGCACAACGGCCAGGTAGCCAAAGGAATGAAGAAATCATGAGTGACTATCTTGCAAAATTCCAAGCTGCTACCCGACGCAAGGCCGACCCGGAATTGATCCGTCGTTGGGAATTTGACGCTAAGTACCACGGAGATAAAAATATTAAGGTGCAGCTTGCTGGTGCCAAGCGTACAGCGACCTCCATGGCCAAGGCGGGGAAACAATTCAGCAATCTGCGCGCGGAGCACGAATTGGCACTAAGGGCCGCAGTGAGCGCATTGGAGGCTCTCGTGAAGGAACTGGTACCTTTGTCGTTTTGGGCGAAGGACTACAAGGTCTTTTGCGATGCCGAAAGAAAGAAGGAAGAGGCCGCCGATCTGGAGGCCGTTGCGGTTGCTAGGTGGGGAAACGACGAAAAGGCACTTCAATTTGAGGCCGATTTGATGTCGGAACTTGGAACGCCTGCGGGCAGGCTTGCATTTGCAATTTGGGTTCATTCGACCGGTAGCTACCTTGTCGTCTCTTTGTCAGAGATCAGTTGCACAGTCAACCAATTGAGTCACTATGGTTCGACATTAAGGGAGCGCGCGGCAGAAACCGTGAAAGAAGGGATGCGAAGTAGAACACCAAACCAGTGGAGTGGTATGAGTGGCCCGACCGTTATTTGTCCGTGGCAAGACTATGAGGCGTATCTTTCATACCGTCGTGAAATGGCGAAAACCACTGCACGCATTGTGCAGATGGCAACTGCAAAATAGCCCTTTAAGGTGCCAAATGTACGTGTTTGAAGCAATGTTTTTAGTTGTCCGCACCCTCGTCGTGTTGCTTGTCGTGGGTGTCGTGGCGACATGGCGCTCGCTGAGATAGACCATGCCTAGTGTCAATCCGTCCCTATGCTCAAGCCTATTGCTTGGCTTTGCGATGCGTTTTCGCCGAGCTCGCGACCGCTTGCTCCACCAGGTATCGTTGCTCCACGCGCCCCATAAAGTCACCGAAAGGGTACTGCAGACCTTCCGACAGCCTCAGCAGTACGGAGAGCGTAGGCTGTTTTCGGCCGATCTCAATGAGGGAAATATATGGCCGATCCAACTGGCAATGCCCTGCCAAATCCTCTTGCGAAAAGCCCAGTTCTTGCCGCCTAAGCTTGATTTCGGTCGCTAGAGCGCTGATGAGTTGCTGATTTTTGGAAGGCCGCATAGCCGCCCAACTATTCCAAAAATGTATACTTTAGACACGTGTCTATTGACAGCCATTTGTGCCAAGATTGGCAACTATTGGTCAGTTTTGGTCTGAAAAGCACAAAGAAGGGAGTTTGAAAATGAATGAAGAAATGCTAGAGCGGCGCGTGAGAGAGCTTGAGGCTGAGCTCGCGGCGATCAGGGCGCTTGAGCCTGTGGCGTGGCGGCGGGCAAGTGGGCTGATAACAGCAGACAAGCCAGAAGGCTGGAATGAACACGACAAGAAAGTGGCTGCGATGGCAGTACCACTCTACGAATTAAAACAGGGAGTCCAAAAATGAAGAAAAATGCAATGCGCGCGGTGGCACTTGCGGCCGTTGGCCTGGGGAACTTGACCGCTCACGCGGTCGATGCATTCGACCCGGCCACGAATCTATTGACTCTTGAGTCCGTGTCGGTTGGTGGCCAGACTTATCGCAATGTGGCTGTGACGATCAATTCTTTCAGCCTGATTGGTATTGCCGGCGGATCGCCAGCGGCCGACGCGTTTGATCCTGCGTCAAACACGCTGGTGTTGGGATCCGTGGCCTTTCAGGGCACCACGTATACCAATGCCACCGTCAAAATCAATTCGTACACGTTGCTGAGCGCTGCCGGGGCACCCACGCCTGGCACGCAGGCCGTGGCAAATTACCCGGCCGCTAGCGAAGCGGGGGGGTATTTTACGGCCTTGAACAACTACCGGACGCAGTGTGGATTGCCCGCACTATCCCAGAACGCCGCGCTCGACGTTGGCTCTGTTGTGACAGCGACTGGCCCGATAGCTATTGGCACTCAGCGTAGCCTTGCATTGGGCGATCAATTTGCATCAGCTCGAGCGGCTGGATATGCTGCTCCGACCACTGTCGGCGCTCTAATTGGTGCCTACGTCAGCAACTCAACAGATCAGGTTACGGTTGGAAAATTGATTGCTCAAGGGGAAATGGCCGATCCGTATGGGCTTCTTACACTGATGCGGCCCTATACCGAAATCGGACTAACTTACACAACCGGCCTAGCTGGTGGCACGCACCAGCGATTTATGCAGTCAATGCTCGGCAATCCCCTGTCGCGGGGCTTGGTGTCGCCTGTCACGTTCCCATGCGCCAACACCACTGACATCGCTCCCGGATCTGCAGCGTATTTGCAAAATGGTACAAATTACGTTGGGACACCAATAAATTCCACAGTAGTCTCTGGCATTTATGCTGCCACTGTTGGAACTCCAATTTCCGTGATGGCAAACCCTGGTGATACCCTGACACTCAGCTCTGCCACCGTCACATTGCAAGGCGGATCCGCTGTCCCTGTAGTGCTGCGTGACTACACAAAATCTGCCGGCATTGTTCCGAACTGGCCAGCATCAGCAAATCTGCTGTATAGCTACGAAGCCAATGTAACGCCAACTTCCGTTTTGCAGGCAAATGCAGCATACAACGTAGTGATAAATGGCGTCATGAATGGAGTGCCATTCAACAAGACCTTTACCTTCCGAACTGGAGCACCTATCCAATGAGAAAGTGCGAAGTGGGGCGCCATTTCACGGGGTGGTGAATAGCATATTCCCCCCGAATTGATACCCAGATCCAGTCGAGTTCCCTGCAATGTAACTGCCGCTGGATGTGATTGACAGTATCGCGTTGAACCCAGGTGGTGGAGCTGGCAAAGAGTGCGCCGCAAAGTAATTAATCCAACCCTGATCGTCTACAGGGACGTCCATGATGGCCCCGGTCGCGGCAATTCCACCACTTGACCCAACTGCAAAAAAGTTGTTAATTGCACCGCCTAAGGCGTACGGGACCCCGCCGTAATTCAGGGTTCCGAACGATCCTGCTTTGATTGCAGCGAAGTACTGGCCAGTTCCCAGGGTGATCCACCCATTGCAGCAATGTCCGCTGATCGAATTCGACCCGTTGAATCCCGAGAAATCACCGGCCCCGTCCATTAGTACGATGCCCGTCAAGACGCCGGCGCCGTTGTAAACGTCATAAAGGTTGACGCCTGCGTTGACAGTTGCAGTGACACTCCCGCTCGCGCTTGACGGGCTCCAGGAACCCGTAAATTGGCCGGTGAGATCAGCAGTGGTGAAATTCAGATTTACCCCGCCCGCAGCCGTGGCCAGGCCGGATCCGCCGCAACCAGTAATGTCAAAATCTCCGCCACCGGCTGGGGTGAACGTAACCGTGCATACACCGCTGAAAAGGTCTGGAACACCGCTCACGCCGCCGTGGTACGTCAAATCAATTGTGCTTGCACTGGTGACGACGCCGGTCCACGTTCCGCCGGTTAAAACCGGGCTCGACTGGACCGCTCGGCCGGGCACAGACCCCAGCCCGCCAAAAATGAAATCTGCACCACCTCCACCTCCGCCCGGTGGGGGAGGGGGGATGAACACAGCCACGCAGTTGTTGACATCGGCCCCGGCAACGTCGGTTGTGTTTTTGTTGCTCAGCGGCGTCCAGGTCGTGACGGTGTGCGGGATCGTGATGGAACCCGTTTGCCCTGCGGGGCAAGGAAGCGTTGTGTTGTACGTAGTCACTTCTGAGCAAAGCTCTGACGCCCATTGCCAAGCATTGTTTGCTGTAGGCAGGCCATTGACGTACACCACATGTTGAGTCTCATTGACAGTCCCCGAAAACGGCGCTGTGCATGCCGCTGTCTGGCTCTTGTTGTACGTGTCAGTTGTGTTGACCGTATTGGTGTCCACCAGGATCGCATTGTTGCCAACGCCAGGGCTTGTTGCTCCACAGCTGTAGCAGTCGACCACGGTGTTGTCTACGCGAGCCTCAATGCCCGTCTTCATTCGCGTGTCCATCTGCACGGAGCGGCCCTGCAGCGTAACGATGCTGTTTGATGCTGCAGCTTTGCGCGAGTCGTTGGTGGCTTTGAATGTCGTCAGCTCGTTTGCGACCTGATTTTCGGCAGACTTTGACGCGCCTGGAGCTTCAGCGATCTTGCGGCCGCCAGTGCTGTCGGCCAGTGGGATTTCAATTATCTGCGCGTGCACGCCGGCAGACAAAAAAAGAATCGCGAAAAGGGTGTTTTTTGAAAGCATTTTTGGTCTCGGCGCGCGCGCGAATTGTCGATAAGGATCGCTCAATTTACGAGTGAAACTGAGATATTGCAAATGAGCATTTACACGGTTTCAGCGTGTAAGAAGTCTTTTCCCAATGACAGAAGACCTTCGCTGTGTAACGGCCAAAAAACGGCCAACGCAGCGCGGCGCCGGCGCTCCGCAATAAACGCTGCGTTTATTAAGTCGTTGCATTTTGCTTCGATCACTCATACACTCATACACTCAAAACCACCATAAGGGATCACTATGCTGTATATGCTGTCTGCACCACTTACCAATGCGCCAACCACGACGACGTTTTTGGATCTTTGCGAAAAAGTCCGGCAGGTCGGGTCCATGTTCCCGGCTTGGTATCAGGATTACGAAGACTTTGGCCACGATCCAGCCGAGCTCGGTAGACTGTTGGCCACGGCCCCACACCCGTTTTTAGCTGCGGTGGTGTACGGTCGGCAGGCTGCGGCGCTTTAAACGCACCAGGCGCCCGTCTGTAGGCCCTGCTGGGCCTTTTGTCATTTTTGGCTGCGGCAATCTTGGCATTGCGCCTTGTTCTTTTATACACTCAAGCGCATGAGCACAAATAAAGTCGTTTTAAAACCAGCCGCGCCAGCACGACGCACGCCCCAAGGCCCACGCGTGAACATCAATGTCCCCGACGAGCTCCGAAAACAGTGGAAACACGAGGCCATCGAACGCGACAGGACAATGAGCGAAATGATTGTGGAGGCAATGGCTCTGTACCTGGCCAAGCCGGCGAAAAAGACCAGGAAGTAATGGGCACAGTTGCAGGTAACCTTGCAGCGCTGGACAAATTTAAATTCTGGGAACTTGCTATGGAATACGTTGTCGGTGGTTTCGTGCTTTTGCTCTTCTTTATTTCTTACCAACTCAGCTGCATCATTGACCTTTTAAAAGCCAAAAACGACTCTTCCTCTTCATCAGAGAGCTTTTACAAGCTCGACAAGCTCGACAAGCTCGACAAATTGGACAAGCTGGATATGTTGGATGAACTGAATTGGTGGGACACCAAAACGTCTGGCTCCACATTTGCACGAAAACTTTTCGACGAGCTAAAAGCGATTCGAGATAAGTGACCATGATCCCCGGCGGCTAAACGCCGCGTCTATTCATGGATCCCTATGGCCGCCAGGCCATGTAGCGAAGCGGTACGGCTGCTCTACATTGATAAACGGGCTTCGGCGCCGCATAGGCGCCTGGTGCAGGCCTACCGGCCACGGGCCGTAGGGAAGGGGTTGCGTCAACCCATCCGTTCGCGCTCAAACTCGGGTTCTTCCTCTTCCTCTTGATATCCATCATCCTCGCCTTCAACGTACGGGTTTTCGCCACGGCCTTCATTTAGTTGCGCTAGCCGTTGCTTGGTCAGAACTACCGCAAGTTCTGCGCGATCAGCCGCAGCGTCAGCGTCACCGGCGGGCGCCTTGGGTAGCAGAGACGCTTTGTTTTGTTGGAGTGCCTCCACCATCTGTTTTAGGGCCTTGGCTGCAGCTTTGGTGTCGCCAGGCTCTTTAGAAACGATTGAGGCCGGCACCGGCGCCGTGCCTGGTGGGCCGCTCTGCTCTTCATAGTCCATTACTCGAATTTGATGTTCAACGTGGCATGAGCGCAGAATACTGTTGATGAGCTCAACGACGAGATTTTGCACGGCCGCGATCATGTTGTGTATAAGCGCAAGCAGATTGTCGATGAGCCGTTGCAACTCCTCTTCTTCAGTCTCTTCACGGCGCTCTGGCGCCGATGGCCTGTCTGTCAGCTGCGGCCTATCGGTGGACTGCGGGGCAGGGCTCTCGGCTGGTGCACGTTGGGCATCTTGGGCTTTTACGAGCTCGTGCGAAGACATCGGCCAGCCTTTTGTCTTTGCAATCCGCAGCCAGCCCAAAGTTTCAAACCGATCGCTCTCGACCTCGCTCCCACGGATCCAGGTCTTTGAACCTGGAAGCCGTAGCGTCCAGCCGTCAATGAAGCCATCATCTTTATTTTTGTGATGATGGAAGCTGACCTCAATTTGTGCCTCGGCCATTAGCGCGGCCAGGTCCTCGGGTGACTCGGCGCGGTCGATTGCCGCATGGGCGATGTCTAAAAGTTGCTCTCGATTCATACAGTTACCTCCTCCTTTAAATTCAATGAGTTTTCAGCGCCGGGAGCTTGAGTAGCTGGCGCGCCGCAGTGACAAGCCCAGTGTCAGTAACCTGGCCGGCCTGTTTGGCTTGGAGCCAAATTTGCTTCATGCCGAGATTGAAAATTCGCTCTTGGAGCGCTGCAGGGTTAGTCTGCAGCGCGGCTGCCATGGCGGCTCTGTCTATGAGAACCATGCCTGGTGCGTCAGGCTCCGGCGAAATGATTGGTTTCATCCTTACCTCGCAGACGCCACGCTGTGCAATGAGTTGAGTTGCGGGGTCATCTCTGTCCGAATCGCTGCAGCAGCAGCTTGCCCATTCACCGCCGACATGGTCTCCACAGATTGGATGAGCCGCCATAGCAGCGCGGTCTGGAAGCTTTGCATTTCAAGCTGCTCTTTGACAACCGCATCGGGGGTGAATCCGTTATGCACCTGCAGATGCCATCCCGTATTGCCGTAGCGCCTCATAACCTCAATGTTTGTCATCTCATCTTTGCTGATCCCTGTAGCTTGCCAATTCGGCATGTTCTCAGCCAAGTAGGTGGCCAGCCACGGGCCGCCGGTGCCGCCACCTGGCAGCAGCACAGGGAGCATTGCAGTTGAGTCGGGCTGTGACAAAGTCTGCACGTACCCGATGGTGTCAGTAGAGGCAATGCGATTGCGAACGATCTCATTGACAGGACGCTCTGCCATGCTGATGCGCGCGTCATAAGAGTCTTTGAAACTCAGGTACTGGCGGCCCGCTTCACTGCTGAGTTCACTCGTAGAGAGCTGAGCCGGCTCGATAGGGGTCCCCAGATTGCGTTGAAACGCTTGTATGGCGTGACCATCAACGGTGCCCCTCGCAAACGTGTAGTGCTTGCGGATGGCCGTGCTTGTCGTCGGGTCATTCCTGATCTCAACGGATTGTGGGCCGTCGAACAGCGTGTTCGCCATAATGTCCGCGTTTGGCAAATGGGATGACAAAGCGGTCTTAAACTGACTCCCCACGCAGTTCGTGGCCCGCAGTCCAATTGCAAACATGTCGCACGCGAGTTTGACAGCGTTGGCCGCTTGCACCTCTGACGCTGGGGGCGCGGTCTGGCCGTTGGCGACGCCCATCACTTTTGTGATCAGGTCGGTCGGCACGTTGACAGTGCCACCGCTGCGTGTCGCAGTGCCGCCCAGTGTGCCCCCAGATCCCCGGCCGCCACCATTGGCACCACCGCCGGGATTCATGATTGCCGCGTTTGTGGTGGCTGCGGCCATCACGGCGCAACCGTCGCCAACCTGGTATTTGCTTTCATTGCCGGCCTTCACTAAATCAGATTGGTTTTGGTCGATAGTTGATGTTGACTTGCTGAGCTCCGTGATCTGAGCAGTGACTTGCTGTTGGGCCAGACTCTGGATTGAAGAGACGATGCTAGTCTGAGCAGAGGCAACCGCCTGTTCGACGGCCAGATCAAAAACGGCCCATTGTGCATATGCTGGCTGCTGGATGGCTAACATCAACGCCAAAATGCTGGCGACCGTGACAATGTGTGCTTTCATTTTTGACGCTCTATCGCGACGATCTCAAAGCTTGTTTTCGCGCGGTTTTCGACGACTGGCTCTTGTCCGGGCTTCACTGCAGTGGTCCACGATATTTCTTTTACATCGAGGCCAAGCGCAGGGGAGAAAAACAACTTCGAACGAGTGACCGTCGCGGACGTGTCTTTGTACTGCACTGTGGTTATTCTCTCGAAAACTTGACAGACAAATGAAGCGCCACCTTCGCGCAGCGGGCACGCTTCAAATCCGGCGGATTCAAAAAAATTTTCAAAGGCGAGGGTAGCGCCCCGGAAGTCTTTTCTAACGTCAATTTTCTGCCGCTTGCCTGCGTGCTGGGCGCCAAAGTCTGATTTGTAGCCGGTCGGGCCGCGATAGTGCGATCCGCGCGCTTCAATGGCCCGAATTCTGATTTCTTGCGAGACGTCGGGCTCTTCACCGGGAATTAAATACACGAGCGTTTTGCCGGACAGGTCGCACGGGATTTGCTCCCGCTCCACTGAATCAAGCGTCTGACCAGCTGTTGCGACCGTGACCACGGCCGCAATTGCGATGCAAACGAGGTTTTGTTTTGCGCTAAAAATCATATGTGGACTCCGGGGTTGTCAATGCATAAGCATTGAAATTACCCCGGATTCACACTTGAGGCAATCGAAAAAGCAGTGCCCGAAATCATGTTTTCGCACAATCATTTGAAGTTGAAAACAATGCGGTGCGTGGAACATGTCGGCACGAAATGCGATAAGGGCTACCGCCCTCTGGCAGAAGGGGAAGAATCAAAGTTTCTTGCTGCCCGGTGGCGGTTCTGGGGGGCCCTTCGGTTTTTTTGATGGCGCCATGACCGGCGGCATGCCGGCGGCGATTTTGGCGGCTTTTTGAGCTTCCTTTGCATCCAGCCTGGCTCTGATTTCTGCGTTGCGCTCGTCTTGCTCCCGCTCCCGGTCTTCTCGATCAAACACGCTTTTGAAGGGAGCTATCGCCAAATTTATTCTCGCTAACTTATCCTCTTCTAGTTGCAAGCGTTGAGCATTCGATGCAAGAAGTTCATTCAGCTTCTCGGTAGAATTTTCCGTCTCTGAAACAGCGATGGCATCGTTCAATGCCTCTCGCTTCACTCTAAAAGCTTCGCGCGCCGCATCAAGTTTAAGATCGAGTTTGAGAAACCAAACGGGCCAGCGCGGAAATCTCGCAACATGCTTTTCAAGCGCTTTGCAAGCGTCGGCAGCTTCGTGTTTGCGGTTGAGCAGAACCCCCAATTGTTTTTTTGCTAGCTCAATCTGGGCGCGCGGGTGCGCCGTTTTAAGTGCTTTCTCGGCAGACGCTGAGGACGTTTTCAATTTTTTGATCAAGTCAAGCACGGCGGGACGCTCTTGGCGTGCGAGTAAGGCTCGCTCACGCTCAATCTCAAAGCCACCAGCACTTGGGTCTGCCTGGATCACCAGGCCGCGGTCGATCAGCGCCTGGCGGGTGTAATCCTTTCCCAGCTCAATTTCAGCCACGGAGCTACCGTCAATCGTCCAGGCTAGTCGGACGTGCAGGTCCTCAATGTCCTCCACTTTCTGATGCAGTAGAGCCTCGTGGAGCTCGGAGATGGTTGGGCCAGCACCAATCACAGCGTCGATTTTCTGCCGAATTTCGTCGGCGAGTTCTTTTTGCATTTTCTAAGCAAGATTCGTTGTTGTGCTACCAAAATTAACCGGTAACGCGACTTGCTGCAACTGATATTTCCCTGGTGAGAAATTGATGACTGTCGATTTGGTCTTTTTTCAAAGTTAATTCGTTTCGCCGAAATCAATTCCATAGATTTATTTAGTCAACGTCTTTGAAGGGCGGTCCGATTTCAAGCACCGTTTGTAATTTAATCGATAGGGTCTTTCTGTTGCTACGGTAAGAAGCCTTTTGCATGATTATTTGTATCAGTTGTGAAAGCTTGATATCGTTTCTCCATCAATTTTGATTTCGGAGTGTTTATGCATATCAAAGAATTGTCGACAGAGATTCTCTTGACGCGTGGCGGTGGGTACGCCCGAAGAATTGGAGCCGTGGCGATGCTCGAGATCGGAAGAATCCCTGTTGATTGTGAGCCAACTGCGGACAGGAATGCGGGGCCAGATTTCAAAGGAATTCCGTGGTCGATTTTTGAGAATTTGACACTGGTTGAGCAGGACCAGCTCAAGGAATTTATCAAGGCTCGAAAACTGAGGAATGTGCACGATGGCATCAACGCTGCAATTTCTCTGATGATTGAAGATCCTGGCGCGTTAGAGTCACTGGACGATGCGATGGTGGGCCAACTTGAGATGTTGCAAAGCATTGTGAAAAAGGCCCTTCGCAAAGCTGCTCTAGCGAGAAAGACGGCGCCAACTGCTGTTGTGCCCGCTGGTGCTACGGAATCGTTGTCTGCTTCTGTCTAAGGCGAGCAAGGAGTCCATGCGGTGCATTTAACTCCAATGGCAGGAGCAAGGGTACCCGAATTCCAGAACGCTGCCGCGTTCTGTCTTTCGGACCCTTGCCAAGGTGGCTTCGCCCCCCTGGACCCCCCGCGCTTCGCTTGGACTTTTGACCACCGGTGACCTGACCACTTTGGACTTTGAAATGGCTCGGCCGACCAAACCCGATAAGCTCGTTCAGTTCAGCGTCAAGATCACGCCGGATCTGAAAGCGCGGATATTGGCGCGATCAAAAGCGGTCGGTTGCACACAGGCGGATGTGCTGCGCACACATCTAGCGCTGGAGGAAGTGAAGCCATTAGGGAAAGTTCGTCCACGCGCGCGGCAGCCGAAGGAGCTCGGTAAAGTGAGCAAAGCTCCCGCTGATTTGATGAGGCAGGTTGGAGGAATGTCATCGAATTTAAATCAAATCGCCAGGGGCGTGAACACTGATTTACTGGCCGGTGCATCAATAAATCGCGTGACGCTGTTGATCGAACTGGCTTCGATCGCTGAGCAACTGCGCGTGCTTTCTGCACACCTACGTGTAAATGGTGTCTGACTATGCTAGTCACGTTCACTTCTAACAGCACAGGCTCTGGGCAGGACATGGTCGAATATCTGTTGGGCTCTCACGACCATGTGGGCGAACTGAGGGCTGAAGTTCGGGTTCTGCGTGGTGACTTGCATTTGATGGCCGACGTCATCGATTGCATGTCAACTGTTCACCGATATACGTCAGGGTCGGTCAATTTTGCGCTGACTGACAATCCAACAGATGCAGAAATTGATGCCGTTTTGGACGACTTCGAGCGCGTTGCATTTGCAGGACTCCGTAAGGATCAATACATGTTTGGGGCCGTTTTGCATGTCAAGCAAGATGGTTCAAGGCATTTTCACTTCGCTGCGCCCCGCCTTGATTTGCACTCCGGCAACGCGCTAAATATTGCGCCGCCTGGCTGGGAGACGTACTTTGGTCCGTTTGCAGATGCTTGGAATTTCGAGAAAGGCTGGGCGGACCCAAAGGCTGAAGAGCGGAAGCAATTGATTCGGCCTGGGAAGGTCGGTCTGCATCCTGACTGGAAGAACAAGGAAGATGCCCGCCAGGAAATCACGGAATGGCTACAGCATTTGGTCGAGCATTGTGGTGTTGCTGACCGCGCTGGTGTGATCTCTGCGCTCGAAACGAAATATCAGATCACTCGCAAGGGCCGCGATTACGTCAGCGTGAAGGTTCCAGGGCTTTCCCAAAACGTCAGGCTGTCAGGGGTCTTATACGCGGAGAAATTTGATGGCGAAGATGCCCGAACACTTATCGAATCTACTAAAAGCGGAGTCAGAAGCGGTCCGCAAACAGACGCTCGACGCGCTGAGATTGCACGACGAGAACTTGAAGCAGCTGTCAATCGGCGCGCAAAATATTTTCAAGACCGCTTCGGAGTCGGCAGTCCTGGCGCTAGAAAAGTCGCACGACGATTTGCTAACGAAAGTCAAGGACCGGGGGCAGGATTTGGTGCAAGCGTTGGAAGCGCAGGGGCAGCAAGCGGCGAGAAAGATTCGTTGGCTGATGCTATGGCCGGTGATCGGCGTGACCTGCATGCTGATCGTGGTGATGAGTACCGGGGCGATATGGAGTTGGTGGAAGGTCAAGCAGGCGGACATCGAAGTGCAACAAAAACAAATCGAGGTGCTGCAATTGCAAGCACAGATCAAGTCGCTGACCGCCGCGTTTTGCGCGACGCCAGCGGGAAAACTCAACTGTCATTAGAGGAGATTGAAAATGTCGGAACTGGATTCCCTAAGCATATTGGACGCGGGAGTGAGCCCGCCGGTGCCGAAACTCGATCTTCCAGCGGAGCACCAGGACGAGGAAGTCTTGGTGGATCAGAACGAGACGGAGCTAAGTTTGGACTCCATTTTGGGCACCCCGCCGGATCTGGAGAGGCATCTTCAGATGGATTCGGCGAGCCTTTTGGAGCCGTCGACGGCTTTGCAAGAGTTGCAATCGAGCGAGCAAGAGCAACCTCCAGTGCAGGCGCTGCCCCTCGTTTTGCAAAGGTGGGAAAGCTCCGGGAAGCCGATTCCCTCAATCTCTTGCGTGCGGTGTCGGGCATCGTTGTGGATCAATCGATCACACGCGACACTAGAGAACTATTGCCGCTCAATGCACATGATCACCTGGGTGACCGGCGATCCCCAAGATTTGACGGAGTGCCAGGGGCAAGAGTTGACGCCACGTTAGCCCGACCACTGACGCCCTGGCAGGTATATGTCGCCGCCAAGAAAGACCATTTTGCAGCCAAAAATCTGGCCATCGAGGGCGTGCGCGCTGGTCAAAAAGTGCTGCGCACGTTTATTTCAGTAGATCACAAAAGCCAAAAGGATGCACTTTGGAGGCAGCACCGGGGGGCGGCTGATTTGCCTGCCAGGCGGTCTTTGCTGGCGGCTAAGCTGGCTAAAGAACGGCTTGATCTGCGCGACAAATGTAGGGCGGAGGTCGCCGCTACGCGTGAGAAATACCCGAGATTTGCTGACTTTAAGGACTGGCGCCAGATCAAGAAGGGTCGCCAGACACCAGTGGCCACGATGGGGATTCAGGACCCGGACGTTCAAAGACCTGGCGCAATTGAGCAGCCCAAAGTGCAGCGGCACGACTTGCGTGACTTCACTGGTCTGGCGGCGGGGCGGGTTGTTCACTACTGCAACGCGGCGGGGGACCGCAGTTTTACTGATATTGGCAGGCAAGTCGTCGTGCATGACTATAACGACAGCGACGCGATTTTGGCGTCTCTGCAGTTGTGCGGTGCCAAGTTTGGAGAAGGCAAGTTTCAGGTCAACGGGTCTATCGACTTTAAGCGGAGGGTCTGTCAGGTGGCCGCCGCAAGCGGAACCCGACTAAAAGACCCCACGTTACAGGCCCAGGTGGACAAGATCGCAAAAGATATTCAGGCAAAAAGAAGTATGGAGATCGCAAATGACAGAGATCGTGACCTTGCTGACCGCGCAATTGCAGAAGCTCAACACAGTGCACGAAGCACAGGTCAACGCGTTGACGGCGAAGGTAAGCGCGTTGGCCACGCAGTTACAACAGCAAGGCTTGCAGTCGCAAACATTGGCGACGCAAGTTCTCGCATTGAGCGGGCGAGTCGAGAAATTGACAGCGCTGTTGAACAATTGAGAACGCGCCAGGCTGATGAGTTGGAGCGCTTCAAGATCGAACTTTCGCTGGCTGATTTGGCGATCGCGCGGAACTATTTGCTCGACGAAGAGCTGAGCACCGCGCGTTTTAAAGTGCTTTACAGGCATGGCGACGGCGGCCGCGAGCGGATCATGGTTGGCCGCGACGAGCACGGCCGCGACATCTATTTTGATCTCGACGACCTGGATCGGCCGCCCCTGACGGTGGTGGACTTCATGCTGCGACAGGCAGGAATCCAGCATTTGGGCCATGTGCGGCAGGCCCTGCGGCCGTTCTTGCATTCGCCCGTGGCCGGTGAGCACCGGCCGGTGGCCTCGGACCGACAAGCCCTAGCCCACGACGCGCAACTGATGCTCGTTTACGCGCGCCAGCAGGCCCAGCGTTCTGTGAGTCGGCCGCGCGAGATTCATCGGCCGGGACGATAAGATCATTGGCCCAACATCTCCATCAGCATCGCAGTTGCAGGCCACTTTCTTGGCGCGCTTATACCGTAGACCATGGAGTTCCGATCTCCTGGTCTACGTTTGACCCCGCTGACCTGTGCGCCATAGAACGACATTTTCCACATTGTCAGTTCTGGGTCGTTCTCGGACTGCACACCCTCATAGGCGAATACACCGTCACCATGATCCATCTGAACCCTGGCACGAACATTTTTTTCAAACAGGCTGTCGAAGCCATGTCGCCCTGCCTCATCGAGGTAGGACGCCCGCACGAAATGCTCATTTCCCAAGGCGAGTCCCCAATGATGGTGGGCAAGTCCCTTGACGATGTACTCGCACAGCCTCTCGATGCCGCCTAGGTCGGTCGACACGGTCATTTCGAAATGCCAGGGACCGCCATTGATCGATCGTATTGAGTAGGCAACGCCAGCCGAAAGATTGGCATGAAGTTTTCTGTTCTTGGCCAGCCTAGCCTCGGTCATGGCGAGGGCTTGACCTGCGTCGCCATGCCTAGCGCCAAATGGCATGATTGCGGTCAGGGCATGCTCTAACGTAGATTTGGCATTGTTGCACTCGGTACAGGCAGGTACCTTGGGGAGATTGTCTCGCTTGTCCTCTGGAAAAAAGCTCTGGCAATGACGTGGTCGGCAGTGCATGCCTCGCGTTCGCGGCAGTAAACACATGGCACGCCTTTGTAGCCTTTGCCCATCGGATGGTCCTTGCTCCTTCTAATCCTGATGCATTTGAATATCGTTGATCCTCCGCGCAATTTCACGTGGAAGCACAGGCGCCACAAAATTCTGGAGTATCAACCCGGTATCATGATACTGGGTTGATACCATGTTCGTGGGCTTTCACGAGTTTTGCCTCAAATTCTGCGTGAATGTGCAATTGTTTCACGGATTTTGACGGCTCTGGTGCAGCCTAACTATTTGATATCAAACGATATTTTTGATTATCAAACGTAGTAGTCGAAACGCGTGAAACAGGGGACATTGCCAGGACGATCGAGGGACTCAACTTGACAAGGGTGCCCACGCGCTCATTTGCAAATAACGTGAGTCGGAACCCTGGCTGGGTGGGGGGCGTGTGGAATTCGATTTCTCTCGTGCATGTCAATTGAATCCCAATCGAATCACGGCAGCTTTTGCAAGAGCAGCACGGCATGTCAGTTGAATCCCAACTGCATCCCATTTGACACTCAGCTCTTCGCTGAATCGTCTTTCAACCAATCCCCGGCCCCATTTGAAGTCCATTTGAATCCCATTTTGGATGCGTTTGACATGCCTCGACGGTTTCTTACCTTATCGCAACCTCTCAATGGATCATGGGGATGACCTCGAACCTCGTTTGATCGCGTTGGTTTTGTAGCGTTGGCCCCGGCCACTCCACGACAAAGCCCGCGCCAGTCTCCAGCCGCTGCGCTTGGTGGCTTTGTGGCACGTGCTCTGCTGCTGCATGGCCTACCGGGTTCAAAACGTTCCTATTGCCCTATCACCCCCATCAAACCCCTCACCAGGAGTGCAGGGGCATTTGATGGGGGTGACTTAACGGGCAACAGGCCCGTTTTCTCTTCCTAGCGAAACAACCCCC
>FTFO01000187.1_pt1 | contig 25969 bp, 24 predicted proteins | sample 1640461 | NCBI WGS metagenome assembly FTFO01 (sample SAMEA3914814, study PRJEB12502) | metagenome | biome: forest; material: soil | place: USA | collected 2011-09-16 | depth 0.1 m
AAACAAGGCACCCAGGAGCAACACAATGGCCGATCTTTTTGACAACCCGATGGGACTCATGGGTTTTGAGTTTGTCGAGTTTGCATCTCCCACCCCTGGCTTGATGGAGCCGATTTTTGAGAAGATGGGCTTTGTGCATGTGGCCCGCCACCGCTCCAAGGATGTGGAACTGTACCGCCAGGGCGACATCAACTTCATCATCAACCGCGAGCCCAAGAGCCATGCGGCCTATTTTGCGGCCGAACACGGCCCCTGCGCCTGCAGCATGGCGTTTCGGGTGCGCGATTCGCACAAGGCCTACGCGCTGGCACTGGAACTGGGCGCGCAGCCGATTGACATCCAACCTGGCCCCATGGAATTGCGCCTGCCTGCCATCAAAGGCATTGGCGGCGCGCCACTGTATTTGATTGACCGCTTTGAAGAGGGCAAGTCCATCTATGACATCGACTTCAAATTCTTCGACGGCGTGGACCGCCACCCGGTGGGCCATGGCCTCAAAATCATCGACCACCTGACCCACAATGTGTACCGCGGCCGCATGGCCTACTGGGGTGGTTTTTACGAGAAGATTTTCAACTTCCGTGAAATCCGCTACTTTGACATCAAGGGCGAATACACCGGGCTGACCTCGCGCGCCATGACGGCTCCCGACGGCATGATCCGCATTCCGCTGAACGAAGAAGCGTCCGGCAAGACCGGGCAAATTGAAGAGTACCTGATGCAGTTCAACGGCGAAGGCATTCAGCACATTGCCTTGCTCAGCGATGACCTGATCACCACCTTGGACAGCCTGAAGAAAGCTGGCGTGCCCTTGATGGTTGCACCGCCCGCAACCTATTACGAAATGCTCGAAGGCCGCCTGCCCAACCATGGCGAAGACGTGGCAGCGCTGCAAAGCCGCGGTATTTTGCTCGATGGCGTCAGCAAGGAAGGCGACCGCCGGCTGCTGCTGCAGATTTTCTCGGCTACCGTATTGGGCCCGGTGTTTTTTGAGTTCATCCAGCGCAAGGGCGACGATGGCTTTGGCGAGGGCAACTTCAAGGCCCTGTTTGAATCGCTGGAGCGCGACCAGTTGCGCCGCGGCGTCATCACGGCGGATTGAGCATGAAAAAGCTGGAAACCACCCAGGCCACCGAGCAGTTGAAGGCTCTGCCGGATTGGACGTTGGACGCACAACTGGGCGCCATCAGCCGCGAATTTGTGCTGACCGACTTCATGCAGGCCTTTGCATTCATGACGCAGATTGCCATTGCCGCTGAAAAACACAACCACCACCCGGAGTGGAGCAACGTGTACAACCGCGTGCGCATCACCTGGACCACACACGATGTGCAGGGGCTGAGCAGCAATGACATCGCCATGGCCAATCTGTGTGACCGGGCGTTTGCTGGTTATGCGGAATCTGCGGCCAAGCGTTGAGAAGGGGATCGCCATGCAAGCCACAACAACAACTACGACACCTGCCAAAGTAAAACATGGTCTGGCTGCTGGGACGGCAGCGGCGCCGCAGCGCGCGGACTGGACCATTGACCAAGGCTGGGAAAGCTACACCGCACAAGAGCATGCCGTCTGGAAGACGCTGTATGAACGCCAGACCAAGCTGTTGCCAGGCCTGGCCTGCGACGATTTTGTGCAGGGCATGCAGCACCTGCCGATGTCGGCCGATGAGATTCCGAACTTCGAGAAACTATCTGAAACGCTGATGCGCACCACCGGCTGGCAGATTGTGGCCGTGGCCGGTCTGGTACCGGACGACGTCTTCTTTGATCACCTGGCGAATCGCCGTTTTCCGGCGGGCAATTTCATACGCGGCGCTCATGAACTGGACTACCTGGAAGAGCCCGATGTGTTCCATGACGTGTTTGGCCATGTGCCCATGTTGATGCACCCGGTGATGGCCGATTTCATCCAGGCCTATGGTCAGGGTGGCTTGCGCGCGCAAAAACTGGGCAAGCTGACGCAGTTGGCGCGAGTCTACTGGTACACGGTGGAGTTTGGCCTGGTGCAGCAGGCCGATGGCTTGCGCATCTATGGCGCTGGCATTGCGTCATCATTCTCTGAGAGCACGTTTTCTGTCCAGAGCGATTCACCGAACCGCATAGGCTTTGATCTGGAACGGGTGATGCGCACCAACTACCGCATCGACGATTTTCAGGAAAGCTATTTTGTGCTGGACAAACTGCAGGACTTGCTGGCGCTGGCCAACACCGAGTTCGCTCCGTATTACGAACGCCTGGACAGCGGCCCGACCTACCAGCCCGGCGACGTGCTGCCCACTGACAAGGTGTGCCACCGCGGCACGGGTAGCTACCACCGGGCGCGACCACAAAAGGTGTAAACCCCGAGCGAAAGTGGGGGCCGGTCCGTGGACAATAGCGCCATGAATTCGACTTCTACCCCTACCCCCCAAATCGCGGGCCACCTGCTGGTCCAGTGCCTGATCGAACAAGGCGTTACCCACGCCTTTGGCGTTCCTGGCGAAAGCTATCTGGCCGTGCTGGACGGCTTTCATCTGTACCGTGAACGTATTGAGTTTGTCGTCAACCGGCAAGAGGGCGGTGCCGCCTTCATGGCCGAGGCGCACGGCAAGCTGACTGGCCGCCCCGGCGTGTGCTTTGTCACGCGCGGACCCGGCGCCACCAATGCCTGCATCGGCGTGCACACGGCGTTCCAGGATTCCACGCCCATGGTGCTGCTGATTGGCGATGTGGCCAGCGACCAGCGCGACCGCGAAGCCTTTCAGGAAATGGATTACCGCGTCATGTTCGGCCCCAGCGCATTGGGCATGGCCAAACGGGTTGAACGCATTGACGATGCGTCGCGCATTCCCGAATACATAGCCCGCGCCTTTGCCACGGCCATGAACGGTCGGCCGGGCCCCGTAGTGCTGGTGCTGCCAGAGGACATGCTGACGCAAACCATTGCGCCTCACCCGGTGACTGGCGCTTTACCGGTGCCGCTTGCCCGGGTTGAGCCCTCCGACGCCTGGAGCGACCCCGGTGCACTGCGCACCTTGCGCGAAATGCTGCTGAAGGCGCAGCGCCCGTTTGTAATTGCCGGCGGCAGTGGCTGGACGCCACAATCCGCGCAGGCCTTGCAACGATTTGCCGAGACCTGGCGTCTGCCGGTGGGTAATGCGTTTCGTTTTCAGGACACCTTTGACAACCACCACCCGCTGTACGCTGGCGATGTCGGCATTGGCATCAACCCGGCGCTGGCCAAACGCATTGGGGAGAGCGATCTGGTCATCGCCATCGGCCCTCGCCTGGGTGAAATGACCACCGGCGGCTACACGCTGCTGCAGGCCCCGCGCAGCAAGCAGACCCTGGTGCATATCCACGCCAGTGCCGAAGAGTTGAACCGGGTCTACCAGGCCGACCTGGCCATCCACGCCAGCATGCGTGCTGCGGCCCGTTCGCTGGAAGTGCTGGCAGCCCCCGTTGACGTGGCCTGGGAGGCCTGGACACAGGGCTGCAACGCCGACTATGTGGCCAATCTGCAAGCCAGCACCATCAAGGACTTGCCGCAAGACACACCGCGTGGGTTGGTGGACATGCACAGCGTGATGGTCACGCTACAAAAGCATTTGCCCGCCGACGCGGTGCTGACCAATGGTGCTGGTAACTTTGCCAGCTGGCTGCACCGCTTTTACCGCTACAGTGGTCTGGCAAAGGGCCACAAGACGCAGTTGGCACCAACCAATGGCGCCATGGGCTATGGCGTGCCAGCTGGCATTGCCGCAGCGATCACCAGCAAGGCAAGCCCAACGGCAGTGGGGCAGGGCCGCGTGGTGTTCACCATTGCCGGTGACGGTGATTTCTTGATGAATGGCCAGGAGCTGGCCACAGCCGTGCAGCACGGTGCCAAAACCATCATCCTGCTGCTCAACAACGGCATGTACGGCACCATCCGCATGCACCAGGAGCGCGAGTACCCGCAGCATGTGGCCGGCACTGCACTGCATAACCCGGACTTTGCCGCTCTGGCACGTGCCTATGGTTATGCCGGTGTATGCATAAAACGCACGGCAGACTTTGAGGCGGAGTTGCTGGCAGCGCTGGAGCGGCCGCAGGGCACGCTGATCGAAGTCACGCTGGAGCCTGAGCTGATCAGCACGCGTGTGTCATTGACTGGCATTACCCAGGCGGCGCTCAAACGCTGATTACTCCGCGTGGTTGGCGGCACGCACGGCGCCCAGGTGCAGTGTCTCCAACATCTCCCTGGGCACGGGCTTGCTGAACAGAAAGCCCTGCATTTCATCGCAGCCCAATAGGCGCAACTGACTGGCCTGCTCTTCGGTCTCCACGCCTTCGGCCACCACCTTCAGTTTGAGCGCATGTGCCAGGCTGATGATGGTGGATACCAGTGCCAGCCCTTGCGGGCCCAATGTCATGTCAATGACGAAAGAGCGGTCGATCTTCAGCGTGTCCACCGGCAATTTTGCCAGGTAGCTCAGTGACGAAAAGCCAGTGCCAAAATCGTCAATGGCAATGGTGACTCCCATGCTGCGGATCGCGTGCAGGCTGGCAATGTTGTCGTTGACATTCTCCATGATCAGGCTTTCGGTGATCTCCAGCTCCAGCCCTGCTGCGGCCAGTGGGTTGTCGCCAACGACCCGTCGTACTTCATCCACAAATCCGCGATGGCGCAATTGCAGTGGTGACACGTTCACGGCCACCCGCACCGGCATCAGACCCGCGTCTCGCCAACGCAAATTGTCTTCCACCGCCTTGCGCAACGCCCATCGCCCGACCTCGTAGATGAGCCCCGTTTCTTCCAGAATGGGAATGAATTGTGCGGGTGGCACCAAGCCAGACTCGGGATCGTTCCAGCGAATCAAGGCCTCGATGCCGGTCAACGCGCCGCTGACCAAATCGATCTTGGGTTGGTAATACAGCACGAATTGATCCAGATCCAGGGCCGTGCGCAGCCGGCTCTCCAGGTTCAAGGCCTGTGCCACCCGGGTATTCATTTCTGACGTATAGAACAACAGGGCTTCCGCTGAACCCTTGGCACGCGTGAGGGCTACCTCCGCATTGCGAAACAGGGCTTCCGCATTGTCGCCATCCTCAGGGTACAGCGCGATGCCAGCTTTACCCGCGATGCGCAGGTTGGAGCCGCGCAGCTGAAAAGGCTTTGTGAAGCAATCCCGCAGCAGTTGTTCCACGCTCAACGCCACGCTGCCGGCATCCCGCGGGTCTTGCAAGGCAACGCCATAGCAGTTGATACCTACGCGTGCGACGGATTCAAAGCCAACCTTGCTCAACTGGATACGCTGCGCCACCATCTTGAGCAGCTCGTCACCGGCACGGCGGTCCAGCGTGTCGTTGACATTGCGAAAACGCTCGATGTCGATCAACACCACCGCAGTCGCATTTTTGCTGGCATCGCGCGCGCGCAGCAACTGGCCGACGTGTTCCAGAAACAGCGTGCGGTTGGGCAGGCCTGTGGTTTCGTCGTAGTAGGCCAGATAGTCCAGCCGCTCTTCCTTGTTCAAGTGGTCCAACGCGAAACCAATGTCGCCTGCCAGTTCAATCAGCAGAATCACTTCCTGATCATCGAAAAAGCCGGGTTCGCCGGAATACAGGGCCAGCACGCCCACCGCGTTGTCCAATACCATGATGGGCAGATATGCGGCCGACAGGATGCCGCGTGCCAGCAAGGCATCCGAGAATTTGGGTTTGGGCTCTGTGCGTATATCGTTACAGACCAGTACTTTTTTCTCCCGAACGGCACGCACCGTCATGCGGTTGTCGATAGGCAGTTCCTCGGTCAGGGAGAAACTGTCTTTGATCAGACTCAGATAGTGCGGATCGGCGCCACTGGACGCAATGTGTTGAATGGACACGGCCTGCGCATCGACCAGGCCAATGCGCGCCATTTTGAACTGGCCCTGTTCCACGGCAATGCGGCACGCCTCGCGGAACAACTCGTCACGGTTGTGCACGCGCACAATCAGTGTGTTGATGCCGCTGAGCACGGCGTAGACGCGATTCAAGCGACGGATTTTTCGATCGGCTTCCTTGCGGTCTGTAATATCGTCGCCTATGCTGGCGATGCCGGCAATGTCGCCAGCTACGGAGCGCAAAACCGTGGTGGTCCAGCGTATCAATCGACGCTTGCCCGTGCGTGTCAGTATTTCGTTTTCGAAGTGCCCAGCTTCGTTTCGATCGTCGATCAGTGACTGGAATCGATTCCTGACCCCGTCGAGTTCTGCTGGAATGAAATGCTCAAACCAATTCTGTCCCAGCACCTCTTCGCGACGCCAGTCTGTCAGGCGCAGCAGGTAATCGTTGCAATAGGTGATGCGCCCCTGTCGGTCCAACATCAGCGACAACAGTTCGACATTGCCCAGCAGGTCACTGAAACGTCGATCGCTTTCACGCAATGCGTCCTGTGCGAGCTTTTGGTCGCTGATGTCCTGCAAGGTATTGAACCAGCGCCCAGCACCCGTTGCTGAACGCAATTCTTGAATAGGTTCCATCACCTGGCGTATGTGCAGCCACTTGCCATCGGCCCGGCGCAGACGGTATTCAAAGTCCATGCGCGTATCCAAGCGACCGGCGTGGATGGCGTTGGTTCGAAACAATGCGCGGTCGTCGGGATGCACGATGCTGAGCCAGTCCCGGGTACTGCGAATCATGTTCTCGGGCTCCACGCCCAGCATCAGTGGCATGGTGGGTGGCCAGGACTCAAAACTGCCATCGGACGCGGTGATGACGTGGGTCAGTTTGGCCAGAATCTGCGCACGGCGCAGGCCCGCTTCGCTGGTGCGCAGTTCGTTGGTGGCGCGTTTGCGCTGGGTGGTTTCCAACTGCAGTTCCTCTGCATGGCGCTGTATCGACAAGTACAAACTGCCGTTTTCATAGACACGTCCGCTTTGCGCCGCCAACACGGTCAGAATGTGCTCGTCTTCCAGGCTGAACTCGGTTTCCCCCAACTTGTTGACCAGGCAAATCCAGCCGTAGGCGTGTGACAAGGATTCGATGGGTGCCACCAACGCGCTGCGCAGGGCCGGATAGCCCGCAGGCAGGCCGCAGCGCGTGGGGTCGCCGTCGGGGCTTGTCATGCGCCGTGCACGCCGGCTGTGCATCGTCTCGCCGAGCATGCCGCGCTCCAGATCGGGCCACGCCAGTTGTTCCTTCAGGCTGGCATCAATTCCGCTGGTCGCAAACACCAGTGCCCCATGGTCTTTGCCATCGGCACACACAACAGCATACTGCGCGCCAATCAAATCACGCGCGCCGCGACACACCTTTTCCAGAAGCAGCTGTGGGCTTTGTTCCGACGCCAATTGCAAATTCAGCTCGTTCAGCGCAGCCAGTCGTCGGTTGACGATTTCAAGCTCGGCCACTTTTTCAGATAGCGTGTCGGTGACCAGGCGCAGGTGCTTGTCGCTGAAGTCTGCTACGACTTGAACAGGCGCTGGCTGCGGTACGTGGGCCAAGGCCTGCGCGATGGTCTGCAAAATGACTTCCACTGCGCAAGGCTTGATCAGCACATAGGCGACGCCGCAGTCATTTGCCAGGTTGCGTGCCTCTCGCTCATGATAGTAGGCGGTGTAGAAAATGACTGGGGTTGCCTGCAGGGCCGGGTCCTCGCGCAGTTGGCGCACGAATTCATAGCCATCCATGGTTGGCATCAGAATGTCTGAAATCACCAAATCCGGGCGCTCCAATCGGCTTAGCGCCAGTGCCTCGGCGCCGTCGGCCGCCTCCAGTATTTGGTGGCCCTGGCGTTGGATCAGGGTCACGAGCAGCAGGCGGTTCAGCGCCAGATCGTCAACCACCAGTATCTTTGCCACGTGCAGTGTCCTTTCAGTGGCGCAGGCGCCGGCCGGATCGGAGCGACTCGGGTAGAAAGGCTTCAATCTGGCTGATGAAGTTTTCCGGGGCTATGGGTTTGCTGATGTGCTCGTCGAAACCAGCGGCGAGTGCCTTTTCGCGGTCGCCGCGCATGGAAAAGGCCGTCACGGCGATCAAGGGCACGCGACGCCAGTCGGCGTTTTTTGCCAAGCCACGCACCACGTCGTAGCCATTCATCACGGGCATCTGCAGGTCACAAATGATCAGGTCCGGCTTGGACACCAATGCCATGCTGAGTCCGATATTCCCGTCTTCTGCGACCAACACACTGTAGCCAGCTGCTTCCAGCAAGAACTTCACCAGGTCGCGACTGAAGCTGTCGTCTTCAATTATCAGAATGCGTGCTCGCATGGATCTATTTCTCCGAAAGTTCAAGTGTGAACGTACTACCCTGGCTGTCTGTGCTGTGGAGCACAATGGTTCCACCCAACTGCTCTGCCAGTTTGCGGCTCAGATGCAAACCCAGACCGGTGCCTTCGAGCTTGCGACGGTCCACCGCTTCCACCCGCGAGAATGGCTCAAACAGACGTGACTGATCGGATTTGGCAATGCCCGGACCAGTATCCGTAACACTGAAGCGCACCACGTTGCGCCCCGATGCATAACTTCGCTCCAGGCGTAACTGCACGCTGCCGGATTCGGTAAATTTGATCGCATTGCTGGTCAGGTTGATCATGATCTGGCTGAGCGAGCGGCGGTCGGAGTACAGGGATACCGGTGTAGGCGGCAAGCGCACCGAAAACGTCAGGTCCTTTTTCTCGGCGTCCGGGCGCAGCGACGAGGCGACTTCTTCCACGACGCTGTTGCAATCCACCGTTTCAAGGTGCAATTCAAGCTTGTCAGCGCCGAGTTTGGCCAGATCCAGCATATCGTTGATCAATGACAGCAAATGCTTGCCACCGGTCTGCACGATGCGCAATTGCTTGTCCTGCTCAGTGTTCAACGGCCCGGGGAGCTTCATCAGCAAGGTACCGGTAAAACCGATGATCGCGTTGAGCGGTGTTCGCAACTCGTGCGACATGCTGGCAAAGAAGCGGTCCTTGGCCAGCGCGGCGTTTTCCAGCTCCAGATTCTTGTCACGCAGCGTCTGCTCAAAGCGCTTGCGCTGCGTGACATCGCGTATGGCACTGGAGACGAACAAACCCTCTTCAGTCTCCAGCGGGCTCAGGCTGATCTCTACCGGAAACTCGGTGCCATCCTTGCGCAAACCAAACAGCTCCAGGTCGGCACCCATGGACCTTGCCCGGGGCTGCGAAAAGAAGCCAGCGCGGTTGTCTGGGTGCTTGTTGCGAAAGCGCAGCGGCACCAGTATTTCAATCATTTCGCCCAGCAGCTCCTCGCGAGTCCAGCCAAACAGCCGCACGGCCTGCGAGTTGACCAGCACCATGTGGCCACTGCGGTTGACAATGACCATGGCATCGGGAGCCGATTCCAGCAGGTCTTTGAATTTCTGGTCAGCCCTTTTGCGGTCGGTGATGTCGCGAATCGCGCTCATCACCATGGTGCCTTCCTCGGTTTTGATGGGGCTCAGGCTGATTTCAACGGGGAATTCATCACCGCTCTTGCGCAGCCCGTACAACTCCAGGCCGGCGCCCATGGTCCGTGTGCGGGGCTGCTGGAAATAACCGCCGCGGTGCGCCAGGTGGGGGTTGCGAAAGCGCCCCGGCAACAGGGTCTCGACGGCTTGCCCCAACAGCTCGGCGCGCAGGTAGCCAAACATACGCTCGGCCTGCGAATTGACCAGCACAATGCGCCCGGTAACGTTGACCATCACAATGGCATCCGGCGTCGATTCGAGCAGATCGTGGAAACGCGCTTCGACGAGTTTTGCATCGCGCAAGACCTTGAGGTGGGTGACGTCCTTCGTATTTGACAAAAAGTAATCCAGGCCCCCGTCAGCCTGGTAGATTGCCTTGGTCGAAACGCTGACATGTACCAGTGCGCCGTCCTTGCGACGTCGAATCGATTCGTAGACCGTCAAACCCTTTTGCAGTGCCTCGTTCTGAACGCGGAACTCATCCTCCAGGCGATCTTTGGGAACAATCAGCTCGGGCATGGACTGGCCCATGGCCTCAGCCCGGGAATAGCCAAAAATTGCCTCCGCGGCAGCATTCCAGTGCAAGATGGCTCCGCCGGGCGCAGTGGCGATCAGTGCGTCCGGGTTTTGCTCCCACAACTTTTCAGTCAAATTTCGTGCCACGACGTCCTTCCAAGGTCATCTCATGGGCCGCAACAGCGTCCCTGCCACCGCAACCAGTCTGCGTGGTTTATTGCGGTCTGGAGCCAACGACACTCTTGACTTTGGTCAATTTAACCACATGCACGCTTTCTGTTGTAAATTCCGGACAGGCTTTCGCCTTGCCCAAGCTGAATTAGTCTGCGGGTCATTGGTAGACAAGTCAATTACAGATCCACCGAGCATGCAATATGAGCAATACCTCCGTCGAGCAGCACATTCTTGAATTCCTGGGCAAATACACGGCCGATATGGCGACTGCCGCGCAAAACTGCCGAGCCAAGGTTCACGCGCTGTTTCCCAACGGTTATGAACTGGTTTACGACAACTACAACGCACTGGTGTTTGCTTTTGCCAGCACCGAGCGCGCCAGCGGCGCCATTTTGTCTATCGCCGTCTATCCGCGTTGGATGACGCTGTTCTTCGCGAACGGGGTAGGCATGCACGACCCCGATGGATTGCTGCAGGGCCAGGGTGTCAAGGTGCGCGGCATTCGGCTGAATGGGCCCGACGATCTGGAAAGGACGGACGTGCGCCAACTGATCGCGCAGGCCATGGCCACCCACGCCGGTGCATTGGCCATTGCCCCGGTGTTGCAGACCACGGTGAAGTCGGTCTCGGCGAAGCAACGCGCACGGCGCCCGACGGATGCACCAACATGAAGCAACGCATTGGACGTTTGACCGTGGTCGTGCGCGACTATGACGAGGCCATCGATTTTTACGTCACCAAGCTCGGCTTTGCGCTGGTAGAAGACACAACGATGCCCGGCCAGAACAAGCGCTGGGTAGTGGTGGCACCACCGGGGTCGACGGAAACACAGTTGCTGCTGGCACGTGCTGTGGGGGACGAGCAGCTAACGCGTGTGGGAAACCAAACCGGTGGTCGGGTGTTTTTGTTTTTATACACCGATGACTTTTGGCGCGATTTCAATGCCTACCAGAGCCGCGGTGTAGTCTTTGTGCGCGAACCCATTGAGGAGCCCTATGGTACGGTTGCCGTATTCCAGGATGTGTGCGGCAACCTGTGGGACCTGCTGCAAACCAAATCGTAATGTCCAAGCCGCTGGTTCCTGCCCCTCTGGCGATACGCCGGCTGTACGGTGAAGATGCTTGGGCATTTGCGGGGTCCAATTCAATGGCCGATACCACGATGCACAGCTATGGTCGTTGCGGGTTGGGCGGGCTGTTGTTGGTGGCCGGTGACTTTTTTTTTGCGGTGCGCTTGGCAAACGACTTGCGAACCACAGCCGCGCCAACGCCGCTGCCGGTGTCAATTGCAGTGCTGTTGGCGGTTGACACCACCTGCTCTGGCGCGCAGCGCAACGATGCATATGTTGCGTTGAGTTCTTTCTTCAAGGTTTGCAACTGCTTGATGTGCGCGTCGATCTGCGCCATCTTGGCCTGTAGTTGTTGCTCGATCGCGCTGCGGCCAAAGCGCCCTTGGGCCAGCTGCGGCAGGATGACGCGAATCTCCGTCAGAGAGAACCCCAAGGCCTGCGCACCCCGCACAAAGCGCAGCGTGTCGCCGTGGGCCGGGGTGTAACTGCGGTAGCCATTGTCCTGCCGCGTTGTCTGCGGTAGCAGGCCCAGTTTTTCATAGTAGCGCACTGTGTCGGTGGATACTTCGTTGGCTTTGGCAAGTTGGCTGATGTTCATGGCAAGACGCGCGGTGGTGCGTGCAGGGTAGGGGAAAAAAAGTGCTTGACCTTGGAGCATAGACCAAGCTTTAGGCTACGTCTACGGGTCGTCCATGAGATGCCCGATTGGCCCATCTCCAGTTAATACCCTCATCACGAGAATCCATTTATGCAACGCCTCTCAAACATTTTTTCACTGACACTAGCCAGTTTTCTGCTGGTGTCGGCAGCACTGGCGCAAGAAGCGACCGCGCCGACAGCCACTGCCAGCCGGCCCCGGGTTGGGTTTTCCATCATCAAAACCGGCAAGGTTGCGGTCGTGGAGCGCTTGCTGGTGCCCGACGGCAGTTTCAGCAAGAAAATAGACACCAACTTCTCGGCCTTTTTGGTTAAGCACGAGCAAGACTATCTGCTGTTCGACACTGGGCTTGGCAAACAGATTGATGCGCAGTATGCGCAGGACATGCCGTATTGGCAGCGGCCGTTTTTCAAATTTGACAAACCTGTGCAGCCGGCCCGCAGCCAACTCGACGCTGCTGGCTACGCACCGGTGCAGCAGGTCATTGTCAGCCATAGCCACTGGGACCACGCCGGTGGTGCACCGGACTTTCCGGAGGCCCGCATCATGGCATCAAGCGATGAGATGCGTACCATTGCGCAGCCCCATTCCGGCGCTGGCGGGACCTGGCCGTCCCAAGTGGCGAATCCGTCCATCCAATGGCAGCCTATTACGCTGCAGGCGGTAGCCTACAAGGGGTACGCGCAAAGCCTGGATCTTTACCACGATGGTAGCGTGGTGCTGGTGGCCATGCCCGGGCACACTGCGGGGTCGTTGGGCATGTTCGTCACGGTCGACAGTGGCACCTGCTATTTCTTCATTGGCGATGTAGCCTGGAAGGCGGCCGCCGTGCAGTTGGGTGCCCCCAAATTCTGGGCCGCCAGTCTGATCGTGGACCGTGACCGCGCGCAAACACTGGCCAGCGTCGAGAAAGTGCGTGACGTGCTGCGCAGTCATCCAGGAACGGTTGTTGTTCCTGCGCATGACGGCGCGGTGCAGGATGCTATTGGGTACTTTCCGAACTGGGTGCGTTAGGGCCTGCCGGGTGCGCTAGTCGCTGCCAGGTGGGTTGGCAAGCACGACACGGTTGCGGCCACCGTCCTTGGCTTGGTAGAGGGCGGCGTCGCAGCGCGCAATGAGCGGCGTTGACGCTTCGGTGCCATCCCATTGCGCCACGCCAATGCTGACGGTCACAGCATGCCCGACTTTGAAATCCAGGGTTGCGCACATATCGCATAGAACCTGGGCGCGCAGGGCCGCATCGGCCAGTGCCATACCGGGAAGTAGCGCAACAAACTCTTCACCGCCCAGGCGGGCAAACACATCGGCCGTGCGAAACTTTTTGGCCAACTCATTGGCCAAGTGGCGCAAGACGTCGTCGCCCACGCCATGACCAAATTCGTCATTGATGTGCTTGAAATGGTCAACGTCCAGCAGCATTACGGACAGCGGCTGTGCGCTGATTCGGGCACGCTCAATGGCCAACGAAAGCCCCCGGTCGAATGCGCGCCGATTGGGCAGCGCGGTCAATGCGTCGGTCTCCGCCATTGAACTGAGCGCGCGGTTGTTCAGTTGCAGCGGCTTGAGTATGAAGCGGTCCAGCAAGACGTTGAGCACGACAAACAGTGAGCCAAAGATGAGCAGGAAGGCCCCATTGAAACTATTGCGTACGGCCTGAAACCGGGCCAGGTGGTCTTGTTTGGGTACGGTGACAATTTGTGCACCGACCACTTCACCCAGACGCCAGCCAAAGCCACCCATGGACGGGAAGCGTGCCCGCAACGCAGCCGGTGCGTCCTGTGCCTGGCCATGGCAGCGCAAGCACGCGGCAATCGTGATGCGAATCGGTCGGACCGCATGCAAGGACAGGCCATCGTCTGACGCCATGACCTCGACCTGCTCCCCACGGTCAGGCGCCTGTCGATAGCGCGCAATAAGGCCCTGCTCCCAACCCACCGCCAAGTCCCTGGGGTTGGTTGGATTGAGCACGGCTTCGCGGTAATGGTAACCAGGGTAGTGCCGGTACAGCAAATCCAGGGTTTGCTTGGAGGCAAAAGCCGGCACACTGATGTCTTCAAAACCCTGTTCCGGGCGGGCGTCAAAGTACGCCTTGACATGGTTTTGCGTGTACTCGCGTATGGCCACCGATGCCTGCATGTGCAGTTTGGCCTCGGCGCTGACGGCATCGTTGCTAAGATACGCCAGCTCATGGTCAAAATACAACGTGCTACCCACCCAGAACAGGCCAAAGCAGCCCGTCAGAATCAGGTTGAATAGAACGCGAAACGACACGCCAAAAGTTTAGCACCCACGGTAAGCGTGGGGACGGAGAATTTCATGCAGCGTTTTACTAATAGGAATATATGCAATTGATTGCCAAACACATCAAATGGCTGATGATGATTTCAGGCGTGCTGACGTGCAGCATGTTTTACGCTGCGATTGCACCGCAGGCCGCGTTGCTAAACACGTTTGGCGACTCTCTCAGCGGGCCGGTGGCGGAAATTGTGGTGCGCAATTGGGGCGCGCTGATTGGCCTGGTAGGCGCATTGTTGATCTACGGCGCGTATGTGCCGGCGCACCGCACCTTGATCGTGATCATCGCCAGTTTGAGCAAGGCGACCTTTATTGCGCTGGTGCTGACTTTTGGCAAACAATATCTGGACAAGGCTGGCGTTGCCATTGGATTTGATGCCATGGTCGTTGCGCTGTTCATGGTCTATTTGGCAACGCTTGGACGGGCCTGACGATGCAGGAAAAAGTGGTTTTGTGTTTTGGTGACTCCATGTCCTGGGGCATCATCCCCGGTAGCCGGGGTCGCCACCCCTATGCCAAGCGCTGGCCAGGCATGTTGCAGGGATTGTTGGGCCCGCAGGTGCGGGTCATAGAGGAATGTCTCAACGGTCGCACCACCGCGTGGAACGACCCGTTTCGCCCGGGGCGTCTGGGTCAGGAGGCATTGTTGCCGCTGCTGCAGTCGCATGCCCCGTTGGACCTGGTGATCGTGTTCTTGGGTACCAACGATTTACAGGCCATGTATGGGGTCAGTGCATTTGAGTCCAGCCTGGGTGCTGCCGTGTTGGTCGACATGATTCAAACCGGTCGCATGGAACCCATGACGTCGTCACCCAAGGTGTTATTGGTGGCGCCACCCTTGATCGTTCAGCCGTGTGGCAGCATGCAAGAAAGGTTCAGGGGTGCGCAGGTGAAGTCCGAGGGTTTTGCCGCAAACTACAAGCGGGTGGCGCAAGAGCGCAGCTGTCACTTTTTCGATGCTGCGCGCGTTATGGTCCCCAGCACCGTTGATGGTGTGCATCTGGATGAAATCCAGCACCACCAGTTTGCCCACGCGGTGCGCCCCGTGGTTGCGGATATTCTGGAATTGCGCAGATCGTGATCAAGAGCCCAGCCGCGGTGTGCGTCGTCGTTGGCGACCTGGAAGTCGCCCGGCAATGGTATGGCCAGGCTTTGGAGCGGGACCCCAGCTATTGCGATGACAACGTGGTGACGTTCCATGTCGATGGCTGCCTGCTGAGTTTGCGCGTGGGGCCAACGGTCAGCGCGCCGGGCCCCGTGGTGTATTGGGCGGTTGACGACTTGTTGGGTGAACACAGTCGGCTCAGCGCAATCGCGGGTGGCGAGGTGAGCAACGCGGTACAACTGATGGCTGCGGATCAAAGCACCGCCCAAGTGACAGACCCTTTTGGCAATGTGCTGGGTCTGATGGCGATCGACGCGAAGAAGGAGCGCAAGTTTCGCAATCAGCGGGCGGCGGAAAAAGTGGCCTTGCAAAATGTGCGGGAGACGCTGGATACCTTGCAGCAAGCCGAAGCCGACCAGCGCGCGCTGAATCGCACGGTGGGCTGGGTTGCGGGCATTGCGGTGGTGGTGCTGGTGGTCGTGTCAGTGTTCTGGTACATGACCGGCCCCAGAAAGCCGTCTCCACCGACGCTGCCGTGGAAGCCACCGAACAATACGGCACCTCGCTAGGGCAATTGGAACCGCCTACATGGGGCGTACCGTCGTTGGCATGGGGATCAGGCTGCCTGGGCGTTCTGCTCCATCTCCTCCGCCCTTCGGGCTCCCCCTTAAGTTGCGCAGAACGCCCAGGCAACCAGATCCCCGAAGTTGCTTGGTTTGCGCGCCCAGCACAAAAGCGACGTGTAAAAAAACGGGCTTGATTGCGCAAGCCCGTTTGAAAAATGAAACCCGAAACATACAGCGTGCGCCAGCCTCCCGCAAGGCCGACGCGCCGCGCTTACTTCATGTCCACGCCGTAGAAGGTGTGGCGGCCAAACGGGCTCAGCTTGAAGTCAACGACTTCCTTGCGCACTGGCATCAGTTGCACGGCATGGGCGATGGTGAACCAGGGCGCTTGTTCCTTGAAAATGACCTGGGCCTTTTCATACAGCTTGGTGCGCTCGGCGGGGTTGGACACAACCTTGGCCTTTTGTACGATCTCTTCAAACGGCTGGTAGCAGAACTTGGCGACATTGGAGCCGTTGGTCTTGGCTGAATCGCAACCCAGCAGCGTGTTGAGGAAATTGTCAGGGTCTCCGTTGTCACCGGTCCAACCCATCATGCCCATCTGGTGCTCACCGTTTTGCATGCGCTTGCGGTACTCGCCCCACTCAAAGCTCTTGATTTCTGCCTTGACGCCGATCTTGGCCAGGTCGGCCTGCATCAGCTCCGCAATGCGCTTGGCATTGGGGTTATAGGGGCGCTGCACGGGCATGGCCCACAGGTCGGTGGTAAAGCCGTTGGGGTAGCCGGCCGCAGCCAGTGCCTTCTTGGCGGCTACCGGGTCATACACGTCGTCCTTGATGGACTTGTTGTACGACCATTGGCTCGGTGGAATCGGATTGACGGCGGCAATACCGGTGGTCAGGTAGACCGCCGACACGATGGCCTTTTTGTCAATGGCCATGTTGATGGCCTTGCGCACGCGCGCGTCGTCAAACGGCTTCTTCGTGGTGTTGTAGGCCAGGTAGCCAATGTTCAGACCAGGTTGCTCCAGGATCTGAATATTGGTGTCCTTCTGCATGGCCTCCAGATCGGCCGGGTTGGGGTAGGGCATGGCGTGGCATTCACCCTTTTGCAGCTTGGCCCAGCGCACTGAAGCGTCCGGTGTGATGGCGAAAATCAGGTCATCAATTTTGGCTTTGCCGCCCCAGTATTGCGGGAAGGCCTTGAAGCGGATCAACGCGTCTTTTTGGTATTGCACCATCATGAAGGGGCCAGTGCCCAGCGGCTCCTGGTCAATCTTCTCGGGCGTGCCAGCCTTGAGCATGGCAATGGCGTATTCCTTGGACTGGATGCCGGCATACTCCATGGCCAGGTTGGACAGGAACGGCGCCTCGGGATGGTTGAGCGTGATCTTGACGGTATAGTCGTCCACCTTGTCCACGGCCTTCAACAGCTTGGGCATGCCCATGTCGTTGAAATACGAGTGGTTGCTGCTGGTGACCTTGAAATAGGGGTCGGACTCATTCCACTGGCGCTCAAGGGCAAACATGAAGTCGTCTGCATTGAAATCACGCGTGGGCTTGAACAACTTGTTGGATTGCCACTTCACGCCCTTGCGCAGGAAAAAGGTGTATTCCAGACCGTCTTTGGAGACCGTCCATTTTTCTGCCAGGCCCGGCACCACTTGCGTGCCACCGCGTTCGAAATCAACGATGCGGCCGTAGATTTGGGAGTTGACGTCGAATGACGTGCCGGTGGTGTTGATGCCGGGGTAGAAGTTCTCAGGGCTACCCTCGGAACAGTACACGAGGGTCTTGGCCGCAACCGGCGTGAATGCCAGGATGGCCGGCAGTGCAACGGCGCACAACAGGGCGACTTTGCTGGCACGCAGCTTGGTGCGGGAGAGAGAAGTGGTCATTCAGAAACTCCAAAAAAGACAATTGAACCAGGCTTGTGGCTTGGTCACCAAACACCCATGTTACGCGACTCAGCAGGCCCCCTGTATTGGGGTTCTTACTGGTTCGCAGTCAATGCTGCAAGACGCGGGGCTTCAAAGCAAGCCACCAAGCGGCCGTGCAATTGCTGCAGCGGTGGACGCTCCTGGCGGCATTGCTCGGTGGCATGGGGGCAGCGCGTAGAAAACACGCAGCCGACCGGGGGATTCAGCGGTGACGGCAACTCGCCTTTGAGCACCATGCGCTGCTGTGCCGGACCGCTGCCAGCCAGGCCTGGCGTAGAGGCCAGCAAGGCCTGTGTATAGGGGTGCAGGGGGCGGCTGAAGATGGCGTTCTTTTCGCCATGCTCCACCGTGTGGCCCAGGTACATCACCAGCACGTCGTGCGCAATATGGCGCACCACGCCCAGATCGTGGGAGATGAATAGATACGCCAGGCCCAGGTCGCGCTGCAAGTCGGCCAGCAAATTTAACACCTGCGCCTGAATCGACACGTCCAGAGCCGACACGGGCTCGTCGGCTACCACCAGCGATGGCTCCAACATCAAGGCCCGCGCAATCGCAATGCGCTGGCGTTGGCCACCGGAGAACATATGCGGATAACGCTCGTAGTGCTCGGGCCGCAGACCCACCAAAGCCAGCATGGCGCGCGCCTTCTCGGCACGTTGTGCAGGATTCAGCTGGGTGTTGATCTCCAGCGGGGCTTCCAGAATCTGGCCAATGCGCTTGCGTGGATTCAAAGAACCATAGGGGTTTTGAAACACCAACTGCACCTTTTGGCGCAGCACATGCTTGTCTTGCGCCGATGCGGTAACCACCTCGGTGCCACCCAACTGCAAGCTGCCGCCACTAGGCTGCTCGATCAACGTCACCATGCGCGCCAGTGTGGACTTGCCGCAGCCGGATTCGCCCACGACGGCCAGGGTCTTGCCAGCATGAACGGTAAATGACACGCCGCCCACCGCCTGCAACAGGTCGGGTTTGTGGAATAGTCCGCGGCTGATGGGGTAGACACGGCGCAGGTCTTTGGCGATGACGACCGGCTGGCTTACGGCATTGTGAGTCGTGGTTTGTGCGGTGCTCATGCTGCCACCTTATGCTTTGTAGACAGGCCAGCATCCCGGTTCGGGTCGCCCAATGGATAGTGGCAGCGCACGGCGCCATCCATCCACTCGCGCAAGGGTGGTCGGGTCTGGCACAGGCCGTCGTTGGCATAGCTGCAGCGCGGCGAAAACAAGCAGCCCTTGGGGCGGTCGTACAGGCCCGGCACCATGCCGGGAATGGTGGCCAGGCGCGAGTGGCCATCGTTGCGCTCCGGCAGGGCCGCCATCAAGGCCTCGGTGTAAGGATGTTGGGGCGCGGTGAACAAGGTGTCGGAACCACGGCGCTCCATGATCTGCCCGGCATACATCACCGCAATGCGTTGTGCCATTTCACTGACCACGCCCATGTTGTGGGTGATCAGCACCAGGGCCATGCCACGGTCTTTTTGCAGGCTACGCAGCAGATCCAGAATTTGCGCCTGAATGGTCACGTCCAGCGCCGTCGTTGGCTCATCGGCAATCAGCAGCTTGGGGTTGCATGCAATGGCCATGGCAATCATCACGCGCTGGCTCATGCCGCCCGACAGTTGGTGTGGGTAGACGCCCAGGCGGCTCTCGGGTGCCGGTATGCCGACTTGCTCCAGTAGCTCAATCGAGCGCTTGCGAGCCGCAGCTTTGTCCATATGCAGATGCAACTTCAACGTTTCGGCCAGCTGAAAGCCCACGGTGAAGCAGGGGTTCAGGCTGGTGGTGGGGTCCTGAAAAATCATGGCCAGGTCTTTGCCGATCAGGCGGCGGCGCTCGCGGTCGGACAGGGCCAGCAGGTCGTGCCCGTCAAAGCGCAGTGTGTCGGCCTTGACGCGGCCGGGGTAGGCCACCAGGCCCATCAAGGCCATCATGGTGACACTTTTGCCGGAGCCGGATTCGCCGACGATGCCCAGCACGTCGCCACTGTCGAGCGACAGGCTGACGCCGTCCACCGCATGCATGACGCCGTTGTGCGACGGGAACTCGACCGACAGGTTTTCAATTTCTAGCAAGGCCATGGTGTAGTGCCGTCTAATTAACGTTTGAGCTTGGGGTCCAGCGCGTCGCGCAGGCCGTCGCCAAGCAGGTTGAAGGCCAATACGGTGATCAGGATGGCCAGACCGGGGAAGGTCACCACCCACCAGGCGCGCAGCACAAACTCGCGGGCGTCGGCCAGCATGGTGCCCCATTCCGGTGACGGTGGCTGTGCCCCCAGACCCAAGAAGCCCAGTGCCGCAGCGTCCAAGATTGCCGCAGAGATACCGAGTGATGCTTGCACGATCAATGGTGCCGTGCAGTTCGGCAGCACCTCGCTGAACATGATGCGCCAGTGACCAGCGCCACCCATGCGGGCGGCGGTCACGTAGTCGCGCGAGGTTTCGCTGATGACCGCGGCACGCGTGATGCGCACGTAGTGTGGCAGCACCACAATGGCCACGGCCAGCATGGCGTTCATCAGGCCGGGGCCCAGAATAGCCACAATCACGATAGCCAACAGCAGGCTGGGTAGCGTCAAGATGATGTCCATGATGCGCATCACGGCAATCTCAAAGATGCCGCGGAAATAACCTGCCAGCAGGCCCAGCGCTGTGCCCACGATGACTGACAAAGTAACCACAGCAATGCCAATGGTTAGGGACAAGCGCGCGCCATGCATGAGACGCGACAGAATGTCACGCCCAATGGCGTCGGTGCCCAGTAGATGAGCAGACGAGCCACCTGCCTGCCATGCGGGTGGCACCAGAAACACCGTGTTGTCGGTCAGGTCCGGGTTGTAGGGCGCCAGCACACCAGCTAGGGCAGCAATCAACAGCACGGCCACAACAATGATCAAACCGCCGAGCGCGCCACGGTTGACACTGAAGTAGCGCCAGAAGTCTTTCAACGGATGCATGGGGGCCGCCAGCGCGTTCTGCGCGGAAGTTTCGAGTACGTTCGTGGTGCTCATTTTTGGTGCCTGATGCGCGGGTTGATGATTCCATAGGCCACGTCCACCAACAGATTGACTGCCATGACGACGGCGCCGAGCAGCAGCATGCCGCCCTGCAGCACCGGGTAGTCACGCCGGCTGATGGCTTCAATCAGCCACTTGCCAACGCCGGGCCAGGAGAAAATCGTCTCGGTCAGAATCGCGCCAGTAAACAGCACACCGACCTGCAGACCGATGACGGTGATCACCGGTATCAGTGCATTGCGCAGCGCATGCACCGCAACGATGCGAAACATCGACAAACCCTTGGCGCGTGCGGTGCGAATGTAGTCTTCGCCCAATACTTCCAACATGGCAGAGCGCGTCATGCGGGCAATCACCGCCAGCGGGTTGGTACCCAGCACAATGGTTGGCAAAATCAAATGCGTAACGGCCGACCAGAAGGCGGCCTTGTCATCGGCCAGCAGTGTGTCAATCAACAGGAAACCGGTGACCGGTTCAATGAAGTATTCAACTGCAATGCGCCCTGATACGGGGGTCAGGTCCAACTGTACCGAGAACAGCAGAATCAGTAGCAGGCCCCACCAGAAAATTGGCATGGAATAGCCGGTGAGCGACACGCCCATGACGCCATGGTCCAACCACGAGTTGCGTTTGACGGCGGCCAATATGCCGGCCGGTATGCCCAACAGCAGTGCAAACAAAATGGCGCAGCAGGCGAGCTCAATAGTGGCTGGAAACAGCGCGGCGAATTCGCTGAGCACCGACGTTTGTGTGATGACCGATTTGCCCAGATCGCCGTGCAGAACCCGGCCAATATAGACACCGTACTGCACGATCACAGGACGGTCAAAACCATATTCGTGCAGCAGCACGGCGTGCCGCGTGGCATCGATGCCGCGCTCGCCAGCCATGGTTTCAATGGGGTCGCCGGGAACCAGGCGAATCAGAAAAAACGCCACCAGCGTCATGCCGATAAATGTCGGAATGATCAGGCTCAAGCGCGTGAATATAAAGCGCAGCATGGAATGGTGTGTTGGGGGAAGTTAATACAAGAGGCTTGCACTGCACTGGTGCAAGAGGCCACGCATTCTACCAACGCAAAATCCACGCCACCGGCTTGCTACCCCGGTGTTTCTACCTAGGAAGAGAGGGGCTCACACTCCTTTTTTTGCGGCTGATATGGGGCTGTGACGAATACCTTTTGCGCAAATTTAGTGGCGCGAGGATCAGGCTGCCTGGGCGTTCTGCTCCGTGTCCCCCGCCCGCTCCAGCGGGCTCCGCCTTTACCTGCGCAGAACGCCCAGGCAGCCTGATCCCCGATGTGGCGTGGTTTGCGCGCCTTCGACATAGAGAATGCTGTTCGCAGCGGCAGGGTGGGGCGCACGCCGCAGTGAGGTCAAGGAGGAGCCCGCTGGAACGGGCGGGGGACACGAACGGTGGTGTGTGCCCCCATCCTGCTGCGAGCCCAGCGCGACAGGGCATAAAAAAAGGCCGAACGAGTCGGCCTTTTTTGGATTGACGCGGGGTCAATTATTTCAGGTGCTTGCCGATCAGACCAGCCATTTCGAACATGGACACTTGCATCTTGCCGAAGATTTCTTTCAGCTTGGCATCTGCATTGATCATGCGCTTGTTGACTGCGTCTTGCAGTTTGTTCTTCTTGATGTAAGCCCACAGCTTGCTCACCACTTCTGTGCGTGGCAGGGGGGTTGCACCAACGATTGCGGCCAAAGCGGCGCTAGGCGTCAGGGCCTTCATGAATGCGGCGTTGACGGTGCGCTTCTTGGCTGGAGCCTTGGCGGCGGCCTTCTTGGCAGGAGCTGCCTTTTTGGCGGGAGCCGCTTTCTTGGCGGGGGCAGCCTTCTTGGCTGGAGCCTTGGCGGCTACTTTCTTAGCCGGTGCTGCTGCTTTCTTTGCAGGAGCTGCGGCCTTCTTTGCTGGTGCCGCTTTCTTTGCTGGAGCTTTCTTTGCAGTTGCCATGATTGATTGTCCTTCTTAAAGTTGATTAATCACCAGCTAAGAACTGCTTCTTCGCTGGTACCCGGATGCTACTGGAGAAAAAGCACCATATCTAGGGGAAAAATGATTTTTTCATTGGGAAATGTTGTTTTTTCCATTGGAGAATGCGTGTATCGACCAAAAAGGAGTGCTCTGAGATGGCAATTGCGTTTGCGACCTGTGATATGTGTGATGCGTTCAAGAGTGATTTCACTGGGGAATTTCGGGTTTTGCCACCGGTTTTTCGCGACTTTGGCCGCGTGAAGAAGTTCTGCGGACCGGTCGTGACCGTGAAATGCTTTGAAGACAACACGCTGGTGAAGGCCGCTGTGGACTCTGCTGGCTATGTCGATACGCCGCAGGGCCGCGTGGGCAAGGTGCTGGTTGTCGATGGTGGTGGCTCGCTGCGCAAGGCGCTGTTGGGGGGCAATCTGGGCGCGGCGGCGGCGCGCAACGGCTGGGCCGGCGTAGTTATAGATGGCTGTGTGCGCGACAGCGCGGAGTTGGCCCAGCAGGAGGTTGGCATTCGGGCCCTGGCCACCATGCCCATGCCCACCGAGAAGCGCAACCAGGGGCAGGCCGACGTGGCGGTGCAGTTGGCGGGCGTCTGGATTCGCCCTGGGGACTGGCTCTATGCGGACGAAGATGGCATCGTTGTGGCTGCTAAGGCGCTGGTGTAAGAATCGTCGTGGAGGGGGTGCTGGCGGGCAGTGTGGCCAGCAACACCCCCAAAAGCGCAAAGGCAAAAGCCAGCATCTGCATGCCGCTAAACGGCTCTCCCAGCACGAAAACACCAACCAGCGCTGCTGATATGGGCAGCATCACGCTGAAAACGCCGGCGCGGGCGGCTGGTACGGTCTTCAGGCCAGTCATCCACAACCACACGGTCCAGACACTGGCCGCCAGCGCGTAAAACACCAGTAGCAGCCAGGAGGAGGGCGCCACCGTGGCGAAATCAAAGTGCAGCGCAGCGTACAAACCCATGGGCGTCATCAACGCAAAACCCCACAGGTTGATGAGCGCCGAGATGCGTTTGGGTGACAGCACGCCAGTCAACTTCTTGCCAATGACGGCATATGTGGCTTCGCACAACACCGCGACAAACACCAGGACGTTGCCCCACAGTGCTTTGACGTCCATCAAGTCCGCCGGCGCTGCGTTGGCCCCGGCAGAGTGGTTCTTTGAGAGTGCCAACAGCGCAATGCCAAAGACGCCAAAGGCAATTGCCGCCCAGACCCGCGATGCCACGCGCTCCTTCAAAAACAGCCAGCTCATGATGGCCACCACCGCCGGAATGGTGGCCATGATCACACCGGCAGACACCGCAGTCGTCATGCTCACGCCAAACAACATGGAAATGGAAAACAGAAAGTTCCCAACGAATGACTCCAGAAACAGCAGTTTGCGGGTATTGGCGCTCATTGGGGCCTCGTGCGGTGGGCGCTTGAGCCATCGCGCCATGGCCAGCCCGCCAATGCCAAAACGCAGCCAGGCCAGTAGAAAGACTGATAGCGCCGCCACCAAGGGCTTGGACAGCGCCACATAGATGCCGACCAACGACATGCTCAAGGCCAGAAAGCAATAGGCCGTCCAACGGGCGGGTGCGCCGCTATGGGGTGTATGAATTGGCATGAATTTTGGTTAGGCGGTGAATACAGCGAGAAACAGTGAACGCATTGCTGGAATGGAACGACGGACAGCTGCGCCGCCGACACTAAAATGCGGTCGGCTCGCTTACGATCAGTCAATATTGTGCAATAAGGCATTTTGGTGGCAACTAACTCAGACTCTTCGCCGATGGCAACACCCAGCGCTGCGGCACCGTTTTTGCAGATCAAACGCATCGTCAAGAAATTTGACGAGGTGTTTGCCGTCAACGATGTGAACCTGGACGTTGCCCAGGGCGAAATCTTCGCCTTGCTCGGTTCGTCCGGCTGCGGCAAGTCCACGCTGCTGCGCATGCTGGCGGGGTTTGAGGTCCCGACCTCGGGCCAGATCTTGCTGGGCGGGCAGGATATTGTGGGGCTGGCGCCCTATGAGCGGCCCATCAATATGATGTTTCAGAGCTATGCGTTGTTTCCGCATCTGACGGTGTGGGACAACATTGCCTTTGGTCTGCGCCGCGACGGCCTGCCGAAGGCCGAAATCGAAGCCCGCGTGCAGCAGCAGCTGGAACTGGTGCAGCTCACGGCCTACGCCAAACGCAAACCCCACCAACTCTCGGGCGGCCAGCAACAGCGCGTGGCGCTGGCCCGCAGCCTGGCCAAACGGCCCAAGCTGTTGTTGCTGGATGAGCCCCTGGGCGCGTTGGATGCCAAGCTGCGCCAGCGCACCCAGCTGGAGCTGGTCGACATCATCCACCAGGTGGGTGTGACCTGTGTCATGGTCACGCATGACCAGGAAGAAGCCATGACCATGGCCAACCGCATTGGCGTGATGAGCGAGGGCAAGATTCTGCAAATTGGTGCGCCCGGAGAGATTTACGAAACACCCAACTGCCGCTTTGTTGCCGATTTCATTGGCAGCGTGAACCTGTTCCAGGGCACGGTGCGCAGTGTGGAATCGGGCAACGTGCAGATTGCGGGCGATGCCTGCAGCCATTTCGCCCGCAGCCGCACGATGCCAACGCCCGGTGCGACCGTGCATGTTGCCGTGCGCCCGGAAAAAATTGCCATTCACAAGACTGCACCAAAAGACAGCGAACGCGAGTCCGCAGCCGAGGTGGGGCACAACGTCGCCCAAGGCGTTATCGAGCATCTGGCCTATCTGGGCAGCCTGACCACCTACCATGTGAAGCTGGCTACGGGTGCCGTGGTCAAGGTCACGCAGACCAATGCGGCCCGCCATACACAGACCCCATTGGCCGTGAGCGACCGCGTGTTTGTCTGGTGGGGCGCAAGTGACGTGGTGGTCTTGACCCAGTGAAGGCTGCCATGACCATACAAACTGCAAAGGGCCCGTCCAGGCTCGACGCCCTGACCAAGACCTGGGGCCGCGGCGTCGTGATCGGTGTGCCGATGGCGTTCTTGCTGCTGGTATTTTTGCTGCCGTTTCTGGTGGTGTTCAAGATCAGCTTTTCCGAAATGGAGGGCGTGGCCTTCCAGGATTTGATCACCTGGGCCGACGGCGCGCTCCACTTTCAGATCAAGACAGACAACTATGTCAACCTGGTGCAGGACGCACTGTATCTGCAGACCTACTGGAGTTCGCTGGTCTTTGCTGCGACCACCACCTGCATATGCCTGCTGTT
>FTFO01000126.1_pt1 | contig 24872 bp, 22 predicted proteins | sample 1640461 | NCBI WGS metagenome assembly FTFO01 (sample SAMEA3914814, study PRJEB12502) | metagenome | biome: forest; material: soil | place: USA | collected 2011-09-16 | depth 0.1 m
AGCCATGATGGCTTCGGAGACATTACGCGGGGCTTCCGAGTAGTGCTTGAATTCCATCGTGTAGGTAGCGCGGCCTTGCGACATCGAGCGCAGGGTCGTGGAGTAGCCGAACATTTCGGACAGTGGCACTTCGGCCTTGATGGCCTTGCCGCCACCAACCATGTCATCCATGCCCTGCACCATGCCGCGGCGTGAGGACAGATCGCCCATCACGTTGCCGGCGTAGTCTTCTGGCGTTTCCACTTCCACGGCCATCATGGGCTCCAGAATCACGGGGCCGGCCTTGCGGCAACCTTCCTTGAAACCGAAGATGGCAGCCATCTTGAACGCGTTTTCGTTCGAGTCCACGTCGTGGTACGAACCGAAGTGCAACGTCACCTTGACGTCCACCACGGGGTAGCCGGCCAACACACCTTGCGTCAGGGCTTCGATCACGCCCTTCTCAACCGCAGGAATGTATTCGCGTGGCACCACGCCGCCCTTGATGGCGTCGACAAACTCAAAGCCCTTGCCGGCTTCGTTGGGTTCGATCTTGAGCACAACGTGGCCGTACTGACCCTTACCACCGGACTGGCGCACAAACTTGCCTTCGGAGTCTTCCACCGTCTTACGGATGGTTTCGCGGTAGGCAACCTGGGGCTTGCCCACGTTGGCTTCCACGCCGAATTCGCGCTTCATGCGGTCGACAATAATTTCCAAATGCAACTCGCCCATACCGGCGATCAGCGTCTGACCGGACTCTTCGTCGGTCTTCACGCGGAACGATGGATCTTCCTGGGCCAGACGTTGCAGGGCGATGCCCATCTTTTCCTGGTCAGCCTTGGTCTTGGGTTCCACGGCCTGGGTAATCACAGGCTCAGGGAATATCATGCGCTCCAGCAACACGATGGCCGATGGATCACACAGGGTTTCGCCGGTGGTCACATCTTTCAAGCCCACGCAAGCAGCGATGTCGCCCGCGCGAATTTCGCTGACTTCTTCACGGTTGTTGGCGTGCATTTGCACGATACGGCCGATACGCTCTTTCTTGCCACGGATCGGGTTGTAGACGCTGTCGCCCTTTTGCAGCACGCCGGAATAGACGCGCACAAAGGTCAACTGGCCGACAAACGGGTCGGTCATCAGCTTGAATGCCAGAGCCGAGAATTTCTCGGTGTCGCTGGCTTGGCGAACGATAGGCTGCTCATCTTCGTCCATACCCTTGACTGGTGGAATGTCCACAGGCGATGGCATGAATTCGATGACGGCGTCCAACATACGTTGCACGCCCTTGTTCTTGAAGGCGGAGCCGCAATACATGGGCTGGATTTCGCTGGCGATGGTACGCGTGCGGATGCCCAGCTTGATTTCATCTTCCGACAAGTCACCTTCTTCGAGGTACTTGTTCATGAATTCTTCGGATGCTTCGGCCGCAGCTTCCACCATCTTTTCACGCCATTCTTTGGCCAAAGACAGCAGTTCAGCCGGGATTTCGCGGTAGTCAAACAACATACCTTGCGAAGCTTCGTCCCAGATGATGGCCTTCATCTTGATCAGGTCGACCACGCCGGTGAAGTTTTCTTCAGCGCCGATTGGGATCACCATGGGCACGGGGCTGGCCTTCAAGCGCAGCTTCATCTGGTCCACGACCTTGAAGAAGTTGGCACCGGTACGGTCCATCTTGTTGACAAAGGCCAAACGTGGCACCTTGTACTTGTTGGCCTGACGCCAAACGGTTTCCGACTGTGGCTGCACGCCACCCACGGCGCAATAGACCATGCAAGCACCGTCCAGCACGCGCATGGAACGCTCGACTTCAATCGTGAAGTCCACGTGTCCAGGGGTGTCAATGATGTTGATGCGGTGCTCAGGCAAGGACTTGTCCATACCCTTCCAGAAGCAGGTGGTCGCAGCTGAGGTGATGGTGATACCACGCTCTTGCTCTTGCTCCATCCAATCCATGGTGGCCGCGCCGTCGTGCACTTCACCAATTTTGTGGTTCACGCCGGTATAAAAAAGTACGCGCTCGGTAGTCGTAGTTTTACCGGCGTCAATGTGTGCCGAGATACCGATATTGCGGTAGCGCTCAATGGGGGTATGGCGAGCCATGATGGATCCTTGGTGTTGATCTGAGTCTGTATTCATTTCGCCACCCGCACAACGCGGCGTAGCGAGCGGCTTTCAAACCAAGTGCAATCCCGAGTGCCATGTAAACAACATGGCGGAGGACCAAGACAATGAATGAAAGCCGCGTAAAAGCCGCTTGATTAGAAGCGGAAGTGCGAAAAAGCCTTGTTCGCTTCTGCCATGCGGTGAACTTCGTCACGCTTCTTCATGGCGCCGCCGCGGCCTTCAGTAGCCTCCAGCAACTCGTTGGCCAGGCGCTGGGCCATGGACTTTTCACCGCGCTTGCGCGCTGCTTCCTTGATCCAACGCATGGACAAAGCCAGGCGACGAACGGGACGCACTTCAACGGGCACTTGGTAGTTGGCACCACCGACGCGGCGGGACTTCACTTCGACCATGGGCTTGACGTTGTTGATGGCAACAGTAAAAGCCTCGACCGGGTCTTTATCGGGATGCTTTTTCTCGATCAGTTCCAGCGCGCCATAAATAATGCGCTCTGCAACTGCTTTTTTGCCGCCTTCCATGATCACATTCATGAATTTGGACAGCTCTACATTGCCGAACTTAGGATCCGGCAGAATTTCACGTTTAGGGACTTCGCGACGACGTGGCATTTTTTCACCTCTTTGCTTCAGTTGGCGCCGCTAGCGGCACCGCGAGAGTTAATCAATAAGACTCTCACTTACTCGACCCAAACAGCGGGTCACTTCGTTCATTCACCGCGCCACGCAGCAAACAAACACCTTTTAATAACTAGACGAACCGACAAGACAGGGCTTATTTGGCCTTGGGCTTCTTGGCACCGTACTTGGAGCGCGACTGCTTGCGGTCTTTCACGCCTTGCAAATCGAGCGAACCACGCACAATGTGGTAACGCACACCGGGCAAATCCTTGACACGACCGCCGCGAACCAGCACCACGCTGTGTTCCTGCAGGTTGTGGCCTTCGCCGCCGATGTAGGAGATAACCTCAAAACCGTTGGTCAAGCGCACTTTGGCAACTTTACGCAGAGCGGAATTGGGCTTTTTAGGCGTTGTGGTGTACACACGGGTGCAGACACCGCGACGCTGCGGAGAGTTCTGCATAGCAGGACTCTTTGACTTGATGATCTCGACCTCGCGGCCTTGACGTACGAGCTGATTGATGGTTGGCACTAAAGCCTCCTAATACAAAAACGTCCCTAAACGTTTGAAACTATGTGAAAACGTGATTCCCTTCGGAATTTCCGAAAAGCCTTCTAATGTATCAGATTAGGGGTTTCCCCGCAAGCGAAACCGGCAGCGACCCGCGCAGCGGCGGAGCATGGGGGCAGGCAGCCACACGCAGTGGGCGACCGCGGTGGCCATATTTTTAGCGTATCCAGAGGCGAAGAGAGTCCCAGGCGCGGCCAAAAATGCCGGATTGCTCAACCGTTTCGAGTGCCAATAGAGGCACTTCGCCGACCGTTTGCTCGCCCGACGTGATTTTCAATGTCCCAACCTGCTGCCCCTTTGCAATAGGCGCCACCAACGGTTCGGTGCGCACGACCTGGGTTTTCAATTTTGGCGCACTGCCCACTGGCACTGCCACCACGATGGCCTGCGAACGACCTAACTTGACCGTTGGTTGGGTGCCTTTCCAGATGCTGGCACTCACTACCGCTTGATCGGCTTCAAACAGTTTGACGGCCTCAAAGGCGGTGTAGCCCCAATTCAGCAATTTCTGCGATTCATTGGCCCGGGCATTGTCGCTGGCCGTCCCCAATACGACGGACAACAGGCGGCGGCTACCGGCCGTGGCTGGCGATCCGGCCGGTGCGCCAGAATTGGCCAGATTGGTGAAGTCGCGCCGGGCAGTTGCCACCATGCAATAGCCTGCCGCATCGGTAAAACCGGTTTTCAAGCCGTCCACCGTCGGATCGCGAAACAACAGCAAGTTGCGGTTGCTGTCATTGGCCGCCGGTGTGCCCGGGTAGTGGTATTTTTTGATGGCGTAGTAGCCCACGTAATCCGGGAAATCGGCCATCAGCCGTGTGGCGAGGATGCTCAAATCACGCGCCGTAGTGGTGTGGCCGGCTTCGGTCAGGCCCTCGGGGTTCTTGTAGCTGGTGGATTTCATGCCCAGGGCCTTGGCCTGGTCATTCATCATTTGCACGAAATGTTCGGCCGTGCCGCCAACGCCTTCGGCCAGCGCCATGGTCGCGTCGTTGCCCGACTGGACAATCAAACCTTTGATCAAATCTTCGACCGGCACCTGCATCTTGGGGTCGATGAACATGCGCGAACCTGGCATTTTCCAGGCTCGCTCACTCACTGGTAGCGTTTGCCGCAAGTCGATTTTCTTGTTGCGCAGGGCGTCAAACACCAGATAGGCCGACATCAATTTGGTCAGCGACGCGGGTTCCACGGGCAGGTCGATATCCTTGGACGCCAGGATTTGGTTGGCCGTGACGTCTACCAGCAGATAGGAGCGGGCCGCAACCTCCGGCGGTTGCGGCGTCTGCGCCGCCACGGTGATGCAAAGGGTCGCCACAAGGGCAGCAAATAGTGTTTTCATAGGGTTGGGGTCAATCGCCCCGTGACTTAGGCGGGCTGGACGGGAATAAACCGAGAACTAAGAAATAGACGGCAAGGTGGCCGGACTCAGGGGGGTTGCCAGCAAATGGCGCACGACAAGGTTGCGCAACAGCGGCAATTGCCCATGAAAGAAGTGAGAGCCACCCGGAACCACGGTCACCGGCAGGGATTGCGGGCGGGCCCAGTCCAAGACGTCGGCCAGAGGCACGGTGTCATCCTGCTCCCCATGCAGCACAAATGTGCGCGCATGCAAGGCCGGATCAATATTGGCTACGGTAAAGCGTGAGGCCGCCGTGCCCACCAGCACCAATTGTTGCGGTGCAGCCGCTGCCCCCAGAGCCGCCACCGCGTGGCTAACCACAAAAGATCCAAACGAAAAACCGGCCAGTGCCAGTGCCAGTGCCGGCGTCTGTGGGTCGCCGGTTGCAGAATCCATGGCCGGTTCTGCCATGGACTGGGCAATCACGGACAGCAGGTCCTGCAATTCGCCGCGCCCTTCGTCATAGCTGCCCTCACTGGCTCCTACCCCGCGAAAGTTGAAACGCACCGCGCGCCAGCCGCACTGCACAAAGGCGCGCGCCAGGGTCTGCACGACCTTGTTGTCCATGGTTCCGGCAAACAAGGGATGGGGGTGCGCAATCACAGCCACACCGGCGGGTCGCGCGTCGGCCGGCAGCTCCGGACTGTCCTCCAGCGCCTCAATCGCGCCAGCCGGACCTTGCAGCAGAATTCGACGGGTTTGCGCGTTCAAACGGTCAATCCTTAGCGCCCCAGATGGACTGGCGTACGCAAACGCTCCACCACCTTGCCATTTTTGAGGTGCGATTCCACGATTTCGTCAATGTCGTGCACATCCACATAGCTGTACCAAACGCCTTCCGGGTACACCACAGCGACGGGCCCGGCGGAACAACGGTCCAGGCAACCCGCTTTATTGACGCGTACCTGGCCTACGCCGGACAGCCCGGCCTCCTTGACCAGTTGTTTGCAGCGATCAAAGCCGACCTGCGCATGGTGCTGGGCGCAGCAGTCTTCACCGCTCTTACGCTCGTTGAGGCAGAAAAAAATATGCCGCGCGTAATACGGCTTGGACGCTGGTGTTGGCTCGCTCATTCGTCCATTTTAGTTTCTTGCGTCCCGCTCCCACAGCAACGACAGCACATAGACCAGTGCTGCGTAGGGCCACAGCCACCCCAGCCACTGGGCCAGCCCATGAAAGCGGATGAAGCGCCCCTGCTCCCACGCCTGCAGGGTCTGGGCGAAATAAGCACTTTCCGGCGCCTGGTTCAGCACACTCAGATAGATCCCCAGACACAACAGCAACAGAGACGCGCTGACCCGCCAGGGCATCAAGGACAGCACCAGGGACAGCACCACGCCAATCGCCATACCCACCTGTACCGGCAAGCCCAGCCAGGCCCAGGCATGCGCGGGCCCCCAGCTCATGGCCGCCGACAAGGCCGACATAAAAATACCGGCAGCCAAGGTCATTGGCACAAAGAGGGCCCGGCGCGGCCGCGTACGCACCACGCAAAAGGCCAGCAGGCAAGGGATCATGATGCCCAGCACCACACACAGCATCTCGGTGCCGGGCAACAGTGGCTGCAGTTCGGTGTCGCGCACCGGGAGCCAATCCAGGAACGGTGTGTCCACCAGTTGCGCGCCCAGCGCCTCTTCCAGGCGCTCCAAAACCTGTCCCAGACCAAACGGCACTGCCGGCGGAAACAGCAACGCCAATGGCCACAGGGCCAATAGTGCGATACCGCCACGCGATTGGGCCACAAACCAACGTGCGCGCATCTGGCTCCAGCGGTCTATGACCCCCACTCGCGCCAATGTCACGGTCACAACGGCGCCAATGGCTGCCCCCAGCGTGTCCAGCATCCAGTCTTCACGCGACGGTACCCGGGCCGGCAGATAGCTCTGCAGGCTTTCCATGGCCAAGGACAGCAATGTCGCGGCCAACAAGGGCAGCACGATCGGGTGCCGAAAGCGTCCGGTGCGCAAAGCGCTCAGTGCCAGCAATCCACCGAGCGGGGCGTAGCCCACCACATTGATACCAACGTCAAATACGGTCCAATATTGCGGCACAGGCGCACTGAGAAACGCCCATGGCACGATTCCCTGGTCCCGCCAATCGGCAAACGGGTACAGGCTGGCATACACAATCAACACCATGTAAACCAATGCCAAGGGCCAGGCCGCCGACTTGTGCATGGTGTGTTTGCGTCAAAAAGGCTTGAGAACCACCAGCAATACCGCCGCCACCAGCAGCAACACTGGAATTTCATTGAACCAGCGAAACCATATATGGCTGCGTTGCATGGTGTGCGTTTCAAACTTCTTCAAAATCACGCCACAACCGTGGTGGTAACCGATGGCCAGCACGACAACTGCCAATTTGGCATGCATCCAGGCGTTGTCGCGGCCCCAGCCAATACCGTATCCGGCCCATAGCCAAACGCCCAAACCCAGCGCCGGTACGACGATCAAGGTCATGAAGCGAAACAATTTGCGGGCCATCAGCAGCAAGCGCTCACGCTCCGCGTCCGAGCCTGCAGGCACCATTGCGAGATTCACAAAGATGCGCGGCAAATAGAACAGCCCGGCGAACCAACTGGCCACAAATACGATGTGAAAGGATTTGACGAGCAACATGGCAATTGAGTTTAGCGATAAAAACCCCACACGCTCCCTACATCGTGCGGGTCACCGCCCCGCGCGCGGCCGTCGTAGCCTAGGGTCGCCCCAGCGGCGCACAAAAAAAACCCCAGCACGTGGGCTGGGGTGGTAAGCCTATTTGCTGTCACACATCAAGGCCCCGCTCAGGGAGGAAAAGCGGGAGGTAGCAAGCTACCCGACGCCAATTTAGCAAAGTTAGGCCCGGTTTGCAAGTGGCTTTACGAATTAACTACATAAATCAAAGCCCGACCCAATCTGCATCAAACCCGCTGCACTGCGGAACATGCGTGCACCAATGGCTTCCAGAATAAGGCACAATTTTCCCCATGACGCCTTATGCCCCCTACCCTATTGGCCGCCCGCGCCGCTTGCGCCGCGATGTGTTTACCCGCAACCTGGTGCGCGAAAGCACACTGACCCCGCACGATCTGATCTACCCGGTATTTGTTGTGGAAGGCCAACAACAACGCGTGCCCATTGCCTCGATGCCTGGCGTTGAACGACTGAGTCTGGACTTGCTGTTGCCAGTGGCCGAAGAGTGCGTCAAGTTGCAAATTCCGGTACTGGCTTTGTTTCCGGTAATCGACCAGTCACTGAAGACCTACGACGGCATGGAGGCCTGCAACCCCGACGGTCTGGTGCCGCGCGTTGTGCGGGCACTGAAAAAAGAATTTCCCCAACTGGGCATCATGACCGACGTCGCATTGGACCCGTTTACCAGCCATGGCCAGGACGGTCTGCCCGACACACGGCCCGAAGCCGAGGGCTATATCCTGAACGACGAAACCGTGGCCGTGCTGGTTCGCCAGGCCCTGGCACAGGCCGATGCCGGTGTCGACATCGTGGCCCCCAGCGACATGATGGACGGCCGCATTGGCGCCGTACGCGCGGCGCTGGAGGCCAAGGGCCATATCCACACGCGCATCATGGCCTACAGTGCCAAATACGCCAGCGCCTTTTACGGCCCCTTTCGCGACGCCGTCGGTTCTGCCAGCAATCTGGGCAAAAGCAATAAAAAGGTCTACCAAATGGACCCCGCCAATACCGACGAAGCACTGCGCGAAGTCGCCATGGATATTGCCGAAGGCGCCGACATGGTGATGGTCAAGCCCGGCATGCCGTATCTGGACGTGGTGCGCCGCGTCAAGGAAACGTTCAAGATTCCGACCTTTGCCTACCAGGTGTCCGGCGAATACGCCATGCTCAAGGCTGCCGCCCAAAACGGCTGGCTTGACCATGATGCGGTCATGATGGAAAGCCTGCTGGCCTTCAAGCGCGCGGGTGCGGACGGCGTGCTGACCTACTTTGCCCGCGACGCGGCCAGAATTCTGCGCCAGTCGTAACACCGTGCGTATTTTTTACATCCAATCCAGCGGCGTATCCGAATCCCAGGATCTGCAGGCATTGACCGCAGCCGGCCTGCCGGCGCAGGGCTTTGTCTGGGTGGCCTGCGCGCGGCGCGAATTTGAAGTGCAACAGGGTGCGGTACAGGTCATGCTGCAGGCAGTGTGCGGCCAGCAGTTGGTCGACCTGCACATTTCGGACCTGATCAACAACCACTTGCCTTCGCACTATGACTACACCTCGCAGTACGACGTGCTGGTGTTTCGCCGTCTGGCCGCCGGTAACAGCCCGACCGATCTGGAAAGCCCAGGCCAGCCGCTGAACCACGTGCCGCATCACGCTGGCCCACCGATCCTGCGGCGCATTGATACCAGTCCGGTCGGTTTCGCTGTGTTTGACCGCGTGCTGTTGACAGTGCACCCCACGGACTGCAGCGTGCGCGACGTCTATGCCGGCAAATTGATGCAAGCGGCCAGTCTGGAGGCGCGTGCGGCCGGTGCACGCCTGCCCACCAGCGCCCCTGACCTGATGCTGCGCATCATCAACCAGATGGTCGATGGCTTTCTGGAGTTGCGCCGCGAACTCACGCACCAGTTGGACCATTGGCAAACCGATCTGCTGAACCCGCGTACCCATTTCAACAAATGGGGGGCCCTGCTGGACGCCCGGTTGTCACTGCACTACCTGGACGAAGTGTGCGAAGACCAGCGCGCCGCGCTGCAAGACTGGATCGAGGCGGTCAAGACCTGGCCAGAGCCAGAAACGCCTGCCGGCCAACGCGAGCGCGACCTGCTGCAGGTGCGGGGGCGTGATGTGCTGGAGCATATTGAACGCGTGGTCCACCATGTGCGCCGCCTGGAGCAAAGTGTGGAAACTGCGGTACAAATGCATTTCAGCGTACAGGGTAGCCGCACCAATGACATCATGCGCACGCTGACCGTGCTGACCGCGGTGTTCCTGCCGCTGAACCTGATCACTGGTTTCTTTGGCATGAATTTTGACGCCCTGCCACTGATCCACAAGCAGACCGGCGTGTTGTGGGCCATGGGCAGCATGGTGGTGATCGCTATCGTGCTGGTGATCTTTTTCTGGCGCAAACGGTACTTGGCACGTACCGCGCGCTGACTAACGTCACCACGCCGTCTCGAAGCATGCTCAGGTCGTGCGCTCACAGCGATCGCAGAAAGGCCAGCAAGGCGCCGCGGTCGCTAGCCGACAGGTTCTGAAACCGCTGGCGCGCACGGTCCGCTTCACCGGCGTGCCACAGGATGGCTTCCGTCAGACTGCGGGCCCGTCCATCATGCAAATACCCGACCTGGGTGCCATTGCCCATCACCTTGTCCGAATAGCCAACGCCCCACAGCGGCGCCGTGCGCCACAGATTACCCGTGGCTGTGCCTTCGGTATAGTTGTCGGCCAGACCTGCACCCATGTCATGCAGCAGCAGGTCCGTGTAGGGGTTGACGGTCTGGTTGCGCAGTTCGGCCAGCGCGTGGCCGTTGCCGGTCTTCATCTCCACCGTGTGGCAGGCCGAGCAGCGCATGCTTTGGAAAAGCGCGGCGCCGGCGGCAACCTGCGCAGGATCGACACGGTGCTCGTCCAGCGGCGCCACCCCCTTCGGGTAGCCACTGATAAGGCTGCGCTGCGCTGGCACGGCCACCAGAGCGAGATAGCGGGTAATAGACTGCAATTCCGCCTCCGTCAGCCCGGGCTCAAGCTTGGCCGCAGTGCATCCGGCGGGGCCAGCCAGACAGTCGCGGTTGGGGTAGACCGGCGAGGTCACCGACATATCCTGCAGCAGGGCCGAGGCGGCCTGGTGGCGCAGGCTGACCTTGGCGGCCTTCCAGCCGAAGCGCCCCAGGCGAACCGCACCAGTCTCCGGGTCAAAAACAAAGTTGGCCTGGCCCTTGACGCCGTCTTCGTCCGGCGTGCTGCGCAGCCGCGCCAGGATATCGGCCTCGGGCACGGCTTCGAGCAGCCCGACGCCGATCAGCGGCTGGGCCGCACGCAGTGAGGCCCGTTGCGGCACCGGCCCGTCAAACGTCAGCTTGGGCTTGCGCAGCTCCACGGCCGTGCCGTCGGCGAGCTTGACGGTGCTGGTATCAAATCCAGCCACGTGCACGCCATTGCCCCAGTCCTGCGCCACGCCGCTCGCCGAGCGGGCGTTCATTTGCACGGCCACGCCGTAGCGTGTGTCGGGCACTTGCTGGCCCTTGGCGTCGACCATCGCGGTACGAACCGACATGCTGTCCAGGCGCTGATTGACTGCCATCGGCGCCGGGCTGCGGCCGTTGTTGACGTGGCAGGCAAAGCAGGACGACTGGTTGAAGCGGGGACCTTGCAGTCCCACCGCGGGCTGGTAGCGGTCGTTGCCGGGCTCGTTGTGATCGCCGGTGATGAAGTTGGTGTGGATCAGTCGGCGCCCTTCGACGAAGCGTTGCATGTTCTGCATGCCAACATTGTTGAATGGCTGCTGGAACATGAAAGTCGCGTTGTCGGCGTAGTCATAGGAAACCGAGCCGATACCGCCCTGCAAGGTTTCGGCCGGCAAGGGTGCATTCATCAGACGCGGTTGCACCCCATACCAGGGGCGCAGGCCGGTACCCACGACGTAGGTCCATTCGTTGGTGTAATAGCGCAAGCCACCGTCGTCGTGGACGACGGCCATCGCTTCGGGGGTGGAGAAGAACGAGGTTGAGACCTCGATCGCATCACCGACTTTCAGCGCGCGTTTGGGCACTTGTCGGTTGCTGGTGCGTACGCCGCCTGCCACGCTGTAGTCGTAGAACTGGGTGGCGTTGGGCATGTCCTCACTGCGCGCCAGCACGCCATTGGAGTCCACGCTCAATGCACTGTGTCCAGGGTAGCCATCGACCGTGACGCTGCAGCCGTCGTTGAGCACTTTGACTGGGTTGGCCAGCCTGCCGTTGGGCGGCATGGGCACCACCGGGCAACTCGCGAGCTGTGTGCCAAACAGGGAATTGTCGACCAGCTCGCCTGGGTTCATCCAGCCATAGCCGGTGACGCCAGGCCGGTCAAAGCCACGGAAAAAAGACTGGCCGCCCGCCTTCTGTGCCTCTTGGAAGTATTGGTTCACCCGCAGAGTCGGATTGGTCACGCCAGCCACGCGGCTGTTGTCGATGATCTCAAAACCCCAAGTGCGGTTCTTGAAGTAGTTGGGCACAAAACTCAGGTGGTGGCCAGGCCCTTTGTCCACCGGGTTTCCGGCGGCATCCACGGTTTCGTTGGGGCCGTAACCGATCTCGTTCCAATCCTCGCCGCGCTCGCGGGCATGGCGCGAGCGGCCGATCACGCCAAAGCGCGTCACCAAGGAGCCATCGGGCAAGCTGAACTGCAGCGTTTCCAGTGGCTCTTGCGTGGTCGGCAAGGGCACCAAGCCGGCGCCGCTGGCCGGGACCTTCAGCGCCGACGTGACCAGCGCGGGCAGCGAGTTGTCGCTACCCGGTGACTTGAACTCCACTTCGAACAGGGAGTAGCCATATTGCGTGGCCCGCGCCACGCCCTGCAAACGGATGTAGCGGGCATTGGCGCCCAGGTTGAAGAACTCCTCAGTCCCGCCCTTGCCATTGGTGACATAGCGCAACTGGGTCCAGTTCACGCCATCATCCGAGACGCGCAACGCGTACTCCTTGCCATAGGCGTTCTCCCAGGTCAGCTTCATATAGCCCACCGGCGTCTTGCTGCCGAAGTCGAACTGTATCCAGGCGCCATCCTCGAAAGCGCTGGCCCAGCGGGTGTCAAGCTTGCCATCGATGGCCTGCGCCGCCGACATGCCGGCGTTCTGCAGCGCCGACGATGTGGCCACCACTGGCTTGACCGGCTTGCCAGGCTGGCTCATGTCAACCGGCACCGGATCGGCAGGCGGCACCACAGGCACCACGGGCGCACCGGTGAATGCCTGGATCTCGAAAATAGAATAGCCGTAGGTCGTCGACCGCTGTATGCCTTTCATGCGCAGGTAGCGACCGCTGCCGCTCAGACCGGCCCAGTCTTCCGTGCCGCCCTGGCTGTTGTCCACCGACTGGATGGTGGTCCAATTGCTGTTGTCGTCCGACACCTGCAACAGGTACTGGATGGCGTGGGCATTCTCCCAGTCGATATGCACGCGGTTAATCACCACCGTCTTGCCAAAGTCCAGCGTCAGAAACTGGTCGTCCAAAAAACCGCTGCTCCAGCGGGTGTTCTGGTCATGGTCTATCGCCGCGGCAGCGCCAAGGTCTGCGCGCTCCGACGCACTGGCGGTGGCAGCCACCGGAGTCAGGACGGTTTCCGCGCCAGCACCGGCAGCAGCTGCCATCTCCAGTTCGCGTACTTGCACCGAGGACTTGGCGACCGGGTCTGTGCTGTTGTTCCCGCCACCACAGGCAGACAGCAAGGCCAACACGGCCGTCGTCGCAGCCCAACATGCGCTTTTTCTCATAGAAGTTTCCCAAGTGTGTATGACCGATTTGCAAAGCACGCCAATGCTTCGGCATGCTAGCCTCGGGTCGGGGTCACACTTGGAACAGAGAAGTAACAGGCTGTTCTGAAATTTGTGCGTTGGAGGCGTGCAAATACCTGCGCACCAGTCCGTCTGGCCCACAGCCGTAGTTGTGAGCCGCTATCACATTTGGAAACAATCTGGTGGCTGCTAAACGAACGGCGCGCTCAGCATTTCGGTCGCCATCACCCGCTGTGTCGCAGGGCGAGCCAGCACACGTTGAAGGTAAGGCCCCAGATGCGGTAGCTCGCGTGCCGGGCGGCGGTCAAAGTTGCGGGTCCAGCGGCACAGCGTGAACACATAGGAGTCCAGCGCGCTGAACGCTTCACCCATGAACCAGGTGCCGCCATGGCGCGCCAACTCGGCGTCCAACTGGTCGAGCAGGCCACCGATCTTGTCTTGGGCATGGGCCTTGACTTGCGCCACTCCGGCAGTGTTGCCCGCGTCCACGTAGCGCTCCGGGTAGAAGTAAACAATCAAAGCACTTTGCAAGGTGTTGGTCAACCACACCAGCCATTTGTAGAATTGGGCGCGCTCCCGGCTGGCGAACGCGGGCGCCATCGCGGTTTGCGGGTGTGCATCGCACAAGTACAGGCAAATGGCTGCCGTTTCATACAACGCCAGATCGCCATCGGTCAACGCTGGCAGCAATCCGTTGGGATTGAGGCGCAAGTAGGCTGGTGTCTTGTGGGCGCCGATGGCACGGTCCACCAGAATCAGTTCAAAGGGAACGCCCATTTCTTCCAGCAACAAGTGGGGAATCATGCTGGCGGTGCTTGGATAGTAGTGCAGTTGGATCATGTCTTGGAGTGATTGGGAGCGGCACCAAATCATACAAACAAATTCCGGGGGCTGATCGCCGCCCTCGTGGCGCTATGCGGCAATACAAACCATGGTTTCACGGATAAACTGCGTGCCACTGCGCCAACTTGTGCGCGCGCACTCTGTGTTTGTTTTTGGCGGGACTGATTCAATGACTTGGCCACATGTTCGATTGCCCCTCCCGCTGGTGATGCTGACAATCTGCATGCAGTTGCCCGCGGTGGCAATTGCCGCTTGTTCGCGGGTCATCAACGTGCCGGTTTCGGCGACCGGGCAAAGCGTCATGGTCGATGGCGACACCATCAGCGGCATTTATCCTGACCTGTTGCGCGGCATGGCCGAGAAAGAGGCCTGCACCTTCGCCATGACAGCCGTACCAAGGGCCCGCTTGGAAAATCTGTTTGAAACCGGCCGCGCGGATTTGTTGATACCCGCCAGCCGCACGCCCAAGCGGGATCTGAGTGGCACATTTGTCGCCTTGATCCATAACCGGGCCATGCTGATCTCGCTGCAGTCTAGCCGCCCGGCTGTCCTGACAACCCAGCAGTTGCTGGAACAAACCGGGCAGAAGATTGCGCTGGTGCGTGGCTATGACTACGGACCGGCGTACCAGCAACTGCTGGCCACGCTGAACCAGCAAGGGCGCTTGATATTGGAAGTAGATGCCCTGTCAGTCGCGCGTCTGCTGAAGACTGGCGCCGCAGATTTCACCATCATGGCGCCATCCATATTGGCTGGCGCCATGCAAGACGACGAAAGGGTGCGTGACCTGGTGGACAAGCTGCGCTTGGAGACCTTGCCAGAATTGCCGTGGGGTGATAGTGGCGTGTACCTATCGAACAGCGCGCTGAATCCGCAAGACAAAGCAGCGTTGCAGGACGCGCTTGAGCGTGCCGCCAAATCGGGCGCCGTGTGGAAGGCCTTTCAACGCTACTACACGCCAGCGATTCTCAAAGGCAGCATCCGACCGCTGTGAGCACCATGCAACCCATCGTTTTAATTACCGGCGGTTCGCGCGGCATTGGCGCGGCAACTGCGCTGCTGGCCGCACAACAGGGCTTTTCTGTAGCAGTGAACTACACGCGCAACTCACTCGCCGCCGATGATGTGGTGCGCCAGATCCGCGCCGGTGGGGGCACCGCAATGGCAATTCAGGCCGATGTCGCCGTCGAGGCACAAGTGATCGCCATGTTTCAAAAAATCGACGCCAAACTGGGGCCGCTGACCAGCCTGGTCAACAATGCCGGCGTGGTAGACGTGGCCTGCCGAGTTGACGCCATGACCGTGGAGCGACTGCAGCGCATGTTCAACACCAACGTACTGGGCTCGATTGTCTGCGCCCGTGAGGCCATCAAGCGCATGAGCTCGAACTACGGGGGCGCTGGCGGCAGCATCGTCAATGTGTCCAGCGCCGCAGCGCGCATGGGTGCCCCGGGTCAGTATGTGGACTATGCTGCGAGCAAGGGCGCGCTTGACACCTTCACGATGGGACTGGCCAAGGAAGTGGCGCAAGAGGGCATTCGCGTCAATGCGGTGCGCCCCGGCATCATTGACACCGACATCCATGCCAGCGGCGGTCAACCCGAGCGCGCGCAGGTACTGGCAAACCAGATTCCGATGCAGCGCGCTGGCACTGCGTTGGAAGTGGCTCAGGCCATTGTGTGGCTGATGGGCACGCAGTCCAGCTACACCACGGGCGCCATACTCGATGTCTCGGGTGGGCGCTAGCGTCGTTGTTGCTTAGAAAAAGAAAGGAACCCACATGGACTTCAAACCGCTCATCACACTGTTGGCCATCGTCAACCCATTGGCCATCGTGCCGTTTTTCATCCATTACACGCAAGGTTTCCCGCGCGAGCAACGGCGGCGCACGATTTTTATTTCCTCATTCAGCTGTTTTGTCGTGATTGCGATCAGCGCACTGGCAGGTCTGCATATTCTGGATTTCTTCGGCATTTCACTGGCCAGTTTTCAGGTCGGTGGCGGCATGCTGTTGCTGACATCCGCTCTCAATATGCTCAACGCCCAACCGGCGGAGGCCAAGACTACGACCCACGAAATGGAAGACGGTGCCGCCAAGGCGGCCATGGGCGCAAGTATTGCGGTGGTGCCACTGACCATCCCATTGCTGACCGGCCCGGCCACCATGTCGACGGTGGTCATTTACGCAGAAAAAGCCAAGACCGTTCTGCAGCTCGGTACCTTGGTGGGCTATGGCGTCGTCATAGCACTGGCCACGGCCATATGCTTTGCCATGGCCCAACCGATCGCACGGGTGCTGGGCAAAACCGGCATCAACGTCATGACCCGACTGATGGGCCTGATATTGGCAGCTTTGGCGGTCGAGGTGATGTCCGACGGGTTGGTCAAACTGTTTCCAGTCTTGGGACATTAGCGGCCACTCTGTTATCTGCGAAGAAAACCATTCACACTTGGTTGGCTACGGGGCTCAGGCTGCCTGATCCCCGAAGTTGCATGGTTGGCGCGCCAGCAAGAAGAAATGCCGTGTGCCCCCGCCCTGCTGCGAGCCCAGCACAAAAGCGGCGAATCTAGCCGCCGGAACCAGTGGTGGCGACTTTATCCCGTGTCGTGTCGGACGCGTTTTCGACTTGCTGCAACCACTGTTCAATTTCCTGTATCAAGGCATCGGTCGCTTCTGTCAACGCCCGCACGCCACCGGCCGCATCGGCACTGGGGGCCACCCGCTGAACCACAAAACTACGCTGGGCCAGCAAGCGCTCGATGCCTTGCCCGCCCTGCCCCACAGTGGCGCGCAAACGCACCAGGCCCCTGCTGCTGTTTACGCTGTCAAACAGCTGGCTGAACTCGTCGAGTTCCAGGTGCAGATTCATGGCTGGCTTGCCCACCACCACGCCCTGTGCCGCATTGAGTACCGCGCGGCGCTGGCCCAAGTGCTCGCGCAGACGTTGGCGTAACAACTGCGCCGGCGCCATGCTCCAACGGGTCTGCGCGTACGGGCGCAGTTGCTGGGCGTCGCTATAGGCCAGGCGGTACAGCACCGCCGTAGTGTCCAGCGCGGCACTGGCGTCGACATCGCCCAGTACCAGGGCCGGCAATAGTGCCGTGCGCGGGCTGGCCGTATCTGCGACCGCACCAGGACCAAAGTCGTAGACCGTGGCTCTGGCTTGTGGCTGCAGCGACGAGCAAGCCCCCAGGCCCACAGCCAGGCAAAAGATCAGTGCATATTGAATGGCGGATGGAGAGTGGAATCGCATAGGGCACCTTATGGACGGTTGGGGGCAACAAACCCGGCCTCACCGGGACCCGGCATAGCCACACCGTTGCCCAGTATCAGTGCCTGCGGGTTATCACTGACCGTATCCACGGCCCTGCCAATGTGGCGCACGGTGCGTGCTGCGTCGTCTACGGTCCGGTTCATACGCGGAACCAGCGCTGTGTTCAGGGATTGCCCGGTGCTCATCAACGCATCGGCACCTTGGGAAATCTTGTCCAGCGTACCGCCTGGTGTACTCATGCGGTCTGACATGACCCGAAACGCATCGGCCGATACACCCACGGCATCGGCACTCTGACCCAATCGATCCGACGTACCTTGCAAACGCTTGAGCGTGGCATTGGCCTCTTGCGCCAAAGCCGGCAGATTGACCTGGTTTGCATGCTGCGCCACCTGGTTGATGCTGGCCGCCGCCTGCCCCAGGTTGTCGATGGCGTCGAACAGTTTCTTCTGGTTGGCACTGGCCAGCAATTGGTTGAAATGCTGCGCACCTTCATCGAGCTTGGTCAGCAAGCCAGCGCCCTGGTCCGATAGCCGCGACATCAGACCAGGGCGCATCGGAATACGCGCCGGCTTGTCGTCACTGCTGACCAGCGCGGCCTGGGATTGCCCCGAATCATCGAGCTGGATAAAGGCCAGTCCGGTGACGCCTTGAAATCCAAGTGTTGCGAAGGTCGACTGGGTAATAGGCGCCGAGCCGTCGACCAGAATGCGCACACGGACATGGCCAACGGTTTCGTGGTCCAGCGCAATGGACTGGACCCGACCGACCGTGACGCCTTTGTAGCGCACGCCCGCCTGCTCCTGTAAACCGGTGACGCTTTCGGCGCTCGATATTTCGAACAGGCGGTGCTCACCGGTATCACGCGTCAGCCAGGCCGCCAGCATGACCAGCAGCGCCGCCACAATCAGCACGAAGGCGCCGGCGCCAATGGCGTGGGATTTGTTTTCCATAGTCTGTCTTTCTACACGTCAATGGGGTGCAGGCGCAACAATTCCATGGCCCGCAGCCCGCGCCCGCCCAAGAAAAAGTCCCGCACAAAGGGGTGGTCAAAGGCAATGACCTCACGCGGCGGTGCATTCACAATCACATGCTTTTCAGCCACCACGGCAACCCGGGTGCTGATCTCGTAAATAGTGTCCAGATCATGGGTCACCATCACCACGGTCAGCCCAAGTTCCTGGTGCAGCGAACGCACCAGGGCGCAAAACGCATCCGAGCGATCCGGGTCGAGCCCGGCCGTAGGTTCATCCAGCAGCAGCAGTGGTGGGTCCATGATCAGGGCGCGTGCCAGAGCGGCGCGTTTGATCATGCCACCGGACAGGTCGGCCGGCATCTTGTGCGCATGCGCCGGGTCCAGCCCCACCATCTGCAGCTTCACCATCGCGGCATCCCGCACCAGGTCCTCGGGCAGGGTCTTGAGTTCACGCAGTGGGAATGCAATATTTTCCAGCACAGTAAATGCCGAGTACAGCGCACCGTTCTGAAACAACATGCCGACCCTGCTGGCCGCACCGGCGTAGGTCAATTCCGCTGCCGGGCGCCCCAGTACGGTCACACTGCCGCGCATGGGGGTTTCCAACCCCAGAATCTGGCGCAGCAGCACGGACTTGCCGCTGCCCGAACCACCAACGATGGACAGCAACTCGCCTTGCGCAATGGTCAGATTCAGGTCCTTGTGGATCAGGGCATCAACACCGCCGGTGCGAAACATGGACCACAGATTCTTGATCTCCACAATCGGTGGCGGTACTGGATCCACGGCACTGGTTGCAACGTCGTTCAAATTCCCACCTCTTTGAATACGACGGCAAACAGGGCATCCACCAGAATCACCATGGTGATCGACGTCACGACCGAGGCCGTTGTGCCCTCCCCCAGGCTTTGCGTATTGGGTTTGATGCGCAAGCCGTAGTGACAGCCGATCAACGCAATCAACAGGCCAAACACCACCGACTTGCCGACCGCCAGCCACAGATTGGACACCAGCACCGCCTTGGCCAGCGCCGTGACAAAGTATTCCGGCGTTAAACCCATCACCAGGTCGGCGGCCAAAATGCCGCCCAACAAAGCGGCCAACGTGGTCCAGACCGACAACAGAGGCATGGCCACCGCCATGGCCATAGCGCGCGGCAACACCAGCCTGAACCCCTGGGGAATGCCCATGACCTTCATGGCATTCAATTCTTCGGTAACCCGCATCACCCCGATCTGGGCGGCAATCGCCGAGCCGGAGCGCCCGGCAATCAGAATGGCCGCCAGCACAGGCCCGAGCTCCCGAATCAGGGAAATGCCCAAAATATTGACGATGAAAGCATCGGCGCCGAACTGCCGCAACTGCGGTGCCATCAGATAGGCCAGCACCATGCCGATCAAAAACCCCACCAGCGCGGTGATGGGCAAGGCGGTCGCACCAATGCGGAAAATGTGCCCCGATATGTCGCGCCAGGGCCCTGCACGCGGCAAGCGCAGCAGTTGTATGGCATCCAGCAACAATTGCCCCAGCAATTGCACGGCACCCAACACGTGCTCCTGCACCCGCACCACGATACTGCCCATGCGCAGCAAATAATCCCATGCGGTAAGCCGACGACGCGGCGGCAAAACCGACGAAAACCGTGCCACACGCTCCAACATGGCGCGTTGCCCGGGCAGGGCTTGCAGTTGATCCGGCCATTGGCGGTACCAGGCATTCCACAGCAACTGGGCACCCGTATGGTCCATGCGTTGCAGCTGGCGCAAATCCCATTCGCAGCTGCGCCAATCCGGGAGCACCACGGCCAAATCGGCTTGCAACGCGTCCCAATGCAAGGGCACGGCCAGCGATTCGGCGGTCCAACGCCCCTGCAGCCGTGCGCACGGACCGCTGGAAGCCTGTTCGAATGCTATGCGGGGCAGGGATTGCTCCATGGCGGCGTTGGGCGTAAATTGGTTTTTGTAGCTGCGGAGTTCGCATAGTACAGGCTGTTGGCCGCGCACTCTGAGAAAATGACGCCACACCTATGCAATTTGGAGACACCATGGCCACCCCCGAAAGCGCCTTTACCTCGTCCCCCGAACTATCGGTCGAAACCCGCGGAACGGTTCTGTGGTTGACCATTACCCGCGAAGAGCGACGCAACGCCATGAGCCACGGCGTGCTCGCCGGCATGGCCCAGGCCATTGCGGCGGCACAAAGCCAGCGCAGCATCCGCGCCATCGTCATTACTGGTGCCGGCAGCAAGGCATTTTGCGCCGGCGCGGACCTGCAATCCGCGAACGCCTTCACTACCGACTACTCCGAGCCCCACGGCCATCTAGCCCAACTGTTGCGTGTGGCCAAAGCCAGCACTGTGCCGCTGATCGCCCGCGTCAACGGCGCCTGCATGGCCGGTGGCATGGGGCTGATGAGCATGTGTGACATGGCGGTAGCGGCCAGTCACGCTATCTTCGGTCTGCCAGAGGTCAAGGTGGGCGTATTCCCCGCCCAGGTGCTCAGCGTGCTGCAGCACCTGATCCCACGGCGCAAGCTGGCCGAAATGTGCCTGACCGGTGAACCCCTTACTGCGGCACAGGCGCTGGAATACAACCTGGTGAATTATGTGGACGACGATGTCGATGCCAAACTGCAGTGGTTGCTGGAGCGCCTGTTGGACAAGTCGCCGGCCGCCATCCGCCGCGGCCTGTACACCATGAAAAAGGTCGAGGCCATGGCCTTTGAAGAAAGCATGTCGTTCACCGAGAGCCAGATCGCCTTGTTTACCCTCACCGAAGATGCCAAGGAAGGTCAGAAGGCATTTCAGGAAAAACGCAAGCCGGTGTGGGCTGGAAAGTAAGTGCCGCCACGCGGGTAGCTGCCACCGCACTACAGATGCGCCATATCGCGCAGGTCCAGGCGCAGTTCGGAGCGCGAGACGCCCCTGGAATGCAGGCTCACCAACAGCTCGATACGCCGGCGTAAGGAATGCAGCGTGTGCAGCGTCGCCACAGCCAGATCGGTGCTGGTGTTTTTTCTGCGCACCAACGGCGCAAAGGCCCACAAGGCAGTCTCCGGTTGCCCTGGCCACATCGGATGCAGGTGGGCCGTGCCTTCGTCCAGTGCGATGACAAAGTCCATGTGCGGGGCGCCACTGCGGGTGAAATCCGTCCAGCCTTTGCAGCGCAACCCGTCGGTGGACATGCCGGCCGTTTTGAGCGCCAACATCGTCCAGTCCGTGGGCTGCCCATTGGACTGCGCGGGAACGCCGCAGGAAAACACCCTGAACTTGGATTTTCCCAGGTGGCGCAAACAGGCCTCAGCCAGCAGACTTCTGCTGGCGTTTTCCTGCGACACAAACATGACCGCCGTTTCTGAACCTTGCATGCATCCATATTAATGCAAACGACGTTGGCACACTTCGCAGTCGGGGATCAGCGGGTGTGCATCCTTTGTCCAAAGGCTACACCGCGCAAGAACTGCACAATTCCGGCCTCCACATCCAGGGTGCCCACAATCTCCACCGCGCAGGCAATGTCACGCACGGCGCCTATGTTTTCCTGCAAGCTGGTTGCCAACTGCAGCCAGCGCTTGGCCCGGCCTTTGGGCAGCAAAGGGCGCAGGGCCTCCACACAATAGCGCAGGCGTTTGGACAATATCCGGATCCGGTGTTGAACGGCTGGGTCGTTGGCGTTGGCCGGCTCTTGCAACAGCTGCTTGTGCAGGCGCAGCATGCGCTCACGCAACCATGCACCCACCAGTGCGGGCCGCATGGCTATATCTGGCGGTTCAACCGGAAGCTGCAGCACCAGCCACTGCGTCCACTCGATCAGGTTGGTTCCGACCGCGGGCGCCTCCAGCGCGTCCAGCACCTGCGTGCGCTGTCGGGCGACGGCATTGGCCAGCGCCTGATCCATCGCTTGCCACTGCTGTTTGCGCGCGCCATCGCCGCCCGTATAGGCATTGGCAAACATCGGCAGCGTATGGGCCTGCGCAACCTCGAGATCCCGCAAGTCTGTCATGGCGCGCCACAGCGGTTGTAGCGGCGCGCGCTCGGGTGGTGTCGGCAGTACGGCGTGCTTCTTGAACAATTGCAGCGCGCTTTTAAAGCGCCGCCAGCCAATGCGCGCCTGGTGCAGCAACTCAGGGTCATCCGCTTCCCGCAGGTGCAGCAGGTTGACGGTGAACTGCAAAAACATCTCCTGCAGCGTGGCTGCGGCAACCTGCGCCAGCGACATCTGTGCCGTCAAGTCGACCGGCACCGCATGCAGCGCAGCAGGCTGGGTTTGCAGCACCAGTTGGCAGCCGCGTTCCAGCTTGCTACCGCGCAACGGCAACAGGGACACGGTTTGGGAGATTTGCCGAGCCACGGCATAGAGCGCGCCTGCCTCACCGGTCTGTAGTTCCAGCTTCAATTCACCAATGGGCGCACGCACGCCTTCTGCCTCGGTCACGCCAATATCGAGTGCGACGGCGACGCGGCTGGTCTGTTGCTTGACGACCCAACTGGTGCGCTCAAACCTGACCGTGATTGGCGGCCCCGACTGCGCCGACAGCTCGCCACGCGGATTGGTATAGGTTTTGTGCACATGCCTGTGACTGGCCTTGCACTGCAGCAAGATCGGCACCCGCGAAAGCTGCCGCACGATGTCCTGCGACGCTTGTGGCAGCAAAGCGAATCTCAGATCAGTTTTCATGGGCAGTCCTCAATCCCTCAAGTTTGCGCCAGATAATGGATGGTTGTTAGCATTGCACACCGCCCGATGTGACAGCAGCATGACAATTCGCACATCCAGTGGTTTACGATGGGGTATGAGCGAAACCACGTTTGACTACATCATTATTGGGGCTGGGACCGCCGGCTGTCTGTTGGCCAACCGCCTGAGCATGGATGCCAGCCAAAGGGTTCTATTGGTGGAAGCCGGCCGCAAGGACGACTACCATTGGATCCACATTCCGGTGGGCTACCTGTACTGCATCGGCAACCCGCGCACCGACTGGCTGTACAACACCGAACCCGACGCTGGTTTGAATGGCCGCTCGCTACGCTACCCGCGCGGCAAGACGCTGGGCGGCTGCAGCAGCATCAACGGCATGATCTACATGCGTGGCCAGGCGCGCGACTATGATGCCTGGGGCCAGCAATTGGGCGACGCCAACTGGCGCTGGGAGCATTGCCTGCCGTACTTCAAGCTGCATGAAGACCACCACAAAGGCGCCAGCACCGCGCACGGTGCACGCGGTACAGCACCCGAACTGATGCAGAACAATGGCAACCCGTACCGCACGCTGCTGCGCCGCCACAACGCGGGCGGCGAGTGGCGGGTCGAAAAGCAACGCCTGCGTTGGGACGTGCTGGACGCCTTCGCCCAGGCCGCCGTGCAGGCTGGCATCCCCGCCACCGACGACTTCAATCGCGGAAGCAACGAAGGTGTCGGATATTTTGAAGTGAATCAAAAGTCCGGTTGGCGTTGGAACACCGCCAAGGCTTTTTTGCGCCCGACGTGCTATGCGCGCCCCAATTTTGAATTGTGGACGCACGCCCAGGTTGCCAAGTTGTTGTTGGAGCCAGCCACTGCCAGCGCGCCACTGCGCTGCACCGGCGTACAGGTGTGGGACGGCACCAGCATGGTCAACGCCCACGCCACCAAGGAAGTCATTTTGTGTGCGGGTGCCGTGGGTTCGCCGCAGATTCTGGAGTTGTCAGGTCTGGGTGCTGCGCAGCGCCTGCAAGGCCTGGGCCTGCCAGTCGCCAAAGATCTGCCAGGCGTCGGCGAAAACCTGCAGGACCATTTGCAGATACGCGCGGTGTTCACGGTGCAAAACGCAACGACCTTGAACACCCAGGTGCAGTCGTTGTGGGGCAAGGCCCGCATCGGACTGGAATACGCCATGTCGCGCAGCGGCCCGATGAGCATGGCACCCAGCCAGTTGGGCGCCTTCACCCGCAGCGACCCGGCGCAGCCCTACCCCAACCTGGAATACCACGTGCAGCCGCTAAGCCTGGAAGCCTTTGGGCAACCGCTGCACAACTTCAACGCCATCACCGCCAGCGTCTGCAACCTGAACCCCACCAGTCGCGGTACCGTGCACATCAAGTCAGTACGGTTTGCGGACGCGCCCGCCATCGCGCCCAACTACCTGGGCACGGATGGTGACCGCAAAATCGCCGCCGACTCACTGCGGCTGACGCGGGCCATCGTGGCCCAGCCGGCTCTGCAGAAATACCAACCACAGGAATACAAACCCGGCGTGCAGTTTCAGACCGACGCGGAATTGGCCAAGCTTGCCGGCGACATTGCGACGACCATCTTCCATCCCGTAGGCACCACCAAGATGGGCCGCGATGACGACCCAATGGCTGTGGTGGACGCACGCCTGAAGGTGCATGGCGTGGCCGGTTTGCGTGTTGTTGATGCCGGCGTCATGCCACTGATCACCAGCGGCAACACCAACGCGCCTACGCTGATGATTGCCGAGAAGGCTGCGCAATGGATCATGGAAGATGCTGCACTCGCAATGAAGGGTTAATCCCAATGCACAAGTACTGATACCGTTGGTACAGTTGCGGCACTCAAAGGTTAGACGGCAACTGCAAAGGGCCAGATGGTAGAAGCGGCCGAGGAGACGGCAAGCAACAAGCAATAAC
>FTFO01000218.1_pt1 | contig 24112 bp, 27 predicted proteins | sample 1640461 | NCBI WGS metagenome assembly FTFO01 (sample SAMEA3914814, study PRJEB12502) | metagenome | biome: forest; material: soil | place: USA | collected 2011-09-16 | depth 0.1 m
TGACCATCCCGACTAAGGGGTCTGCAACAGATCAATGCGTTGGCCCGAGTCGCCTACTTCCAAGACCATTTGATCAATATGCCAGTGCCCCTGCGCTTTGGTGGCTTCGACAAAGACCTCACCCTGTCCTTTGGGGCCAGTGACACTGAACGACAGATTGGCTGAGCCACGCGGGCCGGAGGTTTCAATGCTCCCCATAGGAAAACCTGTCGATATTGGCTTGCCAATGCGATCCGTCACAGCTTCGCTTGCCGTTACGGTCGCAACAGACAGTTTGTACGCGTCGCTCGATTTAAAAGCGGCCATGACGGCATACGCCAGTACGGCCATCATGATGATGATCGAAAGCCATAGTATGACTCCCCACTTGGCCCACTGACGTTGGACAGTCCGGAATTGCTCGACGCTGTCCCATTTCTTATTCTGCCAGGCCCAGGCGCTTCCCTTAGCCCCGACAACAAAGGGCATGACGATGCCCAGCAACGGCACGAAGACCAGCAGCGCAATCAGTGTGTTGTTGCCAATGCCCCAGATCCAGTTCAGCAAGAATGCGCCCCAGTTCCAGCGTTTGATTTCCGCGGGAACGATGGCGGAATTGCCTTGGCCAGAAGTGTTTTGCATACGTCGTTTTCTCGGTGATAGGGTTTAGCTGCGATGTCGGATTGTCCAGCAGAGCAATGGCAGCAGCATATCTTGCATCAGCATGGTCGAGCGGACCACGGCACGATCGTGCCCACAATGGCATGCTGGTCGCCGCGATGGATCGCCGCCGTAACGCCAGCGCAAATTTCGTGATCGTGAAGCCAGCGCGACCCATTGGCATCGATGTGGAAACCCAGGATGATCTCATGAAAGCGCGGCCCGGCTTGGGGCATTCCAGCGTTCATGTTTTGCACTCTCAGTATGGCCGGATCACCCGCCCCGCTGCCGCGTACCTGATAGAAATCGGATCTCGTATTGGGTGAGCAGACTGCTCCGGTGATGTGTGGGCCGAGTTTCTCGTCGTGAATCCAGGCCAATACCAAGGATGGCTCGCCAACACGACTGACATGATCGGATAGTAGTGCCAGGAAGGCCGCCGGCTCGGTCCAGTCCAGCGCCAGCATGTGGTGCACGACACCAGTCCCGGCCAGAGCGTCATTCATCGCGTTGAGTGACTGCTCGGTGCGCGCCACGGATGTGAGCGTCTTGCAGATCGCAGCGAGTGCAATGCTCGCTTCTTTAAGCATTCCAGTGCCACCAACAATCACAATGTGTTCATGCATGCCGTTACAACTCCTCTATCCGGGCGTCGGCACCGAATAAGTAGATGTTTTCGTGCTTGAAGCCCCACTTGCCACCTGCCTGTCTGATGTGGGGCTCGAACGTGAACATTCCCGCATCCGCCAGTCGGCAGTGGTTTTCCTTTTCAATGAACTGCCGCGCGATGCGGTCCAGAGTAATGTTGTGCCCAACATTGCCCATGAAATCCAGATTCTCAAAACCGCTCGAACAAATCATTTCATTGGCAAACGCCCACAGTTCGTGCATGCCGGTCTGCGGGGAAATGAACGCTTTGACGGCATCATGCAGGCGTTGTTCCATCTCTATGCCAGCACGAAAATCCGCCGATTGCGGCGCACTGACCGCTGTGCCGGACTCGATGCAGAATGACCGCGCGCAATCCCCCAAGGCGCTACCGTCCAAGGGGCTCAGGTCCACCGTGACCAGGTTGGTTTGACCAACGGGTTCATCGGCAGGTTCATAGTCTTTGCCAGAAATTGAAAGGCAACTGCGGCTACCGAGCAGCACCAGGGCCGGGCACGTGTAGTACCAGGTTGCAGTCAGATTTTCTTGGAGCAACAAGCGAATGGCTTCCTGGGCGATGGAACGTTCGGTCGAATCGGCGGTGATGGTCGGAGCAAGACGGGCCAAGGTTCGTTTGGCGCGAACTTGGACATCACGGCAGCGTTCAATGTGCGTTACAGGCATGTGCGTACTTTTAACATTGAAGAGCCTAAAAAAAGGAACTTGCTGACATGGTTGCGCTTGACGCTGCGCGGATAGCTGCATACTCTACATGCGCTGCGCGATCACGCACAAATTAAAACGGAAACTTTTCACATATGGACTACGCAAATTGGTCGTTGGGTTTTCTTGCCAGCTTTGTGTTGGTCACGCAGTGCGTTGGCACGCACGCGCAAACGACGCCGGCCCCAACGGCTGCCGCGCCATCGGCGGCAATCTCGGGCGAGCTGCAGGCACCGTCAGAATCGGCACTGCCGCCAGGCCCACGGCGCAGCGCGATTCTGGAAGGCAAGGAGCTGTTGACACAGGCGGCGCTGCGTTTGCCCGAAAACGTTGGCAATGGGCTCAATTGCACCAATTGCCATTTGGACGGCGGTACGCGTGCCAAAGCCTCGCCGTGGATTGGTATTTGGGGCGTGTTTCCAGAGTACCGATCGCGCAGTGGGCGATTGATATCGTTGCAACAGAGGGTCAACGATTGCCTGCAACGGTCGATGAATGGCCGGGCACTGGATGAGAATTCGCCGCATATGATCAGCATTCTGGCGTATATGCAATGGCTGTCCACCGGCGTGCCAACGGGTCAAAGCGTCGCGGGTCGTGGCTTTGGGCCTATCGACCAGAAATTGGTCCCTGATGCTGCCAGGGGCCGGCAGGTATTTGATGGGAAATGTGGCTCGTGCCATGGCCCCAATGGGCTTGGAATCAAGGCTGCTTCTGGCTATGCATTCCCGCCACTGTGGGGTCCGGATTCGTTCAATGATGGCGCCGGCATGGCGCGCACCTATACCGCTGCGGCCTTTGTCAAACACAATATGCCGCTAGGGCAGGGCGGCACACTCAGTGACCAAGAGGCAGTGGATGTGGCTGAATTCTTCACCCACCAAAGCCGCCCGGTTTTTGCCGGCAAGTCCAACGACTGGCCCAAGGGCGACAAGCCCAAGGATGCGCGCAATTAAATGTTGCCCCCACGTTTGCCCACTGCGTGTGGCTCTCTGCCCCCCGAGGGGAAGCCGTCGCCTTGGGGCGGCCCGGCGGCGACTAGCCGCGCGACGGATATCCTGTCAGTTGGCCGGGTCAACCGCCCAACCATGGCTGGCCAGCCAACCTACTTCGGCAAACCCTGACGGCACTACGTCGGCTTCGGCCACACCGTACAGGGTATGCCAGTCCAGGTCCATGCCTTTGAGCGTAAAGTTGCAGATGTTGATTTGCACGCCAGCGGCGCGCGCGGTGTCAATCACTTCCTTGAGTTTGGGGTCCACCGGTTGCGTCAGCATCTTGACGCCAGGGCCGTATAAAACAACCTTGGCTTGCATGCTGCCACCACCGCCGCTGGCCACCTGTAGCCCGTTGCCCACATTGCGCAGACGAAACATCCACGTGGACGCACTGTCACTGGTGATAGGTACGACTACTTTGACCTCACCATATGGGGCGTGGTGCATGTTTGGAGCCACGTATTCGGCCAACGCGGGGCCGCTTGCGGCCAAAGTAATTGCCGCTGCAGCCAATACTGCGAGGCTAACAATGTGATTGCGCATGTGAAGTACCTCCTTGGTTTGCCTGGATGCGCATGGCTAACGTGCGCGCCGAACAATAAAGCCATTTTCAATTTTCGAAAAGCCGATTTTGGGATAGTACGCCATCGCGTCTGGTGCGGACAGCAGAATGAGCGATACCTCGTCGCCAATGGTGGTCTGCACCCGTTGAACCAGTTGCTTGCCGATACCATGCTTTTGAAAAGCGCCATCAACGGCCAGGTCCGACAAATAGCAGCAGTAGCTGTAGTCGGTCAGCGCACGGCAAACGCCGACCAGAATGCCGTCTGACCAGGCCGAAATGACCAGGTTGGACGCAGCAAACATGCGCGCAATGCGTGCAATGTCCTTGGTGGGGCGGGTAATGCCCGATGCGTCAAAGACGCGTGCGACTTCGACCGGATCAAGCGGAAGGTTGTGGCGGTATTCAATCATGGTGATGCCTAGGCAGAGTTGTTCGAGTCTTGGGCGCAAGGTCTATTGTGGCTGGCTTGCCCCGCTTTCTCGTCGCACCAACATGTAAATATACCCATCCACCAAATCCGTCAACGAATGCGCAAAGCCGGATGATGCCGTGTCAATTTCATCGGTCCACACGGCAGTGCGCAGGGCGCCCAGAAAAGAGCGCGACAGCACAAACATCTCGTTGGAGTTGAGCAGGCGCGGCAGGGTCAAACCCTGCGTCTGCAGGGACACGCTGGCCAGCATCTGACCAAGAAAGGTGTTGCGGCCTTCGATCAGGCGCGCGTCGCGGCGTGACAGCACCCATTCGATAACTGCGCGGTGGGCGGTGCGGCGTTTGCTAAATGCGCCGACCATCATGCCCACCAGGTCATGCGTTGTCAGCTTCCTGCCGCGGGCAGCAGCGTCGCTGAATTCGGCAATCAGGCTTTGGCGCTGGCGTTCGCTCTCTTGTTCGACCAGAGCCATCATCACGCCCTCGATATTTTCAAAATATTGGTACAGCGTGCCCACGCCATAGCCGGAGCGCTCGGCCAGCGTAGCGACCTTGAAGCCGTCCAGGCCATCTGTTTCCAAAATCTGAATGGCGCTTTCCAAAATGGCCTCAACTGTCTGCCTGGCGCGGTCCTGCTTAGGGGCTCTGATGATTGATTTTATTGAGGTTTTTGGTGCTTTTGATGCCATGGTACGGTCCGTGAAAAATCTGAAACATTTAAGTGAACCTGTTTCATAAACTATAGACCATGCAACGCACTTTGTGTGTGTTGGCGCAATACCCGATATCAGGATGGAGTTAGACCATGACCGAATTGACCGTTCGCAAACTGCTGATCGACCTGAGCACACCGTTTGAGGCTCGTTGGTGCGGGCAAGACGCGTTTCGCTCGGCGTTTTTCAGCGCCCTGTCGATGAGCTTCCCGCTGGGCGAGCAGTACTTTATGGACTCGGTGCGCGCCGGTCTGAAGGCCCTGCCAGAAGCCGAGCAGTCGCGCTGGGCGGCAGAGGTCAAGGGCTTTGTGGGGCAAGAGGCAACCCACCGGCGCGTCCATGCACTGTTTAACGGTCACCTGCAGAAGCTGGGTTTCGACAACGCATTGGAGCGACGCATTGCGCAGCGCACCACGGCCAACGCGCACCTGGACGTGCGCATCCATGTGGCTGCCACGGCCGCCACCGAGCACCTGACCGCTCTGTTCGCCGACTGGATGCTGCGCCACCCCGAGACATTTGCTGGCGCCGAGCCCCGCTTGCAGACCATGTGGTTATGGCACAGCGCCGAAGAGTCCGAGCACCGCAGCACCGCCTTCGACATCTACTTGGCGCTACAGGGCAACGAGAAATGGCGACTTAGCACGTTTCGGTACGTGACGTTCACACTGCTGAGCGACGTCACGCGCCAAACGGTGGCCAATCTGTGGCACGACGGCAGCCTGCTGCGCTGGAGCACATGGCGCAGTGCCTGGAACCTGCTGCTATCCAAAGACGGCATGTTCCGTGGCAACTATGCACAGTGGAAGGCCTACAAGGCGCCGGATTTTCATCCGCGGCAGCAGGATGCTGCGTTGTCGGAACAATGGTTGCTTGCGAACCGGGAGCAGTTTGTGGCGGTGGGGCAGGGGGCATAGTCGCGTGTCCCGCGATAGACACGATGCTGCGGTAGAAGCCTCTACATTCTGGGTTCTTTAGCCACCAAGGACTTCGCATGTCAGAGCTCGTCAGCCCGCTCGCCCAGATTCGCGCAATCAACCAAACCGCAGCGTTCAACCAATTTTTCGGCATGGACGTCCGCAGTGCGGAGGCCGGCTTGGTCGAGCTGGTCATGCCTTGGCGCGCCGAGGCTGGGCAATACGCGGGCTTTCTGCACGCTGGTCTGGTCGGCGCTTTAATAGATACTGCATGCGGCTTCGCTGCTGCCACGTTGGTGGGGCAGGTGCTAGCCGCACACTATTCTGTCAACTGTTTGCGGCCTGCCGTCGGTGAAAGTTTCATTGCCCGTGCGCGCGTCGTCAAGCCTGGCAAATCGCAAGTCTTTACTGCGTGCGAGGTCTTTGCCGTGACCAATGGCAAAGAGACACTGGTCGCCACTGGGGAGACCTTGTTGTCCGTGGTACCAGGCAAAGCGTAGCGGATAATTTCCGTTTGCGAGTTGAGCGCAAATGGGAGTTCAAATGACGGTTGCTGGCTTGTCGAGGTATGAAGGCTGTTTGCTCGGTTTGGCCTGCGGCGATGCCGTGGGAACGACGGTCGAGTTCAAGCGTCGCGGTTCTTTCAGTCCTGTCGTCGACATGGTGGGTGGCGGACCATTCGGTCTGAACCCTGGCGAATGGACAGATGACACCTCGATGGCGCTGTGCCTGGCCACCAGTCTGGTCTACAAAAATGGGTTTGACGCGGTTGACCAAATGAACCGCTATTGCAATTGGCGCAGTGTTGGCTACCTGAGCAGCAACGGACGTTGCTTTGACATCGGCAACACGGTGGCGGCTGCACTGGATCGCTATCTTCTGCGGGGCGGTCCGTTTGCCGGTGACCCCAATCCACGTGCGGCCGGCAACGGCGCGTTGATGCGGTTGGCTCCGGTTGCCATGTTCTATTGCGCCAGCGCCGACGATACGGCGCGCTACGCAGCGGACAGCACACGCACGACACACGGCGCACAAGAGGCTATTGAATGTTCGCGGGTGTTTGGCCTGGTACTGCGCAACGCGTTGCTGGGCAGACAGAAGTCTGAACTACTGGCCATAGACAGCGCTGAACCGTTGTCAGCAAATGTCGCGGGCATTGTCGCTGGTGATTTCAAGAGTAAGCGGCCCGAGGGCGTCAACGGATCTGGCTACTGTGTCGAGGCTCTGGAGGCAGCGCTGTGGGCATTTTTTACGACCGAGAGTTTTGAACAGGCGATACTGTCTGCCGTAAACCTGGGGGATGACGCCGACACCACGGCCGCCATTTGCGGCCAGCTTGCCGGTGCGTACTATGGTGTTGACGGCGTACCGGCCGGGTGGCTGGCCAAGCTTACGATGCGTGACGAAATCAAGGACTTGGCCGGACAGCTCTATGTCTGTGCCGGCCATTCCTCATAAAGGTCTACCCAATCACTTCACCGTGAAGTTGATCGTGATGGGCGCGCCCTGGCAGGCTGGGAAGCCAGAGCCAGCAGTTGGCGTGGCGGTTACCGATTGCATGCCAGGTTTCAGGCCGGTGAACTTCTGTGTGACCGGGAACGGATTGCTCGCATCGGTAGCAAAGCCAGTGGGCTGCGCAAAGGTTGCGGTGGAGCTGATCAGAATGCCGCACTTGCCACCGGTAAAGCCTTGCGCAGTGGCATACAGCGTGTCGGTGGTCTTGAACATCTTGGCGGCTGTCGTCAGTGATCCGCCTGAAATGGTCAGGCCTGTCAGCTTACCCAAGGGTGGTGTGGTTGGTGTAAGCGGGTTGCCATTGGCGTCCGTGGTCGGGGTGCCCGTGCCGCCAGTGGTTGGGGTCGTGGGTTTGCCGCTAGGGTCATGGCCAGGCGTGCCACCGGTGCTGGGGGTGGGCCCAACTTTGACCACTACGCGCCCGCCACCCGTGCAGCCCGAAATCGGCATTACCGATGCCACATAGGTGCCCGGTAGCGTGTATTTGTGGATGTAACTCATGGTGGGCAGGTTGTAATGGTGGATGTCGGTGGACGGTATGCCATTTCCGTCTCCCCAGGTCACTACTGCTTTGCACAGCTGGATATCGCCATCCAGATGCGCGTCCATCACCACGTCGGTGTTCACAACCGTGTCCGTGGGGGTGGCACTGACGCTCACAATGCGTGGACCACCAGCCGCCGGAGGGTTGACAGCAACGATGTTGGGGTTCAGGCTTGCTGCGGCGGCGCTGGCCACCAGGCCCGATGGCGGGGAATTGGGCGCATTGACGACGATGTCGGTGGACATCGTCACGCTCTTCATGTTGCCGCAGGTGGTGCCGTCCAAGAGTTTGGCCCAGACTCGGTACTTGCCGGCTTTGGCGAAGTTGAACTGGTATTGCTCGGGCGGTGTGAAGGTCTTCAGATATTCTGGCGACTTGGATTGGGACTGCGATGGGTCGTCCAGACCGAGCGCCACCATTTGAATGCTGCAAAACACCTTGCTGCTAAACGTCACGTTCAAGGCCTGGTTGGTCGTGAGAGTCGTTGCCGAGAGTTTCAGTTCTGCGTCCGGCGTGTCGGCGTGGGCAGCGCTGCCGCACAGTGTGGCAGCGGCAAACGCGCAAGCCAGCAGAGTCTTGTTACGTGCATTCATTTTCAGATTCCTTTGTAGGTTGGGTTCGACAGTTCGACCTGTCTTGCCCAACGTAGTCGAAGGGATATCTGAAAAGGTTCAAAGCGGCGCAAGTGTTTCGTCGCACGCCGCAATGCAAGGCGCTACTTGAGCGGAATCTTCTGCTCGCTGCTGATGGGTACGGCCGTGACGCTGTTCTGTGGCGAACCGTCAATCAAACGGTCCGAGTAGGTCAGGTAGACCAGCGTGTTGCGCCGGGCATCCACCATGCGCACCACGCGCAGCTTTTTGAACAAAATGGACATGCGTTCCGAGAACACTTCCGCCTGCACCGGCACCGTCCCGGTGAACGACACCGGCCCTACCTGGCGGCAGGCAATCGAGGCCTCTGCCTTGTCAACTGCCAGACCCAGACCGCCCATGACGCCACCCGTCTTGGCCCGTGACACATAGCAGGTCACGCCGTTGACAGCCGGGTCGTCGTAGGCTTCCACCACAATTTTGTGGTCTGGGCCAATCAGTTTGAATGCCGTGTTGACGTCACCGATGGTCTCTGCATGGGTGGCAGCGGCGGCAAGTGCCAGTACGGCGGTGGTTGCCAGTAGGCGGGTCTTCATAGGTAGGCTCCAGTGGTCTAACAGAGGTGCAGGCAAGCGGGCACGCTCGACGATGCCAGCCAGTTGGGGGCGCGTTGACAAATTTCAATCGATAGTCAAGCTCGGATTTGTTTGATCATTGACAGGGTGCTATGCCGGTGCCAGTCGATTTGAGCCGCGCGCTGGGGACCCAGCCGACGACGCTGTCGTTGGTCTTTTGGTTGATGTACATGACCGAGGTGTAGTCCTTGTACTCAGAATACGCAATAACGGTCTGGCCGGGGACGACGAACGTACCGGGCATTTTGCAACTTTGGTCGGGTGCGGAATAGAAATGCAGCCTGCCATTGCCAACCACTTCGTGCACCGCTTTGCAGCCTGGAATGACGGTCTCGAGCGGTTTGACCTCACGGTCTAACTTAGTGCAATTGGGGGCCGCAAAGGCGCAGGCTGCCGCCAGGAGGCCCAGGGTGCTAGTGATAAAGGTTCGCAGTGCATTTAGGCAGCGCGTTGATGCAAGTGTTGTGTTCATTCGGGTCCCCATTAAATTAAATATCCAATGCCAAATGCCACTGGGCCTCGATGGCCGCGGCACGAACCATTTTCTGTCGCCTCCACCTGCGTCACCGTCTTCGCCCTCTGGAAGCTCGACGTCTTCACCCAACATATCTGAAAACTCGTCCATGGACTGGCCCATGAAACTGTCCAGTGTCTGCAGGCCATTCTGGTGGCACAGCGCATCCAGCTCATCCGTGGCGTGGGCCACGGCCTTGCCGTTGACAAAGGTGTCAAAGCCCGGCTCGTCGGCGTCCAATACCATGTAGTAGGCGACAGACATGGTTCTTTCCTCGGCTGTATGGTTGTTTTGGGGGCAGAGCATACGACAATTTAGCGAGTCTTGTTTTCGCGAAACAGGCGTCGCACAATAGTCCAACTATTTCTCGCTATGCACAGCAAACTCCATGAACGACTACATACTCCTGATGCACTCAGACCACTCCCGTCCAATGGGAGATGGCGCTGCGTGGGGCCATTACATTGCCACGCTGCGCGCCAGCGGCAAGTTTAAGGGCGGCAGCTCAATTGGTGGCGGCCTGTGCGTCAACCAGTCTGGTGCCGTCAAGCCTATTACAGCGCATTTGTCAGGCTATATGGTCATTCAGGCCGAGAGCCTTGAGGATGCGCGCACGTTGTTGGCAGGAAACCCCGTGCTGGAAGCCGGAGGTACGGTAGAAATACGCGAATTGCCACGCGATTGAAAAACGAACAAACCGTCAATCACCCGCCAGCCCAAATGTGGGCTGGCGGAGGAGGAGCGGCGATCCCCCAAGCGCAGCGGGGGAGCGCGGGGGAAGGTCTGTTTACAGTTTCGCAGTAAACGTCACAAACGCTTGCCGTGGTGCGCCAGTCAACAGCGTTTGGCCAGTTCCTGTTGGGTCGCTGTTGGTGAAACCGTTGCTGCTCACGGTTGAGATGTATTTCTGATCGGTCAAATTGGACACGCCCAGTTGAAGGCGTGCATCTTTCAGGAAGCCGACCGACTTCATGCGGTAACCCGCACTCAGATTCACCAAAGTACGCGCGCCCACCGAGTTGTCGTTCAGGTAGGTGTAGTAGCGGCTGCTCATGTAGTCCACACCCAGGCTGCCAAACAGTTTGCCGTCGTCGTAGCCCAGTGAGGATTTGATGATGGTGTCTGGTGCATCCACTACATGCTTGCCAGATGTGGCGACAGCAACGCCATTGCTGACCACGTCGTCCTGGTAGGTGGAGCTGCTTTGGCTGATGCTGTTGTACCAGTTCACCGAAGGGGCCAGGCGGAACGACAATGCGGCCTCGGCACCGACAGACTTTACGCCACCGACGTTGGACAATACGGTGGGGTTGCCCTGGATGCCGGCGCCTTGTTGCACACCCAACAGGCGGTCGCGGAAGTTCACCAGATATGCAGTCAGCGTTGCTTGGTACAGCGTGCCGTGGGTACGCCAGCCGCCTTCCAGTGTGTCGGACGTCTCAGGCTTGAGCGAATCCTTGATGGCGGCAAAGCCTGCGGCGGTGGTGGCCCACGGTGTGGTGCCGGTAGCGGCGCCCTGGAATGCGCGCATATTGCGTGACACGGTGGCAAACAGTTCATCGGCTGGTGTCAGTTGGAAGTTCAAGCCAAACTGCGGCAAGAAGCCGTTTTGTGCGACCACGGTGCCCGATGGGTTGCCTGTGCCGACCTGCAACTGGCCATCGGTGCTGACGCGCAGTGACTTGAAGCCACCACCAACGGTCAGGCTCTTGGTGACCGTGTAAGTGTCCGACAGCGAGAACTGGTCAGTGGTCGTGGTAAATTTGTATTGCCACTGCGTGAAGAATGGGTTGCTCGGGAAGTCATACGGACTTGGCACTGCCGAAGGTGGCGTTGCATAGAAACGACGTGCCTGGTTGAAGGTATTGTCTTCGTGCCACAGGCCCACTTTGATCTGGTTGCTTTCCAGGTCATAGCTCAAGTTGGCGACGATGCCGTTGCGTTTGATGTCGTACTCTGTGGTGCGAAGTGCCACGGGCGTGCCATCGGGCGATGCGGTGTATGGCGTGTACCACAGGCCGCGGCCTTCGTTGGTGTGCGTATACAACGTAGTCTTGAGGCGCAGTTGCTCGCCCAGCTTGGCATCCAGGCTCACGCCACCCAGGCCGTCGTTGCGCAAGCCGGAGCCGGCGTAGTAGGCGTCATCACAGGCTGCCACGTAGGTCGTGTTGCCATTGCCGCACAGCGTCTTGGCGGCAGCGATCGCCTTGCTGAAGTCGGGGTAGAAGTTGTCCCAGTTGTACCCCAGGCGGTTGATCATTTCCAGCGACATATCCTGATAGTCAATCTCGCGGCGCTTGGAGGTGTTGTAAAACGCAGCAAGGTGGTGCTCACCCAGGTCCACTTGGTACTTGACGTTGACTTGCTCTTGCAGTTGTTCGCCCGTGCCCTTCCACTTGTCGGTGTCCTGGTTGGTGTAGCTGATAAAGAATTTGCCGGCACCGGTCTCGCCAGAATCCAGGCGCAGGTAGCTGCGACGGTTGTTGTAGCTGCCCAGCGTCTCTTGCACTTCAAAGCCAAAGTCCTTGCGTGGGCTGTCCGAATAGAACTGCAGGGTACCGCCCAGGTTGCTCGGCGATGCGGTCTCCAGCGAGCCAGCACCTTGCGACAAGAATGCGCGGGCCACGTTTTCGCTGGAGATGGCGCGGCTGATGTGCAGGCCGTTGAAGTTGCCATACGACATGTCGCCCAGCGGTATTTCGTCCAGCGTAAAGCCCAATTGGTTTTGCGAGAACGCGCGAACCGTGAAGCGAGTCGACCACTCATAGTTGCCCAGTGGGTCTGCGGACTGAAAGTTCACGCCTGGCAAACGCGCAACGGTGGCCAATGGGCTGGTGCCGGGGTTGGCGCTTTCGAAATCGGCCTTGGTCAGCGCGTGCACGGATCGCAATTGGCCGCGCCCTTGTGACACGGTCACTTGGTCGAGTTGTTCGGCCGTGCTGTCGGTGCTGCTTTGTGCGTAGGCATGGCCCATGCTGACCAGAGCGATGGCGACTGCAGTTACCAAGGTCTTTTGTGCATGGCGCGGTGCGGATCGTTGAGTGATGGTGTAAGTCATAGTCGTTGAATAGTTATTGATTGCCATAACGGATGGCGTCCCGCGGCACTATCGCGGTTACAAATGACAGATGCGTGACGGTTTGACTTTGATCAAAATTTGTCACTTTTCTGTCATGATGGCTACCTACACTGCGATCTTTTTTGGAAATTGGCATGGCAACACACACATCTCTCAGCATAGCGCCGCACGCGGTCATGGTGGCGGTATTTGCGCTGGTAGGCGGCACCGTCGCCCAGGCGCAATCGGCGGAACTCATTGCTGCCGCGAAGGCCGAGGGGCAGTTGTCTGTGATCGGCTTGCCACGCACCTGGTGTGGCTACGGGCCCATCATTGACAGCTTCAAGGCCAAGTACGGCATCAAGGTCAATGAGCTGAACCCGGATGCGGGGTCCGGTGATGAGATAGAAACCATCAAGGCCAACAAAACCAACAAAGGCCCACAGGCGCCTGACACGATCGATGTCGGCCTGTCGTTTGGCCCCCAGGCCAAAGCCGAGGGATTGATACAGCCCTACAAGGTCGCCCAGTGGGCCACCATTGGCGACTCCGTCAAAGACGCGGACGGCTACTGGGTTGGCGACTACTACGGCGTGATCAGCTTCGAGGTCAACACCGACCTGGTCAGCAAGGTTCCCACCGACTGGGCCGACCTGCTCAAGCCCGAGTACAAAAATGCCGTGGCTTTGGCAGGCGACCCGCGCAGTGCCAACCAGGCCATCAGTGGCGTGTATGCGGCGGGGCTGTCCATGGCAAATGGTGATGCATCCAAGGCGGCCACGGCTGGCCTGAAGTTTTTTGCCGACATGAACAAGGCCGGTAACTTTGTGCCAGTCATTGGCAAGGCTGCGTCGCTGACGCAAGGCACCACACCGATCATCGTGCGCTGGGACTACAACGCCTTGGCCGACCGCGACACGCTGAAGGGCAATCCCAAGGTCGAGGTCATCGTGCCACGCACCGGTGTGATGGCCGGTGTCTACGTGCAGGCCATCAGCGCGTATGCGCCGCACCCCAATGCCGCCAAGTTGTGGATGGAGCATTTGTATTCTGACGAAGGCCAGCAAGGCCTGCTCAATGGCTACTGCCATCCGGTGCGCTTTGCCGATCTGGTTGCCAAGAAGAAGCTCAACCAGGCGTCGCTGGACAAGATGCCGCCGGCGGCCGGTTACGCCAAGGCCTTCTTCCCCAGCCTGGTGCAGCAAAACGAAGCCAAAAATCTGGTCACCCACCAGTGGGACCAGACCGTGGGGGCCACCGTCAAATGAAGCGCTGTTAAGTGAATCGCCTGTGGGGCTTGCTGCCCTTTGCAGTCTTTGCACTGCTGTTCCTGCTGCTGCCAACCGTCGACCTGATGGTTGGCGCGTTTCAGGACGCGCAGGGGCACTTCACGTTGGAAAACATCCGCGCCTTGGGCGAAGACAACGTCGTCAACGCCTACTGGATCAGCATCAAGATCAGTGCCGTATCCGCATTGGGTGGCGGCCTGCTGGGCGCCTTGCTGGCGTGGGCCGTGGTGCTGGGGCGCTTGCCGGCCTGGCTGCGTCCGACCGTGACAACATTTTCGGGAGTTGCCTCTAATTTTGCAGGTGTGCCTTTGGCCTTTGCGTTTCTGGCCAGCCTGGGCCGCATGGGCTTGGTGACGGTGTTGCTGAAGACTCTGTTCGGCATCAACCTGTATGCGACAGGCTTTAGCGTGCTGAGCTTTTGGGGGCTGGCGCTGACGTATTTGTATTTTCAGATTCCGCTGATGGTGCTGATCGTGACACCGGCGTTGGACGGTCTGAAGCGGGAATGGCGCGAGGCCTGCGAAGTCCTGGGCGCCAGCACCTGGGACTATTGGCGTTTTGTTGCCCTGCCGGTGCTGTGGCCTAGTTTGCTGGGCGCCGTACTGCTGCTGTTTGCCAACGCGTTTGGTGCGGTGGCCACGGCCTATGCGCTGACTGGTAGTTCGCTGAACATTGTGCCGATTCTGTTGTACGCGCAGATTCGGGGTGATGTGCTGCACAACCCCAACCTGGGTTTTGCCATGGCACTGGGCATGGTGCTGATCACCGGTGTGGCCAACGCCGGATATATGCTGTTGCGCAGCCGCGCGCAAAGGCGTGGGTTATGAAGAAGAACATACACGCAGCAAAGAACTCGCGCATTGGCGCGTGGATTGCAGTGACCGTCGGTGCCAGCTATTTTTTGATCCCGTTGATCGCCACGTTCGAATTCAGCCTGCGTATGCGCCGTGGCGTATACAGCCTGGACGCTTACCGCGAGGTTTTTGCCGACCCGCTGTTTCAGCATGCCTTTGGCTATTCGTTGGTCATGGCGTTGCTGACCATTGTGCTGGGCTTGCTGTTGGTGGTGCCCACTGCGTATTGGGTGCATCTGAAAACGCCCAAGCTGCGCGCCATGGTGGAGTTCATCACCCTGCTGCCGCTAGTGGTGCCGGCGATTGTGATTGTGTATGGCTACCTGCGCATGTTTGGCAGCGATTCGCTGTTACCCATGGCCAGCACGGAGTGGTCTACCGACCTGTTGCTGGTCTGTGGCTATGTGACGCTGTCGCTGCCCTATATGTACCGGGCGGTGGACACGGGCCTGCGTACTATCGACGTACGCACACTGACCGAGGCTGCCGAGTCATTAGGCGCCAGCCGCCTGCAGATCTTGCTGCGCATTGTGTTCCCCAATCTGACGTCGGCCATTTTGTCGGGGGCGTTTTTGACCTTTGCCGTGGTCATTGGTGAGTTCACCATCGCCAGCCTGTTGGACCGGCCGGCGTTTGGCCCGTATCTGCAGTTGATTGGTGCCAACAAGGCCTATGAGCCGTCCGCACTGGCGGTGATTGCCTTTGCCGTGACCTGGGCGTCTATGGGTTTGATCCAGCTCCTGGGCCGCAGTGGCGCAACCAAGCCCGCGCCCTGACGCCTACCTTTAAAAGAAAAACACACCATGGCCTTTCTGGAAATCTCCAACCTGCAAAAGCACTTTGCCGACCACCACGCCGTCAAGGATTTTTCGTTGACCGCAGAGCAGGGCGAATTCGTGACCTTTCTGGGGCCATCGGGTTGCGGCAAGACCACTATTTTGCGCATGTTGGCAGGCTTTGAGGCGCCATCGACCGGCAGCATTGTGATGGACGGGCGCGACATCACCAGCCTGCGCACCAGCCAGCGCAACATCGGCATGGTGTTTCAGTCGTATGCGCTGTTCCCCAATATGACGGTGGCCGAGAACATTGGCTTTGGCCTGCGCGTGGCCAAGATGCCCCGCCCAGAGATAGATGCGCGCGTGAACGAAATGCTGGAGCTGGTGCACCTGGGTGCGTTGGCCAACCGCTACCCCTGGCAAATGTCGGGTGGGCAGCAGCAGCGCGTGGCGTTGGCGCGTGCCATTTCCAACAAGCCAAAAATCCTGTTGCTGGATGAGCCGCTGTCGGCGCTGGACGCCAAAATCCGCATCTCGCTGCGTGAAGAAATTCGCACTCTGCAGCGGGCATTGAACATCACCACCGTGTTTGTCACGCATGACCAGGAAGAGGCGCTTTCCATCTCGGACCGTGTGGTCGTGTTCCATGAAGGCCGGGTTGAGCAGATCGGCACGCCGCTGGAAATCTATAACTTTCCGCGTACGCGCTTTGTGGCGTCCTTTGTCGGTACGCTGAACCAGTTACCGTGCGTGGTGGTGGACCCGGCTGTGGGCAGTGTGCGCGTGGGGGATCAGACGCTGGCTGGCGGCGGCCCACTAGCCGGCCTGGCGGCGGGCGACGCCGCCATGGTTGCGATTCGCCCCGAAGCCATTCGCATCCAGCGGCCCCAGGACGCCAACACCACCATGAACACCGCGAACACCATGAATAGTGTGAATGCCACCGTGGACGAGGTCAGCTTCCTGGGGTCCATCGTGCGCATACGCACGCGCTGGGATGGCGGCGCGCTGTCATTGGACGTCTTCAACGACCCGCACCAAACAGTGCCAGCGCGTGGCAGCGTGGTAGTACTGGGGTTTGCGCGCGAAAGCCTGTTGGTGTTGCATTAGACTGGCGCAATACAAAAATGGGCACACGATGAACTGGTTGTACCTGGCGCTGGCCATTGGTTTTGAAGTCGTGGCCACGTCTGCCCTGAAGGCGACGCAGGGCTTTACCCGTTGGCAGCCATCGCTGTTGGTGGCAGCGGGTTACATACTGGCCTTCTACTTTTTGTCGCTGACACTGCGCACAACATCGATTGGTGTTGCCTACGCCATCTGGTCGGGCGTGGGCGTGGTGCTGGTGTCCGTGATCGGTTGGTTTTTGTACCAGCAGACGCTGGATCTGGCGGCCTGCATTGGCATCAGCCTGATCGTGGCGGGGGTGCTGGTAATCCATCTGTTCTCCAGCACTGCCGTACAGGCCTAAAAACATTGAACATGCACGCATCGGCATTGCGATTGGGTTTGTGGTTGGCCTGCGCATGTTGGTTGCTGACCGCCTGCACAACGCCACCACCCCGTACCGCACTGACGGTCACCCGCGTGCTGTCACCCAATGCGGATGCGCGCCGCCCCAATCTGGTGGTCATGCACCACACCAGCGACAACACACTGCAAGAGGCGTTGGACACCTTGACGTCGCCAAAACGGCAGGTTAGCGCACATTACCTGATAGCGCGCGACGGCGCCATTGTGCAGATGGTGGAAGAAAATGCGCGCGCCTGGCATGCTGGCACCTCGTACTGGGGTGGGCTTGTCGATATCAATTCGGCATCGATTGGCATTGAGCTGGACAACAACGGCAGCGAGCCCTTTGCAGACGCACAAATTGACGCCTTGCTGGCGCTGCTGGCCGACATTCGTCAGCGTTATCACATTCCTGCGGCCAATTTTATCGGCCACTCAGATGTGGCGCCTGAGCGCAAAGACGACCCCAGCATTTTGTTTCCGTGGAAGCGGCTGGCGGCAAACGGCTTTGGTTTGTGGTGCGATGCGCCACTGGCTGCTGCTGCTGCTCTCGCTCCAGGGGTGGACCTAGCGCTGGCGCTGACCGCGCTGGGCTACGACCCGTCCAAGCCCGAAGCATCGCGCCAAGCCTTTCACCAGCATTTTGTGCAGAACATGCAGACCGATGATTTGCCGGGAGACCAGGCGATGGCGGCCTGTTTGCTGTCGCAAAAGAAGGTCCTCGCGGGCCAGTAGCTGCGATTTGCATATTTGCCTTCGCATAAGATTGCGGGCATGAAAATGTTGTTTCGCAAAGCGTGTCTTTGTATGATTGACGAGCCGGAGTTTGCACCGTCCATGCGGTGACTTTGAATGACGACGACGACGACGGCTCCGTTGGGGGGCAATGCAGCACACTGCGTGGCAAGCGTGGCGGCAATATTTAATCCGTGGAATCCAAGTTTGGCAAGTCATCTGCCGCGGCTTCTTCAAACGCCTCGCTGAAGCTGCGTTGAATGGGAACGGCCGCCCATTGGGCTACCAGCGCCGCGAGCCAGCGTGCCTCGTCGGCCGAACCCATGCCTTCAAAGGCATATTCGTCGTTGCGCCCATCAATGCGACTCCAGCTAAGAAATGTGGTCCAGGTGCCTTGGGATAGACGAGACTCTGATGCGCCAGGCGGCGTATAGCGTTGCACCACGGCGGTTACCGCGCTACGCGTGATCTCGGTGGGGGAGCTGCGCCCGCGCAGCGACGTGCGTTGCGTAGCCAAAGTCTGCGACCCCAGCACGTATTCGCGGCGCGCAAAAAAAACGGTGTCGAGGCAGTAGGCACCGAACAGTGCCAGGCCACCTGGCACCAGCACCACCAATACGAGCCCTGCGGCTGTGATACCGCCACCGGACAACAACCAAGTGGCGCCCCAGGCGCCAGCAGCCAGGCAAAACATGCCCAGCGCACCCAGCACCAGTTGTGCCTTGCCACCGCGTACGGCGAAGGTCAGAACGGTCTGGCCGGTGCTGTCGCTGGCCTCAGTCCAATACGTTGGAGCTGGGCCAATGGGCGGCGACGTCATGGCCTATTTAGCGAGCCTTTTTGGCCTTGGGAGCTGGAGCGGCTTGGGCGGCCATTGCTGCGCCTTTTTCCATGGCGGCGTCGAGTGTGCTTTCAGCGGTGGAAGCGGCAGCCTTCAGACCCTTGGCCAATGGCGCAAAGTTTTCTGGTGCTGGATGTGCCTTTTCAATGGCGTCCACGGTGTCGTGAAACTGGCCAACGCTCAGGGATGTCGCGTCTTTCAGGTTCTTGGCGAACAGGGCCATGCCAGCTTCGGCCGATTGCTTGAACACTTCAAAAGCGGCCTGTGGGTCTTTGATGCCCTTGATGGATTCCACGGCATCGGTCAGCACGGCTTGCGCTTCTTGTGCTTGGGCTTGTGCCAGATCAGCCCATGCCTTCAGGTTGTCTTGCATGGGCTTGACAGCGTCTTGCATGGCGCTGGGGTTGAACTTGGGAGCCGCATCTTGCATGGACTTGGCGATGGCTTCGAAGGGAGTGTTCTTGAACATGGTGTGGCCTTTGGTAAAAAATGTTGCAGTGCAGCAATTATCGGTCAGATTCACGACTTGTGCCTATTTTGTGCTACACAAATCCGCGATTAGTTGTAACGACCTATTGCCGTCTTTGCAAGAGCAGTGCCAACTCGTGCGCCCCGATGGGGTGGGGAACCTTGGCGTAGGGCGGCTTGGGCCAGGCCCAGTCGGTGTCGGTAAAAAGCGCCCGCATGCCATTGATGTCGCAATGGTAGGGCGGCCCCACAATCAGGCCCTGCTCTACGGCGGGCGGGCGTGGCATTTGCATAAATGCCGCCCAAAGGCCACCAGCCAGCCGCAACCAGGTGCGCAACTGGGCGGCGTAATGAACCCAATGGTCGGGGTGGATGGCGCACAGGCAGGTTTGCTCGTATATGGCGTCGAATGGTGTGTTGGGCTGGTACGCCAGCACGTCTGCCTGCACCACTTCAGCTTTTAACCCTTTTTGGCGCAGCAGCGCGTGCGTACGCTCGATAGCGGCGTCGGTGTAGTCGATGGCGACCACCTCAAAGCCGCGCTGGGCCAATTCGGCAACCTCCCAGCCGGAGCCGCAGCCAGGCACCGCAATGCGGCAGGGCGGCAGGATGCCGGCGTTCAGCCAATGCAGTAGTTGGGGGCTGGCGGCGCCACGGTCCCAGCCGGTTTCCTTCTTGTCGAAACGCTCCTGCCAGAACGCTGCAGTTGGACCTGCCATATTGTTCCCCTTTCCCAAAAAAATCCCTAGCGCCAGTAGAAGCTTTGTCGTCAGCTAGGCCACCATCACACAACCGCCAGGCTTGTGCACGCGTTGTGTAGATGCCGGGTTGTTCGCCAGCTTTGCCGCAGACCGGCGGGGTCGCGCCAGCAGCTCGCCGCCACAGTTGGGGCATATGCCCTTCAGCACATCCGCGGCGCATGAAGCGCAAAACGTGCATTCAAATGAACAAATGCGGGCGTCGGCAGAGTCGCCCGGAAGGTCCTTGTTGCAGCACTCGCAGCCCGGTCTGAGTTCAAGCATGGTCGCCCCCTGAAATGTGATTGGTGCCATTATGCGGTGGCACCGCGTCGACTCCATGATGGCGTAGACTTTTGCCACACCAGGAATTTCACTATGCCAATCAAAACCTTTACCAGCGGGCGCATCCGCAAAGCCAACTACGACCCAGCCTCGCAACAGCTGGACCTGCACTGGGACAACAAGAGCGTGTTGGCCTACAAGCATGTTCCGCAAGAGGTGTTTCGCCGCCTGTGCATGGCCCCGACACCGGCGACGTATTGGGAAGACCGCATTGCTGAGGAATATCCCAAGGGCGTGCCAATGACGTCCACTGCGGATGCGGATGGGGCCATGAAGTTGAGTGATTTGTTTGGGGGAGGGGAGTGAGCGGTGTCAGCCCAAGATGCAATTGACTCGCAACTAACTGACTGCCCATGCAATGGGTGTTCGCTTGCTGAGTGGCCGTTGCGACGCTGCGTGACTATCGCCAGTACGGTGATTGCCTTAAGCACGGTGTATTCGGAACATGCCAGCTAGCCGCCTAGAATCGGCCGACGCCATGTGTCGACAATCGATCGATGGCAGAAATATGAAACCTAACAGAAATCGCTTTTGCGTTCGCGCGGCCGCATTGACGGCGCTAATAACTGTATTTCCAATGATGACAGTCCAAGCGCAGTCAACATTGTCTCAAGACAAACTTGAGCTAGAGCAAATGTTTGCCAACATTGCCAAGGGCACAAAGTGGAAAATGTCCGCAGACATGCTATGGGGATATTTCTTCACCAATCCCAAGCGCGATTCGTTGGATGCTGCGGCCAAAGATTTGCAAAGAATGGGTTACCGATTCGTTGACATTTATCTGGCCGACAAAAAGAAACCGTCTGACCCAGACCTCTGGTGGCTGCATGTTGAGCGCGTCGAGACTCATTCTGTCGCGAGCCTGCATAAGCGCAATATCGAACTTGCAGCATTTGCGCACGAACGTCATTTAAGTTCCTATGACGGCATGGACGTTGGTCCAAGTGGATTCATCAAAAGGTGACAATGGTCTATGACTTTGCGCGGCGAAGGTCGATTGAATAGAGAAGTCATTCGGTGCACGTCAAAGTAACGCGCTTTGCTAGCACTTGAAAGCAATCGTTGGTTAGAACGTAGCCATGCATAGGGTGCTGCCTCAGACATTCCTGCATTGCTGTCACAGCTAGGCAAACTCCCAAAATCGAATGGCAAGACCGAGTCTTGGTTTTCGCTTTGGAGTGCACTGGCCCATCAGGGAGACGTTTTTGATGCGCCGTATGCGGCAGTCCCGCACGTTGTTTGCGCGGCCGCGGCCAACCCACTTCAGGCGGACAGTTGTGCGCGATGCGGCTTGGATGCGCTCTTGCATCAAGCGCCCGGACCAGCCCCTCCAGGCGGGTCATCCGGACATAAAACGCGCGTTTGGGTTGAATGCGTTCTGGCGCAAGTGCAGTCGAAATTCAGACATATGTCAATTACACGCTTGTTGCTTTCACAACAAATAATCTCCGTGCTTGAACTCAGCTATAGAGCAAGTCAATTTCAACAGTCGAGCGCTTGAGTTCAAGATGAAGGTCAAGCAAATGTGGTTGCGAGGGCGCGGTTCAGACGTGTAATTGATTGTTGGCAAATACTGGTCTAGGATTCGCCGGAATTGTCAGCTATGCAATAGAAAAACAAGCGGAAATTCGGCTCAGCAAAACACAACGTGGAAGTCCACGGGACATAACGGGGGTTGTGTTCAGTGGCCCGTGGGCTTTGGAGGATACGTATGACGAGAATCTTGATCGCATTCGCGCTGGCGTTCGCTTCGATCGTCGCGCACGCCCAAACATCGTCTTGCCCCAGCACGGTCCACGCATCTGTAGTGGCAATCGATCAGGTGATCGCCGTCAACCGTCTGGGAACGATTCGTCCCGAGGGCATGATCTACGCCTTGTTGGGCGACGTGGTGCCGGCCTCGGGCACAACGCTCAAGCCTGGCAATGTCCAATTGAAGCCGGGCAAGCGTCCACGTCCGTTGGTGCTGCGCGTACATGAAGGCGAATGCCTGCAGATCACCTTCACCAATTATCTAGACACCAGCGCGTTGCCGTCGAGCACGACACATCCGCCGGCATTCTTACCGACCGAATCGGCAACGCGCAACGCGTCCATCCATGTCGCGGGCATGCAGCTGGTGAACAATATTACCGATGACGGTACCTATGTCGGCGCCAACCCCATGTCGGGCACTCATTTCAGTGGGGTCGTACCACCCGGCGCAACCGCGACGTACACGCTGTATGCCGCCAAGCGCGGCTCCTATCTCATGTACAGCACACCGGGCGATTTCGATGCATTCGACAACCCATCCGCTCAGGGCCCGAACGCGCAGATCACGCTGGGCCTGTTCGGCGCGGTGAATGTCGAGCCTGCAGGCTCGGAGTGGTATCGAAGCCAGACAAGCCACGACGATTTCCTTCTGGCGGCCACATCGGTGCCGGATCCCACTAGCCCTACGGGAAACCGCTACCAGGTCAACTATTCAGCCACTGACGCCGCCGGCAGGCCGGTCCTGAGAATTCTCGACAACAACAACAACATCGTTCACGGCGATTTGACCGCCGTGATCACCGGCCCCAATCATGGAATGCTCGCCAAGCGACCGGAAAATCCGGCATTGCCCAACCGAGAGTATCCCTATCGCGAAATCACCATTCATTATCATGAATCGCAGGACGTGGTGCAGGCCTTCCCATGGATCTACAGCGCCAGCGGGCTCATCGCCGATCCCAACGCGGGTTTGGATGGATTTGCCATCAACTACGGCGCGGCGGGCATCACGCCGGAAATCCTCGCCAACCGCTTTCAGCTCGGGCCCATGCGCGATTGCCAGGAATGCAAGTTCGAAGAATTCTTTCTGAATTCCTGGGTGGTCGGTGACCCCGCCATGGTTGTCGACAATCCGGCCAATCTGCCCTGCACCAACAGCGCCAACGCGAACCCCAGTTACCAAATGCTGGCCATCGCACAGGCTAGTGGCGGCCAGACCGTCGCAACGCCCACCCCATGCACGCCTGCGAATACACCGGCCGCGACCAAGGCCTTCTTTCCCGACGATCCGTCGAACGTGTATCACAGCTACCTGGGCGATCACGTGCAGTTCCATATTCTGCATGCTGGGGTATCGGTGCACCACGTGCACCATCACCACGCCCACCAGTGGGTGCACACGCCCGACAGCCCGGACAGCAGTTATCTCGATAGCCAGGCCATTGGCCCTGGCGCTTCGTTCACTCTGGATCTGGTCTATCACGGCAGCGGCAATCAGAATCTGACCCCCGGCGATTCTATTTTCCATTGCCACTTCTATCCGCACTTCGCCTCCGGCATGTGGGCGCTGTTTCGCGTGCACGATGTCTTCGAGGAAGGCACGCTTCTGGATCCGATCACAGGCATTCCGCGGCCGGGGTCGCGCGCCTTGCCCGATGGCGAAATTCTCGCCGGCACGCCCATCCCGGCGGTGATTCCGTTGCCCACGCAGGGCATGGCCCCGATGCCGGAAAAGGTGGAAATCGTGAACGGCCAGGTAAAGGTCGTCGGCCCTGGACACCCGGGTTTCCCATTCTTCGTTCCCGGTGTGGCCGGCCACCGGCCGCCGCACCCACCGCTTGATTTCGCCAAGGACAAAGGCGAGAGTCTGGATGGCGGTTTGCCGCGTCATATCATCACCAGTGCGACGGTGACCAACGAGCAACACACGAGCACAGATTTCACCAAGGAGCTCGGCGCGATCACCGCCTCGCAACTTCCGGAAGAAGGTACACAGCAGGAGCAGACCGCGATGCGCTATTTCGGCAAGCGCGCGCATGCGAGCTTTACCCCGTACGGCAAGCCCGCCGATTTTTTCACCAACGGACTTCCGCGAAAATCGCCGACCAACCTGAGCGGTGCACAATCGGGCGCGCCCTTCGCCGACCCAGGCGTAGATGAAAACGGCAACGCTGTCGGCGATCTGGTCAACGGCAAGCCGCGCCTCTACAAAGGCGTCAACCTGCAGGTCAACGCCGTATTCAACAAGAAGGGCTGGCACTATCCGCAGCAACGCATGATCGCGCTGTGGGAGGATGTGGAAA
>FTFO01000167.1_pt1 | contig 23474 bp, 20 predicted proteins | sample 1640461 | NCBI WGS metagenome assembly FTFO01 (sample SAMEA3914814, study PRJEB12502) | metagenome | biome: forest; material: soil | place: USA | collected 2011-09-16 | depth 0.1 m
ACAGGTGCGGATCGTTCAAGCGGGTTTTGGTGATGTTGATCAGCGGCACCGCAATGCGGCTGCCCGTGCCCGGACCGCGGTTCGATTGTTTGATGTCGGGGCGCCCGGGTTCATCGAGCTTTTGCAGGCCACCAGCCAAATTGGGCAGGCCAATTTCCGGAAACTGGCTGCCGATGACACGGCCACCGCGCTCGAACACCCGGAACACATCGGCGGGCGGCACGACCTCCCAGGCAGGCAATGGCAACAACTGGTCCAGGATGCCCATCTCCGTCATATGCGGATTGACCGCCACCGGGTTCTTGACCAGGGCCGGCTCGCTGTTGGCGGTGTAGGACTCGCCCAACCGGTAACGCTTGAACGGCAGGATGCCATTGTTGTACGACGCTCCCCCCCACAGCATGGCGCTGGTAGCCATCAGGCTGCGTTCACTGGCTTGTATGGTTGGCAAATGGCAGGCGCCGCAGGACTGGCGTGCCACCCGCATGTCGCCCGGATTGACAAAGCGAATGAAGGCCGGCGACTCGCGGTTGAGCTGCGTGTAGCTGCCCTGCGGGTTGGCCGAGGACGGGTAGTTCCACTGCGTACCAAAGCGCGGCAGTATGTGGGCCGCCTTCAGTGCGGCTTGGTAGCCAGCATCGGTTTTGCTGGAGTTTGCAGGGCGCTGGATACTGGCGACGCCACCATGGCAATCGGTACAGCCCAGCACCACACCCGGGTTGGCGTGCATGCTGCGGTGGTCTCTGGCGACGCTGTCCTTGCCGCTAGCCAAGCCGCTGTGGCAGGACTCGCAGCCGGCAGATTTTTCCAACGCCTGGGCCACCGTTTGATGTTCTGGGGCGGCAGGTGCTGCGACTTCGGTGGCGGCATTGCTGCGTGGTGCATCTGCCGATGGGTAGGCGCCTTGCACCGCCCACAGCGTAGCCGCCAGCGTGAGCAGTGTTGAGCTGGCCATCCAGAGTGCAGATTTCACAGGCGCTTGCAGCATAGGGTCTTAAAAGGTAAGCAGGAGGTTGACCAGCACCGAATACGGGCGCTCGCTGCTGTCAAACAGCTGTTTGTAGCCGCGTGCCGGCGCCAGCGCCGCGACGGATGCATTGAGCACCACGTTCTGCGTGCTGAAGGGCCGGTATTGGATGCCCACCGATAGGTCGGTGCCCAGTTGGCGGTCGATAGGGCCTTGGTTGCGCAGGTATTGCAGTACCGTTGTATCGGCAAAAGCGATGTTGGACACGTTGACCAGCAGGCGAACCTGCGGTGTCAAATCCATATCGGCGCCAATGCCGAGCATCTGCAAGCCCGGGTTCACAAAATTCGATTGCCCCTGGTCCTTGGACGAGCGCAGACTGGGCAGCACGCCATTGCGCCCCGACAGCGCGACGCCACCGCCTCCGATCAAGGGAATGGCCTGGCGGATCCAGAAGCTACTGTCGGCACCGGCAATTTGCGGATTTTCGAAAATGGCGTCATAGCCGGTGGCCCGGCCGTCAAACGGGTCGTGGTCACCGGTGGCAAAGATGCCGGTGGCGCGCACGCGCAGCCAGTCGAAATCGCGCGAGATTTCGGCGGCGGCGAATCCAGCCTCTATGCGTTGGGACTGTTGTGCAATGGGGTCGTAGCTGGTGCTGCCCAAGGCCACGTAGCCAGAGGATGTCAGGTTCCAGCGGCCAAAATGGCCATCGCCATTGATGCCGAGGTAGGTAACGTCATAGTCATGGCCGCGCACATCGCCAACAATGGCGGGGCGCATCTGAAAGCCGTTGCGGTCGTAGTAGTCGGCCTGCGAGCCTTCTCGGTTGACGTTGCGCGCAACCGTGAATTGCGTGGTGTGGCCCAGCACGGGCCAATCCTGCCGGTAGACGTTGGCGACAAAGGTGTCGTCGGCGCGCCAGCGTTGCGACAGGTCGTTGAGGCCGGAGTTGGTGTCCTTTTCCAATCGGCGCAGCCAGGCCAGGTTGTACTGCACCCGGTTGCTGTTGCGGTTACCGAACAGGCGAACACCAAAGGCCTGGTCGTTGAACAAAAAGCCCCGAAAGTCGGCGGAAAAGGGCTGGATACCAATGCGCAGGGAGTCGAAATCGTAGTTGTCCGACACGTTGCGCAGATGCATGTCGACGAAGGCTTCCTGCACGCCAAAATGCCTGTCCTTGCGTGTGGTGCCGGTGCGCGGGTCCACGGTCAGGCCACGGACCTCATCCAGTTTGGCGTCGGTGGCGTTGAAGGCACCGGTGAACTTGAATTCATAGTCCGGTGGCTTGAAGGTGGTGTTCCCCTTCACGACCGAGGCACTGACGATCAGCGTTTGCGAGAAAACTGTTTGACGGCCCTGGCCAAAAATATCATTGGATTGCGGCCGCGCCGAGGACTGTGCCCCCACCGGTGTTGGCAGATTGCGCAGCTCCACCACCGTGTCGGACACGGCCCCCAGATTCAAAAACCAGTCCGCTCCCCAACTGCTGAAAGGCTCAAACGGGCGGTCACCCTTGAGGGTGTTCTGGTTGTACGGGTCCCAGCGCTGGTCATGGATTCCCAGCTGTTCAACCAGCCGCCAACGGTCCGGCACCGGCAGACTGACGCGCGGATCGAAGCGCTCGGGTGCGGGGACTTGCCGCGGGTCAATCTCGGGTAGCGTATACGTCAGCGGTGACGATTGCGGCCTGCGCAGCTCGATTTGCGGGCCGTCATCGGGTTTTGCTGCTTCAGTCTGTGCGTCAGCACCATGCATCGTCGCGATGCTGATGATCAGCGCCCATGCGGCCCTACAGGCCGGGCTGCGGCTTAGCGGTGGGATCATAGGCTGGCGCATACGTTTTGCGCATCACTGTCGTTGAACGGCGCCTGCGGGCACTGCACATAGCGCAACTGGCCACCGGGCAATGCCACACTGTCTGCACGCAGGGCAGTCGGCGCATGCCCCAGACCGGTACCCAAAACCCGGGCGGCATTGGCAATGCCCAAAAAGGAAATCATGTCGTCCTGGTCGACACCATCTCCGGATACGCCGACGGCGCCCACCAGTTGCGCGCCACTATTAGTGTTGCGGTACAACGCAAAACCCCCGGGAAAAATTTGCAAACCGTTCTTCAGATTGGGCAAACCAGTGCAGCCGACTGCAGTGCTGCCCAGTGCCGCCGCCGTGATCGCGTTGATAGACAGGTCCAGTTGCAGGCCGACATTGAACGGGCTCCATGACGAGATGGGCTTGGACAATGGTCCATTGGCGGTTGCGGCGATACCGTCAGGGAAGGTGGGGCGCGCCAAGTTGCCAATGCTGCGGGCACTAAAGGCCAGGCCATCGGACAGTGCGCCGGGGCGGTTCAAAAAGCTGCGAAACGCCGAGACATAGGCGCCGATGGACGACGTGGCCACTGGGCTCAAGTAGTTGGCGTCGGGCAAGGCCTGCAGCGCGGCGGCGCTGCTGGTGTTGGAGAAAAACGCTGCGCTGCGGGCTTTTTGCAGCGACACGTCAATGCCAAACACTGGTGCGTCGGGTGTGCGGGCAATGCCCAGGATGTCACCGTTGACCCCGACCACGGACACCGTGACCTGTGCCGCCGAGCCAGACGGCCGGCGAATCTGGGCACGGGCGCGATTGGCAATATCCAATGCGGATGCCAACAATTGTTGTGCTTCTGCCGCGCTGACCAGGCCGTCGGCACTGGCGTGGGGTGGATACAGATTGTTGTTGGCCGCATCCACCAGGATATAGGCACCTTGTGCGGCGAACATTGCCGTATCTTTGCGAATGCCCGAACCGGCTGTTCCAAACGCCACACCGGCGCGCGCAGGCGGGCTGAAATAGCCGTCCACCGCAACCAGACTGCCGGGCAGCGTTGCCAGCGCCAGTGGTGTGGCGCTGGTGGGGCTGGCAACGGCGTCCGAGTAGCGCAGGCTGCGCCCATCGGCGGTAATGCGGTTGGCGGCAATATCGGCAGGCGCTTCAAAGCCGCGCACTGCGGCAATGGCCAATTGCTCGTCCAGATCGTTGTCGATGTCGCGGATGTCCAGGTCCAGCCCGTAGACACCATCGGCAATCACGCCCACACCACCGACCAGTCGCCCGTTCTTGTACAGCGGAAAGCCGCCGGGATCGGCCGACAGACCCAACGGTGCCCGTTTTGGGCCCAGGTCCGCATCTGTTTGCCGGCGCATCAGATCGGAGCACGATAGCTGCGAAAATTGCACCCCAAATAGCGGCCCCGACGGTTGGTTGGCCTCTTGTGGATTGAAGTTTTCCTGCACGATCTGGCTGGCGGTGCGGGTCGAGAACGCATTGCCGGCGCTGGACAAGTAGGCACCGGTCAAGGCCTTGCTGATGGCCGCCAGCGTGCTGGGCAGCACGTCAACCTGTTCCAGACCGCCGCGTACACCACGGCCACTGTCCACGCGAAAAGTAGTTTGCGCGCCGGTCATGCTGAATACCGCCAGCACATTGCCGACCCGGTCGGTGACCGCGATGGTGGCGCGCGCACCCTGCGCTTGTGCCGCCATGACCGCCTGACCTACGATGGCGTGCACCTCGGCGACGGACAGCGCGTCACCAGCACATGCGCCCGAGCAATCCGGAACGGTGGCGCTTGCGCTAGGGCTTGGGCTGGAGCCGCCGCCGCTACCACCGCATGCTGCCAACAACAAGGCGGCGGACCACACCAGCCAGAGTGGACGCCACATCATGGTGCTGTGCCGCCTTTGCTGGACGCGGCAGCCCGCGCTCTTTCTGCGGCAAAGCTGCCGTGTACGGTGGCACTGTGGAAGTCATGGCAACTGCTGCAACGGCTGACAACCTTATCCTGGCGCACCAGATTCATGGTTTCCATGCTGGTGCCGGTGTGGCACTTGCGGCAGGTCGCAATGGGCGGTATCAAAATGTCCGCGCTGGTTTTGGATATCGCGGCAGCGTGACAGGTGCTGCACGGAGCATTGTCATGCTGGGCGTGCGTGAATTTGGACTTGGGAAGCCAGTGGTCGTTGCTCAGCACAGCTTGTACTTTCCAGACAGGCATGGCAACGTCGGTTTTGCTATCGGCCGTGCGCGTGATGGTGTGGCAGGTCTGGCAGGTGCCTTTTGGGTTTTCAAACATGTCCTTGGCCGCTGCCAGTGTCTTGTCGTTCACCCATTGCGCCACCGAACTGCGTGATTGGGTTCCGGCCTGCAATTGCGGACCTTGTAGTAGCGAGTTGATGGTAACCACCTGTGATGGCGCTGGCTCCAGCGCCAAGGATGAAAATATGTCACGCAGGGCGTTGATGACCACGGCTGGTTCTGCATGCGGCACCTGGCGGGTCGGGCTTTGTGCATCGACACCCAGCCGGTGGCACCCCGCACAGGCGGTTTCCATGCGTATCGGTTGGTAGCGTACCTTGGCGCTGTCCAACTGGTGGCAGTTGCGGCATTCCAACACCACGCGTCCCTTGGTTTGCAGTGGGCCAGTAGGACTCTTGATGCCACTGGCTGCCAGATGCAGCGCGTGCGGAAACTTCAGGCCACTGCGCTCTTGCAGATTGGCGTCCTGATCGACCCGCAGGATAGCTTTGGGCTCGACACCAACACGCATCGTCAAGCGGAATTCGGGATGGTCCTTGCCGAAATCGCCGACGTTGGGCAGTATGGTGGCTGGCGCATGCGTCTTGATATTGCCATGGCAGTCCTCACAGCCTCTGGCATCGACTCGTTTCATGCCGTCCTCGCCCTGGTGCTCGCGGTGGCAACTGGCGCAGCGTTGACCGCCAAAGACCTGCGCCTGCAGCGCGATGTAGCTGCCAATGTGTGGGCCAGAGTCCTTGTGGCAGGCGGCGCATGCTGCGTCTTTCACGCGCTGGAATGGCTTGGTGTGGCAGCTTTGGCACTGGTTGGCAATATTTTTGTGGGCGGAAGATATTTCTCCAGGGTTCCACATCACGTCCAGTTTTGTCTCCATCGGTTCGGCCAAGGCCGGGCGGGGTTGGTAGACCTGCCAAAGGGGCAGTGCCAACAGCAGCACCAGGCAAGCCAGAGCGGCCAGCCATGACATCGCACGCACGTTCAACGGCGAGCGGCGCAAACCGCCCGTTGATCGGGTGGTGTCCACGCGTATGGCTTCAACTGGCTTGTGGGTGAAATTAAGCGTCAGTTGCAGTTGCTGGCAATCGGGGCCGTGCAACACGTCGGCAACCACAAACTCGAATGGCCCAATCAGAATGGTTTGCCCGGTGCACAGGCGAATCAAGTCCTGCGGCTCTTCGTTGATCAGTACTGAACCGCCGTTGCCTTCAATGTACAGGTAGCCGTCTTCTGCCCGGTGTATGGTGGCGTGCTCCAAGCGGACTCTGGGGTCGGGAAGGTAAATTTTGCAGGCCGCGGCGCGCCCCATGGTCAGGGTTTCCGCGACGGTCGCACGCGCAATGCGGGATGCAGATTCCCCGGCCTGGGTGGTGTTTTCAACAATGGTGCAGCGAATCATTCCGCTCTACCAGTAAATGAAAACGGAAACAATGTGCGCAACCAACGCCAGCAACAGCGCAATCGCCAGTGGCACGTGCAACAACAGCCACAGTCGCAACTTCGCCGTCAAATAGTGGGCATAGCGTATTTTTTCCACCAGACCCTTGCGTCGTAACATTTGCCCGTAGATCTCGCGGCCCGCGCGTGCGGATGCCGGGTCCAGGTGTTTGTTGAGGCGCTCGATGATGGCAACAGCATGGTCGGTGGGACAGTTCCTGCCAGTCGTGTCCAGCAGGTTTTCCAGTGCCGTGCCTTGCAGACGCGTGTTGTGCGCCGCCTCGAGTATCAGCGTGTTGTATTGGTCCGGCAGTGCAAGGGCCAGACGTTGCGCCTGCGCGTCCAGGTCCTGAAGTTGCAGCATCAGCGACGACAAGGTGGCGTCCCCCATGGTCTCCGTAAGGCGTGACGGGACCCGGTTGAAAACGATCACGCCATAAATCCCGCTGCCAACCACGATCCACAACAAGGCGTAGGCCAGTGAGTGCGTGTTCCAGCCCAGCTCGAAACCGCAATGCAGGGTTGCCAGGATGACCACCGCGCAGCCCAGATATACATGGGCAGACAGCCAACCCTGGGTGCTGGTATTGCCGTCATAGCGCCGCTTGCGAATGCCCAGCCAGGCCAGCCAGATAACCAGAAGGGTCGACACGGTGCCGAAAAAATAGCCCGGCCAGGTGCCGCCGTAGCCCACTTTTCCAGGGTTCTGAAAAGCATACAGGCGGTGCCAGACATAGAAAGCGCCGGCCAAGGCACTGACCCATGTTGCCATCTTGAGATAGTAGAAGCGACGGTACTCCAAGAACCCCTGGTGTTTCATGCTGGTGCCTGATTGACGGTATCGATGAGCGCAACTGGATTGCCACTGTAATCGAAATGGTCAATATTCCCAACCGGGAAGGCAAGGAAAAGTTGCGCCATCTGCAATCGGTTGTTTTTTTGAGCCAATCTTGCCCCCGCCGGGGCCATGCTGCTGATGGGCCATTGGCGTATAGTGGCTCACGATGCGAACCCTGTTTGTCTTTTCGATGCACCTACCGTGACCGAGCCGGCCGCGCCCCAGGTGCCAGAGGTGTCAGAAGTGCCAGCTACCGGTGGCAGTGCCGCCGGTCAGGCGTTTCGCGCCGAGTTGGCCCGCCAGGGGCGGGAAAGCGGGATTCAACCCACTGCCGAAACCCCGGTGCCAGCTCCGGCAAAGCCGGTTGCGCCAAGCACCAGCGGCGAAGCACGCGCTGCCGAGCGGAAAAAAGTCAATGGACGCGCGCGCGTGTTGGTGCCGGGCAGTGAAACGGTGATGGGCAAGATGGTTGACATCTCGTTGACCGGAGCCTGCGTCATGCTCGAGGACATGTTTCCCAGTCGGAAAGTGTGTACCTTGGAATACGATATCTTTCATGCGGGTACCCGCCACGTATTCGTGACGCCGGCGGTGTCGGTGTATGGTGTTCTGGCCAGTGGCAAGGGGTTCAAAGTGGGTTTTCAGTTCGGCCCCATCGGTGAGGCGGCGCGCAAAAGCTTGACTGCGTTGGTGCAGTGAGATGTTGACTGTTTACAAATATTGACAGTGATATGCCAAGCCTAGACGACTCACCAGAAATTGCAGCAGTCGAGAAGGAACTGTCCAGGGCCTGGGAGTTTTTGAGCGGCGAGCGGCGCAGCTTTCAATGTTTGGCAAGCACGACCGATGCGCTGGCGTTTGCCGAATTCAGTTTCTTTATGCCGCTCAATCTCGCCAAGGCGTCCCGGCATGGTGGCGTTGCCGTATTGATGCAGCAGGGCGACGCCATCAAGGTGGCCGCCAATATGTTTGGCGTGGCACGCCGAGAGGTTCAGCAGGCGGATCTGGCCGATGCCTGTGCAGAAGTTTGTAACGTATTTTCAGATTGCCTGACGCAGCATTTCGCTGGCGGCCAGGAGGTGAATATTGGGCTGCCACGGCCTGCCAGCCCTGCGGAATACAAACGCATTGTCGAAAACAGTGTTGTGAGAGCGATTTATCAGGGATGTGCCGGTGAACTTAGTTTGCTGATCGTGTTGTACGATGCCTTCAGTTCACCGTCCTGACGTGAGCCCATGAAAGCACCACCCATATTACTTTCAAAGCCATTGAAGTTTCTGGTTGTCGATGACAGCCGGGCTATTCAGGCCATCATACGACGGGCCATACTGCGCTGCGGTTATGAGCCCGTTGACATCAAGACGGCATTGGATGGTGAGCAGGCGCTGGATATCGTTGAATCCTTTGTACCTGATCTGATCATTACCGACTGGCATATGCCCAAAGTGTCGGGGCTGGAAATGGTGCAGGCGCTGCGCCAAATGGGGCATACCACCATACGGGTTGGCTTTGTCACGACGGAAAAGACCCCGGCCTTGCTGGACCAGGCTATCAGCAACGGCGCCATGTTCATTGTGCACAAGCCCTTCAATGACGAAGAGTTGGGTGCTGCCGTGGTGTCGTCGGTCAAGGACCTGGCAAAACTGTTGGTGCCTGTTGCCGTGGTGCCACAAAAGGCAGACGTTGAGCCGGTGGCCGAGGCGGCCTTGCACAAGCGCTTGCAAGCCACATTGGGGAACATCCCGTTTCGGCTGATACCGCGCGAGCCGATGACAACGGAGAAGTTGACGCCCAACAACCTCCTCGGTTTGTATGTGGGGACCGGTCACAAAGGCGTCTATGCGATAGGCGTCATGGACGGCAATGCCGTGTGCATGGTCGGTGGCGGGGCCATGCGCAAGCTTCCGCCCGAAGTGCGCGCGGCCATGGAGTCCGGCCAACCGGATGAAACCATGTTGGCCAAAGCCAATGAATTCATGCGGTCAGTGGCCCAGTGCCTGACCGAAACAGCGGACCCGGGCCCCATCACGGTATCGCTGGCCAAGGCCAGCATCGTCAAGAACACGTTTGGAAAATTGTCCGAAGTATTGGGTCAGACCGGGAATCGTTCCGATTTTCGTTTTGCGATCCCCGGCTACGGCGAGGGGCGCATGGCATTTTTTGTGATGGCATCATGGCGCTACTCAATGCGGCATTGGCCTTTGTATTTTTTTGCAACCTGGTCTTCATGGTCGGTGCTGCGTACATTCTGATGCGCATCCTGGACACGACCGAGACCAGTCAGATCAACTTGCAACGGGCAGCCAGTTCGGTCATTGAAGTTGGCACGCATATCAAAGTGGTGGTGCGCCGCGCCTTCAATGAAATGGAGCGCAACAACGATGCGCTGGCTGCGCGGGAAAGCTCCAGCGGCCGGGCAGTGTTGGAGCTGTCCAGCCAGATCAAGACCCTGGTCGAGCGCATCAAGACCATCATGGCCAAGCAAGCCAGCGAAAAGAGCCAAACAGCGGATGGTGGGGATGACTCGCAGTTCTACCCCAACGCCGAGGAATTTCGCGCCAAATTGCATGCGGATCTGAATGCTGCGCTGGAGAAAAACAACCAATTGCAGGATGAAATAGACCAAACCAAGTACCGATTGAAAGACGCGTCAACTGCCAATAATGAGTTACGCGAAGAAATCAGCGATGTCAAAGGCGTCAAACAGAGCGTGGTCGACAGTCTGATGCAGCGTACAACCGAGCTGGAGGAACAACTGCAAAAGGCGCGCGAGCGAGCCAAAGCCGCTGAGTTGCATGCCGAATCCAATGCGGTTCAGCTCGATGACATCCGCGCGCAAATCAATGAGCAGACGTTTGAGGGCGGCGTCGACCAGACCGAGCTTATCCAAGGGCAGCAGAATCAGATTGATGCGCTGGCCGCCCGGGAAAAGGAATTGTTGGCCCGCATTGTCCAACTGGAAAGCGCCTTTGCGCGCAACCAGACCGAGAAAAGCTTTATTGAAGAGCGCTTCCTGCAAATGGATGCACAAGGCAGCGCGCACGCGCCGCTGCAACCGCCAAGCGCCACGGACGATTGATCCGCCAGCCATGGGCGTCTGGCCCAGCAATCCGCAGGGCCTTTGGGGCACACCGACTGGTTGCCGGTATAGTCTGTAGTTACTTTACTAATCAACCGGAAGGTGATCATGGTCAAGAAGATTTTGCTCGGGTTAATGGCCGCCATCGTGCTGCTGCTTGTTTTCGCGGCTACGCGACCCGACACGTTTCGCGTTGAGCGCAGCATCACCATCAAGGCTGCGCCCGACAAGGTCTTTGCCCTGCTCAACGATTTTCGCCAATTCCCGAGTTGGTCGCCATGGCAGGACCTGGACCCGGCCATGAAGGTCATCCACAGCGGAGCCACCAGCGGGCAGGGTGCCATTTACGAGTGGGCTGGCAATAGTGCAGTGGGCGCAGGTCGTATGGAGATATTGACGACCGAACCCGCGACGCGTGTCCAAGTGAAGTTGGACTTTTTGCAGCCGTTTGAGGGACATAACACTTCCGAATACACGCTGGCGGCCGCTGGCGATTCCACCACCGTGACCTGGGCCATGTTTGGCCCCAGCCCCTATGTGTCCAAGGTCATGGGCATCTTTGTCAGCATGGACAGCATGATTGGCAAGGACTTTGAACGTGGCCTGGCCAAGCTCAAGGCGGTTGCCGAAAAGTAGGCGCTGCACTGCCAAGCCCCGACTCCCATTCAGCCGGACAGTGCCGCATGCGGCGTCCGGTCAACTATTTTGTTTTTTCACGCGAGATATCCATGCAACCCACGGTTAAACCCCAGAACCCCAATTTTTCGTCAGGCCCATGCAGCAAACGCCCGGGATACAAGGTGGAAGCCTTGCAACTGGATACCTTGGGGCGCTCACACCGCTCCGCCTTGGGCAAAAAAGCCCTGGGTCTGGCGTGTTCCGAGACAGCCCGCATCTTGGGCCTGCCAGCAGGCTACCGGGTCGCAGTCGTGCCCGCATCAGACACCGGGGCTGTGGAAATGGCCATGTGGTCGCTGCTGGGGCCGCGCGGTGTTGATGTGCTGGCCTGGGAGTCGTTTGGCGCAGGCTGGGTGACTGACATCGTCAAGCAACTCAAGCTGCCCAACGTCAACAAACTTGAGGCACCGTATGGCGCCATCGTCGATTTCTCAAAAGTGAATTTTGACAATGACGTCGTGTTCACCTGGAATGGAACGACTTCCGGCGTCAAGGTGCCCAACGGCGACTGGATTGCCGCAGACCGCGCTGGCCTGACCATTTGCGATGCCACCTCGGCCGTGTTCGCCATGGAGTTGCCATGGGACAAACTCGACGTGGTGACCTATTCCTGGCAAAAGGTGCTGGGCGGCGAAGGCGGTCACGGCATGTTGATTCTGAGCCCTCGTGCAGTGGAGCGCCTGGAAAGCTATACACCACCGTGGCCCTTGCCCAAGATTTTCCGCATGACCTCAGGCGGCAAGCTGACTGAGGGACTGTTCCAGGGCGACACTATCAACACGCCGTCCATGCTGTGCGTATCGGACTATCTGGACGCACTGGCCTGGGCCGACCGTATCGGCGGCGTGGCGGCAACCATTGCCCGCAGCGAAGCCAATCTGAAAATCATCAGCGACTTCGTTGCGGCCAATGACTGGATTTCGTTTCTCGCCCAAGATGCTGCGACACGCTCGAACACCAGCGTTTGCCTGACGCTGACCGCCACGGAAGAGCAGGTCAAGAAGATGGTCAAGCTGTTGGATATGCAGGGTGTGGCCTACGACATTGGCGCCTACAAGGACGCGCCGGCTGGACTGCGCATCTGGTGCGGGGCCACGGTTGAGGGGAGTGATCTGCGGGCCTTGCTGCCATGGATCAGCTGGGCCTACGCGCAGGTTACTGCATAACCGGTTGCCCAACGTTCCACTCATGCGCTGGTCGCTGCCTTTCAAGAAAGCCATTCGCACAGCTTTGGTTGGCACGGGGATCAGGCTGCCCGGGCGTTCTGCTCCGTGTCCCCCGCCCGCTCCAGCGGGCTCCTCCTTGACCTGCGCAGAACGCCCAGACAGCCTGCTCCCCTAAGTGGCTTGGTTTGTGCGCCAGCAAGCAGAAAGTGCCGCGAGCCTGGCCAGTAATGTACTGAATCGCGAATTTCGTGTTACACGTTAAAGGAGTCGATCGTCATGTTCAAGGTTCGTACCTACAACCAGATTTCCGTCAAGGGACTGGAGCGCTTTCCACGCCAGCACTTTGAGGTCGGCAGTGACATCGGCCACCCGGATGCGTATTTGCTGCGCAGCCAGAAACTGCAGGGGCTGGAAGTGCCCAAGACATTGCTGGCCGTGGCGCGTGCAGGCGCTGGTGTCAACAACGTGCCGGTAGCGGAGTACAGCAAGTTGGGCATTGTGGTGTTCAACACGCCCGGTGCCAATGCCAATGCGGTCAAGGAACTGGTCATGGCTGGCATGCTATTGGCCACGCGGGGCATCTTGAACGGTTTGTCCTATGTTCAGTCGTTGACGCACATTTCCGATGCGGTAGAAATGGCCCAGTTGCTGGAGAAGGAAAAGGCCAGGTTCTCTGGTGGTGAACTCAAGGGCAAGACGCTGGGCATTGTCGGGCTGGGCGCGATTGGCTCCATGGTGGCCGATATGGCACTGGCCATGGGCATGAAGGTGGTCGGGTTTGATCCGGCCTTGTCCATCGACGCCGCCTGGCGCCTGTCCAACGCCGTGACGCGCATGGAAAATTTGCAGTCCTTGCTGGCCCGTTCGGACTACGTCTCAGTGCATGTGCCGGCTATGGACGCGACCCGCCACATGATCAATGACGATAGCCTGGCTTCGATCAAAAAAGGCGCTGTGCTGTTGAATTTTGCGCGCGAAACCATAGTCGATCCGGCAGCAGTACTGCGTGGCCTGGCCCATGGCCGATTGAGCCGCTATGTCTGTGACTTTCCCGAACCTGCGATGTTGGGGCGCACGGACGTGATTGCGATGCCGCATATCGGCGCCAGCACCGAAGAGTCGGAAGAAAACTGCGCCGTCATGGCTGCCAACCAGATCATGGATTATCTGGAGCATGGCAACATTGCCAACTCGGTCAACTTTCCCGCTGTGGCCATGCCGCGCACGCCGGGCACATGGCGCATTACGTTTGCGAATGACAACGTCTCCGGCGTGTTGGGCAATGTGTTGTCGGTATTGGCCGATCACAGGGTCAATGTCATCGACATGATGAACAAGAGCCGGGCTGAGCTGGCTTTCAACATCATCGACGTTGAGCATGAACCGAACGCGGCAGTGATTGCGGCTATCGAAAGCGCCGCACACGTGATCCGTGTGCGCGTGCTGAGCGCCTAGGTGTTGCCCCCACGGCTGGTAGGAGCCGCCTGGCCGCCCCAAGGCGACGAACGGCCCCCGCGGGGCGCAGAGCCACACGCAGTGGGCGAACGTGGGGGCAACAGCTAGAACGGGCCGTTACTTTCCCGCAGGCGATCCGGAAGACCATCATGGGGGCCACGCTCCCGGGGCGCCAAATCGTGCCAATGCGTGTCGCCTTTTGCGGCATTGCGTTCTGGATGCAACGGGTAGTGGATCTTGTTGTCGTCGCGGTTGGTGTCCCCGACCACCAGCATGCGCACGTCCAAGTCGGTATTGTTGATGAATGTGTGTGCGACACCGGTGCCGGGCACAAAGCCGACCGCGTCACCCGGCTGCAGGCGGTGCAGCACACCGTCCAACCAGCAATCGGGCGTGCCTTCGATGACATAGGCGAATTCTTCCTCCGTGCTTTCGGCATGGGGCCACGAGGTACGCCGACCCGGTGGCACCAGCACGTGGTGAATCCCCAAGCGTGAGAAACCAAAGGTTCGCCCAAACGGCGACCCGATCGCCAGCAACTCGGCGCTGCCCGGGTAGTGCGCCGTGTCGGGCTCTTGTATGTCTTTCCAATGTTGAATGCTGGCGGGGCGTTTCATGGATGTACTCCTCAAAAATCTACTGCTCAGGGCTTGATGGCGTTGGTGACAGGCAATGCAATGGTGACCACGGTAGCACCCGCGCGGCTGTCGAGATGGATCGCAGCGCCAATGGCCTGCGCCCGCTCCGCCATCGATGCCAAGCCTTTGCGCCTGGGCTGCGTGGTGTCGAAGCCGCGACCATTGTCGCAAATCCGAATGCACACGCCAGTTGCACCGCTTGGGTTTTCCTGTGGCGTGGCTTCAATACGCATGATGCTGGCATGTGCATGTTGCATGACATTGGAAAACACCTCAAAAATAATATATTGCAACTGGCGCATGGCGCCTGCATCGAGTTGTGGCACATTCGGCAGCGTGCGCACAGCCCATTCCAATGCCAGCCCCATGCTGCCGAACCGGGGCTCCAAACGGTAGCGCAGGTTGGCGAGCAAGGCCGCAACGTCGCCCGGCGGAAGATTCAAAGCATCGATAGACAGTTTGAGTTGGTCCAATGAATCCTGCAGCGTCAGCAATATTTCATCGTGGTTGGTTGGTGCGGATTGCAGTTGCCGAATGGCAGAGCTGATGTGGGCGCCAACACCATCGTGCATGTCCCGCAGTATGCGGGCGCGCTCCTGCACGCGTTCCTGTTCGCGCGCAATCAATTCCATGCGCTGGTAGCTGCTGGACAGTTCACGTTCTTTATCCGCGACCCGCAGTGATAGCGTATCGAGCATGTCGCGCACGCGCAGGTTGGCACGCCGAAAACGTGCAATGGCAATGGCACCCAGGGCCAAACCAAACAGAGTCGCCGAGTAGCGCAAATAGACGTGGCTGCCAAACGGGTCACCAATACGCATCACATAGAAATCATGCAGACCCACCGGAACATTGACCACGAAGGCCAGCGCAATGACACGTTGCATGGCATTGCCACCGCGCACGGCTTTCAGTACGAACATCACCGTCGATGGAATGAAAACGATGGAAAAACTGGCTTGCCAAATGGTAACCAGCAGCGGAGCAGGTTGTGTGACGGCGGTAAAGGCGACGATGGGGCACAACAAAAAAAGCAGCAACAGAAAGTAGCGTGCGGCGCGACTGGCGGGGTGATGTGCCCAACCGGCCATCGTGTGGCAGAACATCAGCAGTGAACCAATCCAGACCCCTAACGCCATATTGGTTGCGACATACCACCACTGCCAAGGCAGCGGTGGATGCTCGATCAGATTGTCGGCAATGAAAAATGCCCAGGAAAATTCAGCCAGCGCCGCAAACAGGTACAGCCGGTCACGCCGCCCGCGGCGATCGGCACGTGGATCGGTTTGCGAAACCCACAGCAACAATGAGAATGTGCCGACGATGAGGCTGAAGACGGTGAGCACGCCGTAGCCCCCCACACGCAGGGCAAATTCCCGCTGGAAAATGGGTTCCAGATCCTTTTGCGGCCCCACCCACACAATGGGCATGCCGGATCTGCGGCCACTTTCAGAGTGGATGGTCACCTCCAGTTGGTTGCTTGCCAGCAATACACCGGTTGGAATGTGGATCAGTCTCGGAATCTTGGCATAGTCACCTGAGTCTGCGTCCGCCACAACACCGTTTTGCTCCAACACCACGCCATTTATTTTGACTTGGTAGGCGTTACCGAGTCGGTCGAAATACAGTGTCCATGGTTCAGCACTGGTAGGCGGTCCATCAAAACCAAGCGCAAAGCGACCAAGGCCCGACGTGCCTGCATGGTGAAAGTCCCAACCGTAGGGCAGTCGCACATCGCTAAACGATGTCTCTCCATGGATGGTTAATTCGACGCGGGCCTGATCCAACACGTGCACCGTGGCTGGCGGCGCGACCGGTGTGCACCCGTACAGCAGGCACAGCAAGCCGGCCAAAAATATTCGCAATAGGGCCATCGCAGAAAAGGATCAACTGACCTGGCTTAAGGGATATCAACCCGGCCGTCGGCATGTCGCGCAAATCGACCTTGGCCCCGCGGGTGTACCGGGTCTATGGTAGCCCATGGCCAACCGCCAAATGCGCTTGCCTGGTAGTCGGCATAGGCCTGGCGAATTTCGGCCTGGGAGTTCATCACAAAGGGCCCGTATTGGACTACCGGCTCACCAATCGGGCGACCCTGCAGAATCAGGATATCCGTGGCATCTGCGCCATTGCACAGGTCGACTGTTTGCGTCGCGGCAAGTTCCACGGCGCTGCCCGGCGCTACCGATTGTCCGGCAATGGTCAAAGTGCTGCCTTTGAAAAAATACAACATGCGCCGTGTGTGTGGGCCCGTGGCGTGCGGCAATGTATAGCACGCGCCCGGCTCCATGGTGATGGTCCAGATGGCTAGGTCCGACCCGCTGTCAGCGGCCCACGAGTCCGGCGGCGGTGGCAAACCTTTTGCGTCACCCAGCGTGCCGGCAATGCACAGGATTTCGGTCGCCTTGCCCAGTGCATCCGATGTGCGACTGCGGGGAATATTTTCATGCCAGAACATCGTGAAATGCGGTGCCACCATCTTGCTCCTGGCTGGCAGGTTGAGCCAGATCTGGAACAGTTCCAGTGGATTGTCTTGTTCGGTATGCAACAGCGGGAACATTTCGCTGTGCACCACGCCCTGGCCAGCCGTCAGCCACTGCACGTCACCAGCGCCAAAACGGGCGGTGGCGCCCAGCGAGTCGGAGTGGTCTATGAGACCTTGGCGGGTGATGGTTACGGTCTCGAAACCGCGGTGCGGGTGCGAGGGAAAGCCGGGTACCGAGCGCCCGTGGTACATATTCCAGCCATCTTTGCCGCCAAAGTCCTGGCCGAGATTGCGCCCCAACAGGGGCGCTGCAGGACCCATGTCGGCGTTGCCGCGCGGATAGGCGTCGTTGTGGTGCACACAAAACAGGAAGGGGTCCATGGTTTGCCATGGGAAGCCCAGGGCGTTGATGCTGAGTATGGGGGCTGAGTGCATGGGCCATATTCTCACTGTTTTGGCGAATTGCCTGCCGCGCAAGGGCATGTCGCCAGCCTGCCACTAAGATACTGGTGTTGCAAACTTCGGCGCCCACACTTTTGTCCTCCACCTTGATTGCCAGTTGTCGCTCAATGGCTGGGCGCATGTTGCTTGCGCTTATCGCAGTTTCTGCGGTTTGGGTGCTGGATCTGTGGCAACGCCCCATAGGTTCCGGGGCGCCAGACGCGGTATGGCCAACATCGCTGCAGGTTCCGGACCTGACCGCACTGCAGGTGGTAGACCGCGGCCCCATCCCCATGCCCGCCGCGATGGCGGCTGCACACGCCAGCAGTTTGCTGGCGATGCCAAGGCAACATGCTGCCGAGCTGACTGTGTTCTGGTTTTCTGGCGACCGCGAGAGTGGTGCCAATGTGCAAATTGCGGCATCACAATTCCTGCGATCCACCGGGCAATGGACACCGGCCCGCTTTGTCGTCAACCGATTTGTTATGGGGGAAATGCTTGGTTTTGGGCTGCGCCGCCTTGGCAATCCGGTGGCCTGGCTGGATGGCCAGGGCCGCATCAATTTGTTTGTGGTGGCTACGGGTGGCGGTGGTTGGGCCGCGTCGCGTGTGTTGCACCTGCGCCAAAGCAGCGTCGGCAATGGATTGTCGGAACTGGAGTTTGCGCCACTGCGTGTGTTGCCATTGTCCTGGCTATGGAACACCAGTTTTCTGGTGCGCAATGCGCCCTTGCCGCTGGCCGATGGTGGCATGGTGCTACCGGTGCATTTTGAACTGGGCATCAAATACCCAGCCGCACTGCGCTTTGACCACGACGCAAATTTCCTGGGCATGGTGCGTTTGTCGCAGCGCAATTACCTGTTGCAGCCCAGCCTGGTGATGCAGTCGCCCAAACAATGGCTGGCTCTGATGCGTGACGAACGCCCGCACGGCAAAATTGGCGTGGCGCGCAGCGACGATGCGGGCCAACATTGGAACGATCAACCGGATTTGTCGTTGGACAACCCGGACGCCGCGGTGGCGGGGCTGGGGCTGGCGCCGGGCCAGATGCTGTTGGCCCACAACTCGTCCATTGCCTCGCGCGGGACACTGGACCTGAGCCGCTCGACCGACGGTCGAAATTGGCAGCGGGTGCAGACCTTGGAACGCGGTGCCCCGGATGATGAATTTTCTTACCCCGCCTTGCAGTGGCTGGACGGCAGTTTGTGGGTCAGTTACACGGTGGATCGGCATCGCATCGCCTGGCAAAGGCTGCAGCTGCCGGGTTCCAGCACGGGGGGCAAGCGATGAGCTTGCATTGGGGTGGCGTCCTCACACAGTGGCTGGCTAGCGATGCTGCGCTGTTGCCGTCAGAGGTTGCAGCGTACCTAAATCTGCGGTTGGGCTGGAGTGTAGTGTTGGCTTGGCTTTGCGTGGTCATTGTTGTGCGGTACGGGCCCGTATCGAAAACCCCGTCTTGGCGCCGACATGGCGTTGCGCTGTTGGCGGCGACGTCGGCAGGGCTGCCCGGCTCGTATGGCAGCGCTTATTGGTTGGGGTTGGTTTTTCAAACCCCCAGCACCATGGCGGTGATGTTGTGTGGACTATTGCTGTGGCAGCAGTTGCGCCCAGCCCCTGTTCACCCATCGGGAGACGCTGTCGGCAAGCAAGGCGCAGACCGGGCGATCCTGGCGTGGGCTGGCATGGCCCTGTTGTTAGGCTGGGCCTTGTTGCTGGATAGTTTTGCGCTGCTGCCCGTGCAGTTGTATGCCTGCGGCTTCAGCCCCATTGTGTCGGGCCTGGTTCTGTTGTTTCTGCTGCTGCCCTGGGTCGTGGCGCCCAGTCCAGCGCCCAGCAGGATCCCGCGGTTTGGCGCCTGTCTGGCGCTTGTGTGCCTGTTGGTGTTTGTCGTCTGGCGTCTACCCACCGGCAACGTATGGGATGCCGTTCTGGACCCATTGCTTTGGCTGGCTTTGCAGGCGCACCTGCTGCGGGCCGCATGGCGGCGCAAGCGATCAGCGCTGCGCCGTCTCACGGGCGCGTAGCGTTGCCAATTCGGTTTCCAATTGACTGATGCGTTCATCGCGTGCAGCCAGAACGCGTTGAACATCAGCGGCCTCCAGCCGCACGGGAATATGCTGCGGGCAGTTGGCGTCCCATGCCGATACCGTGAAGACGATGACTTGTTCACCGCGCGCTTTGTAATCGTCTGGCATGAGTTGTGCCATCAACGATGCGTTAGCCTCGACCACATGCGCCTCACCCCAGATCTTGATGCGTTGACGCTGGGCGTAATCCATCAGAAACAGATGGGCTTTTGGGTTCTCAGCCAGATTGCCGCTGCTGATGTATTGGCGGTTGCCAGAAAAATCGACAAAGGCCAGGCGCTTGGCATCAAGCACGCGCAGGAAGCCGGCCGGACCACCGCGGTGCTGGATATAGGGTTGACCCTGTGCATTGGCGGTTGCCAGGTAGATGCTGGTCTGCCTGGCAATGAAGTCCTCCAGTTCAGGCGTGATGTCGGTCTGCCAGCCGGCGCCCTGTTCCATGCGCGCGTAGGCATGGCGCGAGCCTTTGCGCGCCTGAATGGCCTTGACCGCGGGGGTAAAGGCGATGTCACTGGGATAGGCGAATACATGCATGGAAGACCTTTTTCATAAACCAAAACCCTAGCGTGCGCGCAACGCGTTTGGCTACACGCGTTCGCGTTGCGAGCCCCTGGCTGAGTCAGCGGATAAAACAGCCGGGGAATCAGGGCGGATCAGGCAGCCAGTTTGGCGCTGATCTTGGGAAAGTCGATATCGGTGTGCCCGACGTTATTGACATAGTTCGTCAACACATTGAGGGCCACATTGACCACGATTTCCACAACCGCGCCTTCGTCAAACCCGGCCAGGCGCACGGCGGCCAAATCAGCGTCCGATACATTTCCGCGGCTCTTTGCCACTTGCAGCGCAAAGCGCAGTGCGGCATCGGAACGTGCATCCTGCGAATGGCCATCGCGCGCGGCGCTCAGTTCGGTGTCACTCAGTTTGGCCACGTTGCGACCCAGGTAGTCGTGGGCCGACAGGCAGTAGTCGCAGCCGTTGTATTCGGCAATCGCCAGGGCGATCTGCTCGCGCAGAGGGGCAGACAGCTTGCCTTTGCCGACGGCGCCGTTGAGCGACAAATAGCCTTCCAGGGCCGCCGGGCTGTGGCCGACGAGCCGCATCAAATTGGGCGTAACGCCCAACTGTTTTTGCACGGCCGCCAACAGGGGCTTGGACGCGTCAAGAGTTTGCTCGGCGCTGGGGATGCTGATACGGGACATGGTTATTTCCTTAAGTTCGGTTGCTGATATTCGTTGCGTCTGCAGCGAATGGATGAACTGTATTCACATTGGTAAAGATATAGAATCACCATTGATTCAAATTCACTCTTCCGATAAAAGGAATAATGTGGACCGTTTTCACCTGATGACAGTGTTCGCCGCAGTGGTGGACACGCAGGGGTTCGCCGGTGCGGCGCGTAAATTGGCAATCTCGCCGCCCGCAGTGACGCGGGCAATAAATGAGCTGGAAGGCCATCTGGGCTTGCGCCTGTTGACCCGTACGACCCGTACAGTGCGGGTCACCGACGCCGGCGCGCGCTATGCGCAGGACTGCAAGCGCATCCTTGCGGAAATGGCCGAGGCTGATGAATCGGTAACCGGCCAGCACGTGGCGCCACGGGGACGGCTAACGCTGACGGCTCCCGTGCTATTTGGCGGCCTGTTTGTCACGCCTGTGGTTACGGAATATTTGCAGCGCTACCCTGAGGTCAGCGCCTCGTGCCTGTTTTTGGATCGCTTGGTGAATCTGGTGGACGAAGGGGTGGATGTCGCCATACGCATTGGCGAGTTGCCGGACTCCACACTGCAGGCCATTCGCGTCGGTCAGGTACGCCAGGTCATTTGCGCATCACCCACCTATCTAGCCGCGCATGGCACCCCGCAGAAACCGGACGATCTGCATGACCACGCCATCGTGTCCGCCAGCAGTGTCACACCGAATCCGGAATGGCGGTTGGTTGAGGATGGTGTTGCGCGCGCCGTGCGCCTGCCAGCGCGGCTGACGACCACCACCAACGATTCGGCGTTGGCCGCTGCAGTCAGTGGGTTCGGCATCACGCGGCTGTTGTCCTACCAGGTGGCGGAGCATGTGCGCGGCGGCCGTTTGCAAGCGGTGATGACGGCGTATGAACCCGTGCCGTTGCCGGTGCATGTGGTGCACCGCGAAGGGCGCCAGGCGTCGCAGCGCGTGCGGGCGTTTATCGACCTGGCGGTTGAGCGGCTTCAGGCGGAGCCAGCGGTGCAATAGTGCCGGGGTGCTGCCGGGTTACCAGCCATTCGCTGCGGAACAACCACTGCTGGGGATACCACAGGTTGTCAAACGTGACCTCGCCCTCTTTGTGTCGGCTCTTCACATGCCAGCGCGTACCCAGCAGCTTGCAATTGGGTAGGCAAGCAGGCTGTGGTTGCGACAAGCTGTCCTGCAGCCAAACCACGGCATCAAATTGGTCCAGCAAAAAATCCAGCCGCTCTTTGGCAGGCAACTCGGGTTTCAGTGCGCCGGTGTTGCGGCCTTCTGCGTCATAGGGTGTCATGCGGGCTCCGGGCAGCACGAAGTGAAAGCGCTCGAACTGACCAGTGAATCCATTGGGCACGGCGACGCGTTGGCCCACGAGTTGCGCCTTGATGCCAGGGCTGTAGTCAACTTCGTCATTGCTCAGTGGCTGCACCATCAAGCCGAATGTGGCGTAGACCGCCAACACCGCAGCCAAGGTGGCTGGTTTGCACCAGTCGCGCTTGATCAAGCCACTGGCGATTATCAGCAGGCCGAAACCAGCTGCGGTCCAAGCCATGGCGAACTGCGTGAAAGTGGCAATGTGCATATCGAACATCACCCACGCCACGCGCGCCAGCATGACCAGCGCTGGCGCCGCAAAAGCCAGGGTTGTCCAGAACCAGATGCGGGGAATCTTTTCCCAGGCCAAGGCCATGACAATGGCCAGGGCTGGCATGGCCGGAATCAGGTAGCGTTCGGAGCGCTGGCTGGGTATCGTGAACACGATCAGCCAGACTGCCAACCAAGCCAGCAGTATCCACAGGGCCGGGGTCAACAGCGCATAGGTTTTGCGTTGAAACGCGGGTTTCAATCCAGCCCACCCCAGGCCCAGCACCGTAAAGATCAACAGGCCGGCGTTGATCGGATAGGCCAACAACTGGGTCCACATGGGGTAGGCACCAAACAATGCAGCATGCCAGTAGCCTTGGGTGTTGGACATTTTGCCGGCGTTCTCGGCCAATACAAATTCCTGCCATACCGAGGCCGGGTCGGGGTCCAGCACGAACCACAGCGCAAATATGCCAAGCCCCAACAGGGTGCTCCAGGCCAGGCCGACCGCGCTGCGCCAGACCATGGACCAACTGGGGTGTGAGGCACTACTGAGCAACCACGCGCACCAGAGCGCCGCCGCTGTCGGTGCCAACAGGGCAAACGACTTGTAAGCCGAACCCAGGCCCATCGCCAGGCCCATCAGTGTGTATGTCATCCAGTTCATGCCGCTGGTATCGGTGCCTGGCCTGTCGCGCAGCCGTAGCCACAGAATCCACCACATTGGCAGCGCCAACCAAAAGGTCTCCGGTGCCGACGTCAGGTAGGCACGCCCATAGCGAAAAGTCGAAAAATACAGCAGATACAAGGCCGCCGCCAGACAAGCGGTACGCACGCGCCCACTGATACGGTGGGCAAAAAAAGTCAGCAACAAGGTGGTCAACAAGGTGTAGACCACGCTGGGCAGACGCAGCGCGAACAAACTCCAATGCTGGCTCCAGTGGCCCGCCGCGATGGCCTGCCAGAATAGCAGCGGCGGCTTGGTATTGCGCGTGTCTACGATTTCGGACTGCAGCGGCAACCAGTGGCCGGACTCTGCCGTCATGCGCGCAATATGGATGTAGACCATTTCGTCGCCATTGGTGGGGGCGAAGGAGCTATCCAGCCCGGCAATGTAGACGAGCGCCGCTGCCACGACCAATGCCAGCCAGAGCCAGGGTAGGGCGGTGCGAGCCTGGCGCATACCCGTCACTCTTGCTGGCGTTTGAAGGTCCAGCGGTCGTTGGCCAGAAAGTTGCTCACGCTGGCGGCCAGAATGGCGATGACATTGGCCAAGCGGTAGTCTATGGTGTTGGACAGCAACAGCGTCATGGCATATTGCAAGC
>FTFO01000225.1_pt1 | contig 22172 bp, 21 predicted proteins | sample 1640461 | NCBI WGS metagenome assembly FTFO01 (sample SAMEA3914814, study PRJEB12502) | metagenome | biome: forest; material: soil | place: USA | collected 2011-09-16 | depth 0.1 m
ATGAGGAAACCACTGACTGGAGAGCCGTGTGCGGGAGAACTGCACGCACGGTTCGGAGGGAGGGGAGGCGCTGGCCTTCTCTACCCCTATCTTGACCTCGCTGCGACGTGCGCACCCACCCTGCTGCTGCGAACGACGTTTTTGGGCGACTGCGAAGTCCTGTGCTCACCTTTAGAAGTTTTGATCGCGCTCAAAAGTAGGCTGACGAATTTCCCACTGGACACCGTCCGCCATCGGCTCCTGAAGACGCTTAGCGGTCACCCAAATCGCCAGGCAGCGGACATTCAAACCTTCTGATATACAGCCTCAACGTTGGCCGTGAATGAGCCGCAACAGCGCACTCAGCATTGAAAAATGGCGACCACGCTGGTCGCCGTTGTGAGTCCATTCGACGAACCCGTTATGTCTAGTTGTCTGGCTTCTCCGCATGCTTGGAACGTCCAACGTGGCTCTGTAGTCGGATTACAGCGAATAAAGCAATGAACGCCAGCGCCGCAGGGCTGCCGTCGTGAGGCGAAGTCGCGAACACCATCTGAGCAAAGAGGGCAATAATCGCCGCGAACACAAGTTGGCCAACTACTACGAGCACTGGCACTCCTTGAACTGAGCTATTTCTGAAAGAGGCCAGTCCCCTTGACGGAGGGGTTAGGCATCGCGGGGCATGCGGAGACGGTTCGATCAGCGAGACTCATTTGGATGCGCGTGAAAGGAGTGAAGCCTCGACTGCATAGACTTGGCCTCGAACGACGGCCGTCTTTCCAGGTGCCGAAAGAGACGTGACGATCTTCTCGTAGTCTGAGCAAACCTGGAAGGCAGAGACTCGCTCGTCTTGAAGATAATTTTCGACAATCAACTGCGTCGTAGTCGCATTGATGCGGTCTCGCGCTTCGGAATCACCGATAGCGAACGCCGATGCATATGCCGTTGCCGCCTTACTTACCGTGCGGTCGACTAGCGAGATGAGATCTTGGTTCTTCGTTGACCAAGCGTTGAACACTTCACCCATAGGTTGTGCGAGCTGTGGAACACGCTGCGAGCAATGCTGGAGTAGGACGCTCGGAATCAAACGCCAGGCGTTGGCTGGGCCCAAGGAGTCAGCAACAAAGCCTAGTCGGTCGGTCACCGCCTCGCCAGCGAAAGCCGATACGACGAGTGTTGCAGCCAATGCGACGACCGCCGACTTCAATGTATTCATGTGATTCCTAACGCAATGGCCAGAGACACAAAAAGCGCGCTATAAATTGGGCTCTGCTCCATAAGTTGGCCATCAAATCCTCCTGAATGTGGCTTGCAGCCTCGCTGCGGGCATTTTTACCACCTAATTGAACGTATCTCGATATTCTTGCAGAAGAGACGATTAGCCAGGACGATTCTGGGCCTGGTGGACAGCTAAGGCAAATTGGACAAAGGTAACCTATGTCCGCTGCACCTGGGGCAGCTATTGAGCCCCAAAGCGGTCAGCTGAGCCGAAATGTGCATGGTCGCCTCAACTGCTCGCCTATTTTGAAAACATGTCTTTTTGCCAATTGTTGACGAGCGGGTTGTGCTCTGGCGATGTGAAGCTTTCACTGGTGGGCGCTTCGATGATTCTCTGAAGGTCATCGCGGTTGCCTCCCGTCTTGAATATTTGTCCCCGACCTGGCCTGACAGAGGAACTCCAACCGACAATAACCAGATAGCGCTCATTCTCGGGAAGAGACACAGCCTCTTGAAGAAGCCAAGACGCAAGTTGTTGCACTAGCGTCCACGCGAAAGAAATTGTCTCGGTGGGTGTTTCTTTGGCGACCATCGTGGCAGCGACTGCCGTGCCGTAGCATTCCAGATGCGATAGCCAGAGCCTGTTAAGGACTGCCTCGCTTCCAAATTCCGACTTCAGTGCAATCTCGTTCATTGTGGGCTAGCCTAACTCCGAGCAATCAGGAAGTTTTTCTCTGAAATTGGAGGGCAACACCGACTGGCTGCTTCGCTGCATCAGAGTCAATCGCGTCGCTCCGAAGTGGCCATTGACTGATAGTAGCTTGAAACGGCGCTGCTTTGCCGGAGGTGAGACGAAACATCTACGGCATTTCGGCTGTCGCGCAATGTGTTTGTTGGCCCCGCGATTGAGTCTATCAAACGTACTTGAGAACTGGGTTTTGTACCCGAGTGCGAACACCAAACACGTCACCCCGGCTGGTGGATTGGGTGTCCGGGCGTCGGCTCCATTCGCCGTTGCTACAGAAAGGGCGTGTCTAAAAAGTAGTTGACGCAGGGGTGTAGGCATGCCAAGAACAGCCGCCGGCGAGCGTGAGCCAGAGAACGGATGCCCGGTCCGCCAGCCACCCAAACCTGTAGGCATCCCCAGCGGCAACACTTATGTACTGGTCTCGTCCAGCGCCGAATCATCCAAATGACGTGTGTCTGACCAACCCACCAAGCTCAGCCCATCCGGCGTCCACAGCAGACGGTTGATCGCAGCATTGCCCAGTTCCCAGGTGCGGGGGGATTCGATGTCCTGGCGGGTGGCCAGGCGGTATAGCGCGTCCATGACACCGCCATGGGCCACGAGCACGATTTGCGAACCGATGTGTTGGCTGGCCAGCACGTCGACAGTGCGGGCGACGCGATCGCGCACTTGCGACAAGGTTTCACCGCCATGCGGCGCAAAGTGCGGATCGCGCTGGCGCCAGCGGCGTGATTCTTCGGGCCAGCCGGTCGCAATCTGCGCATAGGTTTGCCCTTCAAAAATGCCAAAGCCGCGCTCGCGCAAACCGGTGTGCAGGTGTACCTGGCGTGCCGCTGCATTGCTGACCCGGTCGGCAATGGCCTGTGCGGTGGCGCGGGCACGCGACAGGTCGCTGGCGTAGATGGCGGCAATATCCTCGTCGGCCAAGGCCTCGGCGGCTCGTTGCGCCTGCCACTGGCCGCGCTCGTTCAGGCCGATGTCCAGATGGCCCTGCAAGCGTGTGGCTACGTTCCAGGCGGTTTCGCCGTGGCGGATGGCAATGATGCGCGTGGCGCCCGTCATCATTGTTGGATCATCCCTCATGCCATGACGACCTGCAGGCCGGGCAGGCCTGACAGGGCTGGTGCAACGGGCGCTTCATGGTCAAAGGCCTTGTCGCCATCGGCGTCTGGCACGCCAGTAGCCTTAATGGACTTGAAGTCGTGCTTGCGGTGGTCCATCAAATGCGAGGGCACGACATTTTGCAGCGCGGTGAACATGGTTTCGGTGCGGCCGGGGTATTGCTTTTCCCAGTCGCGCAGCATGTTGCCGATTTGCTTGCGCTGCAGGTGTTCCTGGCTGCCGCACAGATTGCACGGAATGATGGGGAACTGGCGGTGTTCGGCCCAGCGGATCAAATCCTTTTCGGCCACATTGGCCAGCGGGCGGATCACGATGTGGCCGCCGTCGTCGCTGACCAGCTTAGCTGGCATGCCCTTGAGCTTGCCGCCAAAGAACATGTTCAGGAAAAAGGTCTGCAGCATGTCGTCGCGGTGGTGGCCGAGCGCGATCTTGGTGATCTTCAACTCATCAGCGACCCGGTACAAAATCCCCCGGCGCAGGCGGCTGCACAGGCTGCACATGGTCTTGCCTTCGGCGACGACCTTTTTGACGATGCTGTAGGTGTCTTGCGTCTCGATGTGAAACGGCACGCCCAGGCTTTTCAGGTATTCGGGCAGGATGTGGTCTGGAAAACCAGGCTGCTTCTGGTCCAGGTTGACGGCAATCAGCTCAAAGTTGATGGGCGCACGGGCTTGCAGCTTCATCAGGATGTCGAGCATGCCAAAGCTGTCCTTGCCACCGGACAGGCACACCATGACGCGGTCGCCTTCTTCAATCATGTTGAAGTCGATGATGGCCTGGCCAACCTGGCGGCACAGGCGTTTTTCCAGTTTGTTGGTCTCGTAGGCGGCGCGTTTCTCAGCGTCCCGCTCGCCCTTGATGGCATCGGCGGCGGCGTCGGCTGCGGAGGCCAACTCGTTTTCAATCATGACTGCGCTCATAGACTTCTTTCTTCCAATACGGTAGGCAACGGAGTCGGAACTCCAGATGCGCCAAGACGACATTTTCCAACAACTGGCCGCTGCATGGTGGAGGGGTGCCTCCAAAACCCCTGGCTCACCACTGGCCGGCTTCGACCCGAATGGCCACTTCGCAGTCGTCAAAAATCTCCAGTTTGGCGATTTTGACGCGTACGCCCAGCACGCCAGGCAGTTGCATCAGGCGGTGGGACAGCTTGCCAATCAGGCTTTCCAACAGGTTCACATGCACGGCTGTGCATTCATTGATGATGATCTGGCGCACCTTGCGGTAGTCCAGCACATGGTGGATATCGTCGTCATGCGGCAGCAGCGGTTGTGCCCCCAGGCTGAGTTCGGCGTCCACCTGAATGGGCTGGGGTGCGGTTTTTTCTGAATCCAGAATCCCAAGGTTGGCGTTGAAGCGCAGGCCGGTGAGGGTCAGAATTTGGGTTCCCGTGGTGTGTTGCATGGGTGGTGGGGCTTTCACATCAGGGAGAAATCGCGCTCAAAGCGCATCAGGTGCTGGCCGCCATCCACCAGCAGGGTGGTGCCGGTGATGGACTGGTTTTGCAAGGCAAACAACACGGTGGCGGCCACATCGTGCGGGGTCGACGAGCGGCCCAGCGGCGCGAGCTTGTGCAGTGCCTCAAACTTTGCATCGCTGAGCAGGTGGCTGGTCAGCGTCAGGCCCGGCGCCACGCCCACTACCCGCACCAGTGGGCTTAAGCCCAGTGCCAACATGGTATTGGCCGCTTCCAAAGCGGCTTTGGACAGTGTGTAGCTGAAGAAATCGGGGTTTTGGTTCCACAGCTTCTGGTCCAGCAGGTTCACCACGGCGCCCGTTGCCGTCAATGCCGGGGTTGCGGCCTGGCGTTGCGCAACGTGGGTATGCAGTGCCTGCGCCAGCAAAATGGCGGCGCCGGCGTTGCTACGCAGGTGCTTTTCCATCGCGGCAAAGCTGAAGCTGGCGCTGGTGTCGTGTTCGAACGTGGAGGCGCTATTGACCACAGCGTCTATGTGGCCATACGCGTGCAGCACCGTTGGCAACAGCGCACGCACCGCGTCTTCATCATCCAGATCGCAGCGAAACGTGGTGGCGCCAGCCGTCACTTGGGCACAATCCGCGGCGGTTTTGACCGCGTCTTCTGCCGAATCCCGGTAATGCACCGCCACCCGCCAGCCCGCACCAGCCAAGGCCAAGGCGATCTCGCGCCCCAGGCGGCGTGCCGCGCCCGTTACCAGAACGGTCGGTACCAGCGAAGGGTTTGCGGGGGAAAGAGGCATGGGAAGACCGTTTGGCCTGAAATGACAAGGACTGTGATTTTAACGGGCAGCCCGTTTTCCTGGTTCACAATACGCCCGCCGACCGGTGTAACAGGGCTGGCGGCACAATACGAGCCGGGATTTCTCCCGAAAAGGCACATACTGCATGAAATGGATACTGCGCTTTGGCGCTTTGATGGCCCTGCTGGTCGTGGGACTGGTGGCCTATATGGGGCTGGTACTGGCCCCCACCCTGCCAGCACTGGATGTTTTGACGGACTACCGGCCCAAGTTGCCGTTGCAAATCTACACCGCAGACAACGTGCTGATCGGCGAGTTTGGCCAGGAGCACCGCGACTTTGTGTCCATCCAGGAAATGCCCATCGTGCTGAAGAATGCGCTCGTGGCCATTGAGGATGAGCGCTTCTATAGCCACCCCGGAGTCGATGTCAAAGGCGTGTTGCGGGCATTGCTGTCGGATGTGACCGGTGGCGTCAAACAAGGCGGCTCTACGATCACCATGCAGGTGGCGCGCAATTTCTTCTTGACACAAGAGCGCTCGCTGCCACGCAAACTCAAAGAGAGCATGCTGGCCTACCGCATTGAAAAGGCACTGAGCAAGGACCAGATTCTGGAGCTGTACATGAACCAGATCTATCTGGGTGAGCGCAGCTACGGTTTTTCCAGCGCGGCGCGAGCCTATTTCGGCAAGCCACTCAAAGAGTTGACCTTGGCACAGTCGGCGATGTTGGCCGGGTTGCCGCAGAACCCGTCGAACCACAATCCGGCGGTCAATCCGGAGCGCGCCAAGCAACGCCAGCTGCTGGTGCTCAAGAGCATGCTACGCCAGGAGTTGATCACCCAGGCGCAATTCACGCAGGCCAGCGCCGAGCCGCTGCATATCAACGAGGGCCCTGCCATCCAGACGCACGGCGCATTTGTCGCCGAAATGGTGCGCCAGACCGTGGTGGCGCAGTATGGCGAGGCTGCCTACACCATGGGCCTGAAAGTTACCACCACCATCAACCAGGCCGAACAGTTGGCGGCTTACCAGTCGGTGCGGCGCAATGTGCTGGCCTATGACCAGCGCCACGGCTTCCGCGGGCCAGAGGCCTTTGCCGAATTGCCAACGGACGAAGACGCGCGCGATGACGTGATGGACAGCTTGCTGCAAGCCCACCCGGCCAGTGATGGCCTGCTGCCTGCGGTGGTGACCGAAGTGGCGGGTAAATCGCTGAAAGCCGAATTGGCCTCGGGCGAGAGTATTCAGATCAGCGGTGAAGGCCTGGGCTTTGCGGCCAGCGCATTGCAGGCAAATGCGGCCAAGGCCATTCGGCTGCGCCCTGGCGCACTGATTCGGGTGCAGCAAAACAGCAAGAAAAACTGGGCAGTTTCGCAATTGCCCGAGGTCGAAGCGGCCTATGTGTCGATCAACGCGCAAACCGGTGCCTACCGTGCCTTGGTGGGTGGTTTTGATTTTCGGCGCAAGAGTTTCAACCATGTCACCAGCGCCTGGCGCCAGCCCGGTTCGTCGATCAAGCCCTTTATCTATTCGGCGGCACTGGAGCACGGCTTTGCGCCCGCCACCATCATCAACGATGTGCAACTGTCCACCACCACCACGGAAAACCTGAAGTGGGACCCGCGCAATGACGATGGCAAATACGATGGCCCGATCCGCATGCAGGATGCCTTGGCGCAATCGAAAAACGTGGTCTCGGTGCGTATTTTGAAGGCGCTGGGCGTGGACTACGCGCACGATTTTCTGACGCATTTTGGTTTTGATGGCGACAAACATCCGTTGAACCTCACGATGGCGCTGGGAACGGGCTCGGTCACACCTGTGCAATTGGTCAGCGCCTACGGCGTGTTTGCCAACGGCGGGTATCTGGTCAGCCCCTGGCTGGTGCAGCGCATCAGCGACGCACGGGGCAAGGTTCTGTTTGAGGAAACAGCCCATCCTGTCAAACCGCCAGAAGAATCCCGTGTGATCGATGCACGCAATGCCTTTGTTACCGACAGCATGCTGCGCGAAGTCACGCGCTCGGGTACCGGTGCCTCGGCCAGCCAGAAGTTGCAACGCCAGGACTTGGCCGGCAAGACGGGCACCACCAGTGATGCGCTGGATGGCTGGTTTGCTGGCTATGCCAATGACATTGTGTCTGTGGCCTGGATGGGCTATGACGAGCCGCACTCCTTGGGTAGCCGTGAATTCGGTGCCACCGTGGCCATGCCGATCTGGATCGACAGCATGCGCCAGGCATTGGTCGGCAGTGTCGCAACCGAACGTGTAGTACCCGACAATATTGTGTATGTGGACGGCCGCTGGAATTACACCGAGTTTGACAGCGACGCCGGTATCAAGACGCTGGGGCTGGACGAGCCTGCGGAATAGACCTGACAGGGCATTGTCTATGCATGCGCAGCCAGCCTTGTTTCCGGCCGATCGAGCCGTTGTATTGAATGCGCCCATTGCCACGGCACGGCTGCAACTGGAACCCTTGGTCGCGGCCCACGCCGACGAGTTGTATACGCTGTTGCAAGATGATGCGATTTACCGCTGGATATCCAGCACAAAACCCAATAGCGTGGCCGAGTTGCGCACGCGCTGGGAGCGCAACGCAACGCGCGTTTCGCCTGATGGTCGCGAGGCCTGGCTGGCGTGGGCCGTGCGGCGCACATCGGATGGTGTGGTGATTGGCAAGCTGGACGCCAACATTCAGCCAGATTTCGTTGCCAGTAATGTGGGTTATGTCTTTGGGGCACCGTTTTGGGGGAAAGGTCTGGCATCAGAGGCTGTGACTGCGCTCACGCAGCACCTGATGGGGCAGGGTGTCACCCGCCTGGTTGCAACGGTCACGGTCGGCAATGCGGCGTCCGGGCGGGTCTTGGTCAAGGCTGGATTCACCAATGCCCGTGTGCTGAGCGACAACGACACGATTCGCGGGGTGCTGTGTGATGACCAAGAGTACGTTGCCAACGCGCCTTTGTGTCCTCAATCCACGTAGTATGTGATGGACTCTTGGATGGCGCGAAGGCTACGTCTGAGGGTCACCAGATCGGTGGCACCCAGGCTCAAGCGGATGGCATGGGGAAAGACTTTTGCTGTCGAAAACGCCTCTGAGCAGGCCACCAATATTCCTTTGCGGGCCAGTTGTCCGGCGAGCCGATCGGCTCGCATGTCCGCAGGCAAGCTGATCCACACAAAATAGGACGCCCGGTCGCGTACCAGGTGCAGTCCGGTGAGCTCGTCGTCCACGATGTTCTGGCGCAGTAGCACGTCGTCGCGTTTGTCCTGCTCCATGCGGGTGACCGTGCCATCCTCTAGCCAACGACCACACAATGCAGTTACCAACGTCGAGTTGCTCCAGGTCATGGCGCGCAAACTGCGCTCTATGGGCGCGAGGTACTGCGGCGGTGCGACTAGAAAACCAAAGCGCATGCCACCGGCCACACTTTTGCTCAAACCCGAAACGTAGACGGTCCGCTCAGGTGCCCGTTCTCGCACCGGGGCGGGCGCGTCCTGCTTCAAAAACGCATAGGTCTCGTCTTCAATCAGCAGCACGTCATGGCGGCGGGCCAATTGCACCAGACGCGTTCTGGCAGCCTCACCCATGACCCAGCCCATAGGGTTGTGCAAGGTGGGCATGGTGAAAATGGCCTTGACCGGCCGTGCGCGCAGTATGCGCTCCAACTCGGCAAGATTGGGGCCGTGTGCCGTCATGCTGATGGGCGCCAGCTCCAATCCATGGGCTTGTGCCAGCGCGATAAAGCCAGGATACGTCAGTGCGTCGATTGCGACCACGTCGCCGGGCTTGAGCAACGCCATCACGGTTGCCGCCAAACCCTGTTGTGCACCGTTGACCAGCGCCACCTCTTCGCCGCGCACCCGCATGCCACGGGATTTCAGATACGTCGCCACCAGGTGGCGCTCGGCCGTGCGCCCCAGGGTTGGCTGCGCCTGCATGATGGTGGCAATGTCGCCCACGCTGGATAGTTCGCGCAGCGCACGGCGCAGGTCATCGGCATGGGATGGCAGCGACGGGTAGTTGAACGCCAGATCGACGACACCTTCACGCACTAAATACTGGGCTTGCCCGTAGCCTGGTGGAATCGTACGGTCACGCACATAGGTGCCACGCCCAGTTTCGCCCGCGACCAAACCCAAGGCGTCCAGCTCGGCATAGACGCGCGAGGCTGTGGCCAGTGCAATGCCATGCCGCTGCGCCAGCACCCGGTGCGTGGGCAGGCGCAGCCCTGGCGCCCAGATTCCTTGGCGAATGTTGTGAACAAATTCATCGACCAGTGTTTTGTATCGGGGGCTGCGCATACGGTTGATTGTATCTATGACAATTGTTTGAATGTCATGGTTTGACGCGATAAGCTGGGCCCTTCTTTCATTTTTCTTGGAGCCCTTGCCGACCATGGAACTTCTGCAACCCCAATGGTTCTGGCCCATGTGCCTGTTCTCTTTTGTCACATCGGTCACGCCTGGTCCCAACAACATGATGTTGCTGGCATCGGGCGTCAACTTTGGTCTGCGCGCCACATTGCGCCATTGGTTGGGCATCAGTGTTGGCCTTCTGGTCATGTTGGTTGCCGTTGGCATGGGTTTGGCCGAGGTGTTCACGCGGTTTCCACTGGCGCATACGGTCATGCGCTGGGGCGGCATGGCCTACATGGCATACCTGGCTGTCAAGATTGCCTGCAGCAGCGTCGGTGCCAGGGATGACGTGCAGCGCGCGCAGCCCATGGGATTTTTTGCCGCCGCCGCGTTCCAGGCGGTCAACCCCAAATGCTGGATCATGGCGGTAGGCTACTTCAGCGCCTACGTGCCGTCGGGGCACGGTGTTGGCTATATCGCACTGGCCGCTGTATTGTTTGCCTGCATTAATTTTCCCAGTTGTGGCAGTTGGATTGTGTTGGGTCAGAGCCTGCGCCACATGCTCAGCAAGCCCGCGCAGCAGCGCGGCTTCAACATCGTGATGGGAGTGCTCTTGCTAGGAAGCACGGTGTCGATGGCCTGGGCCTGAATGACTGCGGGGCCACCACAAGGCGGTAACCTTTGAGCGCCCCTCTCACGGAACCGAACGTGTGCTGCTTTGTAGTTCTCGCTTGGGTGGCGAGGGGAAAGCCGGGGGCCTCATGCTGTCCTGCTGAACAAAAATCGGCCCCCGGCTTTCCCCTCACCACCCAAGGCCACCTGTGCGCAGTGACCACGCGCACAAATCACGCAACTTCGGGGATCGGGCTGCCTGATCCGCGGCAACATTTGCATCAGATATGCTCAGTGCGCATCCAGCGCTGGGTATGCGGTAGGTTGTCACTGAGAAAGCGAACACCATCGTCGCTCACCAGTAGCATCTCTTCAAACTTGAGTCCAACGCCATCGCGTGCGACGTGGGGTTCAACGGCCCAGAGGCCGGGTTGCATCACCACGTCGCTTTGCCGCGTGTGGTTCCAGTTCGGCGTGGCATGGGTTTGCCCGCGGGATGAGCGCAGACTGGTGCCGACAAACCAGGCCGCTGCTAGCGCGTTGATGCCCCATACCGTGCGCCGTGCCGTCCAGGTGCCCGGCACATACGTTACGCGGTGCCCCAGGACCTTGCCAATATGTTTGCGGTGGCAGTTCTCGAACCCGGCGGAGGTGATGGCGGCGTCCACCTCGCGGGCGATTGCGCGCATATTGGCGCGTTCCTGGGCGCGTTGCAGTATCAGCGCGCGCAACCGTTGCAGCAGAGCATCGCCGTCATAGAACGCTTGTTGTGTTGCTCCTTTGCTGGACGGTGGCACGGCATAGGAGCAATCGATGGTATAGCCTTCAATGATGGGCGCAGCATCCAGAATGGCGGCTTCACCTTTTTGCAGCACCCTGTCAGTTGGCAATGCCTCCAGTTGACCAAAATCCCCGGGGTAGCCGGTGCGTTCACCAAATAGCGCGACGGGCACATGAAAATAGCTGTCCAGTTGGAAGCGGGTCTTGAACGCATCATGAATGCGGTGTGCTACCGCCTTTTCGGTTTCACCGGTTTGTAGTGTGTGGCTGATCTCGACCAGTGTGGCGTAGACCTGTGTTTGTAGCTGCGTAAAGCGCTCCAGTTGTGCGTTGGAAAAATTGCGCGATTGGATCAGCATGGGGATTCCTGTGGTGTGATCTTGGCGTTCTTGGTGGCTAACGGTGGCATGCCGGAGGGCATCTCACACAGTCGGGCGGCATGTTCAACCGCGGCGGCGAAATGGCGTGGTTCGCCACACGCCTGGCTGGTCAGCCCACCACCTTCGAGCAGCGCCAACACCAAAAAGGCGCGTTCTTGTGCAACGCGTGATGGCAGGCCGTCGGCTTTCAGGTAGGCGGTCAGGCAGGCGGCTAGGCGCTGGTAGGCATCGTTGACCGCCGCGCGCACCACTGGGCGGGCATCGCCATCGGCGGCAAACGAAGCCAGCAGGGCCAGGGTACCGCCACCGGTGCGCAGCATCCACTTTTGCATCTGCGTGCCGGCGCGGCGCACGCGCTGCGCCGTTGTATGGGCTGGGGCATGGTCAATCAATGCCAGTGCGCTGTCTGTCACCCGAGCAATGACTTCTACTGCGATCTGGTCTTTGCCGCCGGGGAAGTGGTGGTACAGGCTGCCCTTGGGCAGGGCCGCGGCCTTCAGGATATCGCTGACGCCCACGCCGTGGTAGCCATGGCGGCGAAACAGCAGCAGGGCTTCCTGCAACAGGCGTTCGCGGTTGTCACTGGTGGGTGTTGTTTGCGGGGAAGGCATATTCATGGCGCACGGTTGGTTGAATGCTTGGCAGTGTAGCGCATGTAGACCGTACGGTCTAGACCGATAGGTCTAATGTAAATATGGTGCGGTTGCGGTCGGCCTGAGACACCGGTTCGGCGACATTACACTCGCCGCATGCAAAATTATTACCAACGCACTGCAGATGCGGAGCTGCGTTTTCCTGCTATCGCCGGTGCTGTGGACACCGGCGTCGTGATCATTGGCGGTGGCTTTGCCGGGCTGGCTACGGCATTCAGCTTGATGGAGCGCGGCGTGCGCGATGTTACGCTGTTGGAGGCCCAAGGCATCGGCCATGGCGCGTCAGGGCGCAATGGCGGTTTCGTGTTTGGTGGCTTTAGTCTGGACAATGCGGCCCTGGTCAAACAACTGGGTTTGGAGTCGGCACGGGCTCTGTACGACCTGACACTGGACGCCGTGGTGCGTATACGCCGTCGCATCACGCAGCACAGCATGGATTGTGAGGCAGAGTTCAGCGGCGTTATTCTGGCCAACTGGTTTGATGATGATGCCGCGTTGCGCCAGCAACAGGCCTTTATGCAGAAGAACTTTGGCGTAGATTGGCATTGGCTGTCGCGCGAGGAACTTGGCGCGCAATTGCTAAGTAGGCGTTACACGACGGGCCTGCACGAATCCAATGCGTTTCACTTCCACCCGCTGAAATATGCGCAGGCCGAGGCCAGCGCACTGCAAGCCGGTGGCGTGTCAGTGCACGAGCAGTCACAAGTGTTGCGGATTGCACGCCATGGGGCGGGGTGGCGCGTGGAAACGGCACAGGCCAGCATCCAAGCCCGCGAGGTGGTAATGTGCTGCGGCGCATACGGCGACGATTTGGTAGCACCGCTGTCACGTGCGGTGATGCCGATTGCCACCTATGTCATGGCCACCGAGCCGCTGGGTACGCAATTGGAAACTGCCATGCGCACCAAGGCCGCGGTGTACGACACCCGCTTTGCATTTGACTACTACCGGCCCCTGGCAGACACGCGTCTGCTGTGGGGTGGCCGCATTTCGATTCAGGACCGCGCGCCCCAGGACATTGCACAACTGCTGTACCGCGACCTGCTACGCGTCTACCCGCAACTGCTGGGCGTGCAGATCAGCGATGCCTGGAGCGGCCTGATGGCCTACGCCCGGCACAGCATGCCGCAAATCGGCCGCCTGCCTACGGGCCTGTGGTACGCCACCGGCTTTGGTGGGCACGGTGTGGCGCCGACAACCCTGGCGGGCGAGGTGCTGGCGCAGGCCATGTGTGGCGAGGCTGGTATTCCAGCGGGTTTCTCCACGTTTGGCCTGCCCGGAACCTTTGGTGCCATGGGGCGCGCGGCGGCGCAAATCCTGTACTGGTGGCTGCAGTGGCGCGACCGGCTGCGCGAGTAGTTTCACCGCCCGTCGCGTTTCATCTCCAGCCGCTGGCGACCAGCACGCCCTGTGGCTTTCCACTGCGAGAGCTGGCGTTGGCGCTCCAGTGCGCTCAATGTGTCGCGGCGAGTCTCGCGCAGCAGCTTGTGGTAATTCTTCAAACGCTCAACTCCGACCTGCGCACGCACAGCGCAGCCGGGCTCGTCATGGTGGCTGCAATTGCGAAAACGGCAGGTCGCAGCCAAGGCACTGACGTCTTCAAACAGTTGCCCCAGCGTATGCGCGTCCACATCCGGCCGCAGGGTGCGTACGCCCGGTGTGTCGATGACGCAGGCGCCGCCGGGCAGCAAATGCAGGGAGCGCGCTGTGGTGGTGTGCTTGCCGCGGCTGTCGTGCTCACGCACGGCACCGGTATCCTGAGTCGAGCTGCCCAATAGGCTGTTGGTCAACGTGCTCTTGCCAGCACCTGACGATCCCAGCAGCACCAGCGTCTGCCCCATGGCCAGGTAAGGTCGTAGCGCGTCCGCGGTCTTTGGGCTTCTCGCATCCACTGCCAACAAGTCGTGGTGCGTTCCAATGCGTGCACGCACTTGGTGTAGCCGCTGCTGCACCACATCGGGGTTGTCTGTGGCTGCGACGTCAGCCTTGGTCAATACCACAACCGGCAGCACGGCACTGCTGCTTGCCAGGGCGAGGTAGCGCTCCAGCCGTTGCAGATTGAAGTCCAGGTCCAGCCCCATGACCAGCAAGGCGGTGTCCACATTGCTGACCACTGTGTGGCGGCTGCCATCGGCATCGCGGCGGATGATCTGGCTGTGCGGTGGCGCGCGCAGAGTGATCCAGAGCTGGCGGTGCGCATCCAGGGTGCACAGCACCCAATCGCCCACCGCCAGCGCATCGCCAGTGTCCTGTAGCGCGCGGGTCAACCGCGCGGCGCAGCGGGCGCTGTGCAGTTGCAAGCCATCGTGCACCTCAATGGTTTCGCGGTGTACGGCCGTGGCCCGCATCCATTGGTGGTGTAGCGCGTCGGTTGGCACGTAGTCTGGCAGGTCGGTGCGGGCCAGTGTTTGCGCCAGGGCCGGCGTCAGCCCCAGGGGGCGCAGTGTCTCAAATGAAAAATCTATCATGGTGTCAAGCAATGTCTTGTTAGAGCCTGCGCGCAGCTGCGCCCATGCGGCGCATGCGGCACTGCGAAGGCCAAGAAAATAAATGGAAAGGCAGTGACCGGCTGGCGGCCTGACAACAAAGACACAGAGAACACATAGACCCTGTGATACGGGGCTACGTCACCGCCGGGTCGCCCAAGGTGACATTGGGCAAACGTGGGCGTGGCTTAAACAGCCACGGCTATGGCGAAGCGTTCAAAAAAAGCAATAGCGCAGTGAAGGCGACTCAGTTCTCAGGCGGCCAGCAAAGAGGGAGTAGGTGTGCGAATAATCATGGCGGTACTCCTTCAAGGTGGGTTGAGAATATGGACCAACGGGCAGATGCCGTCGGATGGGTGATTGTCGTGACCGGATCGGTGGCTGTCAATGAACAGCCCCGTCGCAGGTGCGTTTTCACAACGGCACATAGAATGGTGCGCATAAAACCATGCAGTCTCGAAGACCGTTACACCAGCGATGAAAACCAAAAAACAAAAGTCAGTCCATGGCGCAGGGGGGCAGGACACCATGGGCAGCAAGGTCACTTTGGGAATGGTGGCCACTGCCTGCGGCGTATCGCCCAGCACTGTATCGCGCATCCTGAATGGCACGGCAGTGGTCAGCGCCGAAAAGCGCGAGGCGGTGGACCGCGCCATTGCCGAGCTGGGCTTTATTCCAAATCCGATCGCCCGCGGCCTGGCCGGTGGCCGCACCTTGAGCATCGGTGTTGTCACACAGGCCATTGACAGCCCGTTCTATGGCTTGGCGCTGCGGGGCATCGAAGTCGAACTCAGCGCAGCCGGCTACAGCCCCTTGTTTGTCAGTGGCCATTGGAATGCCGAAGAAGAGCAGCGCTGCATTGATGTGCTGCGCTCACGGCGTGTCGACGGCATCATCATTTTGACCGGTCGCTTGAGTGACGCTGCGCTGAAGAACCTCTCCCAAATCATGCCGGTCGTGGTGACGGGGCGCAACCTGGTGGCACCCAATTTGTATTCGCTGGACTTCAACAACTTTGAAGGCGCCCGCTTGGCCACGCACCATTTGTTGGCGCTGGGCCATCGCGACATCGCCTTTATCTCGGGGGATCTGATGCACCCCGATGCGACCGAGCGCCTGCGTGGTTATCGCGCTGCATTGAAGGCCGCTGGCGTGCCGCACAAACCGGCATTGGTCTTGCCCGGCAAGTACCAGGAAGAGAGTGGCCTGGTCGCGGTCGAGCAATTGATCGACAGCCGCCAGCCATTCACCGCCATCTTCGCTGCCAATGACCAGATGGCCTTTGGTGCTGCACTCGGTCTGTACCGTCGCGGCCTGCGCGTGCCCGATGACGTGTCATTGGTAGGGCTGGACGACCTGGCCGGTGCGGCCCATGCGATTCCCCCGCTGACCACCGTTCACCAGGCCGCCGATGAATTGGGCCGCCTGGCTGCGGTTTCTTTGCTGGAAATGCTGGCGGGCAAAACGCCCACTGCCACACTGCCCGAGCCGCGCCTGATCGTGCGCAGTTCCACCCGGGCGCCAGGTGCCGTGTAACGTCGCCTGCGGTCGATCGACGGCGTCCAGCGCAAGACGTCGGTTTCAGTAATTACCCTTGGTTGACACCCAACATTGATTTGCTATACTTTGAAAGCGATTTCAGAAATGGAGGTTGAACGAATGCATTTGGCCCCAGGGGCCCGGAAATGGCGACTGATTCGCCGCAAGGACAAAGCATGTGGGTTGCAAGCAAACGACGGTGGAATAGGCGGGCATGTCTCGGCTTGTTACTGTCGCTGTGTGTCCTGCACGCAGTGCAGGCGCAACACAGTCTGACGGTCGCCGCCTACCCGGCCGTCGACGCCGTCATCAAGGCCGCGATCCCGGCCTGGAAAGCGCTGCACCCAGACGTCGACATCCAATTGATCAGCCGCCAATTCGATGACCACCACACGGCCATGACAACGGCTTTGTCCACTGCGGGCAACCTGCCGGACGTAATGGCGTTGGAGGTCAAAAAACTGGGGCGCTATGCACGCGGCAGCGGGCTGGAAGTGCTGTCACGCCCGCCTTACAACCTGCAGAATCTGCAGCAGCGCTTTGTGCCCTATACGATTGCCCAGGCCACCAACGCGCAAGGAGACATCGTCGCCGTACCGACCGACATCGGACCTGGTACTTTGCTGTACCGCAGTGATCTTCTGGCCAAGGCCGGCATCAGCCAGGCCGAAATGGTCCAGTCGTGGGACTCGTATGTTGCTGCAGGTGTCAAGATCAAGGCCAGCACCGGCGCCTATCTTTTGGCGCATGCCCGCGACATCAAAGACATCGTGATACGCATCGGCATACGCCCAGGCGAAGGCCTCTACTTTGACAACGATGGTCATGCACTGGTGACCTCGGCGCGCTTTGTACAGGCGTTTGAACTGGCCCGCGCGGTGCGCGAGCAAGGGCTTGACGCCCGGGTCAACGCCTGGTCCGCCGACTGGACCGAAGGATTCAAACGCGGCACCATAGCGACGCAACTCTCCGGTGCGTGGTTGGCTGGCCACCTGAATACCTGGCTGGCGCCCAACACCCGCGGGCTGTGGCACGCAGCCCCGTTGCCGCAGGGCGCCTTCGCTGCCTATGGCGGCACCTTCTATGCGATTCCCCGCGCATCCCCCGCGTCCAATAAGGCGATGGCCTGGGAGTTCATCCAATTCATGACCTTGAGCCGCGAGCGGCAACTGGAGGCATTCAAATCGCAAGATGCATTCCCGGCCTTGCTAGCTGCGCTGGACGACCCATTCTTCGAGCAACCCATTGCCTTCCTGGGCGGGCAAGCGGCGCGCGTGGAGTGGCGCGCGGCTGCACAGCATATTGTCGCGGTCTCGGTACACAAGCAGGACCCGTTTGCCGATGAGGTGATAGACACCGAACTCGACAAGGTACTGACGCGCGGCAAAGACATCAAACAGGCATTGGCAGATGCACAACGTCTGCTGCAACAACGTGCGCACCGTTAATTCGTTCAACGTCACGCCATGAAACTCACCTCTCTTGTGCGACTGTCGCCAACCCATGCACCCTATGTGCTGCTGGGACCATTTGTGGTCCTTTTCCTGGTGTTTGGCATGTTTCCACTGGGCTTCTCGCTGTACCTGGCGTTCCAGTCGTGGGAGCCTACCAGCGGCCTAGCTGCGATGAACTTTGTCGGCCTGGACAACTTCACATTTGCGCTGCAGGATGAGTGGTTCTGGAAATCGCTGCGCAACACCGCCTGGCTGGCGCTGGCGTCGGCCGTGCCCCAGCACCTGGTGGCGATACCCCTGGCTTGCTTCATCCATGTGTCATTCAAACGCCTGCGCGACGGTGTCATTGGCGCCTACTTTTTGCCCTACATCACGTCGTCGGTCGCTATCGCCATACTGTTCAGCGCATTGTTCTCTACGGAACACGGGCTGATCAATGGGGCATTGCACTTGCTGCAGACATTGCCCGGCGTGGGCGGATGGTTGCCGGCGGCCAGCATCGATTGGCTCAACGAGCCCGACAACTTGAAACCGGCCATTGCCATCATCGTGTTCTGGCGCTACGTCGGCTTCAACCTGGTGCTGTACCTGGCGGCCTTGCAGACCATACCGCCAGATTTATACGAGGCGGCTACCATGGATGGTGCCGGGCGCCTGCAAAAGTTTTGGCACATCACGGTGCCCAGCCTGCGGCCCATGATCTTCTTTGGAGTCACGCTCAGCGTGATCGGTGGTCTGCAGTTGTTTGAAGAGCCCTTCATCTTGACCGGTGGGCGTGGCGGCTCGGACCAGGCTGGCATGACGGCGGCGGTCTACCTCTACCGCATGGCTTTTGATTTCAACGACTTTGGTGCTGCCAGTGCCATGTCGTGGTTGCTTTTCATCGTCGTGGCATTGTTGACCTGGTTGACCAATCTGCTGCTGCGCCCCCGCAGCTGATAGACGACAAACCATGCAGCCGCACCCACGCCTATGAAAACCGAACGTCTCTCTCCCATGGCCGCCTATGTGGTGGTCGGCATCGGCATGCTGTTCATGCTGGCGCCGTTCTACTTCATGTTTGTATTTGCCACGCATTCGCGCACCGACATCTTCAGCCTGCCACCACCGTTGTGGTTTGGCAGCGACCTGCTGAACAACCTGTCGATACTGACCCAGCGCATACCGTTTTGGCGCAACCTGGGATGGAGCGTCTACGTGGCCTTGGCGTCCACGGCGCTGACACTGCTGTTTTGCTCCATGGGTGGCTATGCGTTCGCCGTGTTTGAATTCCGCTTCAAGAAAGCATTCTTCGCACTGGTCATGGGAACCATGCTGTTGCCGTCCTTCATGAACATGATTCCGACCTTCATGATCATGGACCTGCTGGGTTGGATTGACCAACCGCGTGCGTTGTACATACCCGGCGCAGCCAGCGCCTTTGGCATCTTTCTGATGCGCCAATTCGTGCAATCGGCCATTCCCCCAGAGTTGGTCGAAGCCGCGCGCATGGACGGCTGCAGCGAATGGGGCATCTACTGGCGTATCGTATTGCCATTGCTCAAACCCGCATTGGGAACCCTGGGTCTTATCACCTTCATTGGATCGTGGAACAACTTCATTGGTCCTCTGATCGTCATGCGCTCACCCGATATGTACACCCTGCCGCTGGCTTTGCGCAGTCTGCAAAGCCCGGTGGACACCGAATGGGGCGCCCTGATGGCCGGATCGGCCATAGCCACGGTGCCCTTGATCGTCCTATTCGTGGTTTCCTCACGCCAGCTCATATCCGGCTTGACGGTTGGCGCCGTCAAGTAGCGGTCACGTTAATCAACTAACACATCGCAATTGCCTTTTCTACTTTCATGAACCTATCAGAACACCACGCCTTGCTTGATGATTTTCCCGATGACTTCGTTTGGGGTGTCGCCACCAGCGCCTTTCAAATTGAGGGTGCCGCCAATATAGACGGAAAGGGCCCATCCATTTGGGACAGCTTTTGTCGTCAGCCCGGCGCCGTCGCCGACAACAGCAATGGCGATGTTGCCTGCGACCACTACCACCGTTGGGCCTCCGACCTGGACATGATTGCAGGCCTTGGCGTGGATGCCTACCGCTTCTCCATCGCTTGGCCCCGGGTGCGCCCCACGGGCTCTGGCGCCTGGAACGAGAAAGGCCTGGCGTTCTACGACCGTTTGGTCGACGGCATGCTGGCGCGCAACATCCAACCCTACCTGACCTTGAACCATTGGGACTTGCCGGACGAGTTGCAGGCACTGGGCGGTTGGGCCAACCGCGAAACCGTGCATCGCTTTGTGGAGTACGCGCAGGGCGTCCATGCACGTCTGGGCGATCGACTGGTGTCGATTGCCACGCACAACGAACCCTGGATTGTTGCGCAGCTGGGCTATGAGAAAGGCAACTTCGCACCAGGCGTGAAAAACCGGCGGGCCGCGGCACAGGCCTCACACCATTTGCTGCTAAGCCACGGAATGGCGGTGCAGGCCCTGCGCTCCGATGGCTGCAAGGCCAAGATGGGCCTTGCATTGAACCTGGCCCCCATTCACGCGGCAACGGACTCGGCCGCAGACCAGGCCAAGGCGCGCATGGAAGATGGGCACCTGGTGCGTTGGTACTTTGACCCCCTGTTCAAATGCCACTATCCGGCCGATGTACTGGAGGAACTTGGCGTTGACGCGCCACACGTTGTACCGGGCGATATGCAGACCATCGCCACGCCGATTGATTTCATCGGCGTCAATTACTATTCGCGCTCGGTGGTCAGTGCCGGCGGGATACCAAACCCGCAATGCAGCGAACGCGAAGTCACGGATATGGGCTGGGAGGTCTACCCCGATGGCCTCACCGAGTTGCTGCTGCGCCTGCACCGCGACTATGCCGTGCCCCAGTTCATGGTGACCGAAAACGGTGGCGCCTTCAAAGACGCCATGGTGGATGGACAGGTTCACGACGCACAGCGCACCAGCTACCTGTCGCGCCATATTGCGGCCGTGGCCCAGGCCATGCGCCAGGGCGTGCCCATGGGCGGCTATATGGTGTGGAGCCTGATGGACAATTTTGAATGGGCCTCGGGCTACGAAAAGCGCTTTGGCCTGGTCCATGTGGACTATGCCACCCAGGTTCGCACGCTCAAGGACAGCGCGCTGTGGTACTGCAACTTTCTGCAACAACAAAAGAGCCTGCGGGCGCAACCACACGTCCGCATCTAGCGCACAACAGGGACACACTCATGGGACATGTATCGCTACGCGGCATTCATAAACGCTTTGGTGAGACCGAGGTCATCAAAGGCATAGACCTGGAAGTTCAGGACGGAGAATTTATGGTCTTCGTTGGACCATCGGGTTGCGGCAAGTCCACCACGCTGCGCATGATTGCCGGATTGGAGGAGATGACCGAAGGTGAGCTGTGGATTGATGGCGTGCGGGCCGACGCCCAGCGGCCCGCCGACCGGGGTGCTGCAATGGTGTTCCAAAGCTACGCGCTGTACCCCCATATGACGGTGGCCGACAACATGGGCTTCGCGCTGAAGATGGCAGGGCTATCGCGCACCGAACGCGACGCGCAAGTGGCGCGCACCGCTGACATTCTGCACATCACAGATCTGCTGGGCCGCTACCCCAAGGAGCTGTCAGGTGGGCAGCGCCAGCGCGTGGCCATTGGCCGCGCCATTGTGCGCAAGCCCAAGGTGTTTCTGTTTGACGAACCCCTGTCGAATTTGGACGCCGCACTGCGCGTCACGATGCGCATCGAACTGTCGCGTTTGCACAAGGAACTCGGCACGACGATGATTTACGTCACCCACGACCAGGTCGAGGCCATGACCATGGGCGACCGTATCGCGGTGTTCAACCAAGGGCGGATTGAACAGCTGGGCGCGCCTATGGAGGTGTACCAACGTCCAGCGAACACTTTTGTGGCGGGCTTCATCGGCACGCCGCGTATCAACTTCATTGATAGGCCCGGTAGCGAAAATTCGTCGACGACGTCGTCGTCCCAGGCGCTGTGGCAACAGCTGACCACTGGCTTGCCACAGGACGCAGCGGTGCGACGTGTGGGTGTACGGCCCGAGCACCTGGGCCTGACAAGCACCGACCATGGCGTTGTCGGCACCGTTGAGCTGGTGGAGCAATTGGGAGATGTGTCCAACGTCCATGTGCGGGTAGAGGGCGTGTCTGACCTGCTGGTGGCCAAACAGTCGACCGGTCGCACGCTTGCTGCCGTGGGTGAGCGGGTGGGTCTGATGCTGGATTCCACGCGGCCTTGTCTAGCCTTCGGGGCGGATGGTCAGTTGCTGCCCGATGCCTAAAAGCCAAACGTGCACTGCTGTGTGGCTCTCGCTTGGGTGGTGAGGGGAAAGCCGGGGGCCTCATACTGTCCTGCTGGACAAAAATCGGCCCCCGACTTTCCCCTCGCCACCCGAGGTCACCTGTGCGCAGTGACCAGGCGCACAAACGACGCAACTTCGGGGATCGGGCTGCCTGGGCGTTCTGCGCAACTTAAGGGGGAGCACGCGCAGCGGGCGGAGGAGATGGGTGTGTTCGGCATGACTAACAAACAGGAGGTGAAAGTCCAAACCTGGGGCCCTGGCAGAGGGAACCCAACACTGAAGAGGC
>FTFO01000304.1_pt1 | contig 22115 bp, 18 predicted proteins | sample 1640461 | NCBI WGS metagenome assembly FTFO01 (sample SAMEA3914814, study PRJEB12502) | metagenome | biome: forest; material: soil | place: USA | collected 2011-09-16 | depth 0.1 m
AGAGCGCTCTCCACCTTCAACCAGGCATCCAGCACCGCCGCGCGCGGCTCAAACGCAATTCGGTCCAACTCCGACGTGCCCGCAGCATGGGCGGTTGCGGGCAGCACATCTTGAGGGAGTTCACGCTGCGCTTGCAGCACGCCTTGCTCGAATTCAAACTCCGCCGGACCCAGCTTGCCCTTCTTCATGCGCACCAGCAATACTTGGATCTGGGCACGAAAGATCAACGCGATCGCGACCGACGCCACCGGCCAGGCCAGGGCCTTGGCCATTTCAGCGGCAAACGTCAGGCCATCCATGGTCGGCTAGTCCGATCTGACGGTAGCGGGCCTTGGTTCATTGGGCGGCCGGGGCCGACGCTGCGGACTTTTCAGTGCTGTGACCTACCCGATGCGCCGCCTTCTCGGTTGCCTTGGCACCTTTCTCAACGCCGCGGGCGACTGCCTTTGCGCCTTTTTCGACACCCGTGGCCACGGCACTCGCACCGCGTTTCACAGCCTTGGCAACTTTGGTTACAACCTTGGGCGGTTGATTGGATGACGTGTCGCCCCCCTCTGCGGCCCACGCGCCAGCGTGGCAGCACAGCAGCAGCACAGTCAACAACAATGGGGCGGTATTGGAGCGTTTAGGCATGGCAAATTTTGACCTTTCACAATCGCGTGATGATAGTCCTTATGCGATGGCCGCCATGGCAGGCGGCGACTGGGCTTTAGGAAAACGTCTCGAACACTTCGTCCAGCCGTTGCACATAACCTGCGCGCACACTGGCATCGATAAAGCTGGCGTCAAAGCTGTTGCGCGCCAGCTGGTAGGCATGCTGTGCGTTCATGCCCAAGGCAGCAAATGTCTGGGTAAAGTTTTCGTTGACATAGCCACCAAAATAGGCCGGGTCATCGGAATTGACGGTGCCCATGATGCCGGCATCGAGCATGCGCTTCAACGTGTGCTCGGCCAGCGTCTGAAACACGCACAGCTTCAGGTTGGACAGGGGACACACGGTGAGCGGCACGCGGTCCTTGGCCAGGCGTTGCATCAGTGCCGCGTCGTGGATGGCCTGCACGCCATGGTCAATGCGCTCCACCTTGAGCACATCCAGTGCGCTCCAGATATACGCGGGCGGCGCCTCTTCTCCGGCATGGGCCACCAGCCGAAAGCCCAGCGCACGCGCACGGGCGAACACCTTGGCGAACTTTTCCGGTGGGTGGCCAACTTCGCTGGACGCCAGACCGATGCCCACAATCTTGTCGCGCAGCGGCATGATCTGTTCCAGGCATTCAAAGGCCTCTTGCTCACTCAGATGGCGCAAAAAGCACAGTATCAACGATGCCGTCATGCCATGGCGTGCCGGTGCCTGTTCACAGGCGCGGTACAGGCCATTGATGACGGTCTCTACACTGGTGCCATGACCGGTGTGGGTTTGTGTGTCGAAGAAAATTTCGGTGTGCAGCACATTGTCGGCCTGCGCGCGCGCCAGGTAGGCGTCGGTCATGTCGAAGAAGTCCTGCTCGGTCTTCAGCACGGTGGTACCGGCGTGGTAGATATCCAGAAAACTCTGCAGGTTATCAAATACATAGGCTTGGCTCAGCGCCGCGACGCTAGGGTAGGCCAATGGCACCTTGTTGCGCTGGCCCATGGCAAAGATCATTTCGGGCTCCAGGGACCCCTCGATATGCATATGCAACTCGGCCTTGGGCATGCGGCGCAGCAACTCGGGCATGCGCTCCATCGGGATGGGTTTGTGGTTCATGGTCTTGTCTTTCTCTGCTATTTGCCAAATCTATTTCAAATGCTCTGCGAAAAATGCGCTGGTCCGCCGCTTGGCATCTTCCCGCGCGTCCGGGTTGGGTGCGGTCGTGACGCCAGCGCCGGGGTTCACACCATTGGGGACTTCCTTGCGCACGTGCGGTCCTTTTAATGCCGGGTTGTCAAAGTCATGGTACGTGCAGGGATAGGTAACGATCTGCACCGGTTCACCGCGCGCCGTCGCAGCAGCTACCAACGCCTTGCACGGTGCCGCCGGCGTCCAGTCATCGGCGTCGCCTATCAACAGCAGCAAGGGTGCATAGGGGTGAAAGCTTTCCGGATGCTTGTTGCGCGTGGTACAGCCAGGGTAAAACGCCACGGCTGCGGCAAAGCCAGCGCCGACCGTTGTCGCCGTCGGTCTGTGCGTGATGGTCTCCAGCGTAACCCCCGCACCATGCGACCAGCCGAGCAAGGCGATGTGGCTGCTATCGACTGAGGGTAACTGGCGCAGATAGGCCAGCGCGGCATAGGCATCGCCCATGCGGTCGCTCTCCTTCAACGTGCGGGCGCTGAACTTGGTGGTGCATATTTCCTGGATGCCACGGGGGCCAAAGCTGTCCAGCATCAGCGCCACATAGCCTTGCGCCGCCAGGTATTCGCCCCACATCTGGTGGCGCGCGTTGAGTTGGCCGTCGCGACCATAGGCACCACCACAGCCGTGCACCATGACCACCGCAGGGTGACGCCCACTGCCCGCCGGACTGAACATAATCGCCGCCAGCGGTTGCGGTGACGACGAGAGCCCGCCAGTTGGCACCTGCACTGCTTCGCCGTAGTGCGCCCAGGCACTGCCAACGCTGAACGACAGACTACAGACGAGGGCGGCAAATAACTTCATGGTGCTGGGCATTCCGGTACACGCGGTCAATGGATCTTGGCCGACTCGACTTCCATCTGCGAAACCAACTCCTGCATCTGGTCCACCACCGCCTGCACCGTTTCGCGTTTGGACAGATCTACCCCGGCCTTCTGCAACTGTGTCATGGGGTGGTCGTTGCCACCGCTGCGCAGCAGTTCCAGATAGCGTGCAGTGGCCCCAGCGCGCGACGCCGCATCGCCCGTGGTCATGTCTTTGAACAGCTTGGCCGAAGAGGCAAAGCAAGTCGCATACTGGTACACATAGAACGGTGAATTGAAGAAATGTGGAATGCGCGACCAGGTGTATTTGTAGGCTTCGTCGATGGTCACCGCATCACCGTAATAGTCTTTCAGCAATTGCTGGTAGATGCCATTGAGCACACCGGCGGTGATGGGCTTGCCGGCTTCTACCAGTTTGTGCGCCTGCATTTCAAAGTCGGCAAACAGCACCTGGGTATAGAACGTGCTCACAATGGAGTCGACCGCATGCTGCAGCAACAGGAATCGTTCCTTGGGGTCTGTGGTGCTTTGCAGTAGCTTGTTCAGCAGGAAACGTTCATTGGTGGTGGATGCCACTTCGGCGACAAAGATCGTGTAGTCGGCGGTGACAAAGGGTTGCGTCTCCGATGACAGAATGCTGTGCATTGCATGCCCGCCCTCATGGGCCAAGGTGAACATGGCACTTTGTGTGTCATTGTGGTTGAGTAGCATATAGGGACCCACGCCATAGACGCCACTGACGTAGGCACCTGAGCGCTTGCCTTCGTTTTCATACACGTCAATTTGCTGACCGGACAGGAATTTCTTGTATTTGGCGCTGTAGTCCGTGCCCAGTGGTGCCACCGACTGCAGCACGGTCTGTTTGGCATCGTTGTACGGATAGCTGGCGGTGGATTTGTAGATGGGTATCGACCCATCATACAAATGGTAGGACTGCAGTCCCAATAATTTCTTGCGCAGCTTGGCATACCGTTGCAACGGCGCGGTACCCGCCCGCACGGTGTCGACCAAGGTGCTGACCACCGCCGGCGGTATGGCGTGTCCATCCAGCGCGGCGTCCAGCGACGTTGGGAAATTGCGCGCCTGCGCGTTGAACCAATCCCTTTGCATGATGCCGTCGTAAACGGCGGCATAGGTATTGGCCGTCGCGGCATAGGTGGCCAGAAATGCTTCGAACGACTTGGCCCGGTCGGCCTGTTCGTAATTGGTCTGCAGCACCGACTGGTAGGTCCCCGGCGACAAGGTGATGGCCTTGCCATCGGACAGGGTCAACTTGGGAAACTTGATGTCCGAGGTCGATAATTCCTGAAAGCTCGCCTTGGGCGTCTGGTTGAAGCGCGTCGCAAATGACAGCAATTTCTCGCCCTGCTCGTCCAGCACATGCTTTTGCTGGCGGTAGTTGTCCAATATCGGGAAGCGGTAAATTGCCAAGCCGGGCGTGTCGCGAATCCACTGCTCCACTGTGGCCTGGGGAATCTTCAACAGCTCTGGCGTGAACCACGCGGTGGCCGTGCCAAACTGGGCGAACAGCGCTCCCACGCGCTGAAACTTTGCCGCTACGTCCTGGTCGCGCGTTTGCACATCGCGTTGCAAGTGTGTGTAGCCATATAGCTTGTGTTCCAGCATGCCGATTTCGTCATAGGCCTGGTAGGCGCTGAGCAAGGCGGCCGGACCAATCTTGAGCGTGCCTTTGCGCGCCGCGAATGCGTCCATCTTGGTCTGGGTGGCGACCATTGCCGCCTCCCATGCCGCCCAATTGGCATAAATGGGGGAAAAATCCCAACGGTACTGCGCGGGGATCGCGGCGCGGTCTTGCGTATCCGGTTTGGGCGCACCAGCGGCCCACGCGCCGCAGGCAAACAGCAATTGCAGTGATGTGGCCAACGTGCCGAGCAGGAGTTTGTTCATGGTGGACAAAACAGAAATATTAAAAAACCAAGGGCCGCATGGAGGCGGCCCTTGTTAGTTTAGCGTTACTCCAAGAGAATTACTTTCCGCCTGGAATCTTGCCTTCCACACCCTTGACAAAGAAGTTCAAGCCGCCCAGGAATTTGTCGTCAGCCACTGCATCCTTGGCGATTTGCTCCTTGCCGGTGTTGTCGACAATGGGGCCCTTCCAGATGGCAAAGCTGCCGTCTTTCAGACCCTTCTTGATGTCATCAATCTTGGCCTTGGTTTCTGCCGGCACATCGTCTGCAATGGACACGATATCGATGGCGCCCTCTTTCACACCCCACCAGCTTTGCGTGGAAGCGTTTTTACCTTCCAACGCATCCTTGGTGGTCTTGATGTAGTAAGGGGCCCAGTTGATGATGCTGGACGCCAGGTGGGCCTTGGGGCCGTAGGCCGTCATGTCGGAATCCCAACCAAACGCGCGCTTGCCCTTTTCCTGCGCGGTCTTCAGCACGGCAGGCGAGTCGGTGTTTTGGAACAACACGTCGGCGCCGCCATTGATCAGGCTGGTGGCGGCTTCGGTTTCTTTTGGCGGGTTGAACCACTCATTGACCCACACGACCTTGGTCTTGATCTTGGGGTTGCTGCTTTGTGCGCCCAGTGTGAAGCTGTTGATATTGCGGATCACTTCTGGAATGGCGACGGACGCCACCACACCCAGCGTATTGGTCTTGGTCATCTTGCCGGCAATCACGCCCGCCATGTAGGCCCCTTCGTAGGTACGGCTGTCGTAGGTGCTCATGTTCTCAGCCGTTTTGTAGCCGGTGGCGTGCTGGAAGTTCACGCCCTTGGTATCGGCTGCCACCTTGAGCATGGGCTCCATGTAGCCAAACGTGGTGCCGAAAATCAGCTTGTTGCCTTGGCTGGCCAGATCGCGAATGACGCGCTCGGCATCCGCCGATTCAGGCACATTTTCGACAAACGAGGTCTTGATCTTGTCGCCAAATTCCTTGTCCAGCGCCTGGCGCCCACGGTCGTGGGCAAAGGTCCAGCCGCCGTCACCCACCGGGCCGACGTAGGCAAAGGCAATCTTCAAAGGCTCGGCCTTGGGTGCCGGTGCCGACACCACAGGGGCCGGTGCGGGAGTAGGTGCCGGGGCAGCCTCTTCCTTTTTGCCGCAGCCTGCCAGCACTGCACTGGCGACGGCCGTCAGGGCTGCGATTTTAAAAAGCGCACGTTTTTGCAAATCTGTCATGTCAGTTCTTTCTAAGAAACTTGGGGTTGCGGAATTGGACGGGTGAGGAAAAATGAGAAATCAAGAGCCAGGGTAAAACGGCTTTCCAATGGCGATGGGCATATTAATGCGAATCCAACGCGGGTTGCGTGAGATCAGCGCCAGCACCACAATGGTCGCGACGTAGGGCATCATGGTCAAAAACTGTGAAGGAAATTCGACACCAATGTTTTGCAGGTGCAGCGACACCATCGTCGTGCCACCAAACAAGTAGGCACCAAGCAAAACGCGTGCCGGACGCCAGGTCGCAAAGGTGGTCAATGCCAGTGCAATCCAGCCCTTGCCCGCCACCATCTCCTGCGCCCACAGCGGTGTGTAGACGAGCGACAGGTAGGCCCCAGCCAAGCCACACAAAGCACCGCCGACGACGACTGCCGCCAGCCGTATCCAGCGCACGGGGTAGCCCAATGCGTGGGCGGATTCTGGGCTTTCTCCCACGCTGCGCAGGATCAGGCCACTGCGGGTGCGGTACAAAAACCAGATCAGGCCAAACGCAAAGGCCACCGTGGCGTATACCAAGGGGTGCTGGCGAAACAGCGCCGTGCCAACCAGCGGAATATCGGACAGATACGGAATGGCAAAGCTCATGCGCTCTGGAATTTTCTCCTGCACATAGCTGACCCCGGCAAATGTGGACAGTCCCGCGCCAAACAGGCTGAGCGCCAGTCCGGTGGCATACTGGTTGGTGTTGAGCCAGATCACCATCACACCAAAAACCGCTGCCAAAACGGCACCCGCCCCCATGCCAGCGGCAAAACCCAGGACGTCGCTTCCGGTATGAACCACAGCAGCGAAACCGGCAATGGCGGCGCACAGCATCATGCCCTCCGCCCCCAGGTTGACGATGCCAGCCTTTTCGTTGATCAACAGGCCCAACGAGGCAATGGCCAGAATGGTGCCCGCGTTCAGCGTATCGGCAACCAACAGTGCATAGATTTCCATTATTTTGCTACTCCGAGTGCCAAGGAATGGTTTGCAGTGTGTTGCACACGCAAACGGTAGTTCACCAACGTGTCACAGGCCAGTAGTGAAAAGAGCAACAGCCCCTGGAAAACCCCCGTCAGCGACTTGGGCAGGCCCAGGCGGGACTGCGCCAGTTCGCCACCGATGTAGAACATGCTCATCAGCAGCGCGGAGAACACCATTCCCACCGGGTGCAGCCGTCCGACATAGGCTACGATGATGGCGGCAAAACCATAGCCGGCCGGCACATAGGGTGTGAGCTGACCGATAGGGCCGGCCACTTCCAGCGCCCCTGCCAAGCCGGCCATACCGCCGGATATCAGCAAGGCGGTCCATAGGGCGCGGCGTGATGAGAAACCGGCGTAGCGGGATGCGGCCGGTGCCATGCCACCGACTTGCAGCGCAAAACCGGCGCGAGTACGGAACAGGAAGACCCATATTCCGGCCACACCGAGCAAGGCGAACAGCGAACCAATGCTGACCCGCGAACCGGTAAACAGGCGCGGTATGCGGGTGACCAGGTCAAACGTCTTGGACTGCGGAAAGTTATAGCCCTGCGGGTCCTTGAACGGGCCTGCCACCAGGTACCCCAGCACCTGCACCGCGACATACACCAGCATCAGACTGACCAGGATTTCATTGGCATTGAAACGGTCGCGCAGCACGGCGGTCAAGCCGGCCCACGCCATACCGCCCAGCACACCTGCCACCAACAAGGCCACGACGATCCAGCCGCCGGTGCTCTTGTCGGCCATCAAGGCAACGGCACCGGCCGCAATGGCGCCCAGAATGTACTGGCCCTCCGCACCAATGTTCCACACATTGGAGCGAAAGCACACCGCCAGCCCCAAGGCGATCAACAACAGAGGCGTGGCTTTGACGACCAACTCGCCCAGGCCATAGCCCGTCTTGATGGGTTCCCAGAAGAAAATCTGCAGACCGCGCACCGGGTCTTTGCCCAACAGCGCAAACAAAATGACGCCAATCACCACCGTGCACAGCAGGGCAAGCAATGGCGAGCCATAACTCCAGCGTTTGGACGGCTGTGGCCGCGCTTCAAGCTTAAGCCTGTACATAGCGTGCTCCAGTTTGGGGTGGTTGTTGTTGGTTGGTAGACGCAGCTTGTTGATGCTGCGGCGGTGGTGGTGGTGGCGGGGCGGCACTGTGGGCTACCGGGTCCCACAGTCCGCTCATCCATTCGCCAATTTTTTCCACCGTGGCATCCGCAATCGGTACCGAGGGCGACAACTTGCCGCGCGCAATCACGTGCATGCGGTCGCAAACCTCAAACAATTCATCCAATTCCTCGCTGACCACCAGCACGGCACAGCCAGCGTCGCGCAGGGCCAGTATTTCGCCGCGAATTTGCGCCGCTGCCCCCACATCAACGCCCCACGTGGGTTGCGACACGATCAGCAACTTGGGGTTGGCATCGATCTCGCGCCCGACAATGAATTTTTGCAGATTACCGCCCGACAGCGAGCGCGCCGCCGCACCAGGTCCGTTGGCCTTGACCTTGAACTGCGCGATCAGCCGCGCCGCATGGGCCTCCAATTGGCGTACGCGTATCCAGCCACCCGCAAAGCGCGGCATGGAAATGGACTCGGTGCGGGTCAACAACAGGTTGTGTGCCAGGCTGAGGGTTGGCACGGCGCCGCGGCCCAGGCGCTCTTCTGGTACAAAATGCAGACCCATCTGACGCCGCCGCCCCGGGTGCATGTGCGACACATCGGCCCCACCCATGTGGATGCTGCCCAACGGGGCACGGCAGTCTTCGCCCGACAGGGCGTACAACAATTCTTTTTGACCATTGCCCGAGACTCCGGCAATGCCGACCACTTCGCCCGCGCAGATTTGCAGTTGTATGCCTTCCAGGTCCACACCAAACTGGTCCTCGCGCGGCAGGTTCAGCCCTTTGACCTGCATCACAGCAGCGCCGGCAGTGCGCGTTGCGCGCTCCAACAACGGCGGCTCGGCACCGATCATCAGGCGTGACAGCGAGGCATTGGATTCTTCTTGCGGGTTGCACACGCCGGTAACCTTGCCGCCGCGCAGCACCGTGCAGGCCGTGCACAGCTCGCGAATTTCATGCAACTTGTGGCTGATATACAAAATACTGCAGCCCTCGGAAGACAACTTCTTCAGCACGACAAACAGCTTTTCCACCGCCTGTGGCGTCAGCACTGAGGTTGGCTCATCCAGAATCAACAGCTCAGGGCGGGTCAACAGCGCGCGAATGATTTCCACCCGCTGCATTTCGCCCACGCTCAAGGTATGCACCGGGCGCACTGGGTCAATGTCCAGACCGTATTCGGTGGCCTTGGCAATGATGCTGGCGGTGACCTGGTCCAGTGACGTGCGCGTCAGCCCCAACCACACATTCTCGGCCACCGTCATGGTGTCAAACAGGTTGAAATGCTGGAACACCATGCTGATGCCGTTGGCGCGCGCCTCCTTGGGGTTGCGGATTTGCATTTCCTGACCGTTGAACATCACCCGGCCGGCGTCGGGCTTGACCGAGCCGTAAATGATCTTCATCAAGGTGGATTTGCCGGCACCGTTTTCACCCAGCACCGCGTGGATTTCTCCGGGCATGACCGTTAGCGAGACATCGCTATTGGCAATGACGCCGGGATAGGCTTTGGTTATGCCTGTTAACTGAAGTCTGGGTGTGGTCATGTCGTCGTTTGTCTCACTCTTTTTTTAACGCTGCTGCAACGGACTTCACACAATCGCGCAACCAGCGGGCCGAAGCCGAGGTGTGGGTGCGTTCATGCCAAAGTTGGTAATACCTCAACCGGGGAAACACCACGGGGCACGGCAATATCGTGACCGGCAGGTGGTCCACAAAACGTTCACAGTACTGGCGCCCGGTGGTCATGACCAGCAAGGTTGATGCCACCATGGCCGGGATTTGCCCAAAATAAGGGCAGCGTGCCGCAATATGGCGGCGCAGGCCCAGGCTGGCCAAATGGTCATCGATAACGCCTTTGGCCCCGGGATGGGTTGCCCCTGGCGCGATGTGCTCGGCCTCCAGCCATGAAGCCTGATCCCAGCCGCGGCGCACCGCCGGATTTTTGTTGGACACCAGGCACACCACTTCATCGCCAAACAGCCGGGCCAGGTGCAATTCCTCGGGTGGTTCCGGCCAATTGCCGATCACCACATCCACATCGCCTTGCGCCAGTTGTGCGCGGTAATCTGCAGAACCCGACAGCGAATGGATTTCTATTTCTGACAGCGGGGCTTGCGATTTGATCTGTGCCACCAGATGGGGCAGGAAATACGGATCGAGGTAGTCGCTGGCGGCCACCCGAAAGGTATTGCGCGCCGTCGCCGGGTCAAACCCTTTGGCGTCCGAGAACAGCATTTCGGCGGCACGCAAAATACTGGCGCTGGGCTCCAACATACGCAGTGCCACATCGGTGGGCACCATACCGGAGCCTGAGCGCACCAACAGGGGGTCACCCGCAAAATCGCGCAAACGCTTGAGCGCACTGCTCACCGCTGGCTGGTGCATGCCCAGGCGGATGGCGGCTTTGGAAACGCTGCGTTCAGTTAACACGGTGTGAAGGACCCTAATCAAATGAAGGTCTATCTTGTCAAACAGGGAATGGTTTCTCATACGCTCATATCAATTTTGGTCATATCCTAAGGAATATGGTCTAACGCTGCTACCCGATTTACCCTCACGGACTAGGAACTACCCATGAACACTCAACCTCTCAGATTTTTTCGGCGTGGCGAAATCGTCACCCTACCCGCCGTTGATACCACACGCACGCTGCTGGAAGTATTGCGCGAAGACTTGCACAGCTGCGGCACCAAGGAAGGCTGCGGCGAAGGCGATTGCGGCGCCTGCACCGTCGTCATTGCTGAAACCGAGGGCGAACAACTCAAATACAGCGCCATCAACAGTTGCATTCGCCTGGCGCATTCGGTTGACGGCATGGCGCTGTGGACGGTGGAAGATATCCAGGGCGCCAAAGGCACTCTGCACCCCGCACAGCAAGCCATGGTGGACTGCCATGGATCGCAATGCGGCTTTTGCACGCCAGGCTTTGTGATGAGCCTGTTTGGCCAGTACCAGAGCAAGACCTGCAAGGGCGAGCCCATCTCGCGTGAGCAGGCCCAAGGGGCGCTCTCCGGCAATCTTTGCCGCTGCACCGGCTATCGGCCGATATTGGACGCCGCGCAGGCCATGCAAGCCCTGCCGTTGGCACAGGTCAACGAAGCCGACGTGAAAGTGAACCTGGAACAAATGGCGCGCATGGCGGAAAAGCAGCCAGTTGACTCCTGCTACTTGTCACCCAAAACTCTGGCCGACTTGCTGGCGGCACGCGCGCGCCACCCGCAGGCACAAATTGTGGCCGGTTGCACCGATGTAGGGCTGTGGGTCACGAAAATGCATATGCAGTTCGACAAAGTGCTGGATGTCACCCAGGTGGCCGAGCTGCGCCGTGTGGAGCAGTACCCGCACCACATCGCCATCGGTGCCGCGGTCAGCCTGACCGATGCCTTTGGCGCGCTGGTGGCAGACCGTCCGCAACTGGCAGAGTTTGCCCACCGCTTTGCCGGTTTGCCGGTGCGCAACAGTGGCACGCTGGGGGGCAACGTGGCCAATGGCTCCCCCATTGGTGACTCCATGCCACTGCTGATCGCGCTGGGTGCCAACGTGGTGCTGATGCGCCAGCATGGCAAAAAAATCGCGCACCGCGAACTGCCGCTGGAAGACCTGTACACGGGCTACCGTAAAAACGTGATGGCCAAGGACGAAGTCTTGGCCTGGATCAAAGTGCCCAAGGCCACGGCGTCGGAGTTGTCTCGTGTCTACAAGATCTCCAAACGTTATGAGGATGACATTTCTGCCGTCTGCCTGGCCATCAATGTCTCCCTTGAAAACGGACGCGTGCAGAGCGTGTCCATAGGCGCAGGCGGTGTCGCTGCCACTCCGGTACGCGCCCGCAAAACAGAAGCTGCATTGCAGGGCCAAGCCTGGACGCAGGACACCATCGCGCTGGCCATGCGTACATTGCGCGCCGAGTTTGCGCCGATCTCCGACATGCGCGCCTCGGCCGCCTATCGCAGCACGGTGCTGGGCAATCTGCTGCAGCGCTTTTGGCTGGAAAGCCAAGGCAAGGTACAGACCGATTTGCGCAACCTGAACCTGTTGGTAGCAGACCAAGGAGTGGCAGCATGAACACACTGAACACCTCCGTGCGCCCCGAACATTTGCAAGGACTGCCTGCGGCAGCTACAGCACAGCCAGCAGCCGGCGTCAGCCGCCCCCACGAAAGCGCAGCCGCCCAGGTGGCGGGTGGCGCCACCTATGTCGACGACATTCCCGAAGTGCGCGGCACCCTGCACGCCGCGCCGATTCTCTCTACTGTGGCCCATGGCCGCCTGCTGGGCGTGGACGCTACCGCGGCCCTGGCCATGCCTGGTGTGCGTGATGTGATTTTGTCGCGCGACATTCCAGGTGACCCGATGCTGGCCGCCTTCGCCGGCGACGAACCAGTGTTTGCCATGGACACCGTGCAGCACATCGGGCAAGTGGTGGGCGTTGTGGTCGCCAACACGGTCATGCAGGCGCGCCACGCCGCACGCAAGGTGGTGCTCAACATTGAAGCCTTGCCCGCCATACTGAGTGTGAAAGACGCGCTGGCGGCGCAGAACTATGTGCTGCCCCCGGTGTATGTCAAACGTGGCAATGCCGCAGCCGCCTTGGCCCGCGCCCAGCACACACTGAGCGGCACGCTGGAAGTGGGTGGCCAGGAGCACTTTTATCTGGAAGGCCAGGTCGCCTATGTACTGCCCCTGGAGCAAAACCAGTGGTGGGTCTACTCCAGCACGCAGCACCCGGGCGAGGTGCAGCATTGGGTGTCGCATGCACTGGGCATAGACAACCACGCGGTCAAGGTCGAATGTCGGCGCATGGGCGGGGGCTTTGGCGGCAAGGAAACGCAGGCCGGACACTTGGCCGTATGGGCGGCAGTGGCTGCGCACAAGCTGCAGTCGGCGGTGAAGCTGCGCATGGACCGTGACGACGACTTCATGGTCACCGGCAAGCGCCACCCGTTTGCCTATGAATACAGTGCCGGATTTGACGACAGCGGGCGCCTGACCGCACTCAAATTGATGATGGCCGCCAACTGCGGTTTCAGCGCCGACCTGTCCGGCCCGGTTGCCGACCGGGCGATTTTCCACAGCGACAACGCCTACTACCTGCAGGACGTGGATATTGCGTCCTTCCGCTGCAAGACGAATACGCAAAGCCACACCGCGTTTCGCGGCTTTGGTGGCCCGCAGGGCGTCATTCTGATCGAGACCATCATGGGCGACATCGCGCGCCACCTGAAGCTGGACCCCATGGATGTGCGCATGCGCAACCTGTACAGCGACGAGGCCATTGCCGGCACCGACCAAAAACGTGACACCACCCATTACGGCATGCGGGTGGAGGACAATATTTTGCAGCCCCTGCTGTCGCAGTTGGAACAGACCTCTGACTACCGACGCCGACGCGCCGACATATCTGCGTGGAATCTGGGCAGTGCGATCATCAAGCGCGGTATCGCCATCACGCCGGTCAAGTTCGGCATCAGCTTCACTGCCACGCTGTTCAACCAGGCCGGTGCGTTGGTGCATGTCTACACCGACGGCAGCGTGCAGGTCAACCATGGCGGCACCGAAATGGGTCAGGGGTTGAACACCAAAGTGGCGCAGATTGTGGCCGACGAGTTGGGTGTGCCCTACCACCGCATCTTGTGCACCGCCAGCGACACCAGCAAGATTCCCAATGCATCAGCCACTGCCGCATCGGCCGGCACCGACCTGAATGGTCGCGCCGCGCAATTCGCGGCGCGCCATGTACGCGACAACCTGGCCGCATTTGTCAGTGGGCTGGACGGCTGCGGCGCCGGCGCAGTGCGTTTTGCCCACGGGCAGGTGATATCGCCATCCATCACCCGCAGTTTTGACGAGGTGGTGAAGATGGCCTATGCCAATCGCATCCAACTCTGGAGCGACGGCTTCTACCGCACGCCCAAGATCCACTACGACAAGACTACGCTGACTGGGCGACCGTTTTACTATTTTGCCTACGGTGCGGCCTGCACCGAGGTGGCCATCGACACGCTGACCGGTGAGAGCCGCGTGCTCAAGGTCGACATCCTGCACGACGTGGGTCACAGCATCAATCCAGCACTGGACGTGGGCCAGATTGAGGGCGGATTCGTCCAGGGCATGGGCTGGCTGACGACCGAGCAACTGGTGTGGAACGACAAGGGCTACCTGAGCACGCACGCCCCCAGCACTTACAAGATTCCCACGGCAGGCGATGTGCCAGATCACTTCACGGTTGCCCTGTGGCCCGAGGCCCACCGCGAAGACAACGTCTTTGGCTCCAAAGCCGTCGGTGAACCCCCATTTATGTTGGCCATCAGCGTTTACGAGGCGCTGCGTGAGGCCATAGCCACGGTTGGAAACCGTGGGCCGGTGCGATTGAGTGCTCCAGCTACCGCTGAGAACGTGCTTGCCGCATTGCACTATTCCGGTCACCACCCATGAACACCGTGGTGACGGCAGATGGTACGGTTTATGCATTGATGCGTGACCCGTACGCAAACTGTTTTCCGTATGTCAGTCCGTCAGCATCCCATTCCCTGCAACCTTAAAACTTCAAGTAAATCACCATGACCATCACCCCCAAACTCAGCCTTCTCCTGTGTGCATTGCTGGCCGGCAGCGGCGCAATGGCCGCCGACTGGAGCAGCGACTCCATTGGCTACCGCTATGCGCCCAGCGAATCGGAACCTGGCGTCAGCGACAAAGTCGCCAAAAACATTCTGACGTTCACCCACGTCAGCGGTGACTCGGCCGGCGGAAACTTCTTCACCATCGACTTGCTGAAGTCTGATAACAGCGACCCCAACAACGGTGGCGGCGCCGGTGCGCAGGAGTGGTACGGTTTCTACCAGCGCAGCTTTTCGATCAGCGCGATGACCGGCAACAAAAACGGTTACGGCTTCGCCAAGGACCTGAGCCTGACGGCCCGCTTCGATGCTGGCAGCAAGAACACGACGTTCGCGCCATCGCCATTCAAGGTGCAATTGGGCGTTTCGGCCGCCATGCCAGTGAGCGCAGGTTTCTGGGATATTGGCATCGCGGCCTACAAAGAAAACAACAACAACGGCATCGTTGGCAAGTCCGTCAGTTTTGACGTGGCGCCCGCACTCAACACCGCCTGGGCTATTCCCATGGGTGGCGTTGGCACCTTCACCGGCTTTGCCAGCATCGTCGGCCCCAAGGGCAAAGACGGCTTTGGCGCCGATACCAAAACGGAAACCCTGGTCCGTGCAACCTTCATGTTCAATCTGGGCGGCCCCAAAAGCGGTCTGACTGCAGGTCTGGGCGTGGAATACTGGGCCAACAAATTTGGCTGTGACAACAGCGCGTCTTTTGTCACGAACTCCTGCACGTCGACAACGCCATTGTTCCTGGCAGAATACAAACTGTAAGTTTGGCAGCGACAAATGCGCTGACGATCCAGCGTAACTGTCGCATCGTTCTAGAGTGATTCGGGTTTGACGACAGCCGGTGGTAAAACACCGGCTGTTTCCGTTTCTGGCTCTGCCGCCAGGCAAGACCTGCGAGAATCGCCGCCATGCCCAATTTTCCTACCCTACACCGGCGCGCCCTGCTGGGTGCAGCCGTGAGCCTGGTTGGCACAGCCCTGCCCGCCTTCGCGCAAACGAAAGCCGTGCTGCGCATCTCCACGCCAGCCGTGCCGGACGCCTGGCACGCCAAGATGTGGACCGTTTTCAAAGATACGCTGGAGAAGTCTGCGCCCGGTGAGTTTGAGGTGCAGATCAACCTCAACGCATCGCTGTTCAAACAGGGCGCCGAACCGGCCGCCATGGCACGCGGCAATCTGGAACTGAGCTCCCTGTCCAGCGCGGACCTGGCCAAGCTGGTACCCGAGTTTTCGGTTTTCACCGCCGGTTATATGCTGCGTGACCCCAAGCATTTGCAGAAGGTCTTTGCGGGCCCCATTGGTGCCGAACTATTCAAGACCGTGTCCAGCAAGTTGGGGCTGACCGTGCTGTCAACCTGCTACCTGGGCACGCGCCAGCTCAACCTGCGCGAGGCCCGCAACGTCAAGACGCCTGCCGACCTCAAGGGCATCAAGTTGCGCATGCCTGGCTCCAAAGACTGGTTGTTTCTGGGCAACGCGCTGGGCGCTACCGCCACGCCGCTGGCCTTTGGCGAGGTCTACCTGGGTTTGAAGACCGGCACGATCGACGCCCAGGACAATCCCTTGCCCAGCGTGCGGGCCGCCAAATTTTATGAAGTGACGCAGCAAATTGTGTTGACCAGCCACTTGGTGGACAGCCTGTTCATCGCCATTTCCAACAAGGCATTCGAAGCATTGAGCCCGGCACAACGACAAAAAGTAAGCGTTGCGGCACAAGCTGCGGCGACCTTCAACAATGACAACACCGTGTTGGAAGAGGCCCAACTGATCGATTTTTTCAAAAAGCAAGGCCTGCAGGTCACTACGCCCGACGTGGGTGCCTTTCGCAAATCGGTGCTGGCCAGCTATCAGGCGTCTGATTACGCCAAGTTCTGGCCTGCTGGTCTGGTCGACCGCATCAACGCAACCCAATAACCATGGCACGCTGGTTGCAATCCGTGGCCAATGCCATCGGCGGAGGCTTGTTTTTGGCACTGTTCGCGGTTTTCATCCTGCAGATCGCAGCACGCTTTGCGTTTCAACAGCCACTGCCTTGGACCGACGAAGCGGCCGTTATTTTGTACATTTGGGTGATCCTGTGGGCAGCCGCCTGCGTGGTACCGGCGCGCGAACACGTGGTGTTCGATCTGCTGTGGAACAGTGTGAGCCAGCGCTCCCGACGCGCCATGAAATTGGTGGGCCATGCGCTGATCGGTGGGCTGGCACTGGTCGGCCTGCCAGCCAGTTGGGACTATGTGCACTTCATGGCGCGTGAGGGCACTCCCGTGCTGGACATTCCGCTGATGTGGGTCTATTTGCCGTTTGTGCTGCTGATGGTGGCACTGGTTTTGCGCAGCGGATTCGGCATTCGCGAGGCGATCCAGGGCAAGGGACTGGATGCAGAACTGCCACCATTGACATGAACACAGGTATCACGGTTCTGGTTTGTGTGCTGGTGGCTGGCATGCTGCTGCGCATGCCCATTGGCTTTTCGATGCTGGTCTCTGGCTTTGCCTACTTGCTGGTCAAGCACCAGGACCTGGGCCTGGTGGCCGAACAGGTTGGCAATGGCCTGTACAACAGCTACGTATTGTTGGCTGTACCTCTGTTCATATTTGCCGCGAACATCATGAACGCAGGCACAGTCAGCGAGCGCCTGTTTGACTTCTGCCGCATTCTCGTTGGGCGCATGCGCGGCGGCCTGGCCCAAGTCAATGTATTGGTCAGCGTGATTTTCTCGGGCATGAGTGGCAGTGCCATCGCCGATGCAGCCGGCCCCGGTCTGGTCACGATCCGCCAGATGCTGAAAAGGCCCGAATACACCCGTGGCTTCGCAGGCGCAGTAGTGGTCGCGAGCGCCACACTGGGGCCCATCATTCCACCCAGTATTCCCATGGTGATCTACGCTCTGGTCTCTGGTGCGTCGGTGGGTGCCTTGTTTTTGGGCGGCGTGGTGCCCGGGTTTTTGATGGCCTCGCTGATGATGCTGGTGGTGCACTTCATTGCAAAACGGCGCAATATGCCGCGCGAGGCGCCAATACCACTGCGCGAATGGCCGGCGATATTCTTTCGTGGCGCCCTGCCCCTGTCCATGCCCATCGTGTTGTTGGGTGGCATCTATTCGGGCGCCTTTACGCCCACCGAGGCCGCCGCCGTGGCGGCCCTGCATGCGCTGATACTGGCGGGTGTGGTTTACCGAGCCTTGACCTGGCGCACGTTCTGGGGGGTGGTGATGGAGTCCACGCGCGGCAGCGCCGTGGTGACCGTGATATTGGCCGGGTCCTTTATGCTGAACTACGCCTTTACCGCCGAGGGTGTGCCCCAAGCCATGGCGCAATGGGTGGACGGCATGCATCTGAGCCAGATCCAATTTCTCTTGCTGGTCAACCTGATGTTCCTGGCACTGGGCTGCTTTCTCGATGTTTCGGTGCTGCTGCTGGTGTTTGTGCCCATGCTGTTGCCGGCTGCCAAACTATTGGGCGTCGACCTGGTGCACTTTGGCGTGCTGGTCGTGCTCAATATGATGATTGGCCTGATTCACCCGCCGTTTGGCATGCTGTTGTTTGTGACCAAAGCACTGACTGGCATTCCGATTGGCGAGATGATGAAAGAAGGCTGGCCGTTTCTGCTCATGCTGCTGTTGCTGCTGTTGGCCATGACATTGTTTCCCCAGATCGTGCTGTGGCTGCCCCAGACCATGGGTTACAAGACACTGTAGGGTGACTCGCGCGTCAGCCTGCCATCACGCGGCCGCTATCTGCAGCGGCGCACTGGCACCAGCCAGTCGGCGCAAGCCACCGGGGTCCACCAGATTGACCACCCGACCGGATCCACTGATCAGCCGTTGCTCACGTAAATTGCGCAAGACCCGAGACAACGTCTCTGGCGCAATCCCCAGGTGTGCCGCAATGGCGCGTTTGCGTTGCTGCAACTGCACAGCCCAGTCGCCCTGGTCACTGCTTTGGGCGTTGCTCAGCAACCATTCGGCGCAGCGCGCTTCAGCATCTTTGGCCAGGCGGCTCACGGTCAGTTCGGTTTGCTGGCGGTGGGCACGTGCCACGTCGTACAGCATGGCCCGCACGTTTGGCGTAGCGCCGTCCAGACAGGCGTTGAACTCTTCCGTCGACAATTGGTAGAACTGTACCGGCGACTGCGCCACGGCGTCCACCGCTCCCGGGAGCTTCAAAATCGCCGCGGTGGCATCCAGCCAACTGGGGCCCACCACCACGCCCAATTGGTGCTCAATCACATCGGCAACAACGCCAGTGCCATTGGTGCCCAGCAGTACGCTGCCCTGGATGATGTAGATGACCGAGTCTGTCGCTGCGCCGCGCCGTAACAATACGGTACCAACGGCTGCCAATTCGGCCGGTCGATTCGCAAAAATGGTTTGGTCGGTAAGCATGTGGCAACTGTGCACCGCCCACAGCACGGTCATATTGATCAAGATCAAACTTCTGTGCGGTGGCATACGGATAAATGCTTGATCGGTATCAGAAATTTCTGCTATTGCCGCCCCTGGCCTCGTGGTGAAATGCAGTCATAGGGCGCGCGGACGCCACTCCACATGACAGGGTTTTCATGCCAAGTTTGCTGATTCAAAACGCCAGGTGCATCGCCACGCAGGACCACGTGGACCCCCAGCACGCGCGCGAACTGCGCAACGCATCGATCTTCATCGAAGACCATCGCATCGTTTTTGTCGGTGCCCATGCCGAATTGCCGGCGCACGCCCTGGCGGCCAGCGAGGTGATAGACGCGAAAGACCACCTGGTCACGCCAGGCCTGGTCAATACCCACCACCACATGTACCAGAGTTTGACCCGGGCCATACCGGCGGTGCAAAACGCCGAGCTGTTTGGCTGGCTCAAACGCCTGTACCCGATCTGGGCCGGGCTCACGCCCGACATGGTGCACACCAGTACCCAAGTCGCCATGGCCGAACTCCTGCAGAGCGGCTGCACCACCAGCAGTGACCACCTCTACATCTACCCCAACGGGGTTCGGTTGGATGACAGCATTGCTGCGGCACAGCAGATTGGCATGCGCTTTGTGGCGACGCGTGGCAGCATGAGTGTGGGGCACAGCCAGGGCGGCCTGCCCCCCGACAGCGTGGTGGAGCGCGAAGACTTTATCTTGCAAGATACCCAGCGCCTGATTGAGCGCTACCACGACGGCACGCACGGCTCCATGCTCAACGTGGCGGTGGCGCCCTGCTCGCCATTTAGCGTGAGCCGTGACTTGATGCGCGAGTCCGCACTATTAGCCCGCCACCATGGCGTGCGTCTGCATACCCACCTGGCCGAAAACGACCATGATCTGGCCTATTCCAAAGAAAAATTCAACTGCACTCCCACCGAATATGCCCAAGACCTGGGCTGGCTGGGCCCCGATGTCTGGCACGCGCACTGCGTCAAATTGGACGACGCTGGCATCAGCCTGTTTGCCGCCACGCGCACCGGTGTGGCCCATTGCCCGTGCAGCAATATGCGCCTGGCCAGCGGTATTGCACCCATCCGGCGCATGCTCAACGCCGGTGTGCCGGTCGGCCTCGGTGTGGACGGGTGTGCCAGCAATGACGCCGCACACATGGTGAACGAGGCACGCCAGGCCTTGTTGTTGGCGCGCGTCGGGCGCGCGCTGCAGCCACCGGAGGTTCGCGACGGCCGCACATTTTTTGGCTGCGACCTGGGGCCCGCCGAGATGACCGCGCGCGACGTGCTGGCCCTGGCGACACGCGGTGGCGCACAGGTGCTGGGCCGTGCGGACATTGGCCAGATTGCCGTGGGCATGTGTGCCGACCTGGCGCTGTTTGACCTGAACACCCTGGGCTTTGCCGGTGGTGCCGTGCACGACCCGGTCGGGGCTTTGATGCTGTGCAGCAGCCCACAGGCTGACTACACCATCGTCAATGGCCGCGTTGTAGTGCGACAGGGGCAGCTCACAACCCTGGATTTGCCACCCGTCATCGAGCGGCACAACCATATGGCGCTTCAACTGGCTGCAGCGTCTTAGAATACACCTCTGGCGCACAGCTGCGCCTTTACAAAAGGGACATCTGACATGGGCGCGCAGTGGAAAGCAAAAGGTAAGGAATTGGCAGCAAATGCCAAGGGCAAACTGTTCGGTCGGCTGGCCAAGGACATCATGATTGCGGCGCGCAGCGGGGCGGACCCTGCGTCCAACTCACGCCTGCGCCTGGTGCTGGAACAGGCCCGCAAGGTCTCCATGCCCAAGGAAACGCTGGAGCGCGCCATCAAAAAAGGTGCCGGCCTCACCGGTGAGGCCGTGCATTTCGAGCACGTCATTTATGAAGGTTTTGCACCCCACCGCGTGCCGCTGATGGTGGAATGCCTGACCGACAACGTGAACCGCACGGCGCCCGAGATGCGCGTGCTGTTTCGCAAGGGGCAACTGGGCACCTCCGGCTCGGTGGCCTGGGATTTTGACCATATCGGCATGATTGAGGCTGAGCCAGCAAAACCAGGCGCCGACGCCGAGGTCGCCGCCATCGAAGCCGGTGCCCAGGACTTTGAGCCGGGCGACGAGGAAGGTGCAACCCTGTTTCTGACTGATCCTACCGATCTCGACTTGGTCAGCCGCGCATTGCCGGCGCAGGGCTTTACCGTGTTGTCGGCCAAGCTCGGTTACCGGGCGAAGAATCCGATTGACCCCGCCAGCCTCAGCGCCCATGACTTGGAAGAAGTGGAAGCCTTCCTGGCGGCCATTGACGGCAACGACGACGTGCAAAACGTGTACGCGGGTCTGGGCGGTTGACTAGGCTCCACCGCTGCGCGGGTTGCTGCCCCCGGTTACTCAATTTCCAGCGGCATCCGTCCGGATGTCTTGCACTCGTACATCGATTGGTCGGCAAACTCGACCAGGCGGCCAAAGTCGTGGCCGTCCTTGGGGAACTGGGCGATGCCGACGCTGGCGCCAACCGACACCACCTCCCCGGTTGACAGCGCGATTTCCTCCGACAACGAGTCAATCAACTTTTGCCCGAGGTTGAACACGTCGTTACATTTTCCCGCGCGTTCAATCAGCAGCAAGAACTCGTCGCCGCCCAAACGCACCACGGTGTCGGAGCCGCGCACGGCCGCCACCAGACGCTTGGAACTGGTAATCAAAACTTCGTCACCGGCACTATGGCCATAGTTGTCATTGATGAATTTGAAATGGTTCAGATCAATCATCAACAAGGCAAAGGTCGCCTTGCTGCGCATGAAGCGCTCCACGGCAAACTTGAAACGGTCGGCCAACAGGTTGCGATTGCCCAAGCCAGTCAAGTGGTCGTAATAGGCCTGTTGCCGCAGCATTTTGATGTGCGCGTGCATTTGCGTGGACTCCGCCAGCCATGCGCCCTTCTCAAGCGCTTGGCGCCGCAAAAGATTGGCCAGCAAGTGCCCGCGCAGCATCGAAGACATCAGCGCCGCCAGCAAGATGGCAATCACCGCGCCATCGGATAGCGCGCCATTGCGCCACAACAGCGCGCACGCAGCCAAGGCCAGACAGGCGAAAACAACGGGGTAAGAATTGTGAAGCGACTTCATGTGCGTGAACGACAAG
>FTFO01000289.1_pt1 | contig 20102 bp, 16 predicted proteins | sample 1640461 | NCBI WGS metagenome assembly FTFO01 (sample SAMEA3914814, study PRJEB12502) | metagenome | biome: forest; material: soil | place: USA | collected 2011-09-16 | depth 0.1 m
ACCTAAGGTTGCCATTGCAGGACCCCGGACGAATGGAAGTGTGGAGATGAAGCAAAGCACAAAGTAGGCAAGCGGTCCGCAATAAAGAAACAGAGTTGTTGAATCCCAGGAACGGCCGCCGCTCACAGCATAGAGAAAAAGCATCAAACCGGTCCAAGCAAGCAGACCGAGTAGATTGAGTATTCCGACGAAGATGGTCATTGATGCACTAGCCGCCTAACGAGGCTGAAAAAAAGACACAGTCCCAACGCGCGCAACTGTGGCATTGCATCGCGTGTTGATCGAAATTTTGAGGGTGGGCGTTCATGCCCACAGTGTGCCGCAATTTTGAACCCGTGTGCGTCCGATGTCGATGGCGGACAGGGCGTGGCTCATTCGTGATTGAGTCACGTTCACGGTGTTCCAACTCCGCCACTCGCCCGCCAAGCCACGGGCAGGCAGTCGCCGCCGCTTCGTTGCGCCGGCCCCTACGGGGCTGCCTTGCGGTGCTCGCCAGTCAGGCCGGTCCCGCAAACTCGCTGCGCTCAAACAAGCGGGACCGGCGCGCAAGCGCGCAACGCTGGCTGCCTGCGCTCCTCAGTTGCGCACAGACGCGTCGGCGACTGCCCGCCAGTGGCTTTGCGAGGGGGTGGGCGGTTTTAGATTTGAAGGCACTGAAGGACTTGATGGTGGCCCACTGCGAATTGAATCATTTGCCAGCAAAGGCCGCCGAATGGGTTATGTGAAGCTTCTCCGTTAGCATCGGGTGTCTAGCAACTCGCACTCTTAGCCCTCCTATATGTCCACAATCGTGAATCTCTGTGAGCAACTGGCCGACGCACATGAAGCCAAGGGAATTGCAGTTCGATCAACCCTGCAGCCTGGGCTTCGCCGAGACGACATTTTGGCGCAAACTGCATCGCTAGGGTTTGCGCTTCCAGAATCAATTGTGGAGTTGTACGCATGGCATAACGGCCATGGCTTTACCGAACCGTGGCATGAGGGCCCGGCGTTGCGGTTTCGGGACACCGCTTTTTTATCATTTGAAGTTGCATTGACCGAATACCGAGAGCTTCAGTCCTACCGCGAAGCGACCGATTCGACGCTTTCCAGTGATGGCATCGACTTGAGAACAAGCTTCCCTATCGCGCAAATCCAGGGAGTGTGGTTGGTGGTCGCATGCGGTGAACACCTGTACGGCAACGACAAGACTGACGTAGTAGTAAGTGTTTACCACGACATAGAGCTTTACTTTTACTCAGTGGAAAGCATGCTAAAGACCTGCCTTGCTTGGGTTTCACATCCGGCGTGGAATGAGAACGCATATGAATTGCTCCCGGATGGAATTGAGAGAGATATTTGGCAGAGATTCAATCCTGGAATACGTGCGGCGCAGTCACTGTGATCACAAACACTCGGCTGGACCCAAAAAACTCTCCCGCAAGGCATGGTTACGCCGCTCAGCTCGGGAGATGAGCAATGGCTCCTGCCTATGTAGGAGCTACGGAGTTGTTGCTACCGCTGTCTGAGCAAATAGTGACGCGAAGTCGGGCATTTCAATATCATCCGGGTCCGGTAACGTCCAAACTGCTTTGAGCGCGTTTAAGCACAACGCCGTGTCTTGAGTTGAAACCGACACGACGTAATGCTGTTCCAGATACTCAGGCGTTGCCTGGACAGCTCGCACGAATTTAAAACCAAAGCGTCCATAGAATGTGTCCGATCCCCCGGTCGTTGTAAGCGTAACGAGGCTCACTGGGCGGCCTGTTTTTAAAAGAGACAGGCGAGCGAGAAGCAACACGGTTCCAAAGCCTGTTCGATGAAATTCTGGATGAACCATGCCAAAGCTCAGGGCCGAAAAAAAGTATCCATTCTGATCTTGCGCGTTTATTCCACCAAACGCCCGTATTGCACCGTCTTGCTCAACGACGAGAACGAGAGACCGCCGATTTCGCAGCCATTCTGAAAATTTCGGAAAATAGCCGCTCGGGAAATGAGTCGGCTCGTTCAGACGATATATTTCTTCGCAAGCTTCAATATCGGCATCAACCAAGATCCTTACTTTGCATTGCGGTATCTTTGTCGCCTGTGATGTCATTTGAAACTGGCCCTTCGGTATGAACAGGTTTTTCAATTTTCGAAACACTTTGTCTCCTGAGTGGTCTACCAGTAGACCGTAAAAACACCAGTTGGTAGATTGGCAGAGTTGTTGTTGCTGAATGCCTAGTCCGACCGGTATTCTGACAGTTCAAACGCCGAGAAAAAAATGGATGCTGGAAGAGAGCGTGAAATGAGAATCCATTTGGACAGGGCGCGTGACCGGTTGACTCTGCGCTGTATAGCGGTTGTTCATTGCGCGCGAAACGGAACATTCCGTTTCAAACCTTTTCACACGTGGCGCATGATTCCAGAAACGATGAATTTCTCATCTGAGAACCTTGTGTGGCTGAGGCCGCAACCACGGTCAGATTGTGCGAATTCCAACGGCTGTGCGCACTGGGTGGCATCCAGCGAATCCATGGCCGCGGCCCACATGTGATTGAATTTCGCTCACGGCTATCCAACCCCGCCACCAGCCCGCCAAGGCCAGGGCACAGAGCCCTCAGCGCGCCTTTGCGCCGCTGAGGAGCGCAGTCAGTCAGGGTTGCGCGTTTACGCGCCGGCGCCGCTTGTTTGAGCGCAGCGAGTTTGCGGCGTTGCCCTGGCTGGCGAGCACCGCAAGGCAGCCCCGAAGCGTAGCGCAGGGGCCGGTGCAATGAAGCGCTGAGGGCTCTGTGCCCTGGCCTTGGCGGGCCCGCGAGGTGCCACCCCAAAAAGGGATTTAACTCTTGCGAACCCGCAACAGTTCATCCAGCAACAAGCAAATGGCACCAATGGTGATAGCACTGTCCGCCACATTGAACGCCGGAAAATGCCCACTGGCAAACAGAGGAGCAAGCCACGACCAATGGAAGTCCAAAAAGTCGACGACATAGCCATGCCACACACGGTCAATCACATTGCCAACCGCGCCACCCATGATGCACGCCATGGCAAAGCAAAACAGCTTCTGGTTCGGGTGGGTCTTGATCATCCACAGAATGACGCCAACCGCCACCAAGCCCACAATGGTGAAAAACCAGCGCTGCCAACCTGCAGCGTCGTCAAACAGCGAAAACGCCATGCCGAAGTTGTGCGCGCGGACCACATTGAAGAAGCTGGTAACCGGGGTGCTTTGGCCAAACTGGAAATAGCCGGTAATCAACACCTTGGTGAACTGATCGGCCAGCACCACGATGAAGGCCAAACCCAGCCACTGCATCAGACCGGCGCCGTCGCTACCACTGCCGCGCAAAGAAGAAGAGCGCGCCATTATGCGAACACCCGGGCTTCGCCGGCGCCATACAGGTTGCTGGTGCAACGGGCGCACAGCGTCGGGTGGGTCGCATCAGCACCCACGTCTTCGCGGTAGTGCCAGCAGCGTTCGCACTTGGTTGCGGTCGACGTGGTGACTGCTGCAGACAGTGCAGTGCCTTCCGCCAATGCAATGACGGAGGTGATGAACACAAACTTCAGGTCATCGCCCAGTGTGCTCAACATGGCATAGTCGTCTGCCGTTGCAGTCAACACCACATTGGCCTGCAGCGACGAGCCGACATTGCCGGCGGCACGCAGGGTCTCGATGTCCTTGTTCACGGCCTCGCGGATTTCGCGGATGCGGTTCCACTTGGTCAGCAGTGCGGTATCCGGCGCAGCCAGCGTGGAATAGGTTTCCAGGAAGATGGACTCCGAGGTAGCCGCAGGCGTCTTGCCCGCTGCTGCCAACACAGACCAGGCTTCTTCGGCGGTAAAGCTCAGGAACGGCGCCATCCAGCGCAGCATGGCCTGGGTGATCTGCCACAGCGCAGTCTGCGCCGAGCGGCGTGCCAGCGAATGCGCACCGGTGGTGTACAGGCGGTCCTTCAGGATGTCCAGATAGAACGCGCCCAGGTCTTCGCTGCAATAGATCTGCAGTTTGGAGACCACCGGGTGGAACTCGTACACCGCATAGTGCGCCAGGATGTCCGTTTGCAATTGCGCCAGACGGCTCAATGCGTAGCGGTCGATCTCCAGCATGTCGGCCAATGGCACGGCATCCTTCACTGGGTCAAAGTCGCTGACGTTGGCCATCAGGAATTTGAGCGTGTTGCGCACGCGGCGGTAGGTGTCCACCACGCGGGCCAGGATCGTTTTGCCAATGTTCAAGTCGCCGGAATAGTCGGTCGACGCAACCCACAGGCGCGTGATCTCCGCGCCCATCTTGGCGTTGACATCATTGGGGTCGACCACATTGCCTCGGCTCTTGCTTTGCTTCTCGCCGTTCTCGTCAGTGGCAAAACCATGCGTCAGCAGACCGCGGTAGGGCGCGCGGTCATACAGCGCACAGCCCAGCAGCAGCGAGCTGTGGAACCAGCCGCGGTGTTGGTCGTGGCCTTCCAGGTACAGGTCGGCCTCAGGGCCTTGCTCGTGGTACGGTGGCCGCGCATAGGCATTCTTGTGGCTGCCGCGCAGCACATGCTGGAAGGTCGAGCCCGAGTCGAACCACACCTCCAGAATGTCGGTGCTCTTGGTGTACTGCGCAGCGTCTGCCTCGCCCAAGATTTCCTGGGCGGTGACGCGGCTCCAGGCTTCGATGCCGCCTTTTTCCACGATGTCGGCCGCCTGGTCCAGGATGGCCATGGTGTTGGGGTGCAGCTCGCCCGAGTCCTTGTGTAGGAAAAAGGGCACGGGCACGCCCCAGCTGCGCTGGCGGCTGATACACCAGTCGGGTCGGTTGGCGATCATGTCGCGCAGGCGGGTTCTGCCGTTTTCCGGGTAGAACTGGGTTTGCTCGATGGCGTTCAATGCCAGTTGGCGTAGTGTCTTGGGCGCCTTGTCTTTGGTGAAGACACCTGGGCCTTCGTCCATGCGGATGAACCACTGGGCAGCGGCCCGGTAGATCACCGGCGTCTTGTGGCGCCAGCAATGCGGGTAGCTGTGTTCGATGGGCTTGGTGGCCATCAGTCGGTCGCTCTGGCCCAGCACCTCGATGATGCGCGGGCAGGCCTTCCAGATATTCATGCCGCCAAACAAGGGCAGGTCGTCGGCATAGGCGCCGTTGCCTTGCACCGGGTTCAGGATGTCGTCGTACTTCAGGCCATGGGCCACGCAGCTGTTGAAGTCATCCACGCCATAGGCGGGAGACGAGTGCACGATGCCTGTGCCGTCGGTGGCACTGACGTAATCGGCCAGGTAGACCGGCGCGAGGCGGCGATAGCCCTCATGCACGTCATACAGCGGGTGCTTGAAGTTCAAGCCACCCAGCTGCTTGCCGGTGGTGGTGGCCACAACCGTACCTGTCAACGCATAGCGCTCCAGGCATTTTTCGACCAGGCTTTCGGCCAGCACCAGCAGGCCGCGCGGCGTATCGACCAGCGCGTAGACCAGTTCCGGGTGGGCATTCAGTGCCTGGTTGGCGGGGATGGTCCAGGCGGTGGTGGTCCAGATGACGATGAAGGCCGACTTGGCGTTGTCCGGCAGGGCGCTCAGGCCAAAGGCTTGCGCCAATGCGGCCTTGTCGGCGGCTTCAAAGGCCACGTCCAGCGTGTCGCTCTTCTTGTCAGCGTATTCGATCTCGAACTCGGCCAGGCTGGAGCCGCAGTCAAAGCACCAGTACACCGGCTTCAATCCCCGGTAGACAAAGCCGCGCTCGATGACACGCTTGAACGCGCGGATCTGGCCCGCCTCGTTGGCCGGGTCCATGGTGCGGTAGGGGCGCTCCCAGTCACCCAGCACGCCCAGGCGTTTGAAGTCTTCACGCTGCTGGTCGATCTGCTCGGTGGCGTAGGCACGGCTCTTGGCCTGCATGTCGTCGCGGCTGAGCTTGCGGCCGTGCAGTTTTTCGATGGCGTTTTCGATCGGCAGGCCATGGCAGTCCCAACCGGGGATGTACTGCGCATCAAAGCCGCCCAATTGCTTGGACTTGACGATCATGTCCTTGAGCACCTTGTTCAGCGCATGGCCGATGTGCAGCTTGCCGTTGGCATAGGGCGGGCCGTCGTGCAACACAAACAAGGGCGCACCCACGCGGGCGTCGCGCAGGCGCTTGTACAGGCCTTCGTCGTTCCAGGTTTTGACCCAGCCCGGTTCGCGCTTGGGCAGGTCACCCCGCATGGGAAATGGGGTGTCGGGCAGGTTCAGGGTGCTGCGGTAGTCAACAGGTTCAGTCATGGCAAACTCAATTCTCGGAAAATGGTGTGGGGCCAGACCAGCGCTTGGCCTGGCGTAGGACGTACATGCAGTTGTCTGTGGGTGGCAGACTGACGCGGGGCAAGGTGCGTCGTGACCGGTCGGTCGGCCCGATCAAATTCGGGCTGCGAACCAGGCGCGCGCGTCATCGCAGTCCTGGCGTATGCCCCGGGTCAGGGCGTCCAGACCGTCGTACTTCAGCTCGTCATGTAGTTTGTGCAACAGTTCCACACGGATGATTTTACCGTAGGCGCCCTCGGGACCCAAGTCGGCGGGCCAATCCAGGCAATGGGTCTCCAGCAGTACGCGCCCGCCGTTGACGTCATTGGGGTCCAGCGAGGGGCGAACTCCCAGGTTGGCAACACCCTGCACCGGCTTGTCGCCCAGACCGTGCACCAGCACCGCAAAAATACCGCTGGCGGCGGGTTTCCAGTGCGCAAACCGCAGATTCAGCGTCTTGAAACCCAGGGTGCGGCCCAGCTTTCGCCCGTGCACCACGTGGCCGGAAATGCAATAGGCGCGCCCCAACAGGCGGGCCGCATCCTGCATGCGACCCTGCCCCAGGGCCTCCCGCACGGCCGAGCTCGATACCCGAAGACCATGCACCTCGTAGCTGTTCATGCGCGCCACATCGAAGCCTTGGGCGTCGCCAGCAGCGTCCAAAAAGGCATAGTCGCCAGCACGTTGGGCGCCAAAGCGAAAATCGTCACCCACCAGCACATAGCGTGCCCCCAGGCCTCGCACCAGCACGTTGTCTACAAAGGTTTGCGGCGATTGGGCGGCCAAGCGGGCATCAAACGGCAAAACCACCGTCTGGTCTACGCCACAGATGGCCAAATCGTCTAGTTTGTCGCGCAAGGTGCCGACCCGCGCTGGTGCCAATTCCGGTTTTTTGAACTTCTCCGCAAAATAATCGCGCGGATGCGGCTCAAACGTCAGCACGCAACTGGGCACGCCGCGCTGCTGTGCCTCGCTGCGCAACAATGCCAACATGGCCTGGTGGCCACGGTGCACGCCGTCGAAGTTGCCAATGGTCATTGCGCAGGCACTGGCCACGCCTGGGTGGTTAAAACCGCGAAAAACCTTCATGAATATGTTATCTTTTTGATAGCGGGCTGCGCACGGGGTGTCAGCACCTGAAGCCAATTTGTCACAGAAACAGGGTATATTGTGACGTAGCAGCGCGCCGGCTCAAAAAATGGCGCCAGGCTGCAGAGATGTGCATTTCCAGTGGGTGGTTGTTTTAACCGTTGCAGGAGGCGTGTTTTGAAAGTCTTGAAATTGTCGGCCCAGGGGCTGCCACAGTCTTGGATATCGCTGGAGCAGGCCGTGATTCACTACGCCTCGGATGAGGTGCGTTGGGAGTCCGGCGGCGAAGTGGCGGTGTTCCATGGCGGGCATAACGCGGTCACGGGCTTGCAATCCATCATCCGGGTCAACAGCATCATCGGCACGCGCGGCGTGCCCAATATCAATCCGTTCAACCTGCGCCCCGGCTTGACCAATGGCAAGTTGTTTGACCGCGACCGCAACGTGTGTGCCTACTGCGGCGTGCGATTCCATGAACATGATTTGACGCGCGAGCACATCATTCCGTTTGCGCAAAAGGGTGTGGACACCTGGATGAACGTGGTCACCGCCTGCAAACCCTGCAACCACCGAAAGAGCCACCGCACGCCCGAGCAGGCCCATATGCCGCTGCTCTACGCGCCCTATGTGCCAAGCTTGTGGGAAGATTTCATATTGCGCAATCGACGCATTCTGGCGGACCAGATGGAATTTTTGATTGCGCATGTACCCAAGTCCTCGCGCCTGCTGGTGTGAGCGTTGCAACGCGCAATTGGGGCATTGTTTACAAGTTATTACAATTCAAATCGCTTCAACACTGCGCTAAAGCAGCTGTTACAAGGTTCGGCTGTCGATCCGACAGATAAATGAACCACAATTCACCTACCGTGCCATTTTTCGTCACCATCGTGGCGTGAAATGTCATCTTGCTGACATTTGATAAACCGAACCGTGAACCGCGAAATTTTGAATCCCCCAGGCGCCCGCACCACCTCCGCACAGCCCAACCAGGCAGTACGGTTGGCGCGCACCCTGATCGCGCAAACGTTGGCTTATTTTGCCGAGCATGAGGTTAAAAATCTAAACTTGGTGCGCGCACGCCTGATGGAATTGGTCGATGACCGACCCACTTTGACGCAAGGGCAAAACTATCGTTCCGCCCACTTGTTGCTGGGCAAATATGCCACGCAGTTCAACCGCGGTTTTCAGCAGACGCTGGCCGACTGCCTGAGCGAAGAGTTGGCCACCATCCAACCGCAGCACGCACAATCCGCGCGTTCCGATGCCAACGATGAGGCGATGAACGGCATGAGTTTGAGCCTGCTGGATGTGGGCGAGGTCGAGCGCGTGCTGCTGCTGGACCGCGTAGCGCAGCGCTTTACGGCCCGTTATGAGACCTTCCTGGAGCCGCTGACGCAGCGCCTGAGCGTGTTATTTGGTCACGATAAGAGTTCCATGCACGACAACCCGTTCCAGCCCACGGTGCTGTTGCGGGCGTTTGCCAGTGCCTGGGATAAATGTGAACTCGACGCCCAGGCCAGTGAAGATCTGGTGCAGTCATTAAGCCCCAGCACCTGGCTGGATTTGGGGCCGCTCTACACCGAATTGAACGCCACGTTGGTGAAGGCCGGGGTGCCAGACCAACGCGCCTTGCGTATTCGCCATGGCAATAGTGCGCACGCGCCACTGGCTGCGCGTGACGGCGGTTTGCCGCCTAACTCACAACCCGCACCACTGTCGCAGTCAGCTCCATTTTCGCGCTCGGCACCGCTCAGCGGCGGGGAACCGGGGCGCTCCAGTTTTGCAGCTTTGGACGGCGACCATCCACGCTCCGCCTGGTCGTCGCTGGATTCGGCAGGGCGTACCGTCGCCGCCCATGCGCGGCAGTTCTTGCATCGCCTGGGCTTTAGCAAGAGCACGGTGGTGGCTCCGCGCAATGCTGACGGGGACAGCGAGATTCAAACCCGTCCCTTTTATGCGGCGGCCAGTCCCGCCCTGATGGGCTACCTGGGTGACTTGCAGGCCGGCGCCAGTGCCAGTGCGGCCAGCGCACCCAAGCAGTGGTATGAGGGCCAAGATCTGGGCGAGCACAACGTGCTGCGCCAGATGCGCGACAGTGACGAAATTCGCCACGCGCCCGAACTGGACCGCGGCACGGTGGACGCGCTGGCCGAGGTGTTTGACTTCGTGTTCGCCGACCAATCCATCCCGATCCAGATGAAGTTCATCATTGGGCGGCTGCAGATTCCGGTGCTCAAGGCGGCCATGATTGACCGCGACTTCTTCCTGTCCGACCAACACCCGGCCCGTCGGCTGGTTGATACCCTGGCCGGTGCGTCCGTGGCCTGGGCTCCGGAAAAGGGCGAAGAAGACCCGCTGTATGTGCGCATCGAGCACACGGTGCAGCGGGTGCTGACCGAGTTCGAAAACGACCTGGCGCTGTTCGTTGACCTGCTGCGCGAGTTCACCGAATTCCTGTTTGAGTCCGAGCAAAGGGCTGAGGTGCGGGTCGAGCCGGTCGCCCAGGAAGAGCGCACCGGAGAATCGTGGGAACATGCGCTGGAGCAGGCCGATGAGCTGATCCACGAACGCATAGAGGCACTGTCGGCAGAACAAGCAGTCGCGCCGTTCTTGCTGCCATTCTTGACCAACCAGTGGCGTGAAGTTATGGCGCGCGCCTGGATGGACGAGAACACTCGTGCACAGATTTACGCGCAGGCCACCAAAACCATGGAGCAGTTGATCTGGTCCATTCAACCCAAGACCTCGGCCGAAGAGCGTCGCGAACTGGTGGCCATACTGCCCGACATGGTGCGCCAACTCAACGCCGGGCTGGACACGATTGAATGGAACGGCAAACCACGCGCCACCTTTACGCGCAGGTTGATCACCACCCATACCCTGGCCATTCGCCTGACCCAGTCCATGCCCTTGGACACCGGCTCTGCCGCGTTGGAAGACCGCGATGGCCAAGTGGCACTGCAGCAGTTGGACGAACGCCGTGCGGCACGGCAATTCACGTCCGTGGATTCGTTTGATGCCCAGGCCCAGTCGTTCCAGCGCGGCATGTGGTTTGACGTGTCTATTGAGCAAGGCACCCATATTCGCTGCCGCCTGAGTTGGGTCAGCCCCATGCGCACGCGGCTGTTGTTTACCAACCGCGATGGCTTTGACGCCTTCGTGCGCTCGGAACGCGAAGTCTCTGCCATGCTGCGCCTGGGCCGCATGCGGGTGTTGGACAGCGAAGCCATCGTTGGGCGCGCGCTGGACAAGATCATGGTCGGGCAGCAGCAGCAGGACATGCAGTTGGCGGCTTAGGCGGAAGTCGAAGCTTTCGCGCCGGGACGAGATCAGACTGCCTGGACGTTCTGCTCCATCTCCTCCGCCCTACGGGCTCCCCCTTGAGTTACGCAGAACGCCCAGACAGCCTGATCTCTGCGGTGCTTGGTTTGCGGGTAGATAATTCTTTTCGAGGAAAAAAGGTGTCTATGGGCGAGCCGGTTGATTGGTTGGACGACGGGACTGCACGTAGCCCGCGTTTCAAAGACAGATACAGCACTTGTACCGGCGGACTGGCGCAGGCGCTGACGGTATTTGTCGGGGGCTGCGGCCTTCCCGCGCGGTGGCAGGGGCGAAACGCGTTCACAATTTTGGAAACCGGCTTCGGGTTTGGGCTGAATTTCTTGACTGCGTGGGCCGTCTGGGAGCGCGATCCACGGCGCTGCGATGCACTGCACTTTGTGTCCGTTGAAGCCTATCCGGTCGCCGTCGCTGACCTGGTCCGCAATACGATGGCTACTGCGCACGTGGCCGACAACTTCAACAACGACATCGATCTCTTGTCGCGCGTTCAAAGCCTGGCACACGAGCTGGCTGCCGTCTGGTGCGATCTGGGTGCCGGCAGCCACGACTTCTCGTTCGCACAGGGTCGCGTGCGGTTGACGCTGGTTGTAGGCGATGTCTTGCCCGCGTTGCAATCCAATCACTGCGAGGCAGACGCCGTGTTTCTGGATGGCTTCAGTCCCTCGGTGAATCCAGACATGTGGTCGCGCAGCACCTTGCAGGCTGTGACTGCGCATGTCCGTGGCGGGTCGACGTTGGCCAGCTACACCATCGCCCGCACCGTACGCGACGCCTTGCAGGAGCTTGGCTACACGGTGCGTAAGGTCAAGGGTTTGCCGCCCAAACGCGACCGGCTTGAAGCGGTCTATGCATCCGACGGTAACTGCAATTGTGCCGCGCATTCGCGCAAGGCGAACGACTGCGACTTGGTTGCCAGTTGCAGCAATTCACCGGCATAACGTGCGTCTGCTGCGAAGCGCGCAGTGTCCACCCACCAGCCCTGCCTGGCCATCAGCCATGTGAATTCGCGATCCACCGCCGGCGCGCCCTCCAGCGCATGTTGCAGTTGCGCGCTGCTGTTGCTATTGTTGGAGCGACGGTCTTGTTGGAATGGCACGGTCATAGTCTGCTTCTTGTTCGGTGCGTTGCAAAGTGCTCTCGCCACCGAACGGAATATACGCAGATCGGCCCGTCAAGACGGGCAAAATTGGCAGGATATTGCCCACAATATTTGCCCGTTGAAGCCTTGCGTTGTGTCAGTCGTTCACATGCAGGGCGCTATTGAGTCCACCCCAGCGACTGGAGTCCGTTGGAAGTGCCTCCACCGCGCCGGTCTGGCTGTTTCGACGGTACAAGATGCCCGATTTACCCGACAACGTTCGGGCCGAGACCACCGTGCCGTCTGGTAGTTTGACTTTGGTGCCCGCGGTGACATACAAGCCGGCTTCGACAATGCAGTCGTCTCCCAGGGAGATGCCAATGCCGGCGTTGGCGCCCAACAGGCTTCGCTCGCCAACGAAATTTGTTTGTTTGCCGCCACCTGACAAGGTGCCCATGATGGATGCGCCTGCGCCAATGTCGGACTTGACGCCAACCACCACGCCAGGGGTAACGCGGCCTTCCACCATGGACTCGCCAAGGGTTCCGGCGTTGAAATTGACGAAGCCTTCGTGCATGACCGTTGTGCCGACCGCCAAATGCGCGCCAAGACGCACACGGCTTGCATCGGCTATGCGTACGCCTGACGGTATGACGTAGTCACTCATGCGCGGAAATCGGTCGATGCTGGGCACCGTCAAATGGTGATACTCTGCAGCGACCAGATTGCGAAGTGATTCAACCTGCTGTGGGAAGACGGGCCCGGCAGACGTCCAGGCGACGATGGGCAACAGCGCAAAGATGCCATCCAAATTGACACGATTGGGCGCTACCGTACGCTCAGACAGCAAATGCAATCGCAGATACGCGTCCTCCGTGGACAGCGGCGGCGCATCCAGAGACTCTATGGTGAGCTCTGTGAATTCACCTTTGACCAGGCCATGCTTTTCTGCCAGGCAACTGCGGTTGATGCGTGCATTGGTAGCTGGGTACCAGGTGTCGATGGTTTTCTGGGTTTCGACGTCGATGTATCGATGACCAATGCGTTGGATTCTCATGTTTTTATACTTTCACGCCCGAGCGACTGCCAGTGTGCGCAATTTCGGCCACAGCAGATTGATCGCCAGCCCGCCCATGACCAGTGCCGCTGCCAACAACTTCCAGGCTGGCAGAGATTCCCCCAGCAGCCAGGCGGAAGCACCCATGCCAAACACCGGGACCAGCAACGCCAACGGTGTGATGGTTGCCGCAGGGTGGCGTGCCAGCAGCCAGCCCCATGCTGCAAAGCCGAACAATGTGTTGCCCCACGACTGCCAGAGCACGGCCAACCAGGTCTGCCAATTGGCCTGAACCAACGCGTCGGCAATGGCGGGCCAGCCTTCCAACGCCAGTGACAATATCAACAGCGGTGGAATGGCAAACGCGCTGGACCACACCACGTAGGCCAGCATGTTGGCAGGGTTGGCCGTCTTGGCTGCCGTGTTGCCACCGGCCCATGACAGGGCTGCAACCAACACCAAGGCGAGGCCGGCGAACGTTGTCGTGCCATCAGCATGCAGGCCAATCGTCACAATGCCGGCCGTGGCCAGCAACAGTGCAAACCATTGGAAGGTCTGCACGCGTTCGCCGGTCAGCCGCATCGACAGTGCGATGGTGAAGAACACCTGCGTCTGCACCACCAGCGACGCAATGCCGGGTGAAATGTGGCCGTTGATGGCCAGGTACAAGAGACCAAATTGGCCCACACCAATCAGCACGCCGTAGGCCGCCAGGTTTCCCATGTTCACGCGTGGTCGTGGCAGGAAGAACATGGCGGGAAGCAACGCAAACGTAAAGCGCATCGCGGCAAACAGCATCGGCGGCATGTGGCCCAAGGCCAATTTGATGACCACAAAATTCGTGCCCCACACGATGACGACGGCCAAGGCCAGCAGGAAATGGCGGATTGAAAGGCTGGAGTGCATTTGGCTACGTAGAGTGTGACAGATGTTTGGTGGTCGTGCTGCCAGCAGGTGTGGACTATTGGCTCGTAAAGAGCTTACACCATGCGATTTCGGTGCTGCGTTGAAGATCCAATTGCACCCAAAGATTCAAGGACATGTGCGCTACAGTTGACAGTCTATTTCGTACCAAACGCCACAGAATGCCAACTATTGAAGAACTGCTCGCCCTTGATCTGTTGACCTTGCGCGAGCATACCGAGCGCGCTGGTGATCGTATGGACCGCACGGTGCATGCCGCGCAATTGCGCGAAACTTTGGCCTTCTCGCACACTTGTTGCGTCCGACGTAGTGCAGGGCTGGTCGCTTACGCGATGCTCAACCAGGTCGCTGGCGCGTCCTGGTTTGTGCGCGGCTTCAACATCCATCCGGCGTATCGCAGTGCGCCGGTCATCAAAGACCTGATGCAGCAAGTGGCAAAGGTGGCGCAGCGCGAAGGCATCGCGGAGTTGCGTAGCCATGTGTACCAGACCAACCGTTTGTCGTTGGCGTTCCATCGCCGACTGGGGTTTCATATTGCGCAAGAAAATGAGCGGGCCGTTGAGTTCTTTGCCACGGTGGTGGAACTGGCTGCGGCGAACCCGTTTATGGAGCGGCCATTACGCAGTTTGGGGAAATGATTTCGCGGAAGATTGCAAAATAAGTACAATGTGTACATTTGCATACTGGGGTCTAAGAAATGTCCATGACAATGACAATTCGGCTGGACGAAGGGGTTAAAGATCGGCTTGATCACCTTGCAAAGGCAACACACCGCAGCAAATCGTTTCTGGCTGCAGAGGCGATCCGCACGTTTGTCGAAAACAACGAGTGGCAAATCGATGAAATTCAAGCTGCACTGCAAGAGGCGGATGCAGGCGACTATGCCAGCGACCAAGACATTGCAAAATTAGCCAAGAAGTGGAAAGTTCGTGCGGATTAAGTGGTTGCGCACAGCACTACGCAACTTGGACGATGAAGCCACCTACATCGCACAGGACAATGTTTTGGCTGCGCAAACCGTCGTTACACGGATTCTTGAAGCTGTGGCACAGCTTGCAGATCAGCCCAGCCTAGGGCGACCAGGGCGCGTGCCAGATACGCGTGAGTTGGTCGTGCTCAAGACCCGGTACATCATTCCCTATCGCGTGCGAGGGGACACTATTTCTATCTTGCGCGTCTTTCACACTTCTCGGCGACTACCCGGCCGTTGGTAGAGATCAAATAGACCGTGCGAAGTGATGTCCATGCAAACGCTCCCTATCCGATTGACCCCGGGCCAAGACCTGCGCCAGGCCATTGAGGCTGCGGTGGTGGGGCAACATGGTCAGGCGGTGTTTGTGCTGAGTGGCATTGGCAGTCTGTCGCAGGCAGGCCTGCGCTTTGCCGGTGTTGACCTACCGCAGCGACTGACCGGCGATCTGGAAATACTCAGTTTGTCAGGCAGTGTGGCGGTGGAGCACACCGCGGGCGGGACCCGCTGCAGTTCACATTTGCACATGGCAGTGTCCACCTCCACCGGTCAAGTCATCGGAGGCCATGTGGCGCACGGCTGCACGGTGCGCACCACTGCAGAAATCCTGTTGGCCTTGCTGCCGGAGTGGAACTTTACGCGCGAACCCGATGCGACGACGGGATATCGTGAGTTGGTGGTGATGCCCGCCGCAACGCACAGCACGCCTTCTGGCGGCGTGTGAGGAAGTCACAAGAGCCTATTTGCCAATAGCGGCAATAGCGGCAATGGCGGTAAATGCAATCAATTTCGCAAATTTCTGATTTGGTTATATATTAGAACAATATTCGTTAATCATTGGTGGCAACATCACGGCCGCACACTGCCATGCACATTCGCCCTTTGCCAGGTCCGAGCGGCCTGTTCAATGTTTCCCGGCAGCCGCGCTTCTTAGCGGACAGCGGCAGTATTGGCTGGGCGGGAGCTTTTTTTACGGATATCGTGGCCGCAGACGACGGCGCGGTCGATCACGCGCACACACGGTTCTGCGTACAGCATTCGTCAACGCCCATCAAGGTGCGGACCTTGGGTCGTGATGCCGCCTGGACCACGATAGAGCCGGGCTTGGGCATCTGGCAACCGGGTGACGAGCAGCGCTTTGAGTGGAGAGGCGGTGGCAGCCGGCAATTTCTTTTTGTCGAACCGGCGCACGTCGAGCAGGTCCTGGAACGGCCGCTGGCGTTGCCACGGCTGCGCCACAACCAGCGAATCAACTCACCTGTGGCCAACATGATTTTGCGGGCACTGGTTTGCGACCTGCGGGACGGCAGCCCAGCCGGCGCGCTGGTGGGGGATAGCCTGATCACTGCATTGCTGGCCCACTTGAGCAGCGGCGATTCTGGCCCGCACAAAGTGGCCGGCCTGGCACCGGCTGTGTGCAGGCGCGTCCAAGCGCATATTGACGAGCGCTTGGCGTCCCCAGTGACGCTGACCGAGCTGGCAGCGCTGGCGCGCGTCAGTGTGCGCCACTTCAGTCGTGCCTACCGGGTCAGCACCGGCTATTCACCGCACCAGTATCTGCTGCGCCAGCGCGTGGAGCGCGCAAAGGCCTTGCTGGCCGGTGGCGCAATGCCGCTGTGCGACATTGCGCAAGTTGTCGGTTTTGCCGACCAGAGCCAGTTCACGCGAACCTTCAAGCAGCATGCCAACACCACACCTGCGGCTTACCGGGCGACAGCTTTGTAGCCCCCTCGGAGCCTGTGAATTAATCGAAAAACAGCTCCGGCTAGACGCAGGAAGGCCCAGGTTTTAAACCTACGGGCTTGGGTGGCTGGCGGACCGGGCATCCATTCTCTGGCTCACGCTCGCCGCAGGCGTTGGCAGGTTCGCCGATATGTGTTCGTTAACGAATCTATTGGCGCTTCCATTCTGTGGCAGCGGCGAATGGAGCCGACGACTGGACACCCGATCCACCAGCCGGGGTTGCATCTTTGGTTCTGGCATGCGGGTACCCAATACCAGCTACACCTTTGCAGGCAAAGTGACGAGGCTTCGTTCATCATCTGCCTCGATGGCGATTGGTATGGCACTTTGATAGGGCTTCGTTAGCGCTGCCGTCAGCTTCTAAAAAAGGAAATTGGTACCCGGCAATGAACACCAAACACGTACCCCCGGCTGGTGGAGTGGGGGTCCGGGCGTCGGCAAGCGTGCGCCAGAGAACGGATCCCCGGTCCGCCAACCACCCAAACCCGTAGGCATCAAGCGCAGGTAAGCTCAGCATCTGGTCGTAAATCTATTTTTCGATTTATTCACAACCTCTCGGGGGCAGCGACCCACACGCAGTGGGGGAGCGTGGGGGCAGCAACCCGACGGCCGGATCTGACAATGGCGTCCTGAACCGACAAGACTACGCATCTGTTGTCACCTAGATTTGATGCAGTCTGAAGTGGCACTGGCCATTCGGATTGACACCAATAATCAGGAGACAACTTATGCCTTTCAAACACTCGCAGCCCGCGGGCGTTGCGCGCAACTTATCGCCATTGCGTGCTTGTGCACCTGCCACCCGACTCGGCACTGCAGTCGCAGTCACGCTGGCGCTCTCTGTTGCCAGCTGTGGCGGCGGCAATGTCAGCGTCGTGCAGGCCAATTTGGCTTGCGACGCCATCACCACCAGCGCTCTGGCTATTCCCGGACTCAAGGTCACGTCGGCAGTCAAGGTCGCGGCAAAGACCGATGGCGCCACGGCTGGCGCCAATTACCCGGCGCATTGCCAGGTGCAAGGCGGCATCAATGACCGCATTGGCATCGACGCCAAGCCGTACGCCATTGGCTACGAGGTCCGTTTGCCGGCCACTTGGAACGGCAAGTTTTTCTTCCAAGGCGGTGGCGGAACCGATGGCGTGCTGGTGCCGGCGCTGGGCAACTTGCTGAACACCAGCGAGTCGAACGCATTGAGCCAGGGCTATGCGGTGGCCAGCACCGATGGCGGGCACAACACGGGGCAAAGCGATGTGGGCTTTGGGCTGGATCCGCAGGCGCGGTCGGACTATGGCTACAACGCCGTCGGCACCCTGACGCTGGCCGCCAAACAAATCATTGCACGCAGCTATGGCCGCACGCCCGATCGCTCCTACTTCGTGGGCTGTTCCAATGGCGGGCGCGATGCCATGGTGGCCGCCTCGCGTTTTGCCGACCAGTACGATGGCATGGTGGCGGCAGACCCGGGCTTTAACCTGCCCAAGGCGGCCATCGCGCAACAGTGGGACACACAGCAATTCATGTCGGCCGCCACCGCCGGCCAGTTGCCAAAGGATGCCTTTCCTGCGGCGGTGTTGAATGCCGTGTCGGCCAGCATCCTGGCCAAGTGCGACGCGCTGGACGGAGCAGTTGATGGCCTGGTCAACAATCGCAGTGCGTGCCAGAGCGCCTTCAATCTGGCCACCGATGTTCCTACCTGCACGGGCGCGGCCGACGGCACCTGTGTCAGCGCCGCCCAGAAATCGGCGCTGCTGAAGATTTTTGCTGGCCCCAAAAACAGAGCCGGGCAAAGCCTGTACGCCACCTGGCCGTTGGATCCGGGTATTGCCGGTGCCAACTGGCGTTTTTGGAAGCTGGACGCGGGCTTTGCGCCATTGCCCTTCAATACGCTGATCGGTGCCAGTGCCATGGGCTACGTCTTCACCTCACCGCCTGACGCGCCGAATCTGGCCGACGGCGGCATGGGCTACCAAATGGCATTCAGCATGGAGACCGATGCACCCAAAATCTTCGCCAAGACGGCGATTTTCAAGGAATCGGCGATGGACTTCATGGCGCCGCCCATTGCCACACAGCTGACTGCGCTGAACGCACGCGGCGGCAAGTTGATCGTCTACCACGGCACGGCCGACCCGGTCTTTTCGCCGGACGACAGCATTGCCTGGTACAACGCAATAAACGCTGCTGACAGCACGGCACCCAACTATGCCCGGCTGTTTCTGGTGCCAGGCATGAACCACTGCAGCGGCGGCCCAACGACGGACCGCTTCAGCATGCTGCCAGTGTTAGAGAACTGGGTTGAACGCGGCGTTGCGCCGGATAGCGTGGTGGCCGGGGTCAACCCGAGCGACGTCGACGTGATCGCCAAAGGATGGCCTGCCAAACGCACGCGACCCCTGTGCGCCTATCCCAAGCAAGCCATGCTGAAGGCGGGTTCCACCGATCTGGAAAGTGCCAGCAGCTTTGTCTGTCAGTGAGCAGTGGGCTTAAGGATTTTTTGCGAAGCTAGCCTTTGTGCAAGACCTTGGCCACCGGGTTGGTGCGTAGCCTGAAGGCATCGGGCATGCCTGAGCCCAGCAAGGGCCGCAGGTAGAGCCGGAAGGCGTCGGTGACATCGGTACCGTTGGGCGTAATAAATGCATCGTCCATGACACGGGTCTTGCCAGCCACCGCATCCAGCGGCAGTAGTTCGTAGTCGACCGAATAAAACCCGGTGCGCTTGATGGCCACCGAGCCGTCACGGGTGCCCCACATGGCAAACTGCACCGCCTTCTCGCCAACCTCGCGAGCCTCACGCTGGTCGACATCGGACACGCAGCCGATGAATGAGCGCTGGATATAGCCCAGCGTGTCGCCGCGCACGCGCTTGATGCCCAGCTTGCTCTTGATCTCCTCGCACAGCAGGTCGGCCAGCGCGCCGGTGCCTGAGAGCTGCACGTTGCCGTGCGCATCGTGTTCCAGGTCTTTGGCCAATTGCGCCGCTATGGGTTTGCCGGACGCATCGTGAATACCTTCCGACACCGCGATCACACAGCGACCCAAGCGGTCATAGGTGGCCTTGACATCGGCGAGGAATTTCTCCAGTTCAAAGGTGCGCTCCGGCATATAGATCAGGTGCGGGCCGTCGTCCGGAAACTTCTTGCCCAGTGCCGAGGCCGCCGTCAGAAAACCGGCATGGCGCCCCATGACAACGGCAACGTAGACACCCGGCAAGGCCGCGTTGTCCAGATTGGCGCCGGCAAAAGCCTGCGCCACAAAACGCGCAGCCGACGGAAAACCCGGTGTGTGGTCGTTGCCGACCAAGTCGTTGTCAATGGTCTTGGGAATATGGATACAGCGCAGTGCGTAGTTGGCGGCATGCGCCTGTTCGCTGACAATGCGCACCGTGTCGGACGAGTCGTTGCCGCCGATATAGAAAAAGTGACCAATCTGGTGCGCCTGCAGCACTTTGAAGATTTCCTGGCAATACTTGACGTCGGGCTTGTCGCGGGTGGAGCCCAGGGCACTGGATGGTGTGTTGGCCACCATTTCCAGGTTGTGACTCGTTTCCTGGGTCAGGTGCACAAAATCTTCGTTGATGATGCCGCGCACCCCGTGGCGCGCCCCGTACACATGCTCGATATCACGAAACCGCCGCGCCTCCAGCGCCACGCAGACCAATGATTGGTTGATGACGG
>FTFO01000221.1_pt1 | contig 19820 bp, 17 predicted proteins | sample 1640461 | NCBI WGS metagenome assembly FTFO01 (sample SAMEA3914814, study PRJEB12502) | metagenome | biome: forest; material: soil | place: USA | collected 2011-09-16 | depth 0.1 m
CCAGCAGTTGTTCCGCCGCCACCCAGAATATTCATTGGCATATCAAGCTCCTAAAAGTTATTGTTGAGGCAATCCGATGTCAACCAGCGCTCTTGCAAAGCGCTCCCTATACTGAATCCCGCCAGGTGAGCGCGCAAGGTATCTCTGCGCGGTCAGATTTGGTTCGAGGCGCATAAGGTGAGATAAAAATACTTTCGCCAATTCGTGCTGGTTCAATTCCGAATACGCAACGGCAAGCATTCGTACGGTTGGTGCGTGGAAGCGATTGAGTCGCCAGGATTCAGTTAACAGCTGTACAGCCTCCAGGCGACGTTCATCGAACAACGCCGCATGACCCGCGAGACAGAGATAGTAGTACTTCAATGGATCAATCGGCGACAAGGACATTGCCTTTTGTGCACTCGAATATGCATCGCCTGTCTGGCCGAGCAAGCTTTGAACAGTACTCATGAACAGCCATGCGTTGGAGTTGCTTGGATCTATGGCTATGGCACGATCCAGGCGATCTTGTGCGGCAGGCAGGTCCTGCTTTAGGTGGCAGTAGACGAACCCTTCCATCGCCAATGCAAGGGCGTTGCCAGGGTCCACATCAAGTGCGCGGCGCGTCTGATCGAGCGCTTGGCTGGCCTCAGCGTCCAAATCTATGCTCATTCCACGGGTTGCCCTTAGAACATGCCATTTTGCTCGCCATGCCCGTGCGATGCTGGACCTGGAGTGACGCTCAATCAAGTGATTGAGAATATCTTTCCCTTGTTCAAAATCACTGTTCGAAGAGCGGTGCATGAGTGAAATCCCACCTAACAGCAAGGTGTAGCCATTGAGGGTTGATGGCGGCTGAATTGCCACATTGCGCATTTCTGAGTCCAATACGGCAGCATGTGTCGAAGTGGCAATTTCGCAGACGATCTCGCTTCGTTCCAGAAGCAAGTCGCCCGTTTGGCCCCGGATGCGATTGGCCCAAACAACTTGTCCTGTCTTTGTATCCGCTAGCTCTGCAGTAACAAGCAAACTGCCGCTTTCCGCATTGCCAACTCCTATATAGCTCCCACTCAAAACATATTTGGCGCCCAACTGATCGCGGATAGTGGTGAGTGACGATTCACGGTCGCGAAATACGGTAGTCGATAAGCGGGAAACCACCTTTAGCTCTCGTGTACCGCTCAATAGTCCAATGACACCGTCCGCAATTAATTCCCCCACGGCCCATTGATCTGGCTGTCTGTTTCGGCTTGCGAAGGGTATGACTGCGATAGTCGGTTGCTGTGACATTGAATATTCATTCGTTGGACTGAGGGCAGACTGCATAGCAGCTCCCACCCGATACGCCCGCACCGGTGCCTCAAGATGTTTGACATAACACTCCCCCAAATCCTCAACAGTCGCGTCCAAACCATCTGTCAGCCCATCGCGCACACTGGCAGACACCACCGTCTCTCCCGGCCCCGCCAACGTCGCCAACCGTGCTGCCAGATTGACACCGGCCCCATAGATATCCAGCTGGTCGGTGTAGACATGACTGCTGTTGATGCCCGCCCGCAGGTGCATCTGGCGATCCGCGTTTACGCTGGCATTGACGTTGCTGATGGCATCGTGCAACGCCTGTGCCGCATTGGCTGCATCGCGTGCATGCTCAAATTCCACCATCAACCCGTCGCCCAAACTCTTGACCAGGCGGCCTTTGTGGGCCGGTATGGTCTGGGTCTGGGCCAACTGCACAAAGCTATGCCAGCGCGCCACAGTGCCCGCTTCGTCGGCTGACATCAATCGAACGGATTCCACCAGATCAATCACCAAGACCGCCTTTTGGCTCATTGCCAAGGCCATGTGCAGCGGGTCTGCAGGCGCTTGGTTTTCGTTGTCAGTCATGGTGCCGGGTGTGGGCATGTATGGCATCCTCCAAATTGATGATGAATGCCTGCTTGTACCTCAGCTTGTAAGAAAATGTAAGTGGTGAATGCGAGTCATGGCCCGATCGCATCCGCATTGCAACGTCAATGCAACAGGTGCTACCAACGCCGTGGCAAGGTTTTCAGCAACACAATGCGTCTGTCCTGTATGCTCAGGTAGCCGCCGTTCTCCAGATCCTTGAGTATGCGGCTCACCATTTCGCGGCTGCAGCCAATGCGGCTGGCAATTTCCTGGTGGGTGATGCGCTCATCGATGCGACGGGTGCCGTCACTTTGCTGTGTGGCCAGGCCTAGCAGGCATTCGTTCAATCGCCCGTAGACATCGACAAAAGCCAGGTTCCGGGCGCTGGTGGTGGCCAGGCGCACGCGCCGGATCACGGTAGACAGCAGCACCAATGCAAACTCGGGTCGCTGGGCGATGAAGGCCAGCAGCGTGGTGCGCGTGACCAGAGCACACACCGACGGCAACTGGGTGATGACGCTGGCCGAGCGCGGCCCGCCGTCCAATGCCATCTCACCAAAGTACTCGCCGGTGCCCAGCACGCCAAAGGTTATCTCCTTGTCCGACGCGTCCGTGCAAAACACTTTTGCCTGGCCGGAAAGAATGATGAATAGCGTGTCGCCAACATCTGCCTCATGGATCAGGATGGTGCCTTTGCGGTATCGCCGCAATTCGCCCCGTGCGGCCAGTTCGCGTAACAGTGCGGGGTGACGTTCGTCGTTGAAGAAGCTATGGGCGAGGTCTGCGGTGTCGGTGGGCATGGTGGGGCAGCGTCGGTAGTCAGGCCAGAGTGATAGTCTGACTGTACCGAAAACTGCGCGGCGTGCCGCGCCTCAAAATGCCCGGAGCTTGCCCTAGTTACCTAAAGATGCAGTTGCAATCCTCATCAAATTTGAGGATGCCGAATGACGACAACACTGCTACATTGATTCTTCCACGTCGATTTACCAGTCATTTGTGAGGTCACCATGCCCAATCCCACGCGCCTGTCGGTTCATGCAAATTCGGACGACGCCCTGCTTGTGTGGGCGCTCGACCCGCTGCCCGATGACGTGGTTGGATTCAAGATTCTGCGCAAGGATATCAAGACTGGCACGGTGGTGACGCTGAACAACCGTATTCCCGCAAATCAGACCAGTGGACCGGTATCGTCCGCCGGGCTTTCAGCTGAGGACTCGCCCTTCCGCTGCTTCCGCTGGGTCGACCATGAAGTTGCTTTTCATGACCAGGTGGCGTACAGCGTGGTGCCAATGCGGGCCCAAGGTCAGGGATTCAGTGCCTTCGACGGCTTAGCCAGCACATGGAGCGATCCCGTCGCGGTAACGGGCGACGCAGGCAATGGCCTGTCGGCGTACTTCAACCGGGGGCTGTTGATGTCCCAGATCGGCACTCGCCTGATGAATGGCAACGTCACTGGGGCTGGGCTCGCGGCGTTCAAGAAGCAGCTCGAACAGGCCGGCTCGCCCGCACGGCGATACCTGTCAGGCGATGCCCGGCACGCCATCCTCACTTATCTTGCGGATGCCGATGGCCGAGGTAGTTCAATCAAGGCGGCGATCTATGAGATCAATGATTCGGAGTTGGTGCAGGCGCTGGCCGCCTTCGGCGCGCGCTGCGAGATACTCATTGGAAACGGGGGCGCCACAGATGACACGACGGTAAAGGCACTGCAGGCTGCCAACTGTCAGATCTTCCGGCGTGACCTGTCCCATGGGACAGGCAGCAGCCCGAGTGTGCACAACAAATTCGTCGTGGAAGTCGACTTGTACAAGCGACCGGTACGCGCGTTGACCGGCAGCACCAATTGGACGGTCACAGGGTTGTGCACCCAACTGAATAACGTGATCATTTTGGATCGCCCGGCTAGTGCGAAGCGCTTTGCGCAGCAGTGGAGCCTTCTGAAGGACGGGGGCGACGCCATGACCCATGCGCTGCTGGATGCCAATGCGACCCCTTTTACCGATGAGACTGTCGAGGTCCGCTTCGCCGCCACCACCGATGGCTCAGAACTAGCAGCGGTAGTTGATCTTGTGAATGGTGCCAGCCAAGGCATTCTGTTTGAGATGTTCCAGCCGGGGGAATCGCCTATTCTTGCGGCAATCCTGGCGCGAGTGCGAGCGGCAGATGGCCTTTACGTTCGCGGTGTGGTGTCGACCGTGGTCAAGACGGCGAACGGCGAAATCCAGTCCCATCAAGGTCAAGTGGTGCTATCGGGTGCCGCCGACGGAGCCTTCAAAGACGAAGCGGTAATACCCACTGGGGCACCCGCGTCCAATCTTCCGCCCTGGGAAGTCGCGGAGGTCAGTCGCCAGGCCTTCCTCGCTCAACATCTGTTTGCGATCGTGCACTCCAAGGCCATTGTGATCGACCCATTTTCAGACAACTGTGTACTAATCACGGGCTCGCACAATTTCTCAGGGAGCGCCTCGACCGGTAACGATGAGAATCTAGTCATCGTGCGTGGCAACAAGAGGTTGGCACAAATCTACGCGGTGAACATGGAAAGCGCCCACGATCACTTTGGTTGGCGCACCTTCCTGAGCTCCGGTGGAGATCCGGCTCGTCTGTATCGCCCGTTGAAGGCTGTCGCTGCCGACCCCAAGACTCAAGATACCCAGCAATTTTGGTTGACTTGATTCCATCCTCGGAGATACATATGAGCAATCACTACGCCCTGTTCAAAGGTCGGTTGACGGCCGGCATCCCCTACCTCAAGGAATATGGCGGCAACCCCCACTACGTGCTGCTGGTCGACGCGGGAAATCAGCAGGAGTTCAAGGTCGTCACAAATGTGAAGTCTGACTCCAGCCTTGCCGGTCCCGAGGGCTATCACCTGCTCTACGTATGGTCGCAATACTTCAACCACCCGATGTGTGCCGATTTGCAAGCCATGGACGTGGGCCTCCACGACAGCGGCTTCCCGCTGCTGGACTACGTCCATGATCCGGCATTGGTGGATTTGGCTCGCATGCGCCCTGTACCGGTGGATGCCCCTGGACAGATGAACGATTGCAATGACATCCTGAATCGGATGCTGGGCATTGATACCAGCGAGAAGCCGCGGGCCTACCAGTACCAAGGTACTGGCCATACCGAGATCCGCAACGCTTACCCCCCAACTGGAGAGGTCATGGTCTACGGCTTCGGCTTCGGATTTCCTGATCAGAGTGGCCTCCATGAGACCCATATGAATCAAGGAAATCCAAAAATTGCACAGAACGGTGGCAATGGCGGCAATGTCAAAGATCACTCCAAAGAAAACGGAGTGAACCAGGATGGTGCCGTCCTTATTGAAGTAGACGGGCGCTTTCAGGCCTTTTTTGCGGCCTTTCAGACTCAGCGCGTACCCACGGACTCCAATGGCTATCCGACACTCAATTCGCATCCGATTCTGGAGTAAGTGCATGCGCCCAGTACGCGTTTTCACAAACGCGTGGAAGCATTCTTTGGATTGAGATCGCCGTCCAATACTTCGGCTGCGACCTTCCGAAACGGACGACTTAGCCAAATGCCATGTCGCGGGAATGGAGCTCCGTCAACACGTTTGACACATGCCGCGCAAGCGGCGGCAAGACAGACACTTTTTCCACCAGCTCACGAATACTGTCGCTGGCCGTCTTCTGCCGGATGCTGCGCAACTGCGAGCGCACCGTGCACACTTGCACGCCGTGGTGGCTGGCGATCTCGGTCGGCCGCAGGCCTTTGCATACCTGCGCCAGCACCTGGGCTTCCGCACGCGTCAGGCCACGTTCTGATGCAAACAGCGTGATGCTGGTGCTGTCGCACAGTTGAGGCTTGGAAAACAGCAGCAGTGCATAGTGTGGCACGGGCGTGCGAAGTGGCTCACCCGACATGGCATGGGGCAAGGGCGAAGTGGTCAACGGCATGACGGCGACCGACGTCTCAAACCCGCCGTCACTCAACGTCAACAGGCCACGCAATTGAGTCTTGGTACGGTGTAGCGCCAGCGTCAGTCGTTCCGTATGTGCGTGTTGCCGAACGCACAGCCGACCATCCACGACGCACAGTCCGCCCCTTTGCGCGCTGGCAGGGTCCAAGGCGTGCTTGGCGGTGGTGTTGGCGAGCAGCAGCAGTCGCGTGTCAGTATCTACCACAGCAAGTCCATAGTCGACCTGGTCCAAGACCGCGTGCAGCAATCCTATTGCCTGTTGCGCAATATCCTTCGACGCATTGTTGTTCTCGGCGTGCAGCATGCTCTTGTTCCTTGGCAACGCACTGTGTCTGCGGGTGCAGGCGTTCTTCAGCGTGTTGGTGCAAGCGTATGGGGTTGCCGCCCTGTCGGGTGGTAACTCTTGGCTGCTGGTTTTGTGACGTATGCACCAAATGCGCGAAGCGGACGCTGTCGACCATCGCAATGTCAGGACTTATCCCCCATCTGGAGGATGCAACTTCTACCCGCTCGGAATAACCTGACATTGAAATCGCCGGGAACCCCGTTTGCCGTCGTGCCGCTAAACCCGTCGGTCTTTTCATTTCGGGCGTCATACATTGAAGAGGTGTCTATGAGTCGAATAATTCTCTGCTGCGCAGTGTTGTTGTGTGCCGGGTGCACCACGAGCCTCAAGGTAACCCGCGTGGACCCTGACAAACCGGAGACGAGAATAGGCGCGCCATACCCACTTATGTTCAGCAGGTATGAAGTGTTGATAACTCGCCAAATCACCGAGTGTGCGTCGAAACTCAAGATTAGCACCAAGGCCGACATCAAGAGCGTCGAAGGTGCGCCTGATCCCGAGCAAGTTTTCGTCATCGACCCGAATAGCCTCGCAAGTCCGTTGAAAACCAGTGAAGTGAATCTGGAATATTTTCCAAACGGCGCTGTGTCGACCCTGAATGCCGTTGCCGAAGATCGCTCCGCGCAAATAATTTCAAATGCCGTTGGATCGCTCGCTAAAGTCATCTCCATAGTAGCGATGGCAGGCGCCGCGCCAAATGTGACGGCGCCCCCGGCTTGCTCACCTGCCGTATTGACCGCGCTCAAGTTTGCCAAGTCGCAGACGCCAATCGTAAAAGCTGCCAAGACTGTCGTCGACGCTGCGACTGAAGAGATTGTTGGCCTGAACAAAAAGATCTCTCAAATGAATTCGAACGTTGATGAGCGTACAAAAACTGCATTGAGCAAGGCCAGCGACGCGCTCACGGTCGCCCAGATGGATTTGGATAACAAACAGGCGGCCTTAGAAAAGGCGTTGAAAATCATTACCTACACAGAAACCTATTACTGGCCAGAGCATGGAAGTCAAGCAAGCGGAGTGAAGGACCTTGATCCGGCAGTATTTAAGCGCTGGGGGCCAGATGGCGGACTGGACGATGATCGACGCGCACGCAAATCATTCGCAATATTTTTCAACCTGACTGCTGTCGGTGCGGCCGGCGCAGGAACGACGGCCCGAGACCTCACTAAACCCGACGTGGTTGATCCCAAGCATGGCATACCTTATCGCCAGCCGGCGCTAGGCAAACTGTCGATCTGTCTCGGCAGAGATTGCACGCCCGACAACCTGCCGATTGCCGAACAAATTGGACCCGTACTGCAGCTTGGATACGTGTATTACCTGCCTTGCGAAAGTCGGGCGTTTTCGTCGGTTGCGTGCAAGTTCTCCATGGCAGATTCTGGATTTGTCAAAAGTATGGGTAGTGCTCAAAAAGCGGCAACTGCTGAAGGCCTAAGTGGTTCCTTAAAAGATACCGCTACCCAATTGGGATCACTTCAGGACTCGCTTTCCAGCTCCAAGACAAAAAAACTGGAAGCCCAGACCGCTGCGTTAAAAGCTCAAGCGGATTACGCCGCCGCCGCAGCAGCCTTGCAGCCTGACCCGACGAAGTCTGACGTTGAGGAGACCGCCATTTTGAAGGCAAATACAGAGCTTCTGGACGCGAAACGAGCATTGCTGGAGGCCCAAGCGGCGCTCACTGCGGCACAGGCCAAAGTACCCAAGTAAGAACGGCCATGGCAACAAAAACCAAGCGGAATCCATGGCGCGTTGAAGCGCCTGGAGTTTCACCGAAATTGCGCAAAGCGTTTCCCACGTTTAGGAGCCATGAGACGACGTCGGCGGCGAATAGGCTCCTAATGACCTCTACTTCGGCAGACGTGCCTTTTGCTCCCAGCCAGGCGGTAGTCAATTGGCGTTCGGTCACGCCGAGTCCAGGCGATCAGGGTAGTTTCAACACTTGCACATCTTTTGCGGTGGTGTCCGTCATTGAGACCCTTCACTATTTGAGATATCACACGACTATTAAGCTGGCACCTAGCTACATCCATAGTTGCCTTCTGGGGTTAAAACTGACCGCCCCCGCCTCACCGTTGACAGTGCTCAATGCAGTGGCCGCCGCAGGGGTAGCCTATGGCTTTCCGAACGATTACCCTTTTCCAACCGATCACTGCCCCACCGGGAATATCTATCGGGTGAGCCATTGCGCAGAGATACCGACCGTTGATGAAGCAATAAAGACATTGGCTTTTCAAGGACCGGTAGTTGCCGATATGTTCATTGATCCAAGCTTCTTCAACTTGCAGTCTGGCGAGATCTATCAATATCGGCCGTCTGAGGACGACCGACTGCATTCAGTCGCCGTTGTGGGATACGACTTGAATCAGCGTTGCTGGTTTATTGCAAATAGCTTCGGAGAAGGATGGTGCGACAACGGTTTCGCCCGCGTTGCGTTTGGCTCCGGCGGCTTGCTGGATACTCGCTCGGGTTGGAAAATACTACTTCAATAGGGCGCAAATTCTGGCAGCCAATTGAGTCTTCGTAGCTAGACCGCCAACAGCCTCTCCAGCCGCTCCCGCCCATCCGGGCTGGCCATAAAAACCAAGGCGGTCCCCGCCTTGATCTCGTGGTCATCCGCCGGGTTGAAAACCCATTGACCGCGCTCATGGGTCGCCATCAGCAGGTAGTCTTTGGACTTTGGCACCAACTCGGCCAGCGGCCTGCTGACGAACCCTGCCGGCACCACCACCTGTTCCACGCGCAGGCCCTCGTCGCTGTGCAGCATCTGGTCCATGAAGTTGACCACATGCGGGCGCACCATGGCCGATGCGATGCGCATGCCCCCGGTAAAGTCGGGCGACACGATTTCATCGGCGCCCGCACGCTTGGCCTTGTTGCTGTTGCGAATGTCATGCAGGCGCACCACGACGCGCGCCTTGTGGTTCAACAGCTTCACCGACAGGGCCACCATCAGGTTGTGGCTGTCATCGCCAGTGACGGCAAATACGCCCGCTGCATGGGCCAGCCCGGCCTTGCGCAAAGCCTCGTCGTCGGCTGCATCATCATGCAGGTACAAGGTGCGTGGATGGTCTTCCAGCCAATTGTCAAGCGCTGGGCGATCCTTTTCAATAACCACAAATTGGCGCTTAGTGTTCAACAGTTCCTGGGTCACATTGGATCCGACGCGGCCAATGCCGCAGACGATGTAGTGGCCCGTAAGTGCAGAGATTTCTTTTTGCATGCGCTTCTTCCTGATCTCGGTGTTGAGATCTGAGTCGATCAACAGGGCCACCATGGTGGAAAACAAATAACTCAGGGTGCCAATGCCGATCGTTGCGATAAACACCGTGAACAGGCGCCCCATGGGGTGGTGGTTCAGGTCCACGGTTTCACCATAGCCAATGGTGGCAATGGTGATGAAGGTCATGTAAAAGCTGTCAATCCACGTGGCGTTTGGGCGACCAATGTAGTGGTAACCCAGTGTGCCGGCCGTGGTGATCAGCAATAACAGCACGCTGCCATACAGCAGGCCTTTAAAGTGCCTGCTGCGAATGATCTTTCGTAGGCGGGTGCGGTCCAGGTTCATGACTGACCAAATTGTAGTGGGCGCCGGCGCCTACACCGCATGGAACTGATCGGGGTTCTTGCCCTTGAACGGTGCATAGAAGGCCTGTATCGTGCGCATATCGGCCTCAATGTCGCCGGTCGGCTGAAACACTGGCCCAAGGCCACTGACCTTGCGCTCGTAGTCCATGTAGGCCATGACGATGGGTACCTGCGCACCCAGCGCGATGTAATAAAAGCCGGTCTTCCAGTAGCGGTTCTTGTTGCGCGTGCCTTCTGGCGGAACAATCAGTTGCAGCGGGCCCTGGGCCGCCTGCAGTGCCGCCACCGATGCAGCCACCAGGTTGTTGGCCGTCTCGCGTTGCACCGCAATTCCGCCCAGCCACATCATGGTATGGCGAAACGGGAAGCGGAACAGCTGCCCCTTGCCCATCCAGTAGATATTGAGCCGCAGCGCAAAGGCCACCATCAGGGTGTACGGCAAATCCCAGTTGCTGGTGTGGGGGGCAGCAATCAGCACACAGCGCTGGCCATTGGCTGGCAAGCTGCCTTCGACCTTCCAACCCATGACGCGCAGACATACGATGGACAGCGCGCGCAGCAGTGTGTTGACGATGGGTGTGTCAAAAATGGTGTGGTGCATGAACAATGAACGTTGCGCTGTGGAGGTCAACCGCGGCTACTTGCGGCGCCTGATTGTCGCTGACCTCGATCCGGGATTGCCTTACAGTTGGCGCCTCAGGGTATGCAACGGAAATGAAGCTATGGCGAAGACGATGGATTGCCCATGCGGCAGTGGACTGGAACTGGCGGCCTGTTGTGGGCAGTGGCATAGCGGCATGGCACTGGGCGTGTTCGCGCCCACCCCAGAGGCACTGATGCGCTCGCGCTACAGCGCCTATGTGCTGGGCTTGATTGAGTACCTGCTGGCAACCTGGCATCCATCCACGTCGCCTGGAGAGCTGGAGCTGCAACCCGTCAAGTGGTTAGGGCTGGAGGTGCGGCACGCCGCACAAACCGGTGATGCCGGCGTGGTGGAATTCGTGGCGCGCTGCCGCGTCAATGGCCGGGCAGAACGCATGCACGAGATCAGCCGCTTTGTGCGGGAACAGGGACGCTGGCTGTATATCGATGGTCAGGTCACGCCAGCGGACTGACATCGCCGGCCGGTCAACACCAGCACCGGCCTGTTTCACGCACTCAGATGCTTGCCAACAATTCCCGCCAGCTCAAACATCGTCACCTGCGCCTTGCCAAACACGGGCAGCAACTTGGCATCGGCGTTGATGGCGCGTTTGTTGGCTGCGTCCTGCAGGCCATTGGCCTTGATGTAGTCCCATAGTTTTTTGATGACTTCGGTGCGGGCGACAGGCTCGGCGCCAATCACTGCGGCCAATTCTGCGCTGGGTAGCTTTCCTGTGGCTGCCGTGGTCTTGCGCGGTGCCTTGGGTGTTGCCGTTTTGGCAGCAGTCTTGGCCGCCGACTTGGCTACGGCGGCTTTCTTGGCCGGAGCTTTCTTCGCAACCGCCTTGGCTGCTGCGCCACGGGCTGCGACTGTTTTTGTCGCAGCAGGGGTCTTGGCGGCGGTCTTGCGCGGTGGGAACTTGCTGGGTGCAAATTCAAAATTCACCTTGCCGGCCTCGGCATCCCAGGCCAGCATGGCCTTGAAGGCGCGGCGCGTGCGCATGGAGACAAACTTGTCCAGCAAATCGGTCTTGCCGGTCTCCAGCAGCTTGTGCATCTGCGAGCGTTCAATGGGCTGCTGCAGAATGATCTGGCCGGTTTTGAAGTCGCACGTTGGCGTTGGTTGGGCCAATGTTGGTACCGATTTGTCGCACACATAGTTTTTTCCATGCTCGAACACCGAGCCACCGCACTTGGGGCAGGTGCCCAACGATTCCTGGCCCGAGAAGTCGATGATTTCACCGCTTTCCTCGCCCTTTTTGTCATCGCCAAAGTCAAATTCCAGCTTGTAGTTCTTGGTCTCGTCGTCGAATTTGATGACCATCTCGGCTGTGAAGGGCCAACCCGCCTTGGAGCGGAATCCGTCGAGTGGGCCGATCTTTTTGTCGCGCAGGAATTGCTCTACCTCGGCAATTTCAAAGGTACGGCCGGCCGGCGATTTGCCAAAAGAAAAGCCACAACCGTCTTCGGTGCCGGTCTGGCCGGTACAGGTGTAGCGGCGGTAGTTTTCCTTGACGATGCCACCGCAATTGGGGCAGCGCGCGGTCAGTGTGGCGTAGTCACCGGGAATGGTGTCGCGGTCGTATTCCTTGGCTTTTTTGACCATGCGCTCCGTCATGGCGGCAATTTCGGCCATGAAGGTGGTGCGGCTGAGTTTGCCCAGCTCCATTTGCGCCAGTTTGTACTCCCACTCGCCAGTCAGTTCAGCTTTGGACAGTTCTTCCACACCCAGGCCGCGCAACAACGTCATCAGCTGGAACGCCTTGGCGGTAGGTATCAGCTCGCGCCCCTCGCGCAGCATGTACTTCTCGGCAATCAAGCCTTCAATGATGCTGGAGCGCGTGGCGGGCGTGCCCAAACCCTTTTCCTGCATGGCTTCGCGCAGCTCATCATCTTCCACGGTTTTGCCAGCGCCTTCCATGGCGCCCAGCAAAGTGGCTTCCGAATAGCGTGCCGGCGGGCGGGTCTTCAGGCCCTTGGGGTCTACCGTTTCGGTCTTGACCTTTTCATTCGGTTGCACGGGCACCAGGCTTTGGCCCTTGTCGCCGTCCTTGGCGTCGGCCACTTCGTCCGCAGCCTCCTTGCCGTAGATGGCCAGCCAGCCCGGCTTGACCAGCACCTTGCCTTCGGTTTTGAAATTGTGGTTGGCAGCAGTCGTGATGCGCGTCGTCACCTGGTACTCGGCACTGGGGAAGAACACCGCCATGAAGCGGCGCACCACCAGGTCGTATATCTTTTGTTCGGCCTCAGACAAGCCATGCGGGGCTTGCAAGGTCGGGATGATGGCAAAGTGATCGCTGACCTTGGCGTTGTCGAACACGCGCTTGGTCGGCTTGACGTAGCTCCCCTTGATGGCGGTTGCGGCAAAGGGTGCCAGGTGCTTCATGCCGCTGTTGGCCAGCATGTCAAAGGTTTGCTTGACCACGGGCACATAGTCTTCGGGCAGCGCGCGCGAATCGGTACGGGGGTAGGTTAGCGCCTTGTGCCGCTCGTACAGGCTTTGCGCGATGGACAGCGTGGTCTTGGCGGAGTAGCCAAACTTGCCGTTGGCCTCGCGTTGCAGGCTGGTCAGGTCAAACAACAACGGTGAGGCTTGCGTGGTGGGCTTGCTTTCTTCCGTGACGGTGGCCTGCTGGCCACGCACGGCGTCGGCGATGGCCTGGGCCTCGCGCTGGGTCCAGACGCGGTCGGCCCTTTTCTCGGCGTCTTCCGGGTCCTTTTTCCATTGCGGGTTGAACCACTTGGCCGGGTAGGAGCCAGCCTGGGCACCAAAGCTGGCATGGATTTCCCAGTAGTCGCGGCTGATGAACTTGCGGATTTGCTCTTCGCGTTCCACCACCACCGACAGCGTCGGGGTCTGCACCCGGCCCACGGTGGTCAGGAAGAAGCCACCGTCGCGCGAGTTGAACGCCGTCATGGCGCGCGTGCCGTTGATGCCGACCAGCCAATCGGCCTCCGAGCGGCAGCGCGCGGCGTCGGCCAGAGGTTGCATCTGCTTGTCGGTGCGCAGCGCGCCAAAACCGTCGCGAATGGCCTGCGGCGTCATGCTTTGCAGCCACAGGCGCGAGACCGGTTTGCCCAGTGGTTTGGCGCCACCGGCGTATTGCTCGATCAGGCGGAAGATCAACTCGCCTTCTCGGCCCGCGTCACAGGCGTTGATCAGCTTGTCCACGTCCTTGCGTTTGGCCAGTCGTACCACGGCGTTGAGCCGGGTCTTGGTCTTGTCCACGGGCTTGAGGTCAAAGTGCGGCGGAATCACCGGCAGATTGGCAAAGCTCCATTTTCCGCGTTTGACGTCGAATTCCTCGGGTGCCTGGATCTCCACCAGATGGCCCACGGCACTGGAAACGACGTAGCCGTCGCTCTCAAAGTACTCGTCGTGTTTCTCGAATTTGCCTGCCGTGGGCGTGAGTGCACGCACGATATCTTGGGCGACCGAGGGCTTTTCTGCAATGACCAATGTTTTCATCTGACTACAATCCAGTTCTCGCGTGCGCGCAGGTGCGCGCCCACACACGCAGGCGCGCCCATGCGCGCCCATACGATTCACCATACCAAATTTTTGAGCCGTGGCAAAAAAACCTGAGATTTCCGCTAAACCTTCCGCCACGAACCGTCGCATCCAGACACGGCGCTCCGGGGTCCACGGCAAAGGCGTATTCGCCGTGCAGGATATCGCCGAAGGCGAAACCATCATCGAGTATGTGGGCGAGATCATCAGCTGGGCCGAGGCACAACGCCGCCACCCGCACGACCCCAAGGACCCGAACCACACGTTCTACTTCCATATTGATGAAGACCACGTCATCGACGCGTTGTTCGGCGGCAACTCCTCGCGCTGGATCAACCACGCCTGCGACGCCAATTGCGAGGCCGACGAGGTCGACGGCCGGGTTTTCATCAAGGCGCTGCGCAATATCCGCGCAGGTGAAGAGCTGAACTATGACTATGGCCTGATCATCGACGAGCGCTACACCCCCAAGCTCAAGGCCGAATACCCCTGCTGGTGTGGCACCAAGGCCTGCCGCGGCACCCTGCTGGCACCCAAACGCGGCAAACGATAAGCCATGAGCGAGCCAGAGGGCCACCATTTCACCGCCGGGCCGCCCCAAGGTGAAATAGCCCCCTCGGGGGGCAGAGAGCCACACGCAGTGGGCAAACGTGGGGGCCACATCCACTGGCCGGCCGAGGCGATCTGGGAGGCGGTGTATCCGCTGTTGCCGACATTTTCGGTCGAGGTACTGCCCGAGGTCGACTCCACCAATTCCGAACTGATGCGCCGGGCCCGTGCCGGCCAACTTGACCCGGTTTTACTGGTGGCCGAGCGCCAAACGGCCGGTCGTGGACGATTGGGGCGCAGCTGGAATAGTGGCGTACCTACAACAGATGCGCGCGCGAACACCATCCCCACTTTGACGTTTTCCTTGGGCATGCCCCTGGTTCCGCTGGATTGGTCGGGTCTGTCGCTGGCTGTCGGCTTGTCCATTGTGGAGAGTCTGCATCCGGAGCTGAAACTCAAATGGCCCAACGATGTCTGGCTGCAGGACCGCAAATTGGCCGGCATCCTGATTGAAACCGTCAGCGTGGCGGACCAGCGTTATGCCGTCATGGGTGTTGGCATCAACATTGCCGTGCCCGATGCGCAGGGCCTGCGTACTGCGCCCGCGGGCCTACGAGAACTATTGCCGGAAATGGATGCGCCAGCGGTACTGGGGCGGGTGGTGCCAGCCTTAGTGCAGGCCATTCAGCGCTTTGTCGAGCACGGTTTTGCGCCCCTGCGCACGCCCTTTCACGCCCGCGACCTGCTGTACGGGCGCGAATTGCAATGTAGTGACGGAATGGTCGGTGTAGCACGTGGCGTGGATGCCACTGGTGCCTTGCTGCTGCATACTGGCGATGGATTGAAAAAAATTACCAGTGCCGAAGTCAGTGTGCGCCCGTTGGCGCCACCAGCTTCTGCTGCCGAACTGCCCTGAACCATGCTGCGACTGCTTGTACTGATTCTGATACTGGCCAATGGCGTCTACTATGCCTGGACCGAAGGCATGTTGCGGGCCTATGGTTTTGCTCCGGCACAGCAGCGCGAGCCACAGCGTCTGGGCGAACAATTTCGCCCGCAGGCGATTCAAGTACTGACGGCGTCCGACTTCAAGCGCGCAGAGTCGCAGGCACAGGCCGAACTTGCGCCCAAGGAGTGCCTGATGGCAGGGCCCTTCAACGACGCACAAAGCGCAGTTTTGCGCCGTTCACTGGAATCGGCGTTGGCCAGTGGCACCTGGCAACTGGACACCGTTGATTTCCCCGCGCGCTGGATCGTCTACATGGGCAAGTTTGCCAATGCCGAGGCATTGGCCAAGAAACGCGGCGAACTGGCCGCGATGAAGGTGACTCCGCAACCATTGAACAACCCGGATTTGGAACTCGGGCTGTCTCTCGGGGGCTTTGATACGCAGGCCGATGCAACCGCCGAGCTGGTCAAGATGGCGCTGCGCGGCGTACACACCGCCAAAGTGGTGCAGGAAAGGGTTCAGGGCAAGCAGGCGCAGCTGAAATTGCCCACCGTGAGCCCGGATACCAAGAGCCGACTGGCCGATATTAAAACCGCCCTTGCCGGCCACCCGCTGCATAGCTGCAACTAGGGTGGCGACCCGCGCCGCGGGGCAGTGTGGAGGCAACAATTTTCCGCTGGGCCGCCCCAAGGGAAATTAGCCCCCATGGCGGGCAGCGACCCGCGCAGCGGCCTCTATTCCAGCCGGGTGAACCGCACGGTGAAGCAGGTGCCCGCAGGTGTCTGCCCGGGGCGGCTGTCGTCCATGCTGACACTGGCATGGTGTTGGCGCGCGATCTCCAGCACGATGGGTAGACCCAGCCCCGAACCATCTGCCTCGGTGCCCAGAACCCGGTAAAACGGCTGAAACACCAGTTCCCGCTCTGCCACGGGGATGCCGGGCCCCGAGTCTTCAACCTGCAGTACCAGGGCCTTGCTGAATGGGTCCTTCAGAATTCTGGCGGTAATGACGCCAGGCTTGTCGGCATGGGACGGCGTGTAGTTGATGGCGTTGTCCATCAAGTTGCGCACCATTTCCTTGAGCAGCGTCGGGTTGCCCAAAATGCTTACATCTTCGTCATTGGGTTCGGCGCCCTCATAGCCTACGTCAATATGCTTGTCCATGGCGCGCGGCACGCAGTCGTGGATGACCTCCATGGTCAGGCGCACCAGGTTGCAGGGTTGCTGGCTCATCGCCGTGCCGCTGCTCTCGGCGCGGGCCAGAGCCAGCAATTGGTTCACGGTGTGGGTGGCGCGAATGCTGGAGCGCCCGATCTGGCGCAGCGACTGTTTCAGGTCTTGCGCACTGGCGCCCTCGCGCTGCGCCAGGTCGGCCTGCATGCGCAATCCTGCCAGCGGGGTTTTGAGCTGGTGCGCTGCATCGGCCAGAAAGCGCTTTTGGGTGGCGATCGAATCCTTGAGGCGCATCAACAAGTCGTTGACGGAATACACCAGCGGCGCGACTTCCAGCGGCACCGCCTCCGCGTCCAGTGGGCTCAGGTCGTCTGGGCTGCGTGCGCGTATGCGTTCTTCCAAATGGTTCAACGGCTTGATCGCCTGCACCAGCGCCAGCCAGACCAGCAAAACCGCCAGCGGCAAAATTACAAACTGCGGCAGCATTACGCCTTTGACAATCTCCGTGGCCAGCACCGATCGCTTGTCCATCGTCTCGGCAACCTGGACCAATGCCGCCTTGCCGTCCGGCATATCGAGTTTCACCCAGGTATAGGCCACCTTGATGCTGACGCCGCGGTACTCGTCATCGCGCAAGCGCACTTCGCCGGGTGCAGATCTTTCATCCTCAGGCGGTGGTGGCAGGGTTTTTTCGCCGCTCAGATACTCGCCATTGCCACCCAGTACCTGGTAGTACACGGTGTCGCTGTCGTCAGCCCGCAGCAACTCCCGTGCCGGTAGCGGCAATACAAACTGGGCCTTGTTGTGGTTGGTGGTGACCAATTGCGCCAGAGCACCCACGTTGTACTCCAAGGCACGGTCAAAAGGCTTGCCCGCAATGCCCTGCGCGACCAGCCAGGTCAACACCAGGCTGATAGGCCACAGCAGCAGCAGCGGCGTCAACATCCAGTCCAGGATCTCGCCAAAAAGACTGCGCTGCTCGCGTTGGAATATTTTCACAGCGTATGTGCTATCCCGCTACATGCCGTGGCGGAGCGTTGGGGAGCATATCCCGACCCAACCAATATGTGCGAAAGGCTTTCCTCGCTGGCAATCATGTGTTCACGACCTGTTGCAGCGTGGGGGCCACATACTAGCCCGGGATTTTTTCGAGGCAATAGCCCAGACCGCGAACTGTCGCAATGCGAATCGGACCCTTCTCAATTTTCTTGCGCAGCCGGTGAATATAGACTTCAATGGCGTTATTGCTGACCTCTTCGCCCCACTCGCACAGGCGTTCTACCAACTGGTCCTTGCTCACCAGACGCCCGGCACGCTGCAACAACACCTCCAGCAAACCCAGCTCGCGGGCCGACAATTCGACCATCTTGCCGTCAATGGTGGCCACCCGCCCGGCCTGGTCATAGACCAGCGGGCCGTGCTTGATGCTGCTGCTGGTAGCACCCATGCCACGGCGTACCAAGGCGCGCACCCGGGCTTCGAGTTCCTGCAGGCTGAATGGTTTGGCCATGTAGTCGTCAGCGCCGTAGTCCAGGCCCTTGACGCGCTCGTCAACAGCGTCGGCTGCGGTCAGAATCAGAACGGGCAATGAGGAGCCGCGCCCACGCAACTTCTTGAGCACCTCCAGGCCATGCATCTTGGGCAGGCCCAGGTCCAGAATCAGTAGGTCAAACTCGGTGTTGGTCATCAGGGCCGCGTCGGCCTCTGAGCCGCTGGCCACATGGTCCACGGCGGCGCCGGCACCGCGCAGTGCGCGCAGCAAGCCGTCGGCCAGCACCTGGTCATCTTCGGCGATCAGTATCCGCATGTCGTTGTCTCCTGGTTGTGACCACTGGCATTGCAAATTTCCGCCGTGGCAAGCGCTTTTCTGCCATTCTAGGCGCCGGCCCGTTCATGTACGTTGACATAGGTCACGCTCGGGTATGCTGCCCCCACGCTCCACCGTTGCGCGGGTCGCTGCCCCCAAAGGGGGCCGTTGTCGCCTTGGGGCGGCCCTGCGGCGACTGAGCATTCAGGTTCACTGTCCACTGTAGGCCTCCAGTCCGATGGCCAGCACGGTGGCTACTTCGGCCCCCACGGCCTGGCGCAACTCCAGCTCCACCTGTTCCACAGCGTCCCGAAAGGCTTGTAGCCATGCCAACCCGGTTGGCGTAAACCGCACCAGGCGCGCGCGCGCATCGCCAGGATCGGGTTCCCGGCTGACCATGCCCCAGGCCTCGCATTGGTCCACCAATGTGCCCATGGCTTGCTTGCTCATGCCAGCCCGATGGGCCAGGTCGGTCAGCCGGGCGCCACCGGTCGCCAGGTGGCGCGTGATGTGGATGTGTGCGGCCCCCACCTGCCCGCGTGCGGCCAGATTGGACAGTGCCAGTGGCACCCCTGTATGCCGCGCCATGATCTCCATCACGCGGCCGTCGTAGCGCGCCAGGGCCAGGCGCAGCCAGTGTCCGGTGTGGGCCAGGCGCCAGCCTCCGAGGTCTTTTGAAGGGTTCTCAGTCATTGCATTAATAGTAATGCAAACTGACTAAAAAATGTGTTTACGGGTTTCAATGCTTGCCGTTAAACTACTGTTCAAGCATCCAGGCTGTGATTAATCTCACTAACCAAAAATGCCAAACCAACATTGATTTTTAAGGAGATTTTCCATGGATGCACCCGTCAAAGCCCCCACCGCCGCCACCAGCGAAAAAGCCAAAGCCCTGCAAGTCGCACTGGCCCAAATTGAAAAGCAATTCGGCAAGGGCACCATCATGCGTCTGGGCGAAGGCGAGGTGATCGAAGACATCCAGGTGGTCTCCACCGGCTCACTGGGTCTGGACATCGCGCTGGGCGTCGGCGGCCTGCCACGTGGCCGGGTCGTCGAAATCTACGGACCAGAGTCGTCGGGTAAAACAACGTTGACGCTGCAAGTGATCGCCGAAATGCAAAAGCAAGGCGGGCAATGCGCCTTCATCGACGCCGAGCATGCGCTGGACATCCAGTACGCGCAAAAGCTGGGCGTGAATCTGCAGGACCTGCTGATCAGCCAGCCCGATACGGGTGAACAAGCGCTTGAAATCGTCGACAGCCTGGTGCGCTCCGGCGCGGTGGACCTGATCGTGGTCGACTCGGTGGCCGCGCTGACACCCAAGGCCGAACTGGAAGGCGAAATGGGCGACTCATTGCCCGGCCTGCAAGCCCGCTTGATGAGCCAGGCGCTGCGCAAGCTCACCGCCCACATCAAGAAGACCAATTGCATGGTCATCTTC
>FTFO01000204.1_pt1 | contig 19027 bp, 18 predicted proteins | sample 1640461 | NCBI WGS metagenome assembly FTFO01 (sample SAMEA3914814, study PRJEB12502) | metagenome | biome: forest; material: soil | place: USA | collected 2011-09-16 | depth 0.1 m
ACGTTACGTTTGCTCCGTCATCAAGCCTGACGACCACCAACACGGTGGCGATGACGGCACCCGGCGGCATCACGCTGGCAGGCCTGAGCAGCGGAAATCTCAACCTGACGACAACCTCGGGCAACATCACCCAAACTGCTGGCACTCCGATCTCCGTCGCTGGCGTCGCCACACTAAATGCCGGCACGGGCGATATCGTGTTGCAAACCGCCGGCAATAGTTTTCCGACCATCGGCCTGACGGGGGGGGCCATTCAGGTCAATGCGACCGGCAACATGGCCGTCACGGCATTGAACAACGCGGCCAACAAAAAAGTGGTTCTGGTTGCCGGTGGGGCGCTAACGCTGCCAGGCACCGTTATCAACACGGGAACGGCCGATTTGCAGTTGGGCAGCGGTACTTCGCTGTCACCGCCGAACGATCTGGTAGGTGCCAATATCAAGGTGGTTGCACCTTCTGGCGTGGATTTTCAATTCAACGTGTCGGCAAGCGGAACTTTGATTGTTGATGCGGCGTCCGGTTCTGTAACACAAAGCACCGGAAGCGGCGCCATCAAAGCACTTGGCGCCACCACGATCAATGCTGGCGGCGGTCAGGTGTCGTTGATGCAGGCCGGCAACGATTTTTCCTCTATTTCCGCAACTGCGTCGGGTGGCCCAGTCTGGTTCGAGGACATGAACGCAGTCGTGTTGAATGCCATCAGTGCGAGCGGTACGAACGCAATTGACATCCAAGCCGGTGGCGCCGTCACCCAGGCGGCTGGCACCATCAGCACGGGAGGCACATTTACGTTGAACTCTGTGGGTGGTGCCACACTCAACAATTCCAATAACGTTGCGGCCTTGACGGCCACCAACACTGGTTCGGGCGCGTTTTCGTATAAAAATTCAGGTGCACTGAGTGCGACCGTCAACAATACAGCCCCCAACGGAACCGTTACCGTGATCAGCGGGGGAAATCTGACGCTGGCAGCAGGGGGTATTTCGTCCAATGCCGCTGCCACGGATGCCGTGGTGCTGGTCACCGGCGCTGCCTTCAATGACGGGGGCCAGAGTATTTCCCTGGGCGGCGCAGGTTCGCCGCGCTGGTTGATTTACTCTGCCAATCAGGCGGGGAATTCGGTCGCGTCGCTGATAACTAACGCCAATTTCCAGCAGTACGGAGCAGGCTACCCGGTGGCGGCAGCACAGGCCACGGGCAATGGAATTTTGTACAGCGCAAACTCTGCGCCGGTAGCGGCAACGCTGACCGGCACCACCAGCAAGGTCTACGATGGCACGACGGCCGCCTCGCTGTCGCCCAGCAACTACACGGGTTTGGGCACGGTGAACGATACCTTTTTTGGTAACTCGACGGCCGTCGTGGTTAGCGGTGGGGGTACCGGAACCTATAGTTCGCCCAACGTTGGCAGTGGAATCACCGTGACATCCGTTGGTGGAACCGCCCAAATTTCGTTTTTGGGTGGCCTGACGATCTATGGCTATCTACTGGGGTCGGGTTCCGCGGCGATCGGTACGATTACCCCGGCACCGATCGTTGTTGTTGGCGGAGTCAGCGCAACATTGGTTGGCAGTACCAGCAAGACATATGATGGCACCACACTGGCGATTTTGACCCCTGGTAATTTTGCGCTGTCCGGGTTTGTTGGCACCGACAATGCCAGTGTGGGCAAAACGACCGGCACTTTTGCCACCAAGGATACGGGCAACAATCTACTCGTAACCACGACTCTGGCGCCGACCGACTTCAGCCCGGTTGGTACCACCGTCCTTGCCAATTACACCTTGCCGACGTCGGCAAGCGGCAACATTGGAACGATTAAACCCAAGCCATTGAATGTGGCTCCCACAGCAGCGAACAAGGTATTTGATGGAAACACGTCTGCCGTCGTAACAGGCTACGGACTCAATGGCTTTGTGGTTGGCGAGACAGTGGGTGCTACTTCGACATTGGCGAACTTTGATACCAAGGACATTGGCACAGGGAAAACGGTCACCATCGGCGGCATCAGTCTGGTGAATGGCACAGGTCTGGCCAGCAACTACAGCGTTGCCAACACGGCCACCGCGGTGGCCAGTATCACGGCACCGGGCACTACTACGACGCCTACGTTGCCTCCCAATACGCCGGGCACCGGTCCGACTGCCAGTACACCAACCGATTTTGTCGTGACGTTCCTGGACAAATTTGAAGTTGCGGTGGCGGATCAGAATCACAAGAAAGGCGATCCCGCCAACGTGAAGTCTGATCTGGTTTTGGAGGGCGAAGTATGCAGGCCTTAATACAATCGCGTGATCCCTCACGCCGGCGTTCTTCGCTGACTACGTTCATTGTGGGCCTGGGGCTGCTGTGCTGCGCAGGGTTGGCCGTTGGCGAGCCGGCAGGTGAAGTGGAATTTGCCCGCGGGGTGGGTTTTTCCCAAACCGCTGGTCAAAATCCTCGCACCTTGGGCAAGGGTCTGGCACTCAACGAAGGCGATCGCCTGACCACATCGGATGGTGCGTTGGCGATTGTCAAAATGCAGGACGGCACCCGCATGACGGTGCGTCCCAACTCAGAGCTGGTGATCCAGCAATACAAGTTCCAAAACAACGCGCCAGACAACAGCATGGTCATGCAGCTGTTGCGCGGTGGATTCCGAGCCATTACCGGGCTGATATCCAAGAATTCGCCCGACGCCGCACGGGTCATGACGAAGACCGCAACCATTGGCATTCGGGGCACCGATTTTGATGCCAGAATTTGTAGCGGCGAGTGCAAGGCTGAGTCCAGCAAGATTGCGGAGCGCCCACGCGTCAACGTCGTGTTGGCCAGCGCCAAGGTTGTCACGCTGCAGGGTGAAATCAATGCCTTTGATGCTGCTGGCACGCGCCGCTTGTTGGTGGTGGGGGGCAGCGTATACCCCGGCGAGACGGTACAAACGGCGGCAGATGCCAAGGCTGTGTTGGCCTTTCGGGACGACAGCCGACTGACGCTGGGGCCCGGCACCCGGTTTCGCGTCGACAGCTTTGTTTTTGACGAGCAGAACCCCAAGGAAGGCAAATTCCTGGTGTCACTGCTGCGCGGGTCGCTGCGCGCGCTCACGGGTTTGATTGGCAAGGCCAACCACAGCAACGTCGGGTTCACTACGCCCACTGCCACTTTGGGTGTGCGTGGCACCGGCCTGGATGTGGATTGCGCCAGCGATGCGGGTTGCAGCCTCTTTACCTGGTTGGGCGCCATTGAGGTCACGCCGAATGGGGAAACTGCACTGCAGGTTTTGGAGGCGGGGCAGGGGCTTTTTGTCGGCCGCGATGGCATACGCCCCTTGAACGGCCCGACGTTGGAGCATTTGCCCAGGCCGGATGGCGTTCCGGTCGACGTAAAGCAATTATTCTCCGGTGGCAATCTGGACGATGGTCAGGACGGCTTGTTTGTGTTTGTGCGTGATGGCCATATTGAAATTACCACCGTGCGTGAGCACCTGCATTTGGGCCGAGGTGAGACCGGGTTTGCTGGCAACGAAGGCCAGACCGTGCGCCCCTTGCTGATGCCACTGTTTTTGGACTTTGACCGAATTCCGATGCCCAACAGCAAGAATCCCATGCTCTCCACCGTGTTGGGCGAAACCAAAATCCGCCCACTTAACCAGTGCAGGTAACTATGCATAGCGCCATGCGGTTTTCATTTGTGTTGACGGTATTCGGGTTGGTGTCGGGTGGTCCGCTATGTGCACAGGTTCAATCGGCGCCGAGTGCGGCCGCGCCCCAGTCCACCGCATCCAATCCAAGTTTTGTCATCCAGGGATTTGATATCACCGGCGAAAACCCATTGGCCGATGGTGAAGCCTCTCGCATCCTGGCACCGTATCTGCGGGCAGACGCCACCATTGACACCCTGCAAAAGGCAACGGCAGCACTGGAGGCGGCGCTGAAAGACAAGGGCTACGCCTTGCACCGCGTGGTATTGCCGCCGCAAAGTGTCGGCAAATCGGTGACGTTGAACATCGTCAAGTTCGTGATCGGAAAGGTGACCATTGAAGGTCGGTCGCGCTACAGCGAAGCCAATATCCGAGCCACCGTGCCGGAGTTGGTGGAAGGCAGCTCCCCCAACTTTCGCACCTTGGCCGTACAAACCGCCATTGCCAACGAATCGCCAGCTAAGCATGTGCAAGTGGCACTCAAGGAGTCTGAAGAGCCGGACAAGATTGATGCCCGCATTGTGGTCGTGGAAGCAAAGCCCTGGAACTTTACGATCAGTGAAAGCACAGCGGGCTCGGACGCAACCGGCAACGATCGGCTGACCGTGACGGGTAGCCATTCCAACCTGTTTGATCTGGACCATGAGCTGACCATGTCGTATTCGACGTCGTTGGAACGCGTGCGTGACGTCAAACAGGTGGGTCTGAACTACCGCGTGCCACTGTACCGCATGGGAGGAGTCTTTGGGTTGAGTTATACCAAGTCCGACGTCGTGGGTAACTTTGGTGCCTTCAATAGCACCGGTGCGGGGCAGACTTTTGGACTGAACTACAACCACTATCTGCCGCCCGATGGCGGATACAGAAGCTACGTCAGCCTCAGCCTGGAAGACAAGCAGTTTGACGTGACCCAGATCGACGGGGTACCCTTGGCCGGACAAATGGTGCGACGCAGCCGGCCGTTGACCTTGGGCTTCAATGGCAAGCAGGAGTCCGATACTGCGAACTGGGGTTACAACCTGGAAGTGGCGGCCAACATCCCCAGCGGCTCGGGCAACGATGTAACGTCTTACCAGACGGAAGACCCACGCGTCACCACCGCTGCCTGGAAAGCCTTGCGCGGCGGTGCCAACTACCTGACGAGCTTTGGTAGCGGCTGGCTGTGGGGAGTGCGGGGGCAGTTCCAGTTGAGCGGGGACGCCTTGATTTCCGGCGAGCAATTTGGCCTGGGCGGGGCGTCGTCGGTGCGTGGAACCGGCGAACGCCCGTTGGCGGGTGACAGCGGTCTGTTCCTGTCGACCGAAATCACCACCCCCGAGTTGGCACCCGGACTGCGGCTGCTAGGGTTTTTCGACGCTGGTTGGCTAGCCAACCGCAATCCCAATGGCAACCCCAAGCCGGCCACCGATTCACTGTCCAGTGCGGGGGTCGGATTGCGCTACAACTTGCCAGCGGTCTCCGTCTCCGCCGACTATGGACGAATTTTGACCGGCAGCACCTTGCCCTACACTGCAGGTTCTGGGGTGCCACAGAATGGCGACCAAAAATTGCACGTCAACCTTTCCGCCAGGTTTTGACGGCTTGTTCACTTTTTACGGATGATGACCAACTATGGCGGGCTTAACACAGGGCGCTCCAACGCCACAGGAATTGACCGTTCATGGCCAATCGCGCGTATTGGAAGTCAGTTTTTCTGACGGCGCACGCTTTCGCATCCCGTTTGAGTTGATGCGTATATATTCCCCGTCCGCGGAGGTACAGGGGCATGGCCCCGGGCAAGAGACCTTGCAGACCGGCAAACGCGACGTCGCGCTGGATGGCCTGGATCCGGTGGGCAACTATGCCGTGCAGCCACGCTTCTCTGATGGCCATGACACGGGCATTTTTTCGTGGGATTACCTGTATTTTCTGGGCTCGCAGCAGGAGCGTCTGTGGCAAGACTATGCGGATCGGCTCAATGCAGCCAATGTGGACCGTGATGCGCCCATGCTGGCCAAGTCAGGCAGCAGTTGCGCCAGCCACTGAACGATTGCGTGTAGTCGCCAACGGTGCTTGGCGCGTTAGGCACCAGTGTAGTGCGGCGACAATGTGAGTATTTTGAATATGACAACAACACATTTTGGTTACAAATCGGTGGACGAAGCCGAGAAGGCAGCGCATGTGCGCGGCGTATTTGACTCGGTCGCGCCCAAGTACGATTTGATGAACGACCTGATGTCAGCAGGCATGCACCGGGCATGGAAGGCCTACACAGTCATGGTTGCCAACTTGCAGGAAGGTGATCGTGCGCTCGATATTGCCGGCGGTACTGGCGATCTGGCGATGGCGTTTTCCAAAAAGGTCGGCAAATCGGGGCAGGTGGTGCATACCGATATCAATGAAGCCATGCTGCGAACCGGGCGCAATCGGCTGCTCGACGCCGGTGTGACGCTGCCGACGCTGGTCTGCGACGCCGAGAAGCTGCCTTTTGCAGGCAACTATTTTGATCTGGTCAGCGTGGCCTTTGGTCTGCGCAACATGACCCATAAAGATGTCGCGTTGGCAGAGATGAACCGGGTTCTGAAACCCGGCGGCAAGTTGCTGGTGTTGGAGTTTTCCAAGGTCGCCGCACCGTTGGAAAAACTCTACGATTGGTATTCGTTCAAGGTGCTGCCGCAATTGGGGAAGCTGGTGGCTGGTGACGACGCAAGCTACCGGTATTTGGCCGAATCCATCCGCATGCACCCCGGTCAGGCGGAACTCAAGGCCATGATGCACAAAGAAGGATTTGGCCATGTGGACTATCACAACCTCAGTGGCGGCGTAGTCGCATTGCATGTTGGAATAAAGTGTTGAAGCTTGTGAATCTCGCAAGACGCCTCAACTGCTGTGTTCCTTTGGAGGCATCATGAAAATTTGGACCGTACTTCTGCTCGTCACGCTCACGCTGTTCAGCGCATATGCTGAGGCGGCCCGGCGACTGGGCGGCGGCAAGTCCATTGGGCAGCAATCTGGAAATGTTTCGCAGCGCGAAGCCACGCCTAACGCGCCGGCTGTGCCGGCACCGGCAGTTGTCAACACGGCGCCCAAACCTGTGAACCCGAGCCCTGTCGTTGTGGCGCCCAAGCGTCCCTGGGCTTCCATGATGGGTGCGTTGGCCGCAGGCTTGGGCCTGGCATGGTTGGTGCATACATTGGGAATGGGCGATGGCCTGGGGGCATGGCTTGTGTTTGCGTTGCTGCTTGCAGTGGTTGCAATGGGAATCATCTGGTTGGTGCGCAGGCGCAGTGCGGCTGCGAGCAACGTGGGCCGACCCTTTGCCTTTCAAGGCGCGGGTGGCACTATGACGTTTGCCGATTCCAAGCCGTATCGGCCGGAAAACGTAGGCAACGACGCGTCGGCACGGCCGTGGGAGCGCAGCAGCATGGCATTTGAGGTGGCGACTGCGGCGGCTGCACCGTCTGCAGTTGGGGCTGGTGGGGCGGGGGCGCCTACTTGGTGGGTGCCGGAGGGTTTCGACAGCCTAGGTTTCCTGGCCGCTGCCAAAACCAATTTTGTTGCATTGCAGGTCGCGTGGGATCAGTCGAACATTGCCGCCTTGCGCGCCATGATGACCGACGCCATGCTCAAGGAAATTCAGGCGCAACTTGCAGAACGTGAGTTGCAGCCCGGCGCCAATCCAAATCGCACCGATGTCGTCATGCTGGAGGCCAGGTTGCTGGGCATCGAAGAGACGTCCGACGAATACCTGGCCAGTGTGGAGTTTTCCGGAATGATACGTGAGGAGCCCTCTGCGGGGCCCAGTCCGTTCCGGGAAGTGTGGAATATGTCCAAGCCGGTGCAAGGCAACCGTGGCTGGTTGGTCGCCGGGGTACAGGCCCTGCAATAGTCCAGCCTGCGGGCCCGGGTCGGATTCAGTGAATAATGGGGGACTATGGCCACACAGTCCCCTTTTTCCATGCTGGAGGGTATCCTCCAAAATTTCAGTTTACCTTTTGCGCCGCCCGCGTGGGCGGTTGCCGAGACCCATCGGCGCATCGTGCTGCTGCTCAACCATGTGCTGATGCAGGAACCCCAGGCCATGGAGCGGCTGGCCCGGCAAAAGGGGCAGGTCGTGCTGGCCCAATGGCGCACCATGACTTTCAAGATTTTGGTCACGCCGGCAGGCTTGCTCGATGTTGCCGCGCCCGATGCTGAGCCTGATTTGACGCTGGTCATCACGCAAGAGTCCCCATTGGTCATTGCCCAGGCGCTGATGCAAGGCGGCAAACCCGGCGTGCGCATCGATGGCGACGTGCAACTGGCCGCCGAGGTCAGTTGGTTGATTGACCACGTGCGCTGGGATATCGAGGAGGACCTGTCCCGACTGATGGGCGACGCACCGGCGCATGTGCTGATGCAGGCCGCAGCTGCGATGGCACATGCGGTGCAGCAATTTGTTGGACGCAAGCACAGTGCCGATGCGAGCGGACCGTCGGCATGAGTCGCCTGTATCGCGGTTTTTTCATCGCCTGGGTGGTCTTTCGTTATGGCCTGGACGAGCTGGTCCTGAGCAGCTTTGACAAACCCTGGGTCACGCGTCTGACGCGGCTGCTGACGTTGGGGCGCTCGTTGAACGATCCACGCGGCAAGCGACTGCGTGAGGCGCTGGAGCGCTTGGGGCCGATTTTTGTCAAATTTGGCCAGGTGTTGTCGACCCGTCGCGACCTGTTGCCACTGGACATTGCCGATGAACTGGCCAAATTGCAGGACCGGGTGCCGCCGTTTCCGTCGGACGTCGCGGTGGCCACCATCGAGCGCGCACTGCGCAAGCCCATTGGCGAAATATTTGTGTCGTTCGAGCGCCAGCCGGTGGCCAGCGCTTCGATTGCACAAGTGCATTTCGCTGTGTTGCGCGACCGAAACGGACAAACGCGCGAGGTGGCCGTCAAGGTACTGCGGCCGGGCATGCACCTGGCTATCGAGAAAGATCTGCGTTTGATGCACATGATGGCATCGTGGGTGGAAAATTTCTCCGCTGAAGGCAAACGCCTGCGCCCGCGCGCCGTGGTGGCCGAGTTTGACAAGCATCTACACGACGAACTGGACTTGGTGCGCGAGGCCGCCAGCGCCGCACAGTTGCGCCGCAACATGGAAGACCTGCAACTGGTGCTGATACCAGAAATTCTGTGGGACTACTGCACCACCGATGTCATGGTGATGGAGCGCATGTATGGCGTCCCGATCAGCCAGGTCGAGCGCCTGCGCGAAGCCGGCGTCGATATTCCCAAACTGGCTCGCGACGGGGTGACGATCTTCTTCACCCAGGTGTTTCGTGACGGGTTCTTCCATGCCGATATGCACCCGGGCAATATCCAGGTCAGCATCGACCCGAAAACCTTTGGGCGCTACATTTCACTGGATTTCGGTATCGTTTGCACGCTGTCGGAGTCTGATAAAGACTATCTGGCACAAAATTTCACGGCGTTCTTCCGCCGTGATTACAAGCGCGTGGCCGAACTGCACATCGAATCGGGCTGGGTACCCCGCAATACGCGGGTTGACGAGCTGGAGGCGGGTATCCGTGCCGTCTGCGAGCCTTATTTTGACCGCCCCCTGAAGGAAATTTCCTTGGGCCTGCTGTTGATGCGACTGTTTCAGACCTCACGCCGCTTCCAGGTCGAAATCCAGCCGCAACTGGTGTTGTTGCAAAAAACGCTGCTCAATATTGAAGGGTTGGGGCGTGACCTGGACCCCGAGTTGGACCTGTGGTCCACTGCCAAGCCGTTTCTGGAGCAATGGATGCTGGGTCAGGTCGGGCCACAAAAGCTGATTGATCAGCTGAAAGCGCAGGCGCCACACTACGCCAAGCTGTTGCCCGAATTGCCCATGCTGCTGCATAATTTTCTGCGTGTCAACCATGGCGAAAGCAGCCGGGCTGTCGAAGAGCTGTTGGTGGAGCAGCGGCGCACCAACCACCTGCTGCAAGGCCTGGTTTACGCGTTGGTTGGCTTTGCCTTGGGTATGGTGGTGATGCAATTGGTCATCCGAATACGACTTTTTTAGCCGGCACCTTATAATTGAAGGCTTTGCAACTTGATGTCAGAGCTAACCCTTCATGCCTATATACGCCTATAAATGCGACTCCTGCGGGTTTGCCAAGGATGTATTGCAGAAAATGTCCGACGCGCCACTGGAAATTTGCCCAGCTTGCTCGCAAGCGGCATTCAAAAAACAATTGACGGCCGCGGGCTTTCAACTGAAGGGCTCGGGCTGGTACGCCACCGACTTCAAGGGCAGCGGCGCGGCGCCGGCATCGACCACGGCTGCGGCTGGCACGACGCCTGCGGGCGATGCAACGGCCGGTACGACTCCCGCAACGCCTGCTGCCGCCAAGGCTGATACAGCACCCGCAGCCAGCACCTCCCCCACGCCTGCCGCGGGTGGCTGAGGCAACGCCTTTCACAGACTGGAGCCGCCGTGCCGTTTAAACGCTATATGCTGACCGGATTGATGGTGTGGTTGCCACTGGCAATCACCATCTGGGTGCTGTCGTGGCTGGTCAACTCGCTGGATGGCATCCTGGGTACCGTGCTGTCGGGTCTGGCGGCAGTCACGCCCAACAGCCTGGCGCCCACTTTTGAGTGGTTGCGCAGCATTCCGGGTCTGGGCGTGTTGCTGGTGGCCAGCTTCATGTTCGTGACGGGTGCCATGGTGTCGAATGTGGCCGGGCGCTGGTTGCTCACGCAGTGGGACCACATGTTTACCCGCATCCCCATTGTCAAATCCATTTACAACAGCGTCAAAAAGGTGTCGGACACGCTGTTCTCCAGCAATGGCAATGCGTTTCGCACGGCCTTGCTGATTCAATACCCGCGCGCCGGTAGTTGGACCATCGCCTTTCAAACCGGCGTTCCCAGTGGAGAGGTAGCCTCACACCTGGGTGATGATTTTGTCAGCGTGTATGTGCCAACCACGCCCAATCCCACGAGCGGGTTCTTTCTGATGCTGCCACGTGCAGATGTGATTGAACTCAGCATGAGTGTGGACCAAGCCCTGACCTATGTCATCTCCATGGGCTCAGTTCCGCCCGCAGTGCACTTTCCCCCTGCGGCGACGCCGCATCCAACTTGATTTATAAAACCCGCTGCCTGACGGGCAGCGTCTAGAAAGACAGCTATGGCTATGCGTACTCATTACTGCGGTCTGGTGACCGAAGCCCAATTGGGCGAAACCGTTTCCCTGTGCGGTTGGGTCAACCGTCGGCGCGACCACGGCGGCGTGATTTTTGTCGATTTGCGCGACCGTGAAGGCTACGTGCAGGTGGTGTGCGACCCGGACCGTGCCGACATGTTCAGCACGGCTGAGGGCCTGCGCAACGAGTTCTGCATACAGGTCAAAGGCCTGGTGCGCGCCCGCCCGGACGGCACGGTTAATGACAACCTGAAGAGCGGCAAGATCGAAGTGCTGTGCCATGAACTGGTGGTGCTCAACCCATCAGTCACGCCGCCATTCCAACTGGATGACGACAATCTGTCGGAAACCACGCGTCTGACCCACCGGGTGCTGGACCTGCGCCGCCCCTACATGCAAAACAACCTGATGCTGCGCTACCGCGTGTCCATGGAAGTGCGCAAGTTTCTGGATGCCAACGGTTTTGTCGACATCGAAACACCGATGCTGACCAAGTCGACGCCCGAAGGCGCGCGCGACTACCTGGTACCCAGCCGTGTGCACCCCGGGCATTTCTTTGCCCTGCCGCAGTCGCCCCAGTTGTTCAAGCAACTGCTGATGGTGGCCGGCTTTGACCGCTACTACCAGATCACCAAATGCTTCCGTGACGAAGACTTGCGCGCCGACCGCCAGCCGGAGTTCACCCAGATCGATATTGAAACCTCGTTCCTGGGCGAAGAAGAAATTCGCGACATCTTCCAGGGCATGATCAAAACGGTGTTCATGAACACGATCAAGGTCGACCTGGGCGAATTCCCGGTCATGACGTACCAGGAAGCCATGCACCGCTATGGCTCAGACAAGCCCGATCTGCGCGTGAAGCTGGAATTCACCGAAGTCACCGATGTGATGGCCGATGTCGACTTCAAGGTCTTCTCCGGTGCGGCAACCATGAAGAATGGCCGCGTCGTAGCACTGCGCGTGCCCGGTGGCGCACGTGAGGCGGGTGGCCTGACCCGTAGCGAAATTGACGCCTACACCGAGTTCGTCAAGATCTACGGTGCCAAGGGCCTGGCCTACATCAAGGTCAATGAATTGGCCAAGGGCCGTGACGGCCTGCAAAGCCCCATCGTGAAGAACATCCATGACAAGGCCATCGCTGAAGTGCTGGCACGCACCGGCGCGCAAGACGGCGACCTGATCTTTTTTGGTGCCGACAAGGCCAAGATCGTCAACGACGCCATTGGCGCGCTGCGCATCAAGATTGGCCACAGCGATTTCGGCAAGAAGAACGGCCTGTTTGAAAAAGGCTGGCGCCCGATGTGGGTGGTGGACTTTCCCATGTTCGAATTCGACGAGGAAGCCCAGCGCTACACCGCAACCCACCACCCATTTACCGCGCCCAAGGACGGTCACGAGGACTGGATGGTCACCGCGCCCGAGAAATGCATTTCCAAGGGCTACGACATGGTGCTCAACGGCTGGGAAATGGGCGGTGGCTCGGTGCGTATCCACCGTGCCGACGTCCAGCAAAAGGTGTTCGACGCACTGAAGATCACGCCAGAAGAAGCCCAGCTCAAGTTCGGCTTCCTGCTCGACGCCCTGCAATATGGCGCGCCCCCGCATGGCGGCCTGGCATTTGGCCTGGACCGCATCGTGACGTTGATGACCGGCGCCGAGTCGATCCGCGACGTGATTGCCTTCCCCAAGACCCAACGCGCCCAGTGCCTGTTGACGCAAGCGCCAAGCCCGGTGGACGAAAAGCAATTGCGCGAACTGCACATTCGCCTGCGCACACCGGAAGCAGCAAAAGCTGTCTAGTGCAGCTTTAGTGCACAATGAAAGGGCGCCTAAGGCGCCCTTTTTCATGTCCAAACCTTTCAAAATTCCCCAATCCGTGCTTGTGGTCATTTACACCCCGGCGCTGGACGTGTTGCTGATTCGCCGGGCCGACAGCCAAGCCCTGGGTGAAGCCTATTGGCAGTCGGTAACCGGCAGCAAAGACAGTGTTGATGAGGATTGGCGCAGCACGGCCGAGCGTGAGGTTGCGGAGGAGACTGGCATTGATTGCGCTGACGCAAACGCCGTGCTGGTCGACTGGCAACTGGAAAATGTCTATGACATCTACCCGCAATGGCTGCACCGCTACGCCCCGGGTGTGACGCGCAATACAGAGCACTTGTTTGGTTTGTGCGTACCCGACCAATGTGCGGTTCGCCTGAATCCACGCGAGCACACCGCCTTCCAGTGGTTACCCTACCAGACAGCCGCTGACCAATGCTTCTCGCCATCGAATGCCGAGGCGATTCTGCAGTTGCCACGGTTGGCCGCACACGCTGCTACGCAGCAGGAAGCCACACCATGAGCATGGTTCGCGTTGCCACCTACAACATCCACAAAGGGGTGCAGGGCATTGGCCCCACCCGCCGCCTGGAAATTCACAACCTGGGGCACGCCGTTGAGCAGCTCGACGCCGACATCGTGTGTCTGCAGGAAGTGCGCAAGATGCACCGGCGTGAGGCGCAGTATTTTGAGCAATGGCCCGACATGCCGCAGGCTGATTTTTTGGCGCCTGAGGGGTATACGGCGGTCTACCGCACCAATGCGCATACGCGACACGGCGAACATGGCAATGCCATGCTGTCGCGTTGGCCGGTGGTCAAACACCAGCACGAGGACATGTCGGACCACCGCTTTGAGCAGCGTGGGCTGCTGCACTGCGAAGTGACAGTGCATGGCATTGCGTTGCATGTGCTGGTGGTGCATCTGGGTCTGATCAAGGCCAGCCGGGTGCGCCAATTGGCGCAGCTGGTGCAATTCATCACGCGCGAAATTCCAGCGGATGCCCCGCTGGTGGTGGCCGGGGATTTCAATGACTGGGGCCGCACGGTGCAGCGCACGCTGAGCGCGGCGGGGTTACAGGCCTTCAATGATCCGCAGGCGGTAACATTTCCGTCGCGCCTGCCGGTTGTGCAACTGGACCACGTTTATGCCCGGGGAATGTTGCCAATGGGTCTGCATGTGCCACGCGGGCGCATCTGGGGCCGCATGTCGGACCATTTGCCGTTGATCGCCGACTTTGATTTGCCGGTGGACCCTGCTTGACTGCGCCGCTGTTCAAAGAAGGCCATAGCGTCGAACTGCTACAGGGCGGTGTGGAGTTTTTTCCGGCGCTGATTGAAGCGCTGGATGCCAGCCAGTACGAAGTGCGGCTGGAAACCTACATCTTCTTTTTCGATGTTGCAGGGCAAATGATTGCCGAGGCGCTGGAACGTGCGGCGCGGCGCGGCGTGCAAGTCTTTCTGGTGATGGATGCCATTGGCACGGCGCCGCTGCCCGAGGAGTGGGTGCACCGTTTCAAGGACGCCAAGGTGCGTTGGCACCGCTTCTCGCCGTTAGGTCGCTGGGGCCTGTTGCCGTCCGTGGGTTGGCGTCGCCTGCACCGCAAGCTGTGCGTGGTGGACGCGTGCATCGCATTTTGCGGCGGCATCAATGTTTTGGATGACTATGTTGATCCAAACTTCGGCGCGTTGGAATCACCGCGATTTGATTTTGCCGTGCAGGTTAGGGGGGCTTTGGTTACTGACGCGCATCTCACCATGGTCCAGTTTTGGGATCGCTTACAAATCACCCGGCAACTGGAGCATATGGAGTTCAAGGACGCGCGCCAAACTTGGAAGAGTGCCAAGCAGTCTGCGCGCGCCGCGCGCGCAAAGCCAGTTGCCTCGGCGCAAGCGGGGCAACTGGGAGTCAACGCGATGCTGCTGTTGCGAGACAACCTGCGCAACCGCAACCGCATTGAGCGGGCCTACCGCAAAGCCATTGCCACGGCCCGCGAAGAAGTGCTGATCGCCAATGCGTATTTTTTGCCGGGTGGCAAATTGCGCAGAGCCCTGATCCACGCGGCACGGCGCGGCGTGCGCGTGCGCCTGCTGCTGCAGGGGCGCTATGAGTACTTCATGCAATACCACGGCGCGCGATCGGTGCTGGGTGTGCTGTTGGCCGCAGGCATAGAGATTCACGAATATGCGGCCGGTTTTCTGCATGCCAAAGTAGCCGTGGTGGATGGGCAATGGGCGACCGTTGGATCGTCCAATCTGGACCCGCTGAGCTTGCTATTGGCGAGGGAGGCCAACGTCGTGGTGAGCGATATGCCATTCGCACAGGCATTACGCGGCCGCTTGGAGCATGCCATGCAGACCCAGGGTGTGCAATTGGATGCGCATGCCTTTGCCAATCGCCCGTGGCGCCAGCGCCTGTTGGACCGTCTGGCCTTCGGGGTCATGCGTCTGCTGCTCTACCTAACGGGACGACGCTATTAATTGCATAGCAATGTGGATATTTTCCAAAGGCTGGTAGTATCCCTAGGTCCATGAAAACTCCAAGTAATATGAACCCATCAGATGCCGATGCCGGAACCCCTGTTTCCGTCAAGATTCGCGAGCGGCTGGTAGCCGCGCGCAAGCGTTTCCACGCCAATGACAATATTGCCGAGTTTGTCACGCCGGGCGAGCTGGAAAAACTGCTGGACGAAGTCGAGGTCAAGATGCAGGGTGTGCTCGACAGCCTGGTGATCGATACCGAGAACGACCACAACACCGACAACACCGCGCGCCGGGTCGCCAAGATGTACGTCAACGAGGTGTTCCGCGGCCGCTATGTGACCTGCCCCAGCATCACCGAGTTTCCCAATGTCGGGCATTTGAACGAACTGATGATCGTCGGGCCCATCATTGTGCGCAGTGCCTGCAGCCACCATTTCTGCCCTGTCATTGGCAAGATCTGGATTGGCGTGATGCCCAACGAGCATACCAACGTCATTGGCCTGTCCAAGTACGCCCGGCTGGCGGAGTGGATCATGGGGCGGCCACAGATCCAGGAGGAGGCGGTGGTGCAACTGGCCGACCTGATCCAGGAAAAAACCCAGCCTGACGGCCTGGCCATCGTTATGGAGGCCAGCCACTACTGCATGGCCTGGCGCGGCGTGAAGGATATGGACAGCAAAATGATCAACTCTGTGATGCGCGGCGTGTTCTTGAAAGATCCCAATTTGCGGCGCGAGTTCTTGTCACTCATTCCCAGGAAAGGCTAAGCCATGCTAGTGCGTTTGTTGTATGCCAGTCGCTCGGTAGACCCGAGTGCCGAGGCAATAGAGACCATTCTGTCCAAGTCACGCCAGTACAACCCGACCTGCGGCATTACCGGCATTCTTTGCTACGGCGGCGGTATTTTTCTGCAGGCCATTGAGGGCGGACGCATGGCCGTCAGCGACTTGTATGGCCACATCCAGCGCGACGTGCGACACAAGGACGTGGTGCTGCTGCACTACGAAGAAATCTCGGAACGCCGCTTCGGCGGTTGGACCATGGGCCAGGTCAACATGTCCAAGATCAACACCAACATCCTGTTGAAGTATGCCGAGAAGCCGGAGCTGGACCCGTATTCCGTGTCCGGCAAGGTGTCGCTGGCCCTGCTCGAAGAATTGATGGCGACGGCCTCCATCATCGGTCGGGCCTGATTCGTCGGGCATGCCTGGGTCGGCACTGGCACTGGTCATACTGGCCGGACTGATACACGCTTGCTGGAATATTGCCGCCAAGAAGGCCGGTGGCGATGTGCGCTTTTCTGGCTTCAGCTCGGTGGTCATGATGGTGTTCTGGGCGCCAGTTGGTTTGTGGCTGGGGTGGCAGCAGGTTCCTGCATGGGGCCGTTCCGAATGGGCCCTGGTATGCGCCAGTGCCGTGTTGCACACCGTGTACTTCGTCGTGCTGTTGCGCGGCTACCGCAAGGCGGACTTGACCGTGGTGTACCCGTTGGCGCGGGGCTCGGGACCTCTGCTGTCATCCCTGGTGGCGATCCTGTTTTTGGGTGAACACATTTCCATTATTGGCTTGGGTGGCGTGTTGGCGGTCGTGGGTGGCGTGTTTCTGATCGCCGGGGGCCCCGCGTTGCTGCGCAACCTGCACAGCGCGGAGCAGGGCGCGCGCATTCGCAAAGGCATGCTCTATGGCGTGCTGACGGGTGTCTTCATTGCCAGCTACACCGTCGTGGATGGGTTTGCGGTCAAGGTAATTCTGATGTCCCCCATCTTGCTGGACTATTTCGGGAATTTTGTCCGGCTGGCATTTCTGCTGCCTGCCATGGCACGCAACCCGCAGGAGACGCGCAGCATGTGGCGCACGCAGTGGAAGTACGCGGCCGTGGTTGGCATTGTCAGCCCGGTGTCCTACGTGCTGGTGCTGTACGCGATGCAGGTTGCGCCGCTGAGCCATGTGGCGCCGGCGCGCGAGGTCTCCATGCTGTTCGCAGCCCTGATCGGCGGGCAATTGCTGGGTCAGGGCGACCGGGTGGCGCGCATTTTTGGCGCCGCCTGCATTGGCGTGGGCGTCATGGCCCTGGCCATGGGTTGAATATGGAGCCGAAGCTGGTTGGTTGCGATTTTTCCAGCAGCCCCACACGGCATAAGCCGATTGTGATGGCCTGGGGCCACCTGCGTGGTGTCGTCGTTGTACTCGAACGGATCGAGTCATTGCCTTCGCTGTCTGCGTTTGAAGACTGGCTGGCGCAGCCACGATCCTGGACCGCGGGTTTCGATATGCCCTTTGGCCTGCCCCGCGAACTGGTGTCGACTCTGGGTTGGCCGCTTGACTGGGAGCCCTGCATACGCCACTACGCCAATCTGAGCCGGGCCGAGATCCGGGAATTGTTTTCAGCGTTTTGCCATACGCGCCCGGTTGGCGGCAAGTTTGCGCACCGCGTCTGCGATCTGCCCGCCGGCTCCAGCCCGTCCATGAAGTGGGTCAATCCACCGGTCGCCTACATGCTGCATGCCGGTGTGCCGCGGCTGCTGGATGCCGGCGTGCAATGCGTGGGGCTGCAAACTGGGGCGCCACCACTGCAGGAACAGGCAGCCGGTCAGCGGCGCATCGCGCTGGAAGCCTATCCCGGCTTGTTGGCGCGCGAGGTCTTGGGCAAACGCAGTTACAAGAGTGACGACCGTGCCAAACAAACGCCTGAGCGACTGATTGCCCGCAAAGACCTGCTGACCGCATTGGAAATGGGGCAAACGCGTCTCGGCTTGCGCTTGAAACTGAGCCACGCACTACACGATGCTCTGATCGACGACGCCAAGGGCGACGCGCTGGACGCCGTGCTGTGTTTGCTGCAAGTGGCCTGGGGCGCGCGCAAGCATGCAGCGGGTGACACCCGCTTTGGCCTGCCTTTGGAGATGGACCCGCTGGAGGGCTGGATTCTGACCGTTTAACGGGGGGCGTTCGTTAGCGCCCGCGCGTGATCACGGTTTCTTCCAGCTTCAGCGCAAGTTGCGATATGGCCATGGCGGCCGGGCAACTTGGCGTGGATTGCATCAGCAACTGGCGGCGCATGATGGCCTGGCGCACGGCGGGGTCGGCGGGAATGTCGCCCATGTGCACCAGCTTGATGGGCCGCGCCGGGTCGGTGGCCACAAAACGGTCCAACACCTGTTGCAGCTGCACCGTGATGGCGCGCCCATCGCCCAGGCGCGCGGTCTGGTTGATGACCATGCGAATGGTCTGGCGCTTTTGCTGCCCCACCAACACCTTGATGGTGGCGTAGGCATCCGTCAGCGAGGTGGGCTCGGGCGTGGCCACGACAACCACTTCGGAGGCCAGTGACACGGCAAACAACACCACGTCGGAGATGCCGGCGCCCGTGTCCAGCAGCACCACGTCATAGTGGGGTACCAGGCCGTTCATGATGCGCAGAAAGTCGTCGCGCACCTCGGGCGTCAGGCGGGAATACTCGACCATGCCGGAACCGGCCAGCAGCACGGAGAAGCCACCGGGCGCCCGGATGATGGCCTCTTCCAGCTTGGCCTTGCCGGTGAACACATCGTGCAGCGTGATCTTGGGGTACAGATTGAGTACCACGTCCAGGTTGGCCAGGCCCAAGTCCGCGTCCAGTACCAGCACCCGCAGGCCCAGTTTGGCCAATGCCGCCGCCAGGTTGGCCGATACAAAGGTCTTGCCAACGCCGCCCTTGCCACTGGTAATGGCCAGCACCTTGCCCAGGGGTGTGAGTGGAACCGCGGCGGGGGCGCCTTGGGGACCGGGGGGATTTAGTATATCAGCCATCAATTCACCCTTTGCATGGCACCACTGGCAGATCCGCCTGGCGCGTCGGCGGAAGTATTCTCAATCCACGCGGGGTCACCCAGCGCAAGATGGCCGAACAGCA
>FTFO01000107.1_pt1 | contig 18763 bp, 17 predicted proteins | sample 1640461 | NCBI WGS metagenome assembly FTFO01 (sample SAMEA3914814, study PRJEB12502) | metagenome | biome: forest; material: soil | place: USA | collected 2011-09-16 | depth 0.1 m
CAACAAGCTAGTCGGCGCAGGGCCGCCCCAAGGCGACGGTGCCCCCTCGGGGGGCAGTGCAGCACACGCAGTGGCAAGCGTGGGGGCAACAAGCTAGTCGCCGCAGGGCCGCCCCAAGGCGACGGTGCCCCCTCGGGGGGCAGTGCAGCACACGCAGTGGCAAGCGTGGGGGCAATAAGCTAGCTATTGGCCCAAACCACGGGCTTGCGCTGACCCAGCCAGGCCTGGTATTGGTTGGCATAGGCGTCTTCAATGCACATGCGCTTGACCTTCAGGGTGGGCGTTACAAAGCCATTTTCTGGTGTCCATGCCGTGGTGATGACGGCCAGGCAGTCCAGTTTTTCATGGGCTTCCAACTGGCCATTGACCCATGCCAGATGTTGCGTCAATGAGTCGGTCAGTGCCTGGCGTGCCTCTGGTGCCGCGCAGCGCGCTACCGCCTCTTGTGACAACATCACAATACCCAATGGCTGTGCAAAGTTTGCGCCGGTAACAGCACAGGCCTCAATGTCGGCGTGCGTTACCAACAAATCTTCGATAGGGGCTGGTGCAACATATTTACCTTTGCTGGTTTTGAAGATGTCTTTGACCCGGCCGGTGATGCTGAGGAAACCTTTGTCGTCAATCTTGCCTTTGTCACCGGTGCGCAGCCAGCCGTCAGAGGTCATGGTATCGGCGCTGGCCGCGGGGTCTTTGTAATACCCCTGCATCAGCGACGGGCTGCGCATCTGGATTTCGCCGGTTGCCGGGTCGATGCGACTTTGCACCTCGTCATACGGCAGGCCCACCGTACCCACCTGGCGCGAGCCCGGCAGCGTGGCGTGCGACACGCCGCAGTTTTCCGTCATGCCATAGACCTCGATCAAATCCAGACCCAGGTCGCGGTACCACTGCAGCACATCGGCTGGCATGGGCGCCGCACCGCCAGCGGCAATGCGGCATTGGTCCAGACCCAGGCCTTTGAGCACCTTGCGGCGGACCAGCCAACCCAGCACGGGAATGCGCAACAGCTTTTTGAGCTTCTCGGCCGGCATCTTGCTGTGCACGCCCTGTTGGAATTTGACCCACAGCCGCGGCACCGAGAAGAACACGGTGGGGCGGGCGCGCTGCAGATCCTGCACAAAGGTGTCGAGCGACTCCGCAAAGAAAATATGCCCGCCAAAGCGCAGCGAACCTTGCTCAATCAACATGCGCTCGGCCACGTGGGCCAGTGGCAGGTAGGAGATATAGCGCTCGCCCACATTCATGCGTACGCGCCGCGCGGCGGTGCTCATGCTCCAGGCCATGGCACGGAAGGTTTGCACCACGCCCTTGGGTCGGCCGGTCGTGCCCGAGGTGTAGATGATGGTGCAAATGGCATCCAGTGACGGCACCGGACTGCTCTGCATGGGGCTGGTTTTTTGAACCAGATCGTTCCATTGGCTAGCCTTGATGGCGGGCGCCAGCGGCAGCGCGATGACCGGCACACCAGCCGGTATGCCGCTTTGCAGGTTGGCAACCTCGTCCATCTTGCCAACAAAACAGGCGCGCGCTTCGCTGTGGGCCAGGATGTAGGCCATGGCGTCGCCGTTGAAGGTGGGGTAAATGGGCACGGAGACGTGGCCGGCCATCAGAATGGCCAGATCGGCCAATATCCAATGTGCGCTGTTCTTGCCGATGATGGCGACCCGGCTCCCCTCGGGCCAGCCTTGGGCCTGCAGCCATGCCGCCATGCGGCGCACCTGGTCGGCGGCCTGTCCCCAGGTGATGTCTTGCACCACACCGCCTCCCATGGGTTGGGTCATATACACCTGGTCGGCGCGCTCGCGCTCCCAACGGTACAGGCAGGGCAGTGCGAGGTCGGACGGGGAAACGGTAATCGGTTCAGTCATTGGCGAATAGTGGGTAGTGATGGTGAAGGGCAGCGGATCATTCTGGCGGTGTGGGTTGGCACTGGCAATGGTGTTGACCCTAGGTGACGTTGGGGCTGAGCCATCGCAGGCACAGGAAACCATTCGCGAGCATTGGCTGGGTTGGGGCTCAGGCTGCCTGGGCGTTCTGCTCCGTCTCCCCCGGCCTTCGGCCTCCTCCTTAAGCTGCGCAGAACGCCCAGACAGCCTGATCCCCGCGGTGCGTGTTTGCGCGGCTGAAAAAATGCCGTTCGTCGCGGTAGCTTGTCCCATGAAATGGTCAATCGTGGGGGAAAGGCGTTTGCGGCGACAATCTATCCCCTTGTTTTCAATAATTTTGCTTCAGGTTTACGCTTAGACATGTCCAGTACGACTACTTTCACAGTTCGCCCCGCCACCATGCGCGATGCCAAGAGCATCACCGAACTCCACAATGCCACGGTGTGTGCCGCTTTCAAATCTGTGGTGCCCGACGTTCCCGTTCCCGTTGCGGCGCTGGAAAAAAACCAGGCCTACTGGCGCGAGGCCATCGAATACGCGGAACCTCAGGTGCATGTTGCGCTGGACGGTGACGCCATCGTCGGCTTTGTCGGCTTTGACCGCTCGCGCGACAAGGGCACGCCGCAAACGATGGGCGAAATCTGGTCTATCTATGTCACGCCTTCTCACTGGGGGCAGGGCGTCGGCCTGGCGCTGTGGGACGCTGCGCGTGAAGGTTTGATGGAAGAGGGTTGCACCCATGTCACCGTTTGGGTGCCGATTGCCAATGACCGCGCGATGCGCTTTCATGAATTGGCCGGTTTCAAGCGCGAAATGAGCAGCGCCAAGACGGTGCCACTGGGCACTGCGCGTGTGGAAGAGATTCGCCTGAAACGGGTTTTGAGTTAATAAAAAAAAAGGTTCTGCACGATGCGCCGTTGTCTTCTTGCTTTGTTGGTAGCGCAATCCTTCTGGTTGTGCATACCAGGCTCCGCACAAGGTGCGGCGCCCACGGTGTCGCCCGCAACGCCCAGTGTGTCGGACAAGCCCGTGACCGATTTCCCCTACACGCCCGGCTTGGACGTGTCGGCCATGGACACGACGGCCAATCCCTGCAACGATTTCTACCAATACAGCTGCGGTGGCTGGATCAAGAACAACCCGATCCCGGCCGACCAGGCGCGTTGGAGCGTGTACGGCAAGCTGTACCAGGACAACCAGCGCTTCCTGTGGGGCATCTTGGACGATTTGTCCAAAAAGACGAGCGGCAATACGGCCAACCAACAAAAGATAGCCGACTATTTTTCCGCCTGTATGGACGAGGACGCGGTCGACAAACGTGGCGCACGGCCCCTGCAAGCACTACTGGCTGCGATTGATGGCATGCAGTCCAAATCTGACCTGCCCAAGGTGATGGCGCAGATTCACCTGGCGACTTCTGACACGGGGGCTTTTTTTGGATTTACGTCGGATCAGGATTACTCCAGCTCAGACCAGATCATTGCGTTTGCCGCTGGCGGCGGCTTGAGCCTGCCAGACAGGGACTACTACCTCAAACAAGACGCCGCGTCCAAAAAGCTGCGCCAACAATTTGTAGCCCATGTGGTGAAGATGCTGGAGCTGCTGGGCGAAACGCCTGCTCTGGCCAAGCGCCACGCGCAAACTGTGTTGCGCAGCGAGACGGTGTTGGCACAAGCCACGATGACACGCGTCGACAAACGTGATCCGTACAAGCTGTTCCACAAGATGTCGGTGCAGGAGCTGCAAGCCCTGACCCCGGGCTTTGATTGGGGTGTCTACCTGAAGACGGCAGAATTGTCTCCTGACAATGCTATCAACGTAACAGAGCCCAAGTACTACCAGGCACTGGAGCGCTTGTGGCGCACCACCAGTCTCGATGACAGCAAAACCTATTTGCGCTGGCACCTGCTGCATGCGCAGGCCAGTGCGCTGTCCAAGGCTTTCGTCAATGAGGACTTCAACTTCTTTGGTAAGACGCTGCGCGGCACGCCGCAACTGCAACCGCGTTGGAAGCGCTGCGTGTTCCTGGTCGATGCGCAACTCGGCGAGGCCCTGGGGCAGGAATTCGTGGACCGTGCGTTTGGGCCGGAACTGAAAAAACGCACCTTGGTAATGACCGAGCAGATCGAGCAGGCCATGCATGACGAGCTGCAACATCTGGACTGGATGAGCCCTGCCACCAAGCGCCGGGCCGAAGAAAAGCTCAAGGCCGTCGTCAACAAGATTGGCTACCCGGATACCTGGCGTGACTACAGCGGCGTAGCCATTGCGCATGATGATTTTTACGGCAATGTGGAGCACGCCACGCGTTTTGAGGTGCGCCGCACACTGAATAAGATCGGAAAGCCGCTCGATCGTGGCGAGTGGGTCATGACACCGCCCACCGTGAACGCCTACTACAGTTCGCAGATGAATGACGTCAACTTCCCGGCAGGCGTGCTACAGCCGCCCTTGTTCGATCCCAAAATGGACGATGCACCCGGCTATGGCAATACCGGCGGCACAATTGGTCACGAATTGATCCACGGCTTCGACGATGAGGGTCGTCAATTCGATGCCAAGGGGAATTTGACCAGTTGGTGGACGCCACAGGACAACACCCGGTTCAAAGAGCGTGCGCAGTGCATCGTGGACCAGTACGCCAATTACGTGGTGGTGGACAAGATCAAGATCAACAGCAAGCTCACATTGGGCGAGGACATGGCCGATTTGGGTGGCATGGTCCTGGCCTGGGCCGCCTGGAAGGTGCAAAGCACCGTCGTCAAGCCCGAGAGTCGCGAAGGCTTCACGCCCGAGCAACGCTTCTTCATCGGCTTTGCGCAATGGGCCTGTGAGAACAACCGACCGGAAGACCTGCGGGTGCAGGCCGCAACCGACCCGCATTCGCCCGGCAAATACCGCGTCAATGGCGTGGTGGCCAACTTGCCGGAGTTCTCCAAGGCATTTGCCTGCAAGCCCGATGCGGCCATGGTATCTGCCAAGCCTTGCCGCGTCTGGTGACGTTGTGCGGGCGGGCGATTCAACTAAACTACGCCTTACCACATAGGGCAAGATAGTCATGACAGCACGCTTGTTTTACTTCGCAGTAATCCTCGTAAGCCTCCACGGCATCGCCAGTGCGCAGGTTTTCAAGTGCAAGACGGCCAACGGCGGTTATGTCTTTCAAGGCACTGTCTGTGACGAGGATGCGGACGCGTTGAGCAAAAAGCAATCGGCGTCTGTGGCCAAGAATCCCAACGCGGGTTTCAAACGGAAAGATGATGGCCCAGGCGCGAATTGGGATGTCAACCGATCGACCGCTCCGGTTGATCGAAGATTCTACGAACCACTGCGGGCGCCTGCACCGGCGGTCGTCGCCACTTCCCAGCCAACTGACGCTGGCAGAATGCCGCGGCAGAGCGCGGCAGCCAAGCAAATTGAACAAAGCCAGTCAAAGGCCAATGCCGAGGCGGAGGCATTCAATAAACACCAACGTTGCGAGACCGCAAAGCAGCAGGTGGATGTTTACAGGACTGCCCGTCCCGTCTATACGCTCGACAACAAAGCCGATCGGCACTATGTGGAAGACGCGGAACGCGCAGCCAAATTGGCTACGTGGCAACGTGCGATGGCTGAATCGTGCAATTGACCGTTCCGATATTTGATGCGGATTGAATACCTCAAAAGCCTATGTGGTTACTGCGTCGCGTGTTTTTGATAATGATTGTGCTCGGGCCGATTGGGATATATGAATCTTTCCAATTGCACCGGGTAAACAGGTTGTTTCAATACCACGGCGTGACCACTTTTGCCCAGCCTGATGGGCCCGTGGTAAAGGGCCAGAGCTACCAAGGCCCGCTGGTTTTTCGCACCGAGGCTGGCGATTGGATAACCATACCAGCTGGCCATGTTCCCATGTCGATACGCGAGAGTTTTCGCGAGCTGAAGAAGGTGGAAGTCAAGTATTTGCCAGAAGAGCCATCCACCGTGCGATTCTCTGATTGGGAAAAACCCGATCCAGGTTTTTTCCAGCCTATTCTGCTGTTTGTGGCTGGGGTTGTGGGCTTCGCTATTTTGGCGAGAAATCGTAGGTGAATCGCAGCGTCTTCAGGTCTTTTTGACGATCGCACTGCCGATCGAATAGCCTGCGCCAAACGAGCAGATCACACCCACCTGACCGGGCGTGAAATCGGCCTTGTGGCGGTGGAATGCTATGATGGAGCCGGCTGATGCGGTGTTGGCAAATTCGTCCAGAATGACCGGTGCATCGTCCAGGGTGGCGTCGCGCCCCAGCAATCTGCGGGTGATAAATTGGTTCATGGACAGGTTGGCCTGGTGCAGCCAGTAGCGACGCACGTCGGATGGTGTCAGGCTCAGACTTTCCAAGTGGCTGGCAATGTGTTCAGCGGCCATGGGGCACACTTCCTTGAACACCCTGCGGCCCTCCTGGCGGAACAACTGGTCACGGTCTTCGGGGTCGCGGTCTTCGGCGCGCGACATGAAGCCGGCGTTGTTGCGAATGGCGTTGGAGAACGTGGTCTGCAGGCGCGTGCCCAGGATCTCGAAGGAACCGGCCGGTGCCAGGTCCAGCCGTTCCACCAGAATGGCAGTGCAGACATCGCCAAAGATGAAATGGCAGTCGCGGTCCATCCAGGCCAGATGGGCCGAGGTGATTTCCGGGTTGACAACCATGATGGCCCTGGCCGTGCCACTGCGCACAGCATTGACCGCCAACTCCAATGCGAAGGTGGCAGATGAGCAGGCCACATTCATGTCAAAGGCGTAGCCGGTGATGCCCAAGGCAGTTTGAATTTCCACCCCCATGGCCGGATAGGCGCGCTGCATATTGGCTGCGGCGCAGATCACCCCGTCCACGTCTGCGGCGGTCTTGCCGGCATTGGTCAGTGCGTCCTGTGCGGCCTTGACGGCGATTTCTGCCATCAGTGAAATTTCAGTGTCCGGGCGGGCCTTGAAAGACGGGCGCATGCGCCGGGGGTCCAGCACGCCCGATTTGTTCATCACGTAGCGGCGCTTGATGCCGGACGCCTTTTCGATGAACTCGACGCTGGAGTCGGTCAGCGCGGCACGCGTGCCGGCGGCAATCTCCGCCGCGTATTTGGTGTTTTCGAGCTGGGCATAGGCGTTGAACGCGGCAACCAACTCTTCATTGGTGATAATTTCGGGTGGCGTGAAAAGGCCAGTGCTGCTGATGGCGACGCGATGCATAGTAATACTCGTTTTGTGGATATTTGGCGGTAAATCGATTGCCGCGCGCTGAATTATGCGCCGGGTTGACCCAGTCGCAGGTGTTACATGGCAAGGGGAAACCCGAGCCAAAAGCGGCTACGCTTACCGTATTTTAAGGAGACTATCGCCATGGCATTGTTTCGTGCATGGGCTGCCAAGCAAGCGGCCGGCCCTCTGGAGCGCTTGGACTTTGACCCGGGCGTGCTGCAGCCCGAAGAGGTGGAAATCGCGGTGGAATACTGCGGCGTCTGCCATTCGGACTTGGCGATGGTGGACAGCGAGTGGTTTCCTGCCACGTATCCCATGGTGCCGGGCCATGAAGTCATCGGCACCATTGTTGCGGTCGGCGATCAGGCCAAGGGCCGCAGTGTTGGCCAGCGCGTGGGGCTGGGCTGGCACAGCAGCAGTTGCTGCCATTGCCAGTTTTGCATGGGCGGCGAGCAGAACCTGTGCACCAAGCGCCAACCGACCATTATTGGGCGCCATGGCGGCTTCGCCGACAAGGTGCGGGCGCATTGGAGCTGGAGCCTGCCCATCCCTGATGGTGTAGACCCCAGCAGCGCCGGGCCCCTAATGTGTGGCGGCGGCACCGCCTTTCTGCCATTTGTGATCCACGGCATCAAGCCCACGGACAAGGTCGGCGTGGTGGGTATCGGTGGCCTGGGTCACTTGGCGGTGAAATTTGCCCGCGCCTGGGGCTGCGAGGTCACGGCCTTTACGTCGACACCGTCCAAGCGCGAGGAAGCAATGTTGCTGGGCGCGCACCACACGGTCAGTTCGGTGGATGTGAAAAGCCTGAAAGCCATTGCCGGCAGCCTGGATTTCTTGTTGGTCACCGTCGGTGCCAGCCTGGAGTGGGATGCCCTGATTGGCACACTGGCGCCCAAGGGCCGCATGCACATGGTCGGTGTCGTGACCGAGGCCATGAAGCTGCGCACCGGTGGCCTTTTGTCATGGCAGCGCAGTATTTCCGCGTCACCCACGCCCTCACCAACCGTGCTGGCCAAAATGATGGAATTCTGTGCCCGACACGGCATTGCACCGCAGGTGGAACATTTTCCGATGAGCCGCATGAACGATGCGCTGGACCATTTGCGCTCGGGCAAGGCGCGCTATCGGGTGGTGCTGGACGCTGACTTCACCTAGGGCCAACAGGCCTTAGACTATGTAAAAAAGGGGGAGGATACATGCGCAACATGATCGGCATCAAAGCCACGGTATTGGGCGTGGTCTTTGCACTCTGCGGTCCTGGTCTTGCGCAGAGTCTGGCCGGCAAGCAGGTCACCCGAAACTACGCCGGCATTGGGGACATCAACTGGTCCATCCCCAAGGACCTGGACGCCATTTTCGCGGTGCCGCACTACACCGCCGGCGCCCGCATCATGTGCCAAAGTCCGCGCTATGAATGCGAGGTGTCGGTTACCTCGCGGGACATCTCCATCGCCCCGGATGAGCGCATGCGCAGTTTTGAAGCCAAAGTCAAGCCCTACCTGTCAGGCGCAAAGGGCCTACTTTGATCACGTTCAACGCACTGACCAACGACGCGCTGGACTACATGCAGGTATTGAAGTTGGTGGACGCGGCAAACGCCCAAGATGCGCGCGAGGTTTGGGCACTGCGCTTAGGCGACTACCGCGCTGCCTGCGCAGACAGATTTCCCGCCTATGCAGCAGACAACACCAAAGCCTTTGAGGCGTCGCCATTCCCCGCAATTGATGTGCTGGCATATGTGATGCACTTCAAGCCATCTGCGCCTCAGAGCGAAGCAGTCCAGGCGCTGGCTGAAGCGCGCAAGGATTTCGCAGCCAGCCTGGGCGCAACGCCCGAGGCACGCCAGCAAGACTTTTGCCGCAAATTTCCGCAGTGGGTGCAGGAAGCAGGCAAGGACCTGCGCTGAAAGCCGGCGCGAACTTAGAAGCGACCCCCTTCACCGGTATACGCCACCGGCTTGGACGCCTGAACGACGCTGCCGCGGGCTGGCTCCCGGTTGTAGAACATGCCGTCACAGTCGCTGGCCTTGAAACACTTCACCGGTGTGGGGACGAAGTCGAAAGAATAAGCCATGGTCTTGTGCGAATGCCCCTCATAGGTGCTGACGAAGGACTTGTGCAAATCGCTCTGCGCCGTGAGGTCTGCCCTTAGTTTGGCGATCTCTGCGGCCAGATCGGCTTTTACCTTTGCCAGCTCGTACCTGAGTTTGGTGATTTCGTGGTCGGCGGGGGTTCCCATCAGCGGTGGCATGGTGGGTAGCGTTGCCGTAGCGGGCGACGGTGGCTTGCTGCTGGCCGGTTGCGCGTGCGCCGCAGGAAGTCCGCACATGGCAGTGCAAAGCAGGACGGCGGTCAGACTGAACCGATGATTTTTGGTGCGCATGGGATCCTTGTTGGTGGGCGGCAAACATGAGTCGCAACGGAGTGCGTTGGGGTTCAAAGCCATTACACTGCTATTCCGTCTTTGATCAATCGTTGGAAGATCCGAATGGAAAACTCTGTGCGAAGCCCTGATGCGAACGCGTTGGCGGGCTCCGCAGATGTCAGGCTGGCGTCGGCCTGGCAGTGTTTTGATGCGGGCGATGTGGATGAAGCCATTGCACTTGCGCGCCAGGTGCTGGCAACGGAAATCCATGACCACAGCAATGCCGATGCTGCGCTTGGCTGGTTCCTGCTGGCAAAGGGTTCGGTGGAAGAGGCCCGCACGACGCTGACTGCGTCGCTGGCGCGCCACTCAGCTTATGCGCCGTTGCACTGGTATCTCGGCCTGGTCCACCTGGCACAAGACCACAAGGAAGAGGCTTGCCAGGCACTGTCCAACGCAGTCAGACTGGATGTGCAACTGGACGAGGCCGCAGTCTCTCTGGCCTGGGTGCTGGGCGACCTGGGCCGATTTGCCGACGCGGTGCAGTACGCCAGTCACGCGTTGACCATCCGGGAGAACCCAGATCGCCACGCACAATTGGGCTGGTTTTTGGTGTGCCTGGGCCAGTGGGAGGAAGCGAGTGCGCACCTGATGACCGCACTGGCGCAGGAACCCACGCGGTCCGCGTCACGTGCTCAATGGGCATTGGCACTGCACAAACTTGGCAAAAGCGAGCGGGCGCTGCACGTTCTGGCCGACGGACTGGCACTGGCGCCGCAGGACACCGATCTATTGCTGCAGCAAACGCACGTCTTGCTCGACCTGCGCCGGACTGATGCTGCGCGGGCCACCTGCCATCGCCTGCTCACGCTGCAACCTGGCGCTGGCATGGGCTGGTACCTGTTGTCACTGGTATTGTTGCAAGGCAAGCGCCGCGGCATGGCCTTGCGGGCATTGCGCCGCGCCCGCCGCCTGGCCCCCGAGGTGGCAGATATTTGGCACCAAACCGCCTGGCTGGCCCTCGCGGATGGCGACTCTGCGGCGGCACTGCACGCGGTGGAGCGTGCGTTGACGTTGGCGCCCGATGCGCCTGCCAGCGTCATCGTGGCCGCTGCCGTATTGGCAGCCAATGGCAATATGCCTGCCGCCGCCGAACATGCGGAATTGGCCGTCACCCGCGCAGAACGGTCCGCCGCCGCATGGCGCGCGCTGGCGCAGGTTCGCGTGCAGCAAAACCGGCTGCGCGATGCGCGCGCGGCGCTGGAGCGCGCGCTGGATCTGGAACCCGACAATGCCCGTGACAGCTACCAACAACTGGGCTGGCTGTGCCTGACTGAGCGTCGGCATGACGAGGCGATAGCCGCCTTCAGCATGGCAGTGGACAGCCATCCGCCAGACGCCGCGTCCTACTACGGTCTGGCTGAGGCGCACCGCAGCGCGGGCCATACGGGCGAGGCCTTGCTTGCCATCCAGGCCGCACTGCGCCTGCGCCCCGATTGGACGTCGGCACTGGTATTGCATGGCGGCATTCTCCTGGCGTGTGGGCGGGATCGCTGGCCAGAGGCCGTGTCGCAGCTCGACAAAGCGCTGGCGTGGGAACCACGCCGATGCGAAACCCGCTGTCTGCTGGCAACCGCCTTGAGCCGCCTGGACAACAGCGCCGACGCGTTGAAAATTCTGGCCGACGGCTTGCTGCTGTCGCCAGACGCCACCGAGCTGTTGCAACACGAGATTGGGCTGTTGCTGGACTTGCGCCGCACGGCGGACGCCCGCCGGGCCTGCCATCGACTGATACTGCGCCAGCCCCTGGATGGCATGCACTGGTATTTGCTGTCTTTGGTGCAGCAGCAACGCAAGCGCCATCGCATGGCCGCGTTGGCGTTGGTGCGCGCGCGGCGGCTGGCCCCGGCAGCGGCGCAGATCTGGAGCCAAAGCGCTTGGCTGGCGGTGCAACGTGGCGACCTGGTAACCGCACGGCTGGCCATGGGGCAACTGTTGGCGCTGGCCCCGGACGATTCAAACAGCGAAATTCTGGCCGCCGCCGTGCTGGAGGCGGGTGGTGATGGGGCTGGTGCCGCGGAACACGCACAAAGGGCCATTGCCCGTGCCCCCCGGTCCTCGGCGGCGTGGCGTGCATGGGCCCAAGTTTGCGCGCATCAGGGGCGCCAGGATGAAGCGTGCGAAGCGCTGCACACCGCCATCGCGATGGACCCTGGCAATACGTTTGAGGCGTACCGCCAACTGGGCTGGATCCATGTCACTGCGCAGCATTTTGACGCGGCGATGGCGGCTTTCAGTGCCGCGGTGCAGAACCATGCCAAGGACGCGGCATCCTGGTACGGCCTGGCCGAGGCCTGTCGCGCGGCCGGGCATTGGACACAGGCTCTGCAGGCCATCAAGCCGGCGTTGAGCCTGCGCGACGAACCGTGCGATCTGGCATTGCGTGGGCAGATCGTTCAGCAGCAGGTCCATCAGTCGCTGAACGAGACCTGGCACGCCATGGCCGGTGAACCGCAGCCACGGCTGGCGCAGATGCCCCCGCAGCACGGGGCCTATGAATTTGTTGTGTGCAGTCTAAGCACCAAGAGCCATGTGCCACTGCTCAATACCTTTGCCCAGTCGGTACGGCGACATTTCGCCGGCCGCATCTACTTGCTGGTTGTCGATTCTGACGATGCCAGCCTGATTCCCGAAGGCACCACGCTGGTTCGCCTGCAGGACGTGATTGAACCCACTGCCTGGTCAGAATTGGTGGCGCGTTACAACATACTGGAGCTGTGTTGTGTCTTGAAATCGTATTTGATGCGTTTCTTGGCCAAGACGGTCGATGTGCCCATTCTTTACATGGATGCCGATACCTATGTCATGGGACCATTGGCGCCCGTGCTGCCTGCCAGCCCCGATTTCTCGGTGCTGCTGACGCCGCACCTGCTGTCGCCGCAACCGGGCCAGCGCAGTGCGGTGGAAATCGTCATGCTCAGCGTGGGTGTGTTCAATGGCGGCGTTGTGGGGGTTGGCCGGGGCGCCGATCGCATACGGTTTCTGGATTGGTGGCGGGACCGGGTCACGGCCTATGCCTATGACAGCCGGGAGCAAGGTGTTTTTACTGATCAGAAGTGGCTGGACTTGGTGCCTTCCTATTTCAACAATGTGCACATCAGCCACGACGCCGGACTCAATGTGGGGCACTGGAGGGTTTACACGGAGCGTGACTTTGACGAGGATGCGAAGGGCCGGCTGACATTTCGCGGTGTACCGGTTACCGTGATGCATATGAGCGGCTTCAAAACCAATCAGCCAGATCGGCTGTCGCACAACCTGCGCATGTCGGTGGTGCAAGATGCACCGCTAGGCAGATTCTTGCTGCAGTACGCCCATGCAGTCATTCAAAACAGACGTTGACGGTGCTGCATCCATGAAGAAAATCTATGTTGCTGGCTGTGGCGGAATGTTGGGAGAGGCCTTCTACGACCTGTTCAGCGCCGACTACGAATTGAAGTGCACCGACATCGACGTCAATGCGCCCTGGCTGTCCTATTTGGACATCCGTGACCCCGACGCCTACCTGCACGATGTTGCGCAATTTCGCCCGGACTACCTGTTTCATCTGGGCGCCTGCACCAATCTGGAAGACTGCGAACGCAACCCCGACAACGCCTGGTTGACCAATGCCATCGCGTGCGAGAACGCGGCCTACATCGCCAACCAGCTCGGTATTGCGCTGTTCTACGTCGGTACAGCCGGCATTTTTGATGGCCACAAGCCGTCCTTCGACGACTGGGACACGCCCAACCCGCTGAGTTGTTATGCCCGATCAAAATATGCCGGAGAAGTGTTTGTGCGTGAGCATGTGCAGCGCCATCTGATTTGCCGCGCCGGCTGGATGATGGGTGGTGGCGCGGCCAAGGATAAGAAATTTGTGCAAAAAATCATGCAGCAATTGGCCCATGGGGCCACCGAACTGTATGTTGTCAACGACAAATTCGGCTCGCCCACCTACACGCGTGACTTTGCGCGCAATGCAAAGGCGCTGTTGGAGAAGGAGTTCTGGGGCGTCTACAACATGGCGTGCGAGGGGCCAACCAGCCGACTGGAGGTGGCCCAGGCCATTTTGGAGCTCCAGGGCCTGCAACACCGAGTCAAGCTCCACGCAGTGCCGTCCAGCCATTTTGCGGACGAGTATTTCGCCAACCGGCCGGTTTCCGAGTGCCTGGTCAACACCAAACTGAATCTGCGCCAGCTCAATGGCATGCGCCATTGGAAACTGGCGCTCAAGGATTGCCTGGACCGGTACTACCCCGGCCCATGAAATATCACGGCCAAATGGGCAGTGGACCTGCTATATTTCCCCGGATATTGGAAAATTCTGCCATGTTGGACGCCCCTTGGGCGCGGGCGTGGTGGCAATCCTTGGCGGGACCCCGGCATGACTGACACAAAGACCCCCGTTCTAAGCACACACCAAACGCTGCTGCTTGCCTGCCTGGCAGCCGTGGTGGCCCCTACATTCGCGCAAAATGTTTCGCCGCCGACGCCACCGGAAGTGGACCAGGCCTTCCGCGAAGTCGTGGCCAATGCGAACTCGTTGGAAGCGCGCACCAAATATGCTAGTTTGTTGGTTCGGGCCGGCAATTTCGAAGGCGGCATTGCAGCGCTCGAAGGGCTGCTGCTGTTGCCCGACGCCCCCGCCAGTATTCGCTTCGAGCTCGGTGTGCTGTATTTTCGACTCGGGTCTTACGCGATTTCCGAGCGCTACCTGCGCGCGGCCATTGACGACGCAAAACTGGAGCCAGCGCTTAAAGCGCAGGCCGAATCACTGCTGCGTGAAGTCGTCAAACGCAACCAGACGTCCCAGTTATCCGGCAGCCTGACGTTTGGCGTGCGCAACCAGAGCAATCCGACCAGCGCAACAGACAGCGGCCAGGTCTATTATTTGGGCCTTCCCGTTGCACGCGGTACGGATACGGGGCCCAAGTCGGACACCGACACCTTCGTGTGGGGCACGTTGAACCACGTGCTGGACCTGGACAAGCAAAACGAAGCGTCTATTCAAACGTCGCTGGTGGCATTTGCCAACCACTATAACTCGGTCGGCAGCTACACCCAGCAAGTGGGCTATTCCAAACCGTTTGATCTGGCGGTTCTGGCCGGCAGCACGGGAATCCGCTTCAAGCCCTTGGCCGCCACCGATTTCACCATTCGCCCCAACCTGATTTTTGGTGGCGCGATGGCCAATGGCAACAGCTATTTCACCAGCCTGGGCCTAGGGCTGGACGGCAATTACCGGGCCAACGATGCACTGGCCTGGAACGGTGGCTTTGAGAACACCAAGCTGACGTATGCATCGCGCGACGACATGGTCAATTCGCGGTTGCAGGGCGGCACGCGGCAAACGTTGCACGCCGGTGCCTCTCTGGAGACGGCGCCGGGCCAGTTCCTGATCACCGAGTTGGGCTTTACTGACCATGACGGCAATGCGATGTACACCGGCTACCGTGGGCCGCAGGCGCGCGTGTCCTACCTGTTCAGCTACGCGCCGCCGTTAGGGTCGGCGGGGCTGCCCTGGACGACCACGCTGTCGGCTGTTGCGACCCGTCGCGATTACCGTGGCGCGGACCCGAGCGTGGATGCCCGTAACGCGCGAAGCGACCAGGAGTCGCGCTGGTCGTTGGTCAACAACGTGCCCATCGCGCGCGACGTGTCCGTGCTATTGCAACTGGAATACGGCAACACGTCGTCCAATATTTCGAATTTCAGCAACACCAACTCATCCGGGTCGCTGGGTGTGGTCTGGAAATACTGAACACTGGCAGGAGAACCACATGCCCCCACCCCCACCTCCGATGGACGTCAATGACTGGTGGTTGGCCGCGGCAGCGGCTGCCGCGACCGGTTTCGTTGCACCCGCTGCCAACGCCGCCACCGAGCTTGGCACGCAGGTCGGCATCGTGACCGCCGTGCGCGCCGGGGTCACCTCCGCCACCGATGAACGGGTGGTCTATGTTGGCAATTCGGTTGCGTTTGGCGAGCGTTTCAAGACGGATGCCAGTGGCATCATCCATATTCTGTTCATGGACCAGTCGTCGATGACGCTGGGTCCGAATTCGGAGCTGGTGATTGACGAATTTGCCTTCCATCCCAAGGAACAGCGTGGCAATATTGCGGTGAACCTGATCAAGGGCTCGTTGCGCGTGGTGGGCGGATTCATCAGCAAACTCACCAGCCCCAGGGGCAACAATTCCGCTGTGGTGCGCACCGTGACCGCAACCATCGGCGTGCGCGGCGGCATCACGCTGGTTGAAGCCATGGACGGCCAAACCCGGGGCACATTTTTGTTTGGCGAGCACATGGAGTTTTTGGCGCTCAATGGCCAGCCCGGGCAATTGGTCACCCGGCCGGGGTTCTCGGTATTGGCCAATGGTGGCGGCATCGGGGCACCATTTCGATTTTCATCGGCCGACATGGCCAACCTGATCAACCAATTCGAGACCCGCCAGTTCAATCCAACAGCGGCCGGCTTGAACCTGATCAGCACCAATGACAGACCACGCGGAATCAACGCGCCCGGCTCGTCGCTGGCGCCTGATCGCGTGCAGCACGTCACAACCGGCGTCAGAAACCACACGCCCGGCAGTTCCCTGCGCGACATACTGGGAAACGACTCCGCAACGGTCAAATCCTGACAGCGGCACGATGCGGGTTCTTTTCGCGTCGGTCTACCCGCATCTCCCAGAAGTCATAGGCGGGCTGCAGACCACCACCGACGATCTATGCACGGCTTTGGTTGGTATGGGCGTGCAGGCGGCCGTGTTGTGCGGCCTCAGCGAACATCCAGACGGACTCAAAGACCGCCGAACCCAACGGGATGAACAGTTGGGCTATCCGGTGTTTCGCGTGGCAAATCCCATTCAGGATCTGGCCTTGCTGGCCGCTAGTTGGAACCCGTCCATCATCGTCGTGCAAAGTGGCACCACGCTGATACCGATGGTGGTCAGCGCGCTGGATACCGGCAAGCCCACTGCCGTCTATCTGCACAACGTCGAGACCCATCAATTGGGCGGTACCCTGGTGAGCGACCCGGCAATCCTGTATTTGTCCAACTCCGAATTTACGGCAAGGCGCTGGCAGGCGCTGTGCGGCATCGGCAGCACGGTGGTGCCACCGCTGGTACTGCCGGAACGTTATTTCGTCAGCCAGCGCGGCGACCGCGTGTTGTTTGTGAACCCGACGCCCATCAAGGGCGTGGAGATCATGTTTGGACTGGCTGCAGCCTGCCCGGACATTCCGTTCCTGGTGTCGGAGAGCTGGGGCTTGAACCCCCAGTGGCGCGCCTACTGCCTGCTGCGCGCGGCCAATCTACCCAATATTGAGTGGTCGGCGCCGACGCGTGACATGCGCCCCGTCTTTGCCCGAACCCGCACCTTGTTGATGCCCAGCTTGTGGGAGGAAGCCTATGGTCGCACCGTGGTCGAGGCCCAAATCAACGGCATTCCGGTCGTGTCCAGCAACCGCGGCGCGCTCCCCGACACCGTCGGGGCTGGCGGCATCGTCGTGGACGCCCATGCAACGGTGGACGTCTGGGAAAAGGCACTGCGCCAAGCCTATATACCATCACCGCAGTTCGAACAGTTGTCCGAATTGGCGCGCAACCAGTCGTTCAAAACGGCAGCTGCGCCGCTGATGTTGGGGCGTTTCGTGTCCGCTTTGGCCGCCCATGCGGGTCAGCTAATGAGCGGTCGTCTTTAAAGGGGCCTGGTCACATTTATGCCGATACATCGCCAACGTCAGTTAAATGTTGGAAGAATCCATTGTGTTAGACCTTGGCATTGACGAACCCGGGATGCCCTTGCTTTGTGGCTTGCTGCTGACCCAGGACGAAAGATTTATTGCATTCGAACTTGAAACCGACGCGCTTCATCGCGAGGTGCTGCAGATAGAGGAGTGGGCGGATGTCAGTGGCCTACACAATGTCAACCAGCACAATCGCGGCGTTGGTATCGGCAGCGGCGCGCTGGCGATCAAGGTGTTGCGTGAACTCTGTGCCAGTGCTTCAATTTGACTGCGGATGACCCGGCGGGGCTCCCGCTGCCTGGGCGTTTTGCACCGTGTCCCCCGCCCTTCGGGCTCCTCCTTTACCTACGCAAAACGCCCAGGCAGCCCGTTCCCTGAAGTGGCTTGGTTTGCACATTTGCAGCATGAAAAAATGCCGTTCGCAGCGGCAGGGTGTGTGCCCCCACCCTGCTGCGAGCCCAGCACAAATCATCTGCGTACAGTCTATTCAAACCTCGCCACCAAAGTGCGTGACCAGGTTGTCAATATATTGCTCGGTCAACTTCTCGAACTCAGCCTCCACCGCCGGCGCTACCACCGACTTCATCAGTCCTGGCAATGCAACAGTAAGCTCGGCTTCAATACCCAGCACCACATTGGTTGACTTCTTACCGGCCTTGATGGTCCAGCTGCCCGACACCTGCGCATTGCCGATACCCTCAATCGGAGTCCACACAACCGTTCCTTTGGTTTTGTTGGCGACGTACTTGGACGCGTAGACGGTTTGCAGGCTGATTTGCCCGACACCGATCTTTTCCATGTCCCAACGGTAGGCGCCCTTGCCCAGGTCCTCGAGATTTTCAACGTTGGGGTAGAAGCTTGCGGACAAGGGTACGTCGGCCAACACGGCAAACACCTCTTTGGCCGACGCCTTGACATCGAATTCGTAGCCCAGACTCAGCGTGACGGCAATGGACATGGGATCCTTTTGGGCGGTTAAAAAATACTTCGCAAACGCAACAAGGTCAGTTGCAACAAACGGGCATCGGCGCTGGCGCGGTGGCGTTGCACGCCGCGTTCGCTGCTGACCAGGGCCTTGACGACGTGCCATTGGTCGGCCTGCTGGTCGTTCAGTAGCGCGCGCAGATTTTCGAGGCGAAAGGCGGGGCTCATTTCGGCGGCATCAAACAAGGCGCCTATCCAGCTGAAGTCGTTGACCCAGCCATCGGTGTAAACGGTTTGCCCCGCCAATTGGTCGTTGATGGTGCGGGCGACGGTTGACACGGGCAAGCCGCGTTGCAGTATCAATGCGCGTGGAATGTGGTGCGTTGCCTCGGCCTGCGCGTCCCAATGGGTCCAATGGGCTTCCGGGCGAATCAGTGTGCAATAGGCATGCCCATTGGGCAACACAAAACCCACTTCAATCGGATAACTGTTGCGGCCGAAACCGGACGCTTCCACATCCAGCACCGTGGGCGCGGGAACTGCATCAGGGGGGGGGCGGGGGCGGTTCATGGAGCGGG
>FTFO01000220.1_pt1 | contig 18709 bp, 16 predicted proteins | sample 1640461 | NCBI WGS metagenome assembly FTFO01 (sample SAMEA3914814, study PRJEB12502) | metagenome | biome: forest; material: soil | place: USA | collected 2011-09-16 | depth 0.1 m
CAGTTCGACCAGTTTGAGGCCCTGCGGCGTAACATCCATGACCGCCAGATCGGTAATGATGCGATCCACCACGCCCACGCCCGTCAACGGCAGCGTGCACTTGGGCAGAATTTTCAGGTCCACGGTGCCATCTTTTTTCTTGGCCACATGCTCCATCAGCACGATGACGCGCTTGACGCCAGCCACCAGGTCCATCGCGCCGCCCATACCCTTGACCATCTTGCCAGGGATCATCCAGTTGGCAAGGTCACCGTGCTCACTGACCTGCATGGCGCCCAAGATCGACAGGTTGATCTTGCCGCCACGGATCATGGCAAAACTGTCGTGACTGCCAAATATGGAAGAGCCCTTGAGAGTCGTCACCGTCTGCTTGCCGGCGTTGATCAAATCAGCATCGACTTCGTCTTCCGTAGGGAAGGGGCCGATACCCAGCATGCCGTTCTCACTTTGCAACCAGACCTCTTTGTCTTCAGGCACAAAGTTGGCTACCAGCGTGGGAATGCCAATGCCCAGGTTCACATAAAAGCCGTCTTGCAGTTCTTGGGCAGCGCGGGCTGCCATTTGGTCTTGAGTCCAGGCCATGATCAATCTCCTTCAATCAGTTGGTGACGGAGCTGAAGGTCCGTCCCGCAAAGTTATTCCGATGGGACAGAGCTAAAGGTCTGTCCCGCAAGGTTATTTGGACACCGAAACCGTGCGCTTCTCGATGCGCTTCTCGGGATGGGGGTTGTGCACAATGCGGTGCACGTAAATGCCCGGCAGATGCACCTGGTCCGGCACCATGTCACCGGTCTCGACAATCTCTTCCACTTCCACCACGCAGATGCGCCCGGCCATGGCCGCTGCCGGGTTGAAGTTGCGCGCCGTCAGGCGGAATTGCAAGTTGCCTGACTTGTCGGCACGGTGCGCCTTGACCAGCGCCACGTCGGGCACCAGCGCACGCTCCATCACATAAGTTTCGCCGTCAAACTCGCGCAATTCCTTGCCGTCGGCGACGATTGTGCCGACACCGGTCTTGGTGAAAAACGCTGGAATGCCAGCGCCACCCGCCCGCAACTTCTCGGCCAGCGTGCCCTGGGGCGTGAACTCCAGTTGAAGTTCGCCGGCAAGATATTGCCGCTCGAATTCCTTGTTTTCGCCCACGTAGCTGGAAATCATTTTTTTGATTTGCCGAGTTTCCAACAGCTTGCCCAGGCCAAAGCCATCCACGCCAGCGTTGTTGGAGATCACCGTCAGGTCTTTGACGCCGCTGTCCTTCAGCGCCTCAATCAGTGCCTCGGGGATGCCACACAGGCCAAAGCCACCGACGGCCAGCAACTGCCCGTCTTTGAGAATACCGTCAAGCGCCGCGGCCGCGCTGGGATATAACTTATTCATGGCTCTGATCTCCTGTGAAGAAACATTTGCCGTACGATACTACCTAACTGACTAGGTAGTATTTCGTAAAGCCCAACCCTATGGACATTGACTATCGACTCGCCTTCGACCTGGCCCCCGTGGGGCTTGCACTGTCGCGCAACCGCACCATCGTGGACTGCAATCAGCATGTCTGCGAGATGTTTGGCGTCACGCACGATCAATTGATAGGGCAATCGTTCCAGATACTGTACCCCAGTGCCGACGAATTTGAGCGCACCGGCATGCGCATCACCCCGATTTTGAACCGCAATGGCACCTATGCGGACGACCGCATCATGCGCCGGGTGGATGGCCGCCTCAAGGGTGAAGTGTTTTGGTGCCATGTCACGGGTCGCGCCATGAACCGTGAGTTACCGCACGAAGCCGGCATCTGGTCCTTTGAAGACCTGAGCGCGCGCCGGCCCGTCAAAGCCGAACTGACCGCCCGTGAACGCGAAGTGGCAGCACACCTGATGCAGGGCCTGACCTCCAAGCAGATCGGTAAAACCCTGGACATCAGCCACCGCACGGTTGAAATCTACCGAGCGCGTCTGATGCGCAAATACAAATCCTCCACAACTGGGGATTTAGTACACAAGCTCACAGCAGCCTGACTACCGATCGCATAGCGAAAACTTGACGCACCCATGTAACAAATCCCTACTACACCAAGGGTTAGTTAAATCAAACGTTTGATTTAACTAGGCTAGAATCGCGGCCCATGGTCAACCCGCACGTTTCCCCTACAGCAATCAAGACCCTGCGCAGCGATGGCATCGAGGCTCGCAACCGCCTGCTGGATGCAGCGTTGGCGCTGTTCGCAGAAAAAGGCTTTGCCAAGACCTCCACCCGCGAGATCGCACTGGCAGCCCAAGTCAACATCGCGTCCATCAGCTACTACTTTGGCGACAAGGCCGGCCTGTACCGCGCGGTGTTCACCGACCCGCGCTGCAATCCTGGCATTGCACCAGAATCCATCGACGATGCAACACAAAGTCTGTCGTGGTCCGTCACCAATTTGATGCGCAGCTTCGTTGAACCACTCAAGCAGGACCAACTGATCCAACAATGCATGAAATTGCATTTTCGTGAAATGTTGGAGCCCACCGGCGTTTGGCAACAAGAAGTAGAAGGCCATATTCGGCCCGCCCACCAGGCGCTGGTTGCCGTCTTATGCCGCCACCTCGGTTTGACCAAGGCCGACGACGATGTGCAACGGCTGGCCTTCTCCATCGCCGGTCTCGGCGTGATGCTGCACATCTGCCACGACGTCATAGGCACCGTGTCTCCACAGTTGATGGCAAGCCATTTCGCACTAGACCAATATTGCGACCGCCTGGTTGCCTATGCCATAGCAATGGCCGACGCCGAAGCAGTGCGCCGAGCCCAGCTTGGCACGGCGCAGGCCAAAGCCAAACAGACAACCCAAGCGGTTCGAAGCCCGTCCCTTGCGCCGGTCCGCCCAAAATCCAAAACACCAAAATGACTCCGACAATTACCCGAGCCCTCGCACCATTGACAATATTGCTGGCCCTGTCTGCCTGCACCAGTCTGATGCCACCCACGGAGGTGAGCACCACGGTACCCGCCCAATGGCAAGCGCCGCTGCCACACCAGGGCAGCGTCGAGTCGTTAGAGCAGTGGTGGCAACAGCAAGGTGACCCGCTGCTGGTGGAACTGATTGCCGCGGCACAAGCCGTGAGCCCGAACGTATCGCAAGCACTGGCACGGGTTGCGGCATCGCGTGCGACGCAGGCGAGCGCCCGTTCGGCGCTCCTTCCCAGCCTGGACGCACAGCTCAGCGCCAGCCGCGGCATCACAGGTCCGCAGATACCACTGGCAACGACGCTTCAAGGTGGGCTCCAGTCGGCTTGGGAAATTGACCTGGTCGGGGCCAACCGTGCAGTCAACCATGCGGCGCTGGCCAACGTACAGGGCACGCAGGCACTGTGGCATGACGCACGCGTATCGGTAGCAGCCGAGGTGGCCAACCTGTATTACGACTTGGCCGTTTGCACCCAGCAATTGGCGCTGGCGCAGCGCGACGCCCAATCCCGCCAGGAAACCGCACGGCTGACGGCAATCAATGCTGGCGTCGGTTTTGTCGCCCCCGCCGTCGGTGCCATGGCACGCGCCAGCGCCGCGGATGGAAATAGCCGCGTCACGCAGCAAAGCGCACTCTGCGAACTGGACACCAAGGCATTGGTGGCGCTGACCGCCATTGCCGAGCCGGAGCTGACGGCCAAACTGGCGGCGAGCTTTAGCACGCAGAAGTTCGCCGCTCCTATTTCTGTAGCAACTGTGCCGGCACAAACCATTGCACAGCGGCCCGACGTTTTCGCCGCCGAGCGTGACGTGGTAGTAGCCAGCGCACAGGTCGGCAACGCCCGGGCGCAGCGCCTGCCACGTCTAACGCTCAATGGCTCCATTGGTAGCATGCGCTACGGCGACGCAGGCGTTGACCAAAGTCTATCTGTCTGGTCCTTCGGCCCGCTGGCTCTGAGCCTGCCGATCTTTGACGCTGGCCGCCGCGTCGCCGCCGTCGATTCGGCGCAGGCCAATTACGAGGCCGTCGTCATGGCCTACCGCGCCAAAGTGCGCCAGGCCGTGCGCGAGGTTGAAGAGGCATTGGTCAACCTGCACAGCACAGAAGCCCGCACCGAGGATGTCAAGGTTTCCACCCAGGGCTATGCAGAAACTCTGGCGGCCACCCAAACCCGATTTGGCCACGGACTGGCCAGCTTGGTGGAACTGGAAGACGCGCGGCGCAATGCGTTGGCTTCTGAGTCCGCACAACTGGCACTTGGCCTGGAACGCAACCGGGCCTGGGTCGCGCTGTACCGCGCCCTGGGTGGCGGTTTTGAGCCTGGCACATTGACCCAATGAAATAGCTATTGCCACTTTTGCAATACACACCCCCAATACATTGATGCGACAACTGACCACCATGAAAACCTACACACTCGTATTGACGCCAAACCTCACCAAACGCCCGTTCGCACTGGGTCTGATTGCCACCGCGATCGTTGCATTGGCATCGCTGGGCCTGCTGGCCTCGCATAGCCACGCTGCAGACGCCGTGAAGCCAGGCAATGAAACTGCCAAGCCGGCGCTGACAGTGGCATTGACCCAACCTACTAGTCATGCACTGACCATCAAACTAGCCGCCAACGGCAGTGTCGCGGCCTGGCAGGAAGCTAGCGTGGGGGCCGAAACCAATGGCCTGCGCGTGGCTGAACTGCACGCCAATATTGGTGACCACGTCAAACGCGGTCAGCGACTGGCGTCCTTTGCCGCGGAGAGCGTGCAAGCCGACGTGGCGCTGGCCCGCGCCGCTGTCGCAGAGGCCCAGGCCAACGCAGCCGAAGCCGCAGCCAATGCGGACCGCGCGCGCGCCGTGCAGGGCAGTGGCGCCATCAGCGCCCAACAGGTCAACCAATACCTGACGCAAGAGCAGACCGCCAAGGCCCGCGTCGAATCCGCCAAGGCGCAATTGGACGCTCAGCTCCTGCGCTTGAAAAACACCCAATTGCTGGCGCCAGACAGCGGCATCGTTTCTGCCCGCAATGCATCCATAGGCGCGGTGGTGGGTGCTGGCACTGAAATGTTCAAACTGATTCGCCAGGGCCGCCTGGAATGGCGCGGCGAAGTAACCTCGGCCGAACTCGCACGCATCGCGCGCGGCACAACGGTCGTCGTCACCGCGCCGGGTGGCGCGCAAATGCAGGGTAAGGTCCGCATGCTTGCGCCAACCGTCGACACAGCCAGCCGCAATGGCCTCGTATACGTCGACTTGCCTGGTGCTACCCAGCAGGCCGAAGGTGATGCTTTCAAACCCGGCATGTTTGCCCGAGGTGAATTTGAACTGGGCAGCTCCAACGCCTTGACGGTGCCACAGTCCGCCGTGGCGGTACGCGATGGTTTCAGCTTTGTCGCCCGCGTCGGTGCTGACAACCGCGTCAAGCAGACCAAGGTGCAGTCTGGCCGTGTGGTCGGCGATCAGATTGAAATCCTCAGTGGCGTCAAGAGCGACGACAAGCTGGTCGTCAGTGGTGGCGGCTTTTTGAGTGACGGTGATCTGGTCAAGGTAGTAACTGCCGCCCCGGCGAGCGCACCCGCGAAAAGCGCGTCTGCCGCTACAAAATAAGGAGCACACACCATGAATGTCTCCGCCTGGTCCATTCGGAACCCGATCCCAGCGGTCATGCTGTTTGTACTGCTGACCCTGGCTGGCCTGATGTCCTTCAACGCAATGAAGGTGCAACAGTTCCCCGACCTCGAATTGCCCACGGTGTCCGTGTCCGCCAGCCTGCCGGGTGCCGCACCCGCCCAGTTGGAAACCGAAGTGGCGCGCAAGATTGAAAACGCCATTGCGCCGCTGCAGGGTCTGAAAAATATCTACACCAACGTGCAGGACGGCAGCGTCACCGTGACGGCTGAATTCCGCCTGGAAAAGTCCACGCAGGAAGCGCTGGACGATGTGCGCAGCGCTGTGCAGCAAGTGCGCAGCGACCTTCCCGGCGATTTGCGCGACCCGATTGTCAGCAAGATGAACCTGTCGGGTGCGCCGATTCTGGCCTTCACCATTCGCTCCGGCAGCATGGACGACGAAGCCCTGAGCTGGTTTGTCGACAACACGATATCGCGCGCCCTGCTGGGCGTGCGCGGCGTGGGCTCGGTGGCCCGCGTGGGCGGTGCGACCCGTGAGGTGCAAGTGGCACTGGACCCACTCAAACTGCAAAGCCTGGGCGCCACCGCGGCCGATATCTCGCGCCAGCTCAAGCAGGTGCAAACGGAAAGTGCTGGCGGACGTGCCGACCTGGGTGGCTCCGAGCAGCCCATGCGTACCTTGGCTACCGTGGCGACTGTCGAAGAGTTGTCGCGGCTGGAGCTGACCCTGAGCAGCGGCAAACGCGTGCGCCTGGACGAGATCGCCAGTGTGAAGGACACCGTGGCCGAGCAGCGCAGCTTTGCCACACTGAATGGCAAGTCGGTGGTGGGTTTTGAGATCACCCGCAGCAAAGGCGCCAGTGAAGTGGAAGTAGGCGCCGCAGTGCAAAAGGCGCTCGCTGATTTGAAGGCCAAGAACCCGGATCTCGAATTGACACAAGCCTTCGACTTTGTGACACCGGTGCAAGACGAATTCGATGCGTCCATGACGATGCTGTACGAGGGCGCCATTCTGGCTGTCATCGTAGTTTGGTTTTTTCTGCGCAGTTGGCGTGCCACGCTGGTGTCGGCCGTGGCCCTGCCACTATCTGCCATTCCGGCTTTCATCGGCATGCACTACCTGGGATTTACCACCAATGTGGTGACACTATTGGCCTTGTCCTTGGTCATCGGCATTTTGGTGGATGATGCGATCGTGGAGGTTGAAAACATCGAGCGCCACCTGCGCATGGGCAAGACGCCCTACCAGGCAGCCATGGAAGCGGCCGACGAAATAGGACTTGCGGTTATCGCCACCACCTTTGCCTTGATCGCCGTGTTTTTGCCAACCGCCTTCATGAGCGGTGTGGTGGGTAAATTCTTCAAGCAATTTGGCTGGACTGCCGTATTCGCGGTATTTGCCTCGCTGGTCGTGGCCCGCGTGCTGACCCCGATGATGGCCGCTTACCTGATGAAACCATCGACCCACGTGCACGAGGAACCTATGTGGATGCCGCTGTACCTGCGCATCACGCGTTGGACGCTTCACCACCGCTGGATCACCATGTTCTCCGCCATTGGCTTTTTCGTCGGTTCCTTGTTTCTGGTGCCCTTGATTCCCAGTGGCTTCATACCGCCGGACGACAACTCCCAAACCCAGGTCTATCTGGAATTGGCGCCAGGAACCACGCTGGCACAAACCCGCGCGGCGGCCGAGCAGGCGCGCACCCTCATTGGCAAAGTGGCGCATGTGCGCAGCGTCTACACCACAGCCGGTGGCGGCACCGTGGGCACAGACCCGTTTGCCGGTGGTGCCAGTACCGAGGTGCGCAAGGCCACGCTCACCGTGTTGTTGGATGAGCGCGGCGAGCGCCCGCGCAAGCAGGTGGTGGAGAGCGAAATGCGCACCGCCCTGTCCGAGTTGCCAGGCGCCCGCTTCAAGGTCGGACTGGGCGGCTCCGGTGAAAAATACCAGCTCGCGCTGAAGGGCGACGACCCGAATACCCTGTTGCAGGCCGCGGCTGCCGTCGAGAAAGACCTGCGCGCCATTCCTGGCCTGGGCAACATCAGTTCCAGCGCCAGCTTGACACGTGCCGAGGTCGCGATTCACCCGGACTTTGCCCGTGCCGCCGACCTGGGCGTGACCAGCGCCGCCATTGCCGAGACGCTACGCATTGCCACCATGGGCGACTACGATATCGCACTGGCCAAGCTGAACCTGAGCCAGCGCCAGGTACCCATCGTGGTCAAGCTCGCCACCGACGCGCGCCAGGACCTGAACCTGCTTGGGCGCCTGATGGTGCCGGGGGTAAAAGGCCCCGTCATGTTGAGCCAGGTAGCCACCTTTGAGATGTCAGGCGGACCGGCCATGATCAGCCGACTGAACCGCGTGCGCAACGTCAACTTCGAAGTGGAGTTGTCGGGCGTTCCGTTGGGCGTAGTCACGGATGCGGTTGCCAAAATGCCTAGCATTGTGAACATGCCGGCAGGTGTGCAGCAGTTGGAAATTGGCGATGCCGAAGTTCAGGGTGAAATGGTCGCCGGCTTTGGCGTGGCCATGCTGACCGGGGTGCTGTGCATCTACATTGTGCTGGTACTGTTGTTCAAGGACTTCTTGCACCCGATCACGATTCTGCCTTCCGTCATCCTGTCCTTTGGTGGCGCCTTTATAGGCCTGTTGGTTACCGGCAAGATGCTGTCCATGCCATCCTTCATCGGTTTGGTGATGCTCATTGGCGTGTCGACCAAGAACTCAATTCTGCTGGTCGAATACGCCATCATGGCGCGCCGTGAACATGGCCTGAGCCGTTTCGACGCGCTGATCGACGCCTGCCATAAACGGGCACGCCCCATTATCATGACGACCATTGCCATGGTGGCCGGCATGTTGCCCTTGGTGATCGGCATCGGCCACGCGGACAACAGCTTTCGCGCGCCCATGGCAGCGGCGGTGATTGGCGGTTTGATCACCTCCACCATCCTGAGTCTGTTGGTGACGCCAAGCTTCTTCTCCATTGTGGATGACATTGAACACTTCATTGGCCGGGCCAAGCGCAAGCTATTGGGGCAAAAGGATATTGCGGAGCCGGAGACAGCGGCGGCAGAAACTCCCTGAGCGTGATCCAGGTGCGGCGATTCGCGCGCAACACGGTGTCCTGCGCTGGCGCACCATATTGTCGAATCCGCCACAGGTGGATTACACTGATCCGTTGTCAGAATGATGCTTTGACCGGGGGAGAGCGAGATGTTTGAATTTTTGGGCCGCGGACGTGCCAAATCCGATCAATCGGCCACCGACCCTGGCCCGTCCACCATGCCCATGCTTGGCGTGCATAACAGCGCTACCCAGCGGGAAATGGTGCGCTTTGCCCTGCACAATGTGCTCAAACGCCATGGCATTCCCAGTGATTGGTTGGCCTGCGAGGTAATGCCAGTTCACATATCCGGACACGGCGAGGCATTAATCTTGCAAATGGAGGTGCTGCAGTGGCGCGACGCTTTGGTACTGCATGGCCCTGCCCTGCAGCGCGAATTATTGGATGAGTTGCTGCGGTTTGACCCTGAGGCAGGTCCTGCCCATTACCTTTTCACGTGGCGGTTCGCAGAAGATTGCAACTGCCCGCATACCCAGTTACCGCAGCCAGACTTTTGGGCCAAGATTGCGGCGGCAGCACCAACGCCCGCCATACCGGCTGTGCAAGTCATTACTTCCCTGCCAGACCACGGGGACGATGACGACGACCATGGCTTTGCCCCGACGCAGATCCGTGATGCAAAGTAATACGGTCGGCAGATAACACCGAAAGCTGGTGTTCTTTCCTAGATCGCCGACACCACGTCATTCGCCGTACGAAACGCCTCCACAGCGGCGGGTACGCCACAATATATCGTGGCGTGCAGCAACACCTCCTGAATTTCCTGCACAGTGGCGCCATTGTTGAGCGCGCCGCGCACATGGCCTTTGAGTTCGTTTTGCTTGCCCAAGGCGGTCAACATGGCCACCGTTATCAGGCTGCGAGTCTTCAGATCCAACCCTGGGCGCTGCCAGACATCGCCCCAGGCTGCACGCGTGATGTGTTCCTGAATCGGCTGTGTAAACGCCGTGGCATTGGCCATTGCGGCCGCAACAAAATCGTCGCCCATGACGGTTTTGCGGGTGGCCAATCCAGCATCGAACGCACTAGGCGCAGTGCCAGCAATACTTGAATTACTTTGAATGGGGGTCATAGTGTGCTTGCTCCATTGAAAACAAGATGTTAGCCGCGCGCAGCACAAACCATTTGAACTGGAACTCCATAAAATGAATCGTGATGGCTGCGTATGCGCCAGCCCAACCTATCAGGAGACTCCATGGCCCGCTACCCCCTACCCGATCTCAATAACCTACCCGCCGACATCCATGCCAAGATACTGGAAGTTCAGGAGAAATCCGGATTTGTTCCCAACGTGTTTCTGGCCCTGGCCCGCAGACCGGCTGAATGGCGGGCCTTCTTCGCTTACCACGACGCGCTGATGCTGCGCGAAGAATCCGCTCTGTCCAAAGGCGACCGCGAGATGATTGTCACCACCACCAGCGCCGCCAACCATTGCCTGTATTGCGTGGTTGCGCATGGCGCCATTTTGCGCATCGTTGAAAAGAAGCCTCTGGTGGCCGACCAAGTGGCCACCAACTACCGCAAAGCCGACATCACACCCCGCCAGCGGGCCATGCTGGACTTTGCGATGAAGGTCTGCCTGCATTCTGACGAGATTGCCGACAGTGACTTCACGGCCCTGCATGCACACGGCTTCAGCGACGAAGACATCTGGGACATCGGCGCCATCACCGCCTTCTTTGGCCTGTCCAACCGCATGGCCAATGTGACCAATATGTTGCCCAACCCCGAGTTCTATTTGATGGGGCGCGTGCCGAAGCAGAAATAGGCATTGCCAGGCTTGATTGGCGAACTTGTGCCGTTCTGTAGTTCTCGCTCGGGTAGTAAGGGGACAGCCGGTACGCCATGACCTACGCAGAACATCCAGACTGCTGCTATGAACGGCATTCTCTTTTCGCACGCGTACAAGCCAAGTAACTATAGGGCTCAGGTTGTCTGGGCGTTTTGCGCAACTCAAGGGGGAGCCCGCAGGGCGGAGGAGCAAAACGCCCAGACAACCTGAGCCCCGCGCCAACAAAGCCCTGCAAATGGTTTTCTCTTCAGGCCTTCGTACCAGCGGAACTGGAAGACAACCGCAAAGCGACAAAGGCTACGTTCATACAATAGGAAGATGGCCATTCCCCAAACCTTCATCCAAGAGCTGCTCGCCCGTGCAGATGTAGTGGAGATCGTGGGTCGCTATGTGCAGCTCAAAAAGGGCGGCGCCAACTTCATGGGCCTGTGCCCGTTCCATGGCGAAAAATCCCCGTCCTTCTCGGTCAGCCCGGCCAAACAGTTCTACCACTGCTTTGGCTGCGGCAAAAATGGCAATGCCATCAGCTTTTTGATGGACCATGCCGGCATGACCTTTGTCGAAGCCGTCAAAGACCTGGCTCAGCAATACGGCATGCAGGTCCCCGAGGACGAGGCCTCGCCGGAAGACCGGGCCCGTGCCCAGGCGCAGAAACAAAAACAGAACACCTTGACGGATGTTCTGGAAAAGGCCGGCGAAGCCTACCGGCGCAACCTGAAGGATTCGCCCCGGGCGGTGGCCTATTTCAAAGGCCGTGGATTGTCTGGCGAAGTCGCCAAACAATTTGGCCTGGGCTACGCGCCAGAGGGTTGGCGCAGTCTGGCCAGCGTATTTGCACACTACGACGATCCCCTATTGGTGGAGAGCGGCTTAGTCATTTCAAATGCTGAAGAGGGCGGAACCGAAGAGAAGCGTTACGACCGCTTCCGCGACCGCGTGATGTTCCCCATCCGCAATATCAAAGGCGAGTGCATTGGCTTTGGCGGGCGTGTGCTGGGCGATGACAAACCCAAGTACCTGAACTCCCCGGAAACACCGGTCTTCAGCAAGGGGCGGGAGTTATACGGCCTGTTTGAAGCGCGCAATGCACTGCGTGAGCATGGCTTTGTGCTGGTCACTGAAGGTTATATGGATGTGGTGGCGCTGGCGCAATTGGGCTTTCCCAATGCAGTGGCGACGCTGGGTACCGCCTGCACGGCCGACCATGTGCACAAGCTGTTTCGTTTCACGGATGCTGTCGTTTTCAGCTTTGATGGTGACGCGGCCGGCCGGCGCGCTGCGCGCAAGGCCTTGGACGCTGCACTGCCCTACGCCACGGACGTGCGCAGTATCAAATTCCTGTTTCTGCCGGCCGAGCACGACCCGGACAGTTTCATTCGTGCCAACGGACAGGACGCTTTCGCCCGACACATCAAGGAAGCCACTCCGCTGAGTCGCTTTCTGGTGGAAGCAGCGCGCGAGGGCTGTGACCTGGACACGGCTGAGGGCCGCGCCCACATGGCCAGCAATGCCAAGCCGCTGTGGAGTCTGCTGCCCGAGGGGGGCCTCAAGCTGCAGTTGCTGGCCGAGCTGGCAAGCCAAGTGCAGCTGACGAGCCAGGACCTCGCCGCATCGTGGGCCGCGACCGGCAACACGGCGCCCCACGCCAAAACTGCGTCATCGACGCGCCAGACCAGCGACTGGCAGCCGGATGACCATGACGAGCAAAGCCACGGCAGCACAGCGGATTGGGGCCATCCACTGGACGGTGACGGTCCCAAGCCTTGGAAGGGCAAGGGCGGCGGCAAGTGGGAAGGCAAGGGCAAAGGGAAATGGGAAGGCAAAAGCAAATGGGATAGCAGTCGGCCCGTTCGCCCGCCGCTGCGTGGCCCACTGGCCAGCCGTGCCGACCATGCTACGCGCATTTTGTTCGGCCACAGTGCGTTGTGGGAGACATTGTCCAACGAAGACCATGCCTTGCTGTGTGAGTTGCCCCCGCCCCATGGGCCTTTGTTCGCTTGGCTGGAAGCCCAGTTGCACGAGCACGGACCATTGGCCTGGAGTGCGCTGCGTGACGAGTTGGTCGGCCATGATGCGGAGGCCCTTGCCGTACGCTTGTTCGCCGACCCTGCGATGGCAACTGCCGGTGCGGGTGATGCCATGGCCGAAGCTGGACCGGAATTGCGCGACCTGCTCAACCGCATGCTGGTCGACCGTATCAAGGAACAGGAAACACTGGCCCTTGCCGTCGCCAATGTCGACCCGGCGGCACGCGAGCGCTATCGTGAGCTGTTCGAACGCCGCAGAAAGCTGGAATTTGCGATGCGACCACCCGAATAGCTGTCAAATAGTTCAAAGTCGCTTGCTCAAATTACGATTTCACGCTATACTACTAGGTTGTTTCGGCAAGAGCGACAGCAGCACCTCCGGGCCAGGCCAAGCGTTGACAAGATCACAACCGGCCACCTTACCGCAAGGACTGCATTCCAAATGTTCGCCCTCCTATCTTGCCACCGAACTGCGCCCGCCGATTCAGCGGTGTAGTCGCCACCCGTCCTGTTCGCCCGTTTTTTTGATGATCTGAGGTTTTCGCATGCCTTCTCAAAAATCTGTCAAAGCTGTTCAGTCTCCGCCGAAGTCCGATAAGAAAGCCCCATCCGTGTCCGCATCCAAGCCACCCGTCACCAAATCGAAGGCCCAGCTCCTGAAGGAATCGGCCGACGCCTTGCTCAATGCTGGCGCAGCCGCAAAAAAGAAACCGGGACGTCCACCCAAGGCCGCATCTGCTGAATCCGACGCACCGCCCAAGACCGGTGCAAAGCGCGGACGCAAGCCCAAGAGCGCCGCAGAGCCCGTGGGCGACGATCTGGACATGTCGGACATTGAGGCCGACCTTGTTGGCGAACCGACGACGGTTACCAGCGCCACGGGCGAGAAGGTCAAGCCGCTGCGCATGAAGATCAGCAAGGCCAAGGAACGGGCCTTGATGAAGGAATTTGGCCTGGACGAGACCGTCCTGTCCGAAGAAGACATTGCCAAGCGCCGCCTGCGCCTCAAAGCGCTGATCAAGCTGGGCAAGAGCCGCGGCTACCTGACGCACGGCGAAATTTCCGATCACTTGCCCGACAAACTGGTTGACGACGAAACGCTGGAAGTCGTGATCTCCATGTTGAATGACATGGGTGTAGCCGTTTACGAGCAGACGCCGGACGCTGAAACCCTGCTGCTGAACAACAACGGCCCGACAGCCGCGACCGAAGAAGAAGCCGAAGAAGAAGCCGAAGCGGCGCTGTCCACCGTCGACAGCGAGTTTGGCCGCACTACCGACCCCGTTCGCATGTACATGCGCGAAATGGGTACCGTGGAGCTGCTGACGCGTGAAGGCGAAATTGAAATCGCCAAGCGCATTGAAGGCGGCTTGATGGCCATGATGGAGGCCATCAGCGCCTCCCCTGCCACCATTGCCGAAATCCTGCGCCTGGGTGAAGACATCCGCGAAGGCAAGGTCGTCATCACCACCATCGTGGACGGCTTTTCCAACCCCAACGAGGCCGACGACTATGTGGCCGAAGAAGATTTTGACGAATTTGACGCAGACGATGACGACGACGGCAAGGGCGGCTCCAAGGCGCTGACCAAGAAGCTCGAAGAGCTGAAGAAAGAAGCCCTGTCCCGCTTTGACCGCCTGCGCGACCTGTTCGAGAAAGTGCACAAGGTCTACGACAAGGAAGGCTACGGCACCTCACACTACGTGACGGCGCAAAAGGGCCTGAGCGAAGAGCTGATGTCCATCCGCTTCACCGCCAAGGCGATCGAGAAGCTGTGCGACATGGTGCGCGCACAAGTCGACGACATCCGCAAGAAAGAGCGCGAACTGCGCCGCATCATTGTGGACAAGTGCGGCTACCCACAAGAAAACTTCATTGCCGATTTCAGCGGCCGTGACAAGAACGGCGCCAAGGTACCGTCCCAGTTGCTGAACCTGAAGTGGATTGAAAAGCAGGCTGCCGCCGGCAAGACCTGGAGCGCGGTCATGGGCCGCAATATTCCACCGGTGCAGGATCTGCAGCAAAAGCTGACCGACCTGCAAGCCAAGGTCGTGGTGCCGTTGGACCAGCTCAAGGACATCAACAAGCGCATGAACGCTGGCGAATACGCGTCGCGCGCGGCCAAGAAGGAAATGATCGAGGCCAACTTGCGCCTGGTGATTTCCATCGCCAAGAAGTACACCAACCGCGGCCTGCAGTTCCTGGATCTGATCCAAGAAGGCAACATCGGTTTGATGAAGGCGGTCGACAAATTCGAATACCGTCGCGGCTACAAGTTCTCGACCTATGCCACCTGGTGGATTCGCCAGGCCATTACCCGCTCCATTGCAGACCAGGCGCGCACCATCCGTATCCCGGTGCACATGATCGAAACCATCAACAAGATGAACCGTATCAGCCGCCAGCATCTGCAGGAGTTCGGTTTTGAACCCGACGCCAGCGTGTTGGCCGAGCGCATGGAGATTCCTGAGGACAAGATCCGCAAGATCATGAAGATCGCCAAAGAGCCGATCTCCATGGAAACGCCGATTGGTGACGATGATGACTCCCACCTGGGCGACTTCATCGAAGACAGCGCTAACACCGCGCCTATGGAAGCTGCTATGCAGGCCGGCCTGCGCGATGTGGTCAAGGACATTCTGGACAGCCTGACGCCACGCGAAGCCAAGGTGCTGCGCATGCGTTTTGGTATCGAGATGACCAGCGACCACACACTGGAAGAAGTGGGCAAGCAGTTTGACGTGACGCGTGAGCGCATTCGCCAGATCGAAGCGAAGGCCTTGCGCAAGCTCAAGCACCCCAGCCGCTCCGACAAGCTGCGCAGCTTTACCGACAACCTGTAAGGCACGCGCCCAATGGCGACCGAACGCCCGTACCGGTTGGCTGGAATCATGGGCTGGCCGGTGGCGCATTCGCGCTCACCGGTCATCCACAACCACTGGATCGCAGAGCACCAGTTGCGTGGCGCCTATGTGATGCTGCCGGTGCAGCCCGAGCATTTGAAACAAGCCCTGCGCGGACTGCCGGTGCTGGGCTTTGCCGGTTGCAATCTGACCATTCCGCACAAGGTGGCTGCGCTGCAATGGGTGGATCACGTTGACCCATTGGCACGGCGCATTGGTGCCATCAACACCGTAGTAGTAGAAGCTGATGGTTCGCTGTCTGGGCGCAATACCGACGGCTTTGGCTACATTCAGAGTCTGCGTGACGCACAACCGAACTGGCGCGCACATGCGGGTGCGGCCGCAGTCATTGGCGCCGGTGGGGCCGCCCGCGCGGTGCTGGCGGGTCTGATCGACAGTGGCGCCAATACCATTCGGCTGACCAACCGCAGTGGCGCCAAGGCCCATGATCTGGCGCAAGAGTTTGGCCCAACCGTGCAAGCTATCGCCTGGGAGGATAGGCACGACGCCCTTGCCGATTGCGCCTTGCTGGTCAACACCACCAACCAAGGCATGCATGGCGAACCACCGCTGGACGTACGGCTGGACCAACTGCCTCTGCACGCCTTGGTGTCAGACATCATCTACGTGCCGATGGAAACGCCTTTGCTGGCGGCCGCGCGCGCCAGAGGCCACACCGTGGTCAATGGCCTGGGCATGCTGCTGAACCAGGCACGGCCCGCGTTTGAAGCCTGGTTCGGCGTCTTACCCAATATCACACCCGAGCTGCTTGCTACGGTAACAGCCACCTTGTAGTCCAAGCGCGCCTGATGTGCCCCATTCGAAGGGCTTCGTTACTTCGGCTTAGCGCGCTGATAGACCATCCAGGCAAATATGCCAGGAATGGAGCTAAAAAACAGAAATTCTCCCAGTACTTCCAGCCACTGGGTTGTCGGTGAAGCAAATGCCTGCAAGAGAATTCCCCCAACTACCGGAACAGCAAACCAGCCTGGCAATTGCAAATTGGGAGATTTCTTAATTGCCGCTTTCGATTCGAGTTCGTTGAGCTTGGCATGAAACTCTGCAGCGCGATGCGGATAGCGCAGCGCCGCGCGCCGAAGTATCTCAATGGCTTGCATTGAACGACCATAACCTTGGTACATTTCCGCCTGGGCAATCGGGTCGTCGACCTCGGCCGTCGATGTAGAAATTGCCTTTGCTGGCAATACCAGGCCAACGACGCCACCCATCGCACCAATTGCCAAAATAGTCCCTCCGATGACTTGCATGGGCAGGCTAGCCTTACCGGAAACAAATAGCACCCAAGCCATGCTGGCGACCAAGGCAGCCATCATGACGACTCCATTGAGCTTCAAAAGCCAATGCCGGCTATTTTGCAAAGCTATCGCAATCCCGGCGCAAAAAAACGCAATCCCCACACAGCTTATGACCCAATGTTCAGGGCTCTGCAAAAGGGCGCGGCGTGACCCTGGCCGTGGAACGTAGGCAACGACCCCAAACGACAGAAGAACGATGTATGCCCCCATCAGCAGAAAGAATATGGAAAACCAGCGCGGCATGCGGCCACGCCCAATGTTGAGACTGCTCATGGTGAATACCCCTGGTAACGCGGCCACTGAATGCGAAGCATGCCGGCCGCCCTGCACCAAGGGCGACGGCCTTAACGCGTTGCCTTGACCGCGCGTTCCAACACGAAGCCGAAGGCGAACTGCAGCACCTCTTCCAGCGACAGTTCAATGGCGTGGCGTTCCTGCTCGGTCATGTAGAACATCATGTCAACATCGTGGCGTACGTAGCGCGCAGGTAGGCGATTGAGCGCAACGCAGGCCACATCGCCCAGCATATCGTGGCTGAAATCCGGATGCTCCTCCGAGCGCCGGGCCACCTCCTCAAACACCAGACGCTCGTAGTAGTTGTGAACCTGCTCAAAATTTATCACCATGGAATTCTCCAAAACGCTGCTCAATCAAACCACGCCTGACGCAACCTTAGCACCTCCTCCACCGGCTGACAAGCGACCAGTGACTCGGGCTTCAAGCTATGAAACTTGTAGCAAGATAAAAACTGCGATATAGTTTCACCTGATTTGACAGACCATGCATGATATTGCTTCGACGGCCATTGTGGCCCAGCAACGGGTCGGCAAGAAACCGGATCGAGGAGAGGATACGTCAATGAGTTCGAAAGAATCGGTCGCCATCGGCCAGTTGCTCAGTCTGTTGGAATCGCGCTATGCCATGCGCGTGCTGTGGGCGCTGCGCGATGGTCATTCTCAGACTTTTCGATTGCTGCAGGACAGCGTTGGCGGCATTACCCCCAACACGCTCAATACCCGTATCAAGGAACTGCGCGAGGCCGGCCTGATGACGCACGGCAGCGATGGATATTGTGTCACCAATATGGGCACGGATCTGCTCAAACGGCTGAACGATCTGCAGGCATTTTCCGGCAAATGGGCCGCCAGCCAGGCCAAGAAAACCGTTTAGCGGCCGCGCCCATTCGGCCTGGAAGCCTCTACAGACGACAGGTTTAGCCTGTCTTTTTTTCGTCTGCGGCATAATTTAGGACTTTTCGACAATGCGCGCGCAGGCCCTGGCACTGACGGCCCGGCTCCCACGGCGCATTCCACAGCATGTTTGGGTGCCAGCGCAGCTTGTGTAAGTTTCGTCTGCACCGCCATTTTTAACTAAGGAATTCTCATGATCACCACAGCAACCGGACTGCAATATGAAGACACCACAGAGGGCGACGGCGCCGTTGCCGCCAAGGGTCAGAGCGTGACCGTGCACTACACCGGTTGGCTCTACAACAACGAGACACAGGGTGCCAAGTTCGACTCCAGCAAGGACCGCAACGACCCATTTGTGTTCCAACTGGGCGCTGGCATGGTCATCCGTGGCTGGGACGAAGGCGTGGCAGGCATGAAAATTGGCGGCGCTCGCACGCTGATCATCCCAGCCGCTCTGGGTTATGGCGCCCGCGGCGCCGGTGGCGTCATTCCGCCGAACGCGACATTGAAGTTTGACGTCGAATTGCTGGGCACTTCGGGCTAAACCCACGAAATTGGTCGATTTTGGGGCAGTCAGTGCGCAAAAGCGCCTGGCTCCCCACTTGAAATGCATTGGCGAGCCCCCAAGATGAGGCTCACAATTTTGAAATATCTGAAGGCACCCCTTCATTACAACGCATGTCTGATACGCCAACCACTCCTACCCCCGAGGTCTCCGAGGCCAGCTACCAGAGCATCGAAGACATCATGGCCTCGCAATCCATGTCCGGCCCCGA
>FTFO01000197.1_pt1 | contig 18533 bp, 13 predicted proteins | sample 1640461 | NCBI WGS metagenome assembly FTFO01 (sample SAMEA3914814, study PRJEB12502) | metagenome | biome: forest; material: soil | place: USA | collected 2011-09-16 | depth 0.1 m
ATCCTGCACCATGGCTTGAAGCGCATGGTGGAGAAGCAGGACAACGTTTTCTACTACATCACGCTGCTGAACGAAAACTACGCCATGCCAGGCCTGACACCTGGCACCGAAGAGCAGATCATCAAGGGCATGTACCTGTGCAAGGAAGGCGCCAAGCTGACACCACGTGTTCAGTTGTTGGGCTCGGGCACCATTTTGCGTGAGTCGATTGCCGCGCAAGAACTGCTGGAGAAAGACTGGGGCGTTGCCGCCAACGTCTGGAGCTGCCCCAGCTTCAACGAATTGGCGCGTGATGGCCAGGACTGCGAACGCTACAACCTGCTGCACCCAGCCGGCGACCAGCGCCAGTCGTTTGTGTCACAGCAGTTGGAAAAGCACACCGGCCCGGTGGTCGCGTCTACCGACTATATGAAGGCCTATGCCGAGCAGATCCGTTCCTTCCTGCCCAAGGGCCGCACCTTCAAGGTGCTGGGCACCGACGGCTTTGGCCGTAGCGACTTCCGCAGCAAGTTGCGCGAACATTTTGAAGTGAATCGCCATTACATTGTGGTGGCTGCACTCAAGGCCTTGAGCGAAGAGGGCACCGTGCCGGTGTCCAAAGTGGTTGAGGCAATTGCCAAGTACGGCATCAAGGCCGATAAGATTAATCCTTTGTACGCGTGATCGGGGAGACAACACAATGGCATCTATAGATATTCAGGTTCCCGATATTGGCGACTTCGATGAAGTCACCGTCATCGAACTGATGGTCAAGGTTGGCGACACGGTCAAGGCCGACCAATCGCTGATCACCGTGGAGTCCGACAAGGCCTCGATGGAAATCCCAAGTAGCCACGCTGGCGTGGTCAAAGAGATCAAGGTCAAGTTGGGCGACAAGGTCAAGCAAGGATCGTTTGTGGTGGTGCTGGAAGGCGAGGGCGCGGGTGCTGCGCCAGCTGTGGCACCAGCTCCGGCCGCTGCTGCTTTGGCTCCTGCGCCAGTTGCAGCCCCCGCAGCGCCAGCGACCACAGGGGCCAGCGGTCCGGTGGAGGTGCGTATTCCTGATATTGGTGACTTCAAGGACGTCACTGTCATTGAGATGATGGTCAAGGTGGGCGACACTGTGAAGCTAGAGCAAAGCCTGGTCACCGTAGAGTCCGACAAGGCCTCGATGGAGATCCCATCCAGCAGCGCCGGCATCGTGAAGGAGCTGAAAGTCAAGATTGGCGACAAGGTCAACATCGGTGATCTGTTGGCCATCGTGGAAGGCGCAGTTGCCGCTGGTGCCGTGGCCGCCCCCGCCGCTGCTGCACCTGCTGCCGCATCCGCACAGCCTGCTGTGGCGGCCCCTACCAGTGCAGCCAGCACGTCAGCCGCTCCGGTGGCTGCTGCTGCAGCCGTGCCCGCGCACAACCCGACGGCTGCGCCCCTGGGCTTGCCGCACGCCTCACCATCGGTGCGCAAGTTTGCGCGTGAGTTGGGCGTGCCCTTGAACGAACTCAAGGGCAGTGGTCTGAAGGGCCGCATCACCGAGGCCGATGTGCAGGCCTTCACCCGTTCTGTCATGAGTGGCGCCGTGCAGACGCTGGCTGCTGCTGCGCAGAACAAACCCGCTGCAGGTGGTGCTGGCGACGGCGCTGGTCTGGGCTTGATCCCCTGGCCCAAGGTGGACTTCGCCAAGTTTGGCCCGATCGAGCGCAAAGAGCTGTCGCGCATCAAGAAGATCAGCGGCGCCAACCTGCTGCGCAACGCCATCATGATTCCGGCCGTTACCAACCATGACGATGCCGACATCACCGATCTGGAAGCCTTCCGTGTCTCGACCAACAAAGAGAACGAGAAGTCTGGCGTCAAGGTCACCATGTTGGCCTTCCTGATCAAGGCTTGCGTGGCCGCCTTGAAGAAGTTCCCCGAGTTCAACAGCTCGCTGGATGGCGACGCGCTGATCTACAAGCAGTTCTACCACATCGGTTTTGCCGCCGACACGCCCAACGGCCTGATGGTGCCGGTGATCAAGGATGCCGACAAAAAAGGCATCATGCAGATCTCGGTCGAGATGGGCGAACTGGCCAAGAAGGCGCGCGATGGCAAGTTGAGCCCGGCAGAAATGTCTGGCGCAAGCTTTACCATCTCCAGCCTGGGTGGCATTGGCGGGCGCTATTTCACGCCCATCATCAATGCGCCTGAAGTGGCCATTCTGGGCGTGTGCCGCTCGACAATGGAACCCATCTGGGATGGCAAGGCCTTTCAGCCGCGCCTGATGCTACCGCTGTCCTTGACATGGGACCACCGCGTCATCGACGGTGCCGCGGCTGCGCGCTTTAACGTTTACCTGGGGCAGATCCTGGGTGACTTCCGCCGCGTGCTGCTCTGAGTTGCCGAGGCCACTGGCGGCAGTGCGTGGGGCATTGGGCCCCGCCTCATGCTGTCAAAGGCCCAGAAATCGGCAGGGCCCAATGCCCCACGCACTGCGGCGAGCCTTGTGGTCCGCCAAGGGTCTAAGAAGAACTGTATTGATTGATTGGGAATAAAAATGGCACTCATCGAAATCAAAGTCCCCGATATTGGTGACGTCACTGATGTCAGCGTTATAGAGCTGATGGTCAAGCCGGGGGACAGCATTCGCGCTGAGCAAAGTCTGATTACTGTGGAGAGCGACAAGGCCTCGATGGAGATACCAAGCAGCCACGCTGGTGTCGTCAAGGAATTGAAGGTCAAGCTCGGTGACAAGGTCAGCGAAGGGTCTCTCGTGTTGTTGTTGGAGTCGGCCGATTCGGGCGCGGTGGCAGCACCTTCACCTGCGGCCGTGGCCGCGGCACCTGCTGCATCGGCAGCGCCTGCGCCCGTCGCGGCGCCAGCGGCAGCAGTTGCTGCTGTACCCGCTGCAGTGGCTGCGGCTCCAACTGCGCCTGCTGCAGCCCCCGCTGCCAGCTATGCCGGCACCGTAGATCTGGAGTGCGACGTACTGGTTCTGGGCGCCGGCCCTGGCGGCTACTCGGCAGCCTTCCGCGCCGCCGACCTGGGCCTGAAAGTGGTGTTGGTGGAACGCTATGCCACGTTAGGCGGCGTCTGTCTGAACGTGGGTTGCATCCCATCCAAGGCGCTGTTGCATGTCGCCGCCGTGATGGACGAAGTCAGTCACATGGCCGACGTGGGCGTCGACTTTGGCGCACCAACGCTCAACATTGACAAGCTGCGCGGCCACAAGGAAAAAGTCATAGGCAAGCTCACTGGCGGCCTGGCGGCCATGGCCAAGATGCGCAAGGTCACCATCGTGCGCGGCTATGGCGCGTTTGTCACGGCCAACCATGTTGAAGTGGAAGAGACCAGCGGTGCAGCGCAAGAGAAGACGGGTGCCAAGAAGGTCATCGGCTTCAAGAACGCCATCATTGCAGCCGGCTCGCAGGCCGTGCGTCTGCCTTTCATGCCCAACGACCCACGCGTGGTCGACAGCACGGGCGCCTTGGACCTGAAGGAAGTGCCTAAGCGCATGCTGATCCTGGGTGGCGGCATCATTGGCCTGGAAATGGGCACGGTCTACAGCACACTGGGCGCGCGCCTGGATGTGGTCGAAATGCTGGACGGCTTGATGCAAGGCGCAGACCGCGACCTGGTCAAAATCTGGCAGAAGATGAACGCCAAGCGTTTCGACAACATCATGCTCAAGACCAAGACGGTGGGCGCCAAGGCCACGCCTGAAGGCATTGAGGTCACGTTTGCCGCCGCAGAAGAGGGCGGCACCGCGCCCGCGCCACAAACCTACGATCTGGTGTTGCAAGCCGTGGGCCGTACGCCGAATGGCAAGAAGATTGCTGCCGACAAAGCTGGCGTTACCGTGACCGACCGTGGCTTCATCCCGGTGGACATTCAAATGCGCACCAACGTTCCCAACATCTTCGCCATTGGCGACATCGTCGGCCAGCCCATGCTGGCGCACAAGGCCGTGCACGAGGCGCATGTGGCAGCAGAAGTGATTGCAGGTGAACTGCAAGGCAACAAGGAGCTGGCGGCTGCTGCATTCAACGCCCGCGTGATCCCCAGTGTGGCCTACACCGACCCCGAAGTGGCCTGGGTCGGCCTCACGGAAGACCAAGCCAAGGCCCAGGGCATCAAGGTCAAAAAAGGCTTGTTCCCGTGGACGGCATCCGGCCGCGCGATAGCGAACGGCCGCGACGAAGGCGTCACCAAACTGCTGTTTGACGACAGCCCCGAGGCACATGGCCACGGCAAGATCCTGGGCGGCGGTATGGTCGGCACACATGCCGGCGACATGATCGGTGAAGTGGCACTGGCTATTGAGATGGGCGCTGACGCGGTGGATATCGGCAAGACTATTCACCCGCATCCGACGCTGGGTGAGTCGATTGGTATGGCGGCGGAGATTGCGCATGGCTCGTGCACGGATGTGCCGCCGGCAAGGAAGTAGTTATTACTTGACCTTAAACAAAAAATCCCGAACTGGAAACGGTTCGGGATTGGGTGATCGTACGAGTTGACCGGCTCCGTTGTCGTTGCGTTCGGATCGCCGGAATTTATCTCTCACCCGCCATGGGATCAAATCGCCAACCAGTTGCGTCGCGCTCAAATCGCACGGGGCGCTTGTCGTCATCATCCCATTGGGCCACTGCGTGCGCGGTGTTTCCGTCAATAGTCATTTCGGACAGGCGCATCTTGTCCAAGTACGTCCAACCAAATGTGCTTCCAACGTCGAACTTGCGGTGATTGGCCTCTAGTTCGGCGACCATGTTGCGAGGGTCTTGCACTTTTGCGATGGCCGCTTTGTATGCGTCCGTTGACCGTTCGGCCTGCGCTGGCCAGTTGTAGTGATTCAAAATATCGCGGCAACCGACAGAGGTCCTTAGGCCCGCAGCAACCGCTTGAGGGTTGCTACCGGCAACGCATATCGTGATCGAATTGCCTAAATCGTCGCGCACCGCCTGTTCCGTCAATGCGTCGAAGTAAGCTCGCAAATCGTGGTTTTGCAGACCCGCACGTGCCGCCAGGAACGCCGCCTCTGGCGATGCCGTGCGATCAGGCAGGGGCTCGCTACAAGAACAGATGGCAAGGGCTAACACACAGACCAGTCGTGTGACATGCATGGTTGATGATTCCTCTTTTGGTCTCACACGTTGCTCTTTAGCGGCGAGGTCACCTTAGCATGAATGTAGCTCCCACCAGCCAAAACTTATGCACCCTCAGAACCTGACTTAGTGTCCGGCTTGAACACCAGCAAGTCACCCGGCTGGCATTGCAGGTATTCACAAATTGCGTGCAAGGTATCGAAGCGCACGCCTTTGACCTTACCTTGCTTGAGTAGCGACAGGTTGGCTTCGGTGATGCCGATATGTTCAGCGAGGTCTTTGGACTTGGCCTTGCGTTCAGCCAGGATGACGTCCAGTTTGACAATGATGGGCACGGGGCGGGTCGTCTGGCGGTCTGGCTAAATAATCTGGGCGTTGTCTTCGGCAAGCTCAACTGCGCGGGTCATCGCATGGCCCATCTGCCACACAATGCCGGCAAACAGCAGCATCAGCAATTGCTGTGCCCCCAAGCTTACCGTCAGAACCCGCCCGCCTGCGGGCGCGTACAGGGTTAGCAGCCACACGATGGCCGTGGGCGCCACCAGGCCGGCGCTGCTGGATACCAACAAACCGGCCGCAAAACCCCGCAAGTGCCGCACCGTGCCCAGGCTAAATGTTTCGCCACGCACAAAGCCGGCAAAACACTGCCGTGCCCGCAGCAAGGCGTAGGCCACCGCGCATACCGGCAGCATGCTGATACCAATCACCAGGACTTGTTGCCACAGCGCAATCGGCAGACTTTCCGGGCTGGCATCCGAGGGCAATCGAATGCCCATCTGGGCCAGCATGGCAACCGGAGATGTTTGCAGGCTGCCATTGAGCGCGGCCACTGGCAGCAGTACGGCCAAGCCCAAACAGGTCCAGGCCAGGATGCCGCTCAAGCGCTGATTTTCGCCAATTGAAGGGTTCTGCGAATTTGTCATCGTGGGACCTTGGAAAAATGAAAGGAGCATGCAATAATTATCGTAAAACAATAATAGTTTATCTTATTACATATATTTTATCAAAGGTTTACCCATGCATAAACTCACTGTTGGCATAGGAATTTTGCACCGCTTGCGGCAAACTGCCGCCCTGTGTGGCGCCATCAGTGCCACGCTGATGGGCCTGGTCGGTTGTGCCGACACGCATTGGGAGCGCGCGTTCTACCAAGGCACCGTCTACAGCAACGACCAATGCCATCTCAAGCGCAGACCGACCGATGCGCCCTGCACGGAGGTGTTGGACTTTGAGAGCTATGAGCGGGAGCGAGCGCGGGCCAAGAACGAGTACCCACCATCCGCTCGGACCTACCCGATTGAGGAGCAGCAGCTATGACGTCGCTGCGGTGGTGCACACATACCCTGGTTGCTGTAGTGGCTGCGCTGGCTGCTGTCAGTTGCGGTGGAACAGGTGGCACGGGTGGCACAAGCAGCACAGGCAGTTCGACCGCAAGCCCTTCTGTCGCTTCTGTCGCCATGACCTGTCAGACCACAACGCCTTTTGCCGGTGCGCCTATGCATGCGGCCTTGCCCGCCAGCGCCTTCCCCGCATCGGCAGGCGCGGCCACGCCAGCGATCGCGTTGCCCGACACGCTCACCGCCTTGCTGGACCAGCGGCTGCACGAAATTTTGCAACAAACAGGCGCACCCGCACTATCTGCGGCGATTGCGATTCCAGGCCTGGGCCGCTGGAGCAGCTCGCAGGGGATGGCGCAGGTTGTGCCGCCGCAGACTGTCGATGGCAGTACGGAATTCATTTGGGGGAGTGTCACCAAGGCGTTCACGGCCGTGCTGGTCTTGCAATTGGTGCAGGAAGGCAAGCTGCGTTTGGACGACCCTGTGTCCCGCTGGTATCCGCAATTGCCGCAGGCCCAGCGCATCACCATTGCCCACCTGCTGAACCATAGCAGTGGACTGCAGACCAACACCGTCGACCCATTGGGGCTGGGCACCGCAACACCTGTCCAGCAACTGGCGGCCTTGGCCAATATGCCTTTGCTGTTTTGCCCAGGTACCAATGCCAGCTACTCCAATGCCGGGTATTTGGTGCTAGGTCTGGTCGTCGAAGCGATTGAACAACAACCCTTCTACCAATCCGTGCAACAGCGCATTGCCCTGCCACTGAACTTGCTGCACTTGCGCGTGTTGCGCCCTGGTGAAGACATGCCCGCCACACTGGCCATACCCCACGACGGGCGCACGCCCAAGGTCGAATTGGGTATCTCGACCCGTTTGGGCGTCGGTGACCTGGTGGGAAGGGCCGACGATATGGTCATAGCCTGGGAGGCCGTGCTGTCGGGCAAGTTACTGCTGCCTGCGACTGTGCAAGCGCAATGGGCGCTGCTCTATTCCCTGGACGCACCTGGTGCTGAGGCCGGCCAAGCGAACAGATGGTTTGGCAAAGGTGTGATGCTGTTCGAATGGACTGATGAGCTGGGGCACGCGCGCACGTGGCTTGGGCACACCGGGGGCATTGCGCATGCGAATGCGCTGATGGCGTATGACCACACGGCCGACGCCTACACGGCCGTCGCGGTCAACAGCACGGTGTCGTCGCTGGCAGTGGCAAATGCCTTGCTCAAAGTGGTCATGGAGTGGCGCGCTACCCAATAGCCATGGCACTAGACGGCATATACATTGATCGTGATCGGTGCAGGTGGCGCCCCCACCATCTGCTGAAATTTGACTGAAACGTCTGGCGTATGCGGGCCGTTACTTAATTTATAAATTGTGTCTGTGCTAAACGGCGGAATTCCAGCCGTGAGTACCACGTTGTTGAGTTGGTAATGACCCGGGCTGGTGGTTTGATAGTTGGTAGGGCTGGTCGCCAAAACTCCGACTTGACCAAAACCGGTTGAGAGCGTGCTGGGCATAAGAATTCCTCCGTAAATTGTTCACAGCAACTGGGCTGCACACAAAGGATATTGGAACCATGCGGCCAAAGCGATTACAGGCCATTACAGTGATGCCACGTGTCACACATTGGTTCAGCTACTAACGCCGTGGACATTGCGGCCGGCGAGCGATGTCGGCTGACGAGCATCAATCTGCCACAAGCTTGCTATCGCGTCGGCCGTCTATGCTCACGGGAACAAGAAATTGCTCGTGGTCGTTGTGCCTGCCACCAGTGTTGGCAACACGTTGGTCTTGTCCAGGAAGCCGCTCAGGCTGGCCTGTGCGCTATAGCGGCCGGCAACAGTCAGGTCTGCAACAAAGACCAGGGCGGTTGGCGCCACCGCGTAGGCCGCAACCATCGGCGCGTTGACCGGCACGGTATAGCTGTAGTTGCCCGTTGTGCCGTTGACGAACTGCCCGGCAAGTTCCACGGTATTGCCGCTGAGGGACAGTGTTTGCAATACACGCACCTGGGTGTTAACCGGCGCGTTGCCCTGTATGGTTGCGCTGGCCGATGCTGTGGTGGTCAAAGCGTTGGCTGACAGGTTGATTGCGGTCACGGTACCTGCTGCGACTGGCACACTGGTAATGGCTTGCGTGGTGCGGCCCGTCGCGCTCAATACGAAGGTGTAGTTGCCTGCCGGTACAGGCTGCAGCAGAAAGCGTCCTGTCGCGTCAGGTGCCGTGGCTTTAACAACCACACCGCCCTGCTGCAGCGAAACTGTGGTGCTGCCATTTGCCAGGTCAATGCTCACAAAACCACTGACGCCGGTCACGAGCCGCGGCACCACGGTGACCACGGGCTTGAGCAAGTACTGCCCCGAGTTGCCGGCGGTCACAATGGATTTGCAGGCATTGAAGTCCAGTACAAAGTCAGCCATCTGATTGGCCGCGATGTCGATATCGATATTGGCCTTGACGCCGCTTTGCTGGCCACTGGGCGTCTTCAGTGCAGTCTCTGCACCGCCTGTCGGCACCACCGAGTTAGCTAATGGGTTGGCGCTGTCGTTCTCGGCCAATACCAAGCGCAGCTGGGTGTATTTTCCAACCGGGAGGGGCGTTTGCCCCAACTCTTCAAGTACCCCGTTGGTAAGATTCAGTAGATTAAGACGACGCGGCGTTGCCAACGCAATGCTTGCCCAACCAGCATCACTGTCCGCAGCATTGGCATTCATATGCACGCGCAGTGAACTGACGGTCACGTTGACCGCGTCAAAACCGCAGGCGGGTGCATCCGTTAACGCCATGCGCAAGCTGCCGCTGCCGGTGCTGGGCGTTACAATGGTTGGAGTAGGGGCACTGACACTGTAACCACCGCCACCGCCGCCGCAGGCAGCAAGACCGAGGGCCAGCATAGAGGTCATAGCGAGCCAGCGCGCGCAATGGTTTGTTAGTGAATGTTTCATGAATAACCTGTTTCAAGTTTTATTGTTACCAGGATCGCCAACATCGACCAGGCACGCACTTTCAGCGAGTGCTTGTAACTGCACTGCCCAACGGTGTCGGCTTTTAATGTAGGCAGCACATGACCGTGCGTCTGTTCGATACTGCATAAAGGTGCAGTGCCCATCGCCCGACGGCAGTTTGCTGTGGGCTCTTTGTGGGGGGATGCGCAGAGTCGTTGGCTAAGACGAAGTCAGCCCAAGCGCGAAAGAATCACGGCGCCAGTTCCGCCGCCTTAGCCGCCTGGTTGACGGCCCCCCCGCCAAACACCAATATCTTGCCCGCATTGGGCCCAGCGGTCAGCACGGTCGCAGTGGCGCGTGTACGGGGGACGGACATGCGAGCAAACTGGCTGAAGGTCTGGGTGGCGGGGTCATAGGCCTCTACGGTGCCGTTGACCACCGATTCACCACTTTCGCCACCAAAGATCAATACCCGACCGTCAGCCAGCAGCGCTGCTGCGTGGTTGCTGCGCAGCACCGACAATGTCGACGTGACGGTTGTGAAGGTGCCGGTTGCCGGGTTGTAGAGTTCGGCGGTGGAGCGGGTTCCGACGTTTTGATCGCCGCCCACAATCAGTACTTTTCCGTCGGCCAGACGCGTGGCCGTGTGGCCGTAGCGGGCAATCGACAATGAGCCGGTATAACTGAACGAGCCTGTCGCGGGGTCGTAGATTTCAGCCGATGCCAGTGAGCCGGCGCCCGGGTCGGGCTGGTAGCCACCGACGATCAGAATGCGGCCATCCAGCAGCGGTGTGGCCGTAAACAGACCACGGCTGGTCAGAAGCCCGGCGCTGGCTGCCGTGAAGCTGTTGCTCGCCGGGTCAAACACCTCAACCGAATTGGTTGCCAGCCAGCTCGGCACACCGTAGGGTATGGGCCCGTTGAAGCCACCGATGACCAAAACCTTGCCACTGTTGGGGCCGCTGCTCAAGGCCACCATGCGGTGGTGGATGCGCAGCACACTCATGGCGTTGGTCGTGGCGACGGTTCTTCCGGTGCTCAAGCTGAGCACTTCCGCAGTCTTGCGCGCAGTCTGGTAGTCTTCCTCTCCGCCGGTGACCAGCACGCGGTCGGCGTCAATCGCGATCGCCTCAGACCGCACCCGTGACAGAGCCAGGGTCGGGCCGCCGGTAAGGCTGCCGCTGGTTGGATTGAAGACGTCCGTCGTCAGTATCGGCCCCAGGCCCTGCCGATCGGATTGCCCGCCTACCAGCAGGACACGACCGTCCGGCAGAATGGCAGCGGCATGGCTATAGCGCATGCTGGCCGCTGTGCCCGCCGTGGCACTCAGGGTGGCGCTGGGTGCGGCCGTGACCTGCACCGTCAACGCTGCCGTCTTGCTGGGGTCGGCCACGCTGGCAGCCGTTGCGGTGTAAGTGCCCGGTGTGGCTGGTGGCAGGTAGCCATAGAACCACTCCACCGGCACCACGGTTCCAGCCGACGAACCGGGCCCTGTGCTCCAGGTCACCGATGCATCAATGCCCGACGGCGATACGCTGGTCGACGCCGTCAGCATATCGGCCGTCGTGATGCTGGGCGCAGCCGGCGCATTGATGGACAGAATGACGGTGCTGGCAATCGTCAACTGTGCGGTGGCGGTTTGCGCGGAATTGGCAGCATTGGTGCCGCGCACCGTCACCGTGGCCACGGTAGTGCCAGCCGTGAACAGGCCGCTACTGTCGATACTGCAGGTACCGCAGTTGCCTTCAATGGTCCAGGTCGCATGGCCGGCCACATTGTTGACAGAGGCCGTGAACTGGGTGCTGGTGTTGGGTGCAATACGTGCGTCGCCGGTGATGTGGAAGCCGCTCCCTGCCGACACGGTGATGCTGGCATAGGCCTTGATCGTTGCATCGGTGGGGGATGTTGCCACCACTTGGTAGACACCCGGGCTGGCCGGCGCGGTGTAGCGCGCATTGGCCGACCCGGTTGACACCACCGTGCCCGAGGCACTGCCACCCGTCACGCTGAAGGTGGCCGCAAAGTTGGCACTGAGGTCAATGCTGGCGCCGGTGCCAATCGTGGGGCTGGCGGGGTTGATGCTGTATTTGGCAGTGACCACCGAATTGCCGGTGACCGGGTCTTTCGCCACCACCACGCTTTCCAGCAGTTGGTCGTAGTGGTCGGCTGCGACGGCCTGGAACGGTGACGCCAATGGGTCGAACGTCGCCGGGTTGAGGCCGGCCGCCGTGATCTGGGCGCTGATGGAACTGTCGACCGCAGCGATGATGGTTGGCACCTGCGCCTTCTGCCGCGCCACGGCAGCCGGCGTCAGTGCCTGGGCGCCGCTCAGGCCATCGGCCTTGGCGACGGCAGACGCCACGACGTCGGTCAGACCCGTGAGGTTGATGGTGTAGAACCGGCGGTTCGTCGGCGCACGCACAATGTCCTGCACCAGCATGCTTTTCCAGGGCTTGTTGTCGCGCAGCACCGTGGCAACCAGCGGCGCCTTCATGCCACGCAGGCTGATGCGGAAATACCCGTTGGCGTCGGTGATGGTGCTGATTTCCTTGCCATTGATGTCGACAAACTTCAGTGTGGCGTTGGCAATTGGTGCGCCATCGCCGGCGCTACCGTCGGCACCACCGTCGCCGGTGCCGTCAGCGCCACCGCCTTCGAGAAACCCGAGGTTGACGCCGGCCAGCACGTTCATGTCCGCGCAACTCACCGCGTGTCCGAAACTATCGGTAAAGGGTGCACAGGCCGCCGTGGGTGTTGGTGTGGGTGGGGGCGCGGTATTGGTGCCACCGCCACCGCCGCAAGCGCTCAGTACCCCCACAGCCAAGAGCATTGCCAGAAGCTTCATTGCAATCTCCTCAATCCCATTGTTGTCGTTTCGACGCCATAGAACTGCTCGCTGCCTTTTGCCTCGACAGAGGAAAAGGCCTGGCCATTGTGGACTTTTTTAAAAGCTCTGGCTAGCGCTTTTCATTCCCGCGGCAGTGGATGGTTCTTGCAAAACTAACCCATAGCGCCATACTTGCCGGGGTGATTCCCCTGCAAGATGCCAAACCCCTTACGTTGCTGCCAACCCGTTGGGTTCGCGTGACGATTATTGCTGGGGCCATCTTCCCCGGGGTGCTGGTGTTGACGGTGGGGTGGCGCACGACGCCCACCGCAGACCCCACAAGCACTATTGCACACTCCGCCGCGATTGTGCAGTCGTTGCCGGTTCGTGACGTAGCGTTGGTTCCGTCAAAGCCAGCAGTTGGTGCTGCGACACGCGCCAAAGGCAGTACTGCCGCGGCACCGGCGCAGCACACCGAGGTTGAAATTTGCGGCTATGGCACGGTTGCACTGAGGCCAGACGACCCCTATCCGTTCCAGGGGATTCCGCCGACCTTGCGCGAGTCCGCTCTGGATACGGCAGAAGCGCTGATGCTTGCCAGTGACGACATCCAAGTGCACGCGGCGGCACTCTGGATCGGCATGCAGCGTGGCAAGCGCGACACACATGGGCGCGTCGAGCAAATGGCGCGTCTGGCTATCGGTTCACAAGACCCGGTGGTCTACGCCCTGGCAGTCGAAGCCTGCAAAGGTTGGTCTGTGGACGACTATGGCGCCTGCAACTTGATCAGCCGCGCGCAATGGGCGCGCCTGGATCCGGACAACGCGGTACCGTGGCTGGAGGTGGCTGCGCAGGCGCGTGAAAACAACGAAGCCGAGGCGGAAGAGCAGGCCCTGCGCATGGCCGCCCACGCCCATCACATCAACACCCGCGACGGATTGTTGCCGACCCTGGTGGACCGCGCGCTGGGCACGCGCCTCACGCCACTGCAGCGCACGCTGGCGCTGAGCGAGAGTTGGAGCGCGCAGGCGGTGTGGGCTGTGTCACACGCGCCGCACTTGACGGTCAATGATGCCAAACGCAATCAGGCGCCAGATGTTGACCTGGACCTGAGTTGCGACAGTGTGAATCGCATGCAGGACTGGATGCGCCTACGCAACCTTGCAGACAGCGGCTAGTGGGAAACTGCTGTGCCCGCCATTCGCCATTGAACGCTATGTCACTTCGACCCGACCTATTGCCGCAATATCGGCAAAATGTAGTCGTTGTAAGGAGAAAGTCGTGAAATTCCATGCATCTATCCTCATGGTGTGTCTGGTTCTTGGCGCGACCCCATGTATCGCGGCAGCACCGGTACCGCCAGCACCCAACAATCAGGCGCAAAACCCGGCGATGCCATCCATGGCCTACACGGTCGATGCGCAGATATTGCAGTTGAAAAATGAAATTGCCAAGCTCAAGGCCGATCAGGAGGCGGAAGTTGCCAAGCTCAAGGCCACCCTTGCTGCGCAATCCAAGGCATTCGACGATTTCTATGCGCAGTACAGCAAGCACACGCATGACTGGGTAAGCTTTGCGCTGACCGAAAACACAACTGCGGCAACCTGCAACGACCCGGACATTTGCAAGAAGGGTATTTTTTACATCAAGGCGGGGCATTCCAAGTCCATCGTTGAAGTTTCGCCTCCGCATGCGCCCTTTGGGAAGGGGTATTACCAGTAGCTATTGCGCCGTGGTGGGCGTGTGGCCCATCGGCCGTTGTGTGTGGTTGGGGTAGCTTGTTTGATGTCGGCTGCGGTTACGATCGCTCCCAACTTCCGCACATTTGCAGTTCCTCTGATTCATGACTACTTCAGCAACCCGCACAGTCTCATCCGCCACATCCAACTTTTGGAAGTCTTTACGCGTTTGGTTTTGGGTCGTAGGTCTGCCGTTGTGCCTTGTTGCCCTGGCAGCATTGCAGTATTGGCGCATTGGTGCCGACGCAGGTGATCATGTCTTTGACGAGCAACTTGGCACGTTCATGCGGTGGATCGCCGTCGCGGCCATGGTGGCCGGCCTGTTGGCGGCTGCTACTGCGGCCAGGGGATTGATTGGCTCAGCGTACGCCGGACGCGCTGCGCTGCGCTCACGTGACACGCTGATTTCCGGCTTCACCAAATGGCAGCAGCACCTGCCTCGACATGTCGGATTGATTTTGGGACTGACGGTGGTAGGCCTGACGCTGGTGGCGGTGTTGGAATTGTTTTTTGGATTCAGCCGATTTGACCGTGGCATATCCGGAGGAGAGATCAAACTGCGCGGGGCATGGCTACTGATGTTGCTGGGGCTGGCCTGGGCCGCGAAAACTGCGCGCTCCCGCATGCACAGCGCATTTGCACCTTACGCGAGTAAACCGCGCGACGTGCTGGGTCACAGCGTGAGCAGCCTGGAGGCGCCAGGTCTGTGGCAGTCGGTTTTGGCATTGGCGCAACAAACGGGCGCATTGCCGCCAGAGCATATTGTGGTGGGTGCGGTGGACAGCTTTTACGTGACCAGCGACAGCATTCGCTTGGCACCCAGCCGACAACTGCTGACGGGCCAAACCCTCTATATGCCCATCACTTATCTCAGTCTGTTGCAAGACCAGGAAGTGCACGCCATTGTTGCCCACGAATTGGCGCATTTTGCTGGAGCTGACACGGTCTATAGCCAGCGCTTTGCGCCGTTGTACCATGGCTTCGCCCTTCGACTGCGTGCGTTGGGTGGCATCGATGGCTTGGGTTCATTGAGCATCGCACCGGCGGTGCGCTTGTCAGAGCACTTGCTGAATCAGTTTCATTTGGCGGTGATGCATTGGAGTCGCCAACGCGAGTTTGCAGCGGATGCCGTCGCCGCATCGGTAACCAATGCCAATGCCATTGCGTCAAGCCTGCTGCGCGTCAGTGGCGTTGACGCACAGGTAAAAATTGCTTTGCAGGTGTTTTCCAAATCAGGCGTCCCAGGCACCGGCACCGGCACCACCACGCCAATCACGTGGCACGAGGCCTTGCTGCAATCGCGCCAGGCCTGCGCCGATGCAGAGGTTGCCAGGCTCGGCAACCCTGGCGACGAGCAATCTCAGTTCAGCATTGCCCACCCCACTGACACGCACCCCAGCACCGCCGATCGTATTCAGGCCTTGGGACTGAATTTTGATGCTGCAATGATCGAACGCAACCGCCAGCGTGTGCTGATCGATGAACCGCAGCAATTGGGGCAGTGGTTTAGCCAGCCGCAAGAGTTAGAGGCACAAATTCTGGGCGAATATCGGCAACGGGCGCAAAGCTATCACGCTGAGGTGCGAGAGAAATTCAGTGCCATCGCCGACGCCGTGGTGCCCGCGGACTTATGCGTTTTTGAGGTCAAAGGCGTGAGCATTTTTGTGACTGGCATGATGGCTTTCGGGTTTGTGTTTTCGTTGCCGGTGGTGTGGCTGATGAATGGGCGGTACGGTGAACTCTTTGGTCCTGCTTTGGCATGGTGCAGCGGCATTGGCGCGCTATTGGCAACCTATGCCGTGCTGCGCTACCTCGGAACCCAGCGACCGCTGATGCTTCTGCGCGCGAGTGGTCTGACTGCCTATGGCATGGCTCGTGAAGTCGCCTGGGGTGACATCGTAGACTGGAATGTCAGCTTGCACTCTGGCACCTACACCTTCCGTTTTGTGCTGGACAGCACCGCCGAAAAGAATCGGCGTGTTCACGGCAACTGGATGCGTTTGAGCTACAAGGCCAAAAGGAACTGCCTTGTCATCAAGATGGCGAGCCCCAAAGGGGCGAGCGCCGAACAGGTTGTGCAGTGCATCAACAGCCATTTCAAAGTCCTGGCTGCAAAGCGAATGATGGCAATTATTGGCTAAACTTTCAACTGCATCCCCATCACCTCCGGTAGCGCAATTCCCGCCTTGCGCGCTTGGTCCACCACCCGTTGGGCTTGCGCCTTGTCGCCAGTGGCAAGGGCATGGTGGTATTGGTGAATGATGCCTTCCGTGTAACGCGGCTCAAACGCTGCGCCGAGCTCGATATAGCCCGCATAGGATGCATCGCCCCGAATGCGCGTGGCTATAGTCTGTGCATACGGCGCGTCCGTGTGGCGAAACAGCAGCCAGGCCCAGGTGCTCGATTTGCTGGGGTAGCGTTGGTCGCGGTCGCGAATCAGCGCCATGATTTCAACGAGGTCTGCGTCGGCCAGAGCCAGTCGGCGGAACTCGGGGTCCTCATCCAGATGCAGGGTCAACAAGGTCGACAAATCAACGACGCGCGCGTGTTTGGCGACAGCCGCGCCAAATACGCTGTTGGCTTTTGCCAGGCGCAGCGCGGCACGCGTTTCCAAGGCTTGCATCAGCATCGATTGCGTTGCATAGCATGGGTAGGATGTGCGGGCCTTGCGCGCAATCTTGACGATGGCATCGGCATCAATGGATTGGCCCCAGCGCGCCAACATCGCTTGCGCGTCAACCCAGCGACCTGCGGCAACGGCCCAGGTCGCGCTCTGGTGTTCCAGTGCGGGCTGTTGCAGCACGGTCGTCCATTGCCTGCTCGTAGCCTGCATGGATTCCAGCAACTGCTTCTTGTCCACGCCATCGGCATACTTCTGCATCCGATTTTGCGAATCGACCAGGTCCAATTTCGACGCCAGGGCTTTGGCGGCGACCGCCTTCATCGTCGGCCCGTCTTCCAGCATGCTGGAGACCGTCAATTGAAAGCTATAGGACTCTGGATTGCGGGGCGCCAGCAGGGTCGCCTTCTCGCTATAGGCCAGCGCTTTCTTGACCGCCTCGTTGGCGCGCACATCCTGGCGGACACGTTCACGCGTGGCCTCGTCGTTGTGCAGGAAATCCAGCATGCGGAAATCGCCACCGGTGCGCAGTAATGGCAGATTGATTTTGTCTGCGACGATGGCGGCCACTGCGGCCGAACTGACGGCGGCAATATTATTGAGCAGCAAGATGCTGTCGGCTGGCATCAACGCCAATGCCTGGTCCAGTTGCGCCAGTCCCTGGTCGCGGTGCTGTGGGTCGCCCTCCATCGCGTAGAGGGACAGGTGCACCAGGGCCGAGTTGTTGAGTTGCCCCGCGCTTTCGGGCAATTTTGCGTACTCCGCAATGGCCAATTCAAACTCGCGCTTGGCGCTTGCGGGTTGGCCCTTGCGCTGGGCCAGCAGTGCGCGGTTATTGTGTATGGATGCGCGGACGCGACCGATGGAAGGGTCCGAGCGCTCCAGCCAAACGGTTTCGTCTTCCAGGTCGGTGCTCATCACCGAGCGCATTTGCCCGGCGGCCCAACGCTGGTCGTTGTCTTTTGCCACGCGGTAGGCTTCTTCTACCAGTGATCGCGCTTGCTGCAAGGAACCGACCGAGCGCATCAGCCCCGAGATGTCGAGCAATATTCCGTATTCACGGTGGTGGGTCTCCAGCAACGCGTCAAATAGTTTTTTGCCGTCGTCCTGCTTGCCAAGCCAGTAGTAGACCTGACCCAAATACAGCCGATAGCCATCGGTGTCGCCTGCCATGCCGCGAATCGACAGGAAGACTTTCTCGGCCGCCACAAATTGAACGTTTCGAGCGGCGGGGTCGGTCAGCTTCTGGGCACGCTGTACCGTCACAATGCCCAGGTCAAGCGCCGCCGGAACAATGGCTGCCGACTCGCGCAAGGCCTGCGTCAGACCCTTGAGATTTCCATTTGCGCTGAGCTGCGCGTTGACGTAGTTCGACACCAGCTCGCGCTTGGTGGCTTCGTTGGCCGCGTCGTAGCGCTGGTAGAAGTCTGGCGACGCTTTTCCGCTACGCAGCGTATCGATGGCGGCTTTTTCGCCGGCGGAATAGGCGTCGCGATATTGTGCTTCCCGTTGCACGAAGACTTTCAGCTTTTCCTCGGTGTAGGGTTGCAACAGCGCGTAGCTCTCGTCGAGCTTGCCTTTTCCGGCGTAAATCCGACCCAGGATGCGCGCGCCCTCCGTGCGAGCCAGTGCGGCGCTATGGGGTGCCAGCAGTGCTTCGCAACGGGCACAGTCGCGCCGTTTGTCGAGCAGTTCGGCATACTCGATGGCGGCTGCGGCATTGCGGGGGTCGGCTGCCACAATGCGTTCGAGCAAAGGTTCTACGGCAGCGGCGAGTTTGGCCTTGTCGCCCTCGAGCACCGCGACGGCATCCAGCACTGCTTTGGCACCGGCCGGGTCTTTGGCGCTGTAGCCGGTTGCCAAGGTCCAACCCAGTGCCAACAGGTCTTTGATGGGCATCGGTGACTGACCCGTGCTACGGGCGCGTTGCGCCTGCACCAATACAGCCGCGGTTTCGGTAGGCGGCAAGGCCTGCAGAACGGCCGGGGCCAACAGGCCGTTCTGC